>ERZ779632.91-NODE-91-length-60790-cov-12.002552_pt1 | contig 60790 bp, 58 predicted proteins | sample MGYA00514194_ERZ779632 | MGnify/ENA primary metagenome ERZ779632 (study PRJEB29562, sample SAMEA4376704) | mouse gut metagenome | isolation source: Cecum | study: EMG produced TPA metagenomics assembly of the A DSS colitis mouse model was used to assess the... | reverse complement strand
AAATCGACCAGACCCTGACCCAGGACGCTACTGGCACTATGGCGTACCTGGAGTTTGAGGCCATGGGCGTGCCCCGGGTGAAAACCGAGAAAAGCGTGGCCTACATCGACCACAACACCTTGCAAAGCGGCTTTGAAAACGCCGATGACCACCGGTTTATCCAATCCATTGCCAAGAAGCATGGCATCTATTTCTCCCGGCCCGGCAACGGCATCTGCCACCAGCTTCATTTGGAGCGCTTTGGTATTCCCGGCAAAACCCTGATTGGCTCTGACAGCCACACCCCCACCGGCGGCGGCATTGGTATGCTGGCCTTCGGCGCGGGAGGCCTGGATGTGGCTGTGGCCATGGGCGGCGGGGAATACCATATCTCCATGCCGAAAATGACGAAAATCAACCTGACAGGCCGCCTGTCCCCCTGGGTTTCCGCCAAAGACGTGATTCTGGCAGTGCTGCAGAAGATGAGCGTAAAGGGCGGCGTGGGCAAAATTATTGAATACGGCGGGGAGGGCATCAGCACCCTCACTGTGCCGGAGCGGGCCACCATCACCAACATGGGCACAGAGCTGGGAGCCACCACCTCCATCTTCCCCTCAGACGAGATTACAAGGGAATTCCTGGAGGCCCAGGGCCGGGGGGATCAGTGGGTGGAGCTGAAATCTGACCCGGACGCTGTATACGACGAGGAGTTCACCATCGACCTTTCCACCCTTGTGCCCCTGGCAGCTTGTCCCCACAGCCCGGACGCGGTGAAGCCTGTGGAGGAACTGGCAGACATCAAGGTGGATCAGGTGTGCATCGGCTCCTGCACCAATTCCTCTTACCTGGACATGATGCGGGTAGCCGCCATCTTAAAGGGCAAAACCGTACACCCGGATGTGAGCCTGACCATTGGCTGCGGCTCCAAGCAGGTGTACAATATGCTGGCCTTAAACGGCGCTTTGGCAGATATCATTGCCGCAGGCGCCCGGGTGCTGGAATGCGCCTGCGGGCCTTGCATTGGTATGGGGCAGTCTCCCAACTCCGGCGGCGTTTCCCTGCGCACCTTCAACCGCAACTTTGAAGGCCGCAGCGGTACGGCGGACGGGCAGGTTTACCTGGTCAGCCCGGAGACGGCGGCAGCCTCTGCACTCACAGGCATGTTTACAGATCCCCGCACCTTGGAAGGCTGGGAAGAAATCTCCATGCCCAAAGAATTCCTCATTAACGACAACATGATTGTCCCCCCCATTGAGGAGGCCTTGATGGAGACAGTGGAAATCCAGCGGGGGCCGAACATCAAGCCTTTCCCCATCGCAAAGCCTTTGGAGGATTCCATTCAGAAAAAGGCCATTCTGAAGGTGGGAGACAATATCACCACCGACCATATTATGCCCGCAGGCTCTAAAATCCTGCCCTACCGCTCCAATATCCCCTATCTCTCCCAGTTCTGCTTCGGGGTGTGCGACAAAGAGTTCCCCCAACGCTGCAAGGCGGAGGAGGGCGGCATTATCATTGCTGGTTCCAACTACGGGCAGGGCTCTTCCCGGGAGCACGCGGCCCTGGTTCCCCTGTATCTGGGGATAAAGGCAGTTGTGGCAAAATCTTATGCCCGCATTCACTGCGCGAACCTGGCAAATGCCGGGCTTATCCCTCTGGAGTTTACAGACGAGAAGGACTATGACGCCATTGATCAGATGGACGACTTGTGCCTGCCCCATATCAAGGAGGAACTCCAAAAGGGCTGTGACGTTACCATGGAGAACCTGACCAAGGGCACATCCTATAAGCTTACTGCTGTGCTTACAGAGCGCCAGCGGCAGATGGTGCTGGCTGGCGGCCTGCTGAACTATACAAAGGCGGCTGGAAAGGAGTGACAGGATATGACTGGCTATGTGAAATTCCTGCGGGATCATGTGGGCCACGCGCCAGTGCAGCTATGCAGCGCAGGCGTTCTGGTGGAAAACGAAAAAGGGGAAATCCTGCTCCAGCTACGGGCAGACAACCATACCTGGGGCATATCGGGCGGCGCCATAGAACTGGGTGAAAACACAGAGGACGCGGCCCGGCGGGAGCTTCTGGAGGAAACCGGGCTGGCGGCGGACGAACTGGAACTTTTCTCCGTATTCTCCGGGGAAAGCCAGCACTATGTGTATCCGAACGGCGATGAGGTACACATCGTAGACATCATATATAGTTGCAAAAAGTATCACGGCAGCTTGCGGCGGCAGGAGGAAGAGGTGGAAGAACTGTGTTTCTTTCCGCTGAACGCCATACCCGAGAACCTCTCCCCGCCCCAGCGGGATTCCATAGAGAAATACGCGGCAATGCGCAGAAAATAAGGAGGAACGTATGGCATTTGAAAAGATACAGATGAAAACGCCTTTGGTGGAGATGGACGGGGACGAAATGACCCGCATCATCTGGCAGATGATAAAGGATATCCTGCTTACGCCTTACATCGACCTGAACACAGAATATTATGACCTGGGCCTGGAGAACCGGGACAAGACCGGGGATCAGGTGACGGTGGACTCTGCCATGGCCACGAAAAAGTATGGCGTGGCGGTAAAGTGCGCCACCATCACCCCCAACGCCGCCCGTATGACGGAATATAATCTCCATGAAATGTGGAAGTCTCCCAACGGCACCATCCGGGCCATCCTGGACGGCACTGTGTTCCGGGCGCCTATTCTGGTGAAGGGCATTACCCCCTACATTCCCACCTGGAAAAAGCCTATCACCATTGCCCGCCACGCTTACGGGGACGTGTATAAGAACACGGAGGCTTTAGTGGAGAAAGGCTCGAAGGCGGAAATCCTTATCACAAAGCCCGACGGCACCCAAGAAAAGCACCTGATCCACGACTATGCAGACAGCGCAGGGGTGGTGCAGGGCATGCACAACCTGGACGGGAGCATTGAAAGCTTTGCCCGGGCCTGCTTCAACTTTGCCCTGGACACCAAGCAGGACTTGTGGTTTGCCACCAAGGATACTATCTCCAAGAAATACGATCACCGTTTCAAGGACATTTTCCAGGAGGTTTTCGACAAGGACTATGCCCGGAAATTTGCGGAAGCGGGGATTGAATACTTCTACACCCTCATAGACGATGCTGTGGCCCGGGTGGTGCGCAGCGAGGGCGGGTATATCTGGGCCTGCAAAAACTATGACGGGGATGTGATGAGCGACATGGTGGCTACAGCCTTCGGCAGCCTTGCCATGATGACCTCTGTGCTGGTGGCTCCGGACGGCACCTGCGAATATGAGGCGGCCCATGGCACAGTACAGCGCCACTACTACAAGCATTTAAAGGGCGAGCCCACCTCTACAAACTCTGTGGCAACTCTGTTTGCCTGGACAGGCGCCCTGCGCAAGCGGGGAGAACTGGACGGCAACAGCCGGCTGGCAGACTTTGCGGACAAGCTGGAGAAGGCCGCCCTGGACACCATTGAGGACGGCGTGATGACAGGGGACTTGGCGGCCATGTCCACCCTGCCCAACATTCAGAAGGTGGGCACAGAGGAATTTTTAAAGGCTATTCAGGAACGGCTGGAAAAGGCTTTATAAGGCACTTCATTTTACACGTCGGGGAGGGATTGGCTTTGCAAAAGAAAAATTCAGTTTCCATGTCCGTTATCCGCCGCCTGCCCCGGTATTACCGCTTTTTAACCGAGCTTTCCAAAAACGGCGTAACCCGCATTTCTTCCAAGGAGCTTTCAGAAAAAATGGGGTTCACTGCCTCCCAGGTGCGGCAGGACTTTAACTGCTTCGGCGGTTTCGGACAGCAGGGCTATGGCTATCATGTGCCCCAACTGCGCACCGCCATTGAGGAAATCCTGGGCCTGCAACATAAATATCCCTGTATCCTAATAGGCGCGGGCAACCTGGGGAAGGCGATTGCCGGACACATGCCCTTTGAGCAGTTGGGCTTCCGGCTTGTAGGCGTGTTCGATAACTCCCCCAAGGTGGTGGGCCAGAAGATTGGCGGGCAGGAGATACTCCCTTATGGGGAGGTAGGCGCTTTCTATCAGGAGCACCGCCCTTCCATGGCGATTCTCTGCGTATCACAGGAAAACGTGGAAGAGATAACCGATTATCTCTACACGTTGGGAATGCGCTCTTTTTGGAACTTCGGGCATTATGATATCGCGCTGAAGCACCCGGACGCTATTGTGGAAAATGTCCACATGAACGACAGCATGATGACCCTTTGCTATAAGCTGGCGGCAAAAGACCGGCTTCCCGGCTAAAGTCCTTTCCCGCAAAAAGCGCCCCTCTGCCTGGTCAGCAGAAGGGCGCTTTTGTGCCTGTGCATGTGAAAAACTGTACTTTTCAAGTGCGGCAGCTATAAATCCGCTGGAAAGGGGAAATACTACCTTTGAAAGAAACTTTTTCGGAGGTACGTTATGCAGGGGAAAGTGGAAATATGCGGGGTGAACACGTCCAAACTGAAGGTACTGAAAAGCGATGAAATGCGGGAGCTGCTCATCCGCTGCCATGACGGGGACAAGGATGCCCGGGAAAAACTGATTGCCGGAAACCTGCGGCTGGTTTTAAGCGTGATTCAGCGCTTTGGCAACCGGGGGGAAAACCCGGATGATCTGTTCCAGGTGGGGTGCATTGGGCTGATGAAGGCCATAGACCACTTTGACGTGAGCCAAGGGGTGCAGTTTTCCACCTACGGGGTGCCCATGATTATTGGGGAAGTGCGCCGTTTTCTCCGGGACAACAACGCTGTGCGGGTCAGCCGGAGCATGCGGGACACAGCCTACAAAGCCATTCAGTGCAAGGAACAGCTTACCGCCCGGGGTGGGAAGGAGCCTACCATTGAGGAGATATCCCAAGCCCTTTCCATGAAGCGGGAGGATGTGGTGGTGGCCCTGGAGGCCATTGTGGAGCCGGTTTCCCTGTACGAGCCGGTGTTTTCCGACGGAGGCGACACCATCTATATTATGGATCAGGTGGGCGACGGCAATGACCAGGACTGGCTGGAGGAAATTGCCATCAAGCAGGCCATCCGGGGCTTGAGCGACCGGGAAAAGCGCATCCTTTCCCTGCGCTTTCTGGAGGGCAAAACCCAGATGGAGGTGGCAGGAGAGGTGGGCATTTCCCAGGCCCAGGTTTCCCGGCTGGAAAAGGGTGCGCTGGGGAAAATAAAAAAAGAGATACGGGCCTGACGCTTGCCTGCGCCAGGGGATTTGAAGGCCGCGGGATTCCCGCGGTTTTACATATTTATAGCCCTCCTTTACCCCTATTGCAGCGGATAAAATCTTTGAAGCAGGTGTTCTTAGGGCTGTTCCCACTTTACTTTTCCAGTGAAAAATGGTAGTATAATGAAAGAAATACAGGAAAAGGAGGGGGCGGCATGGAAGGCTCTTTAGAAGGCACTTTGGCAGCTATACTGCTTTTCGGAGCTTTCCAGATCTGCGGTGTGGCTGCTGCCTTTCCCCTGCTGCCCCAGGAAAGCGCCGGGGTACGGCTGCTTTTCGGCAGCGTGGCGGGGAGCCTGATGCTCCAGTGGTTTCCGGCGCTGTTCGCCTTTGGCTTTGGCTTTTCCCCTGCCGCCCATCTGCTGGCCCTGCTGCTGGCGTTGGGGTGCGCTGGGGCCAGCCTGTATGGAAGCCGCGCCAAAAAGTTTTCTGCTTTTTCCTCCCTGCCAAAGGCTTTTGGGGCCTTTGGGCGGCAGAAGTTCCTGCTGCTTGTCCTGCTTTTTTGTGGCTTCTTCGTTTTTTTAGTGTTCCACTCCTTTCGTTTTGAAAACAACCGGGTATACTGCTGCCAGTCCACCTACGGGGACATGAGCATGCACCTGAGCTTTATCACCAGCCTTGCCCGCCAGCAGGTTTTCCCTCCCGAATATTCCCTGCTGCCCGGCGTGCGGCTTTCCTATCCTTTTTTGTCCGACAGCATTTCCTCCAGCCTCTACCTTTTAGGCGCGCCTTTACGGCTGAGTTATGCTTTGCCCATGTGCGCGGCAGGCGCCCAGGTCTTTTTCGGGGCATCTCTCTTTTTCCGCCGGATGCTGGGATCACCTGCCCGGACAGCAACGGCTTTCCTGCTGTTTTTCTGCAACGGCGGGCTGGGGGTGTTCTACTTTTTAGGGGGCGGGAAGGAGAATTTCACCCGGATTTTCACGGCATTTTATGAAACGCCTACAAACTATGTGGCGGAAAATATCCGCTGGGTGAACGTGATAGCCGACATGATGCTTCCCCAGCGGGCTACCCTGTTCGGCTGGGCCATACTGTTCCCCACCCTCTACCTGCTATACCGGGGGGTTTTTGAAGGGGAAAAGCGTTTTTTTCTCTATGGAGGCGTGCTGGCAGGCGCTCTGCCTATGGTGCATACCCACTCCTTTCTGGCTTTGGCGCTGGTGTGCGGAGGATGGCTGGTGCTGGATTTGTGCAAAAGGCTCCGGCTGCTGGACAGGGCCGTTTTGCTGGGAAAGGGCGCGGTGGTGGCGGGAGTGCCTGTCATGTGCCTGCTAAAGGATCTCCTCCGCACCCGGGGCTTGGAAGATTCTCCCTGGCTGCTGGTTTTTATCAGCCTGGTGGTACTGCTGTGCCTGGTGCTGCTGGGGTTTTTGCTGGCTTTTGCCTGGCGGCAGGGGATGCTTTGGGAAATTGCCCGCACCTGGGGCATACTGGCACTTGCCGCCTGCCTGCTGGCCCTTCCCCAGCTTTTCGTGTGGACTTTCCGGCAGGCAGGGGCGGGGCAGTTTGTGCGGGGGCACTTTGGATGGGTGACCGGGGAGGACAATTACCTGTGGTTTTACCTGAAAAACCTGGGGCTTGCAGGCGTGCTGGCCTTCTGCGGGCTGATAACCTGCCAAAAGGATCGCTTTGCCCGGTATGTGCCGGCTCTGGTGATTTGGCTGATTGCTGAATTTGTGGAGTTTCAACCCAATGACTATGACAACAACAAGCTGCTGTATGTAGGCTATGCCCTGCTGTGCTGCTGCGGGGCGGAGTTTTTCTGGGACATGCTGCGCAAAATCAGGCAGAGGGGCGCAAGAAATGTTTTGGCAGGAGGGCTTACCGCTTTCCTCATCCTCCCGGCATTCCTGACCCTGGGCCGGGAGGCGGTGTCTGAATATGAAATTTATGGGGACGGCGCCCTGTCCCTGTGCGCCTATGTGGAGGAAAACCTGCCGCCAGACGCGGTGGTGCTTACCGACACCCGGCACAACAACGAAATCTGCGCCTTAGCCGGGCGCAACGTAGTGTGCGGCTCTCCCAGCTATCTGTTTTATCATGGCCTGCCCTATTACGGCAGGGAGTTTGCTGTGCGGGAAATGTATGAAAAGCCTGCGGAATCTTTAAATTTTTACAGAAGCACCCATGTAAGCTATGTGCTGTACAGCGACTTTGAAAACAGCTCTTACCAGGTGGACGCCCAAGCGCTGGACAGGCTGTTCACCCGGGTTTATGACGACGGTGTGCGTATCTTATACAAGGTGGAACTGGAGGAGGCATGATGGAAAAAGATACTATGGGAAGCTTGGCTGACCCCGGCGTACTCCGGGAGGTGCTGGGCCGCCATGGGTTCCGGTTTTCCAAGGCTATGGGGCAGAATTTCCTTATAAACCCCAGCGTGTGCCCCCGCATGGCGGCGGCCTGCGGGGCGCAGGAATGTGCCGGGGTGCTGGAAATCGGGCCGGGGGTGGGGGTGCTCACCCGGGAGCTTTCCCAGGCGGCTAAAAAAGTGGTGTCCATTGAACTGGACAGCCGGCTTTTCCCGGTGCTGGAGGAAACCCTGTCGGGCTGCGGGAACGTGGAACTGGTGCAGGGGGACGTGCTGAAGCTGGATTTAGCCGCCCTGATACAGGAGAAATTCGGCGGGGAGCCTATATGCGTATGCGCAAACCTCCCCTATTATATCACCTCCCCTGTGATTATGGGCCTGCTGGAGGGAGGGCTTCCCCTGAAATCCCTCACAGTGCTGGTGCAGAAGGAGGCCGCCCAGCGGCTGTGCGCCCAGCCAGGCAGCCGGGAATGCGGGGCGGTAAGCGTTAGCGTGCAGTATCACAGCAGGCCAAAGCTGCTGTTCGAGGTGGGCCGGGGCAGCTTTATGCCGCCGCCTAAGGTGGATTCCGCTGTGCTCCGCATGGAAATGCGCACAAGCCCTCCTGTGGAGGTGCCGGACAAGGCGTTCTTTTTCCGGGTGGCCCGGGGGGCCTTTTCCCAACGGCGGAAAACAGCGGCAAATGCGGTTTCTGCCGCGCTGGGAGCACCGAAACCCCTAGTGGAAGAAGCCCTGCGCAGTGCAGGCGCGCAGCCCAACGCCCGGGCCGAGCAGCTTACCCTGGAGAAGCTGGCGGCTTTCAGCAGCGCCCTTTGGGAGAGCCGTTTAGAATGGATATGAAATATGAAAGAAAGGAAGGGTGCCAAGCCTGGCAGGGCTGTCACCCAAAGGTACGCTCATGAACGCGGAAAAAAGCCTTTTCAAATTTTTATTGTTTGCCGACGCCTGCGCCTTGATTATCAGCATGGTGGCAGGGCCTTTAAACCACACCGCCATTGCCATTGGCGCGGCGGGCAGCGCTATCCTTATCTCCCTGTGCCTGATTGGCTATGGGCTGTATGTGTGGCCTAAAAGGCGGTGAGCCTAAAAACAAGCGTACAGGCATCAATACCACGCCCAAAGGACGTGGTATGAATAATAAGCCTCAAAAGGGTATGATATCAGCAGCGCCTAAAGGCGCACAATGAGAAACGCCAACCGCACTTAGGGTTAGGCGTTTCTTTACTTACATTTCTTCTAAATCTTTAAAGGGATCTTTGTGCTTTTCAAAACTCATCTGATCTTCTCTTTCCTGATCCTGGATGTATTTCTAGATAGCTTTTTTATTTCCTCCCACTGTACTTACATAGTACTCCTTAGCTTAGAATACTCTGCGTCCATATTTATACTTTAAGTTTGCATGTCTCTCAAATATTATCAGGGTGTTTTTCCTTTTCAGATACACTACAAACTGCGCTACACTTAAACTTGGCGGAATACTTACCAGCATATGGATGTGGTCTGGGCACGCTTGTGCTTCCAGTATCTCCTCACCCTTTTGCCCGCACAATTTCCTCAGTATCTTCCCTATATCCACCCTGATTTTTCCATATATCTTTTGCCTGCGATATTTCGGTGCAAACACTATATGGTACTGGCATCTCCACTTAGAATGTGATAAACTATTGATGTCATTCATTTAACTTTCCTCCTTGTCGTAATGTAGTGCGGTTGCCTAGACCTCTTCTATTTTACTGCAAGGAGTTTTTTCTTTCACCTAAAGATTTTTATCCCCCGGTGGAGCCGGAGTTCTTTTTCGCTAAAACTGTAAAGGGCAGGCGGCCCGTAAGGTGCGGAGCCGCCTGCCCAAGGAAAGTCCTTATTTTTTGTATTTTTCTGTCCGGCTGTCCCGGATTACCCCAGACCAGTTCATGCCAAAGGCAAAGTCATAGGCATTGCCCTGGCTGTCCACATAGGGATCCATATCAAAGGGCACGTCCTCGCAGTGTTTTTCCACTGTCTCCATGTCCCTGGGCATCTGCACAGGCAGCAGCGCCGAAGGCTCTGCCCTGCCGCTGACCAAATCCAGGATGGCCTGGGCCTGCACGCCGAAATCAATCAGGATTGCGTCGGCAGCAGCCTCCAGTTCGGAAACCACCGTAGGATTATGCATCCGCAGGCAGACGATTACAGGCTTATCCCCCATGGCCGCCCTGGCATCCAGCACCAGATCCAGGTCAGACTCATTGGCTGCCGTACCGGTTTTTCCCTTATAGCCCCGGTTTGTAAAGCCCTCCCGGAAGTCCCCGCCGCCAATGCTCTCCTCCCGGGCGGCTTCCGCCTTATAGGGGCGGTATTGCAGGGAGATGGGCATATAGCCGTTGCCCCCCTGTGCCCTGTCCTCTGCGGAATACCCGTCGGACAAGGGGCTTTCTATAAAAATCAGGGCAAAATCCGCGTCCTCAGGGCGCTCCGCAAGGTCAAAATATTTTTCCGCAAGCTCTGCCGCCACTGGCGTAACTTTCTGTTCCGGCATGGGCTGGCGGAAAAAGCCCTTGCGGGGCTTGATGGTGCGCTCCGGGATATAGGCCTTCTTCCTCTCCTGGATGGGCAGGGCCTGGTTATTCTTCACCATCACCACAGACTTGAGCTGGGCCTCATATCCAGCCCTGCACAGCCTTTCGCTGCCGATAATCTCCATGCTCCGGGTAGGATCCAGGTAGGGGTTTTCAAACAGACCGCAACGGAATATGTTTTTCAAAAGCCGCACGGCAGACTGTTCCAGCCTTTCCCGCATATGGGCTTCCCCATGCTTTTTGCAGCCCATTTCATAAGCTTCCAAAATCGGCCCGATTTCTGAGTTGCCCCCGAACTGATCCACCCCGTTCTCAATGGCCAGCAGGTGGCGCTGGGCAACCGTCAAATCCTCCACGCCATAGCAGCGGCTGCTGAAGGAGTCTATGTCCGGCAGGGGATCGGCTGTGATGCCCCAGTCTGTACACACAATGCCGTCATATTTGCATGTGCCCCGGAGCTGGTCATGAATCAGGTAGCGGCTGTAGGAGTTACCTACATTTTTCCCGTCTGCGGTATCCAGCCCCAAGGAAATGGTGTAATAGGGCATAACGGCGGAAGCCGCCCCGGTAGGCCCGTCCAGCTTAAAAACACCCTCTGTAAAGGGCTTGCGGTGCTCCTCCCCGTTTTTTCCCGGATACACGGCAAATTTCCCAAAGGGATAGTGGGCATCCCGTCCGGCCTCGCAGGGGCCGCCGCCGGGCCAGTGCTTTGCCATGGCGCACACGCTGTTTTTCCCCCAGCCGTCTGCTTCCCCCTGGGTGGTCTGGAGGCTGTCGCAGTAGATTTTCCCCAGCTCTGTCACCATGCCCGGGTGAGTGCCAAAGGTATCCTCAAAGCGCATCCAGCGCGGCTCTGTGGCCAGGTCTACCTGGGGGGACAGGGCTGTGGTAATGCCCAGCGCCCGGTATTCCTGGGAGATGGCTTCCCCAAACTCCCGGCACACCTCCGGCGTAAAGGTGGCGGCAATGCCCATGCCTTCGGGCCATTTGGAAACATCGTCCGCCCCGGTTTTAAACTCCGCCCCAGCTTTGCTGGCCCCATGGCGGGGATCGCTGGAAATGTTTACAGGGATCCCCCAGGGCAGTTTCTCCGCAAAGGCCTGCAGTTCGTTTGACCACCGGGCCGCCACTTCCCCGGACTCCAGCTTCATAGCCAGCACATGGCGCACGTGGTCTTTATCGAGAAAGCTTTTCTGTTGATCTGTCAGCGCCCACTTTTCCTTGCCGCTTTCCGGAAAGGCCTTGCCGTCATAGGTGGCCTGAAAGGGGCCTCCGGGCATGTTGGGCACCATCTGATGAGGGGAATAGAGCATCAGCCCCGCAATTTCCTCTACAGAAAGGCGCTTTGCCAAGTCCTTTGCCCGCTCGTCGTCGCTAAGCCGCCAATCCTCATAGGGCAAAAGCTCTCCCGTACCTGCTAAATCCTTAAAACAAAGCCCATCCACCTCTAAAATGCCTGCCGAGCAAACGCCGATTTCCGGCCCGTCTGGGTTTTGGTACACCCGGTATTGATTTTCCTGCACGCTTCCATCATCCTCCTGTCAAAAACAAATTTGGCAACCTGCCTAGATTTGTTTCTATTATAGGCCAGAAAACAGGCATTGTCAACACAGCCTTTGGAGAAGAAGAATATCTAAAGCCAGGAGTGGATAAAGCACTATTTAATTTGACCAATTTTGACATATAGACATATAAATATTCAAGGTCAAAACATTCCCAACAGGAAATATTTCCTTTTCTTACATCTACAGAGGTATTATCACTATAACCTACCGTCCGGTGCAAAAAAATCCTGCACAAAACACAGCCACACCTGCAATTATTCTCCGAACAGCGCTGTGGAAAGGTACCGGTCGCCTGTGTCGGGCAGCAGCACTGCCAGCGTCTTGCCCTGATAGGCGCTTTCCCCTGCAAGGGTTTTCGCGGCGCTGAGGGCCGCGCCGGAAGATATCCCTACCAGAACACCCTCCCTGGTGGCAAAAGCCCGGCTGGCACCATAGGCCTCTTCCTCGGTGACAGCCAGCACCCGGTCATAGATGCCTGTGTCCAGCAAATCCGGCACAAAGCCTGCACCAATCCCCTGAAGGCCGTGAGGGCCTGCCTTTCCTTCGGAGAGCACCGGGGAGCCTGCCGGCTCCACTGCCACCACCTCAATTTGCGGGTTCTGCTCTTTCAGATACCGCCCGATACCTGTGATAGTGCCGCCTGTGCCCACCCCGGCAATAAACACGTCTATTTTCTCTCCGGCCTGCTTCCAAAGCTCCGGGCCGGTGGTTTCATAATGGGCCTGGGCATTGGCGGGATTTACAAACTGGCCGGCCAAAATGCTGCCTGGATTTTCCCTTTGCAACTCCTCTGCCCTTTCAATGGCCCCTGCCATGCCCTTTTCCCCAGGGGTCAGCACAATTTGCGCCCCATAAGCCTTCAATAAGGCCCGGCGCTCCACGCTCATGGTTTCCGGCATGGTGAGCAGCACCCTGTAGCCCCAGGCTGCCGCCACTGCCGCCAGGCCAATGCCTGTGTTGCCGGAGGTTGGCTCGATGATAAGCCCGCCGGGGCGGAGCCTTCCCGTGCGCCTTGCGTCCTCTATCATGTACAGGGCAGCGCGATCCTTTACACTGCCTGCCGGGTTCAGGTATTCCAGCTTGGCTAAAAGCCTGCATCCGCCCTGCCCCGCCAGGAAGCGGCTGGCCTCCAGCAGGGGGGTATTGCCTATCAGGTCTGTCATACTGCGGGCTGTCTGTTCCATTAACGCTCATTCCTTTCCTGGGCGGTTCTGTTTTTCGCCGCCGCATTATACCGCTTCCATCATACTCTCCCCCGCCCTGTTTTGTCAATGGAGGTTCCCTGTGCCAGCACCCCTGCTTGTGGCTTCCTCTGGTGCTTATCCAAGGGTTTGTGCCTGTTCATATATTTCTAAATTCTTAACAATACGTGAATGACGCAAAAAAACATTGCCATAGCGGCCTTTGGGGGGTATAATATAAAAGTATGCAGAAATGCTGTTTGTGGTTTTGCCCTTACTTTCAAACGGGCGGCCTGTGAAAATATGAAAGGAAGGAGCGGTACCAGCAGGCAGAACTGTCTGGCTTTGCGTACCGCGCGGCGTTTGCTATGAAAAACAAGAAAAAGCCCCTCATTATCGTGTTCAGTACCCTGGCAGTCCTGGCGGTATTCTCCGTGTGCTTCTGGTTCCTGTGGCTGAGGGATTTCCTTACCGCCCAGAACGCTCCCCCCGCTTATGTAAACTCTGTCTCCTCTATTGCCGGTATGAACAGCGGCGCTGTGCCCCGATATTCCGGCATTGTGGAGCCGCAGAAGATCACCAAGGTCAACAAGGATGAAAACAAGACCGTGGCCCAGGTGCTGGTGGCAGAGGGGGACGAGGTACATATCGGCGACCCCTTGTTTGCCTATGACACCGAAGAAATGCAGCTTTCCTTAAAGCAGGCAGAGCTGGAGCTGGAGGGCATCTCCAACCAGATCAGCACCCTGCAAAAGCAGAAAACCGATTTGGAGGCTTTGAAGAAGAAGGCCGGCAAGGACGAGGAGTATTCCTATACGGTGCAGATACAGTCTGTGGAGCTGCAGATTAAAAACGAAGAATACAGCAGCTCGGTAAAGAAAAGCGAGATTGACAAGCTTAATCATTCCCTGCAGAACGCCCAGGTGCTTTCCGAGGCCGAGGGCATTATCCAGGAGATAAACATCACCCCCAAAACCGATGCCAGCGGGCAGCCAGCCCCTTTTATAAGCATCCTCTCCTCTGGGGAGTTCCGCATTAAGGGGACTGTTTCAGAGCTGAACATCAACGCCCTCTATGAGGGGCAGGCTGTGGTGGTGCATTCCCGGGTGGACGAAGAGCAGACATGGCCTGGCACAGTGGAAACCATTGATCGGGAGCCAACCAAGGATCAGAATAACAACATGATGTATTATGGGGGCGACTCCGGGCAGCAAAGTTCCAAGTATAATTTCTACGTGCTGCTTTCCGATCTGGACGGCCTGCTTTTAGGCCAGCACGTGTATATTGAGCCGGACATGGGCGACAGCGCCTCTAAGGCCGGGCTGTGGCTGCCCGCCTCCTATGTGGCCCACGATGACACCGGCAGCTTTGTTTGGGCCAGAGATGAAAATGAGAAGCTGGAACGGCGCATGGTCACATTAGGGGAATACGATTCGGCAAACGATCTGTACGAGATAACGGGAGGGCTTTCCACCCTGGACTATATCGCCTATCCCAGCGACAATCTGGTGCCCGGCGGGCCGACCACCATGGACGCCTCCCAGCAGGCTGAGGGGGAGGATCCCATTGTGCCGGGGACAGACTTTGACAACGGCGGGATGCTTGACCCTGGCATGGACGTGACGCCTGAAGGCGTGGTTCCTGAAGGAGAAATCCTTCCTGAAGGCGGAGAAGAAGAAGGCGGCACCGCTGAGGATGACAGCGCTATTGTATCGGAAGATGGCGCTTTGTATGAAAGCGCGGACGCCCCCGCCGATGGCGGTGGCGTGCAGGCGGCTTCCCCTGGAAATCTGTCCCTGCTGAGGTGAGCCTGCTGGACGGAGACTGTTTGAATCTTTTGAAAGGAACGGTGCGGGGAAGCCCGCGCCCCGGTTTGACAGCTTATGATGCTGGAACTGCGGAATATCTGCAAAACCTATTTGCAGGGGCGCATGGAGGTGCCTGTGCTCAAGGACATTTCCCTCTCTGTGGAGGAAGGGGAATATCTGGCGATTATGGGGCCTTCCGGCTCTGGCAAAACAACCTTGATGAACATTATTGGATGCCTGGACGCTCCCACCTCCGGAGCCTACTTGCTGGAGGGGGAGGACATTGCCGGGCTGGGAGACTCGAAAATGTCGGATGTGCGCCTGCACAGCATCGGCTTTGTGTTCCAAAGCTTTTACCTGCTGTCCAGGCAGTCTGCCCAGGACAACGTGGCCCTGCCCCTGCTGTATGCCGGGGTGCGCCGCCGGGAGCGCCAGGAAATGGCGCGGCAGGCCCTGGAGCGGGTTGGGCTGGGGGATCGCACCAGCTTCAAGCCCACCCAGCTTTCCGGCGGACAGTGCCAGCGGGTAGCCATTGCCAGGGCCATTGTGAACAGCCCTAAAATTTTGCTGGCAGACGAGCCTACCGGCGCTTTGGACACGAAATCCGGCGAGCAGATTATGGAAATATTCCAGCGCCTCAACGAGGAGGGCGTGACCATTGTAATGATTACCCACGAGCCGGAAATTGCCGCCCACGCAAAGCGCACCCTGCACATCCGGGACGGCAGGCTGGTGGACGCACAGGGAAAGCCTTTGACGGATTCTCCCCCGGAAGGGGATGTTTCAGAAGGCAGCTTTGGCAGCCCCATTCCCACGGAGGTTACAACCCCCGCCCCCCTGCCGGGACAGGATACGGCCCTGTAAGGCCGGGCAACAGAAAGGAGTCCTGCACACCCTATGAGCAAGCATTTGAAAGCGCAAGGGCAGAATAAAAAGCTGCGGAACAGGATACTCATCATTTCCATCACGCTGGTGGTGGTTACTGCCGCCCTGCTGGGGACATGGTTTTTTATACAGTACCGCAATGATCAGAAAACCGTGGAGGTTATGCCGGTCAGCTATCTCTCCACTTCCTATTGGGGGGATCAGGCAACCTCCTCGGGCACCATCCTCAGCGACTATATGCAGGAGATTTTCCCCACCTCCGACAAGGTTATTTCAGAGGTCTTTGTGTCCGAGGGGCAGGAGGTCCACATTGGAGATCCCCTGCTGCAATACGACAAGGCCAAGCTGGAGCTGGACGTGGAGGCCAAGGAGCTGGCTGTGAAACAGACGGAGCTGAAAATTGACGAGGCGCAGAAGCAGTTGAAAAAGCTGCAGAATACAAAGCCTTCCTCCACTGCAAAGCCGGTAGTCACACCCAGGCCCACCCAACGGCCCACAAACCGGCCGACCCCTACCCCCACCCCCACTCCCACCCCGGGGCCTACCGCCATCCCGCCGGCCGATGTAACCCTTTACAGCCGTTTGGATGAAACCTCCCTCCCCTACTCGGGCAGCGGCACCTCCAGCGACCCTTATGTGTTTCTCTGCACAGACGGGTGCGTGATGACAAAGGAATTTTTAATGCTGCTGCTGGGAGCAGGGCAGGAGGATATGCCGGATCCAACGCCGGGGCCTGGTTCCAGCCCGGAGCCGGACGGGGATGAACCCTCCAGCGAAGCGCCGGATGCTACGCCTTCCCAGGCGGAGCCTGCAGGGAATGAACTGGCTTCCCCTTTCGCGGCCATTTTCGAGGTACGCGAAGGGAACTCCAATTACGGGAGCCTTATCTCCTCCTTCAAGCTGGACGGCACCCAGCTTTCCGCCATTATCCAGACAATGGCCCCCTTAGAGGACAGCACCATGGAGGACATCCAGGATGTGCTTCTGGACGCTACCCCCACCCCCACGCCGAACCCCAACAATTACGATGACATGGGATATACCTCCTCCCAGCTAAAGGAAGAGATAGAAAAGAAAAAGACGGAAATCCGGGATTTGCAGTATGCCTTGAAGCAGGCCAAGCTGAACCTGGAAATCGCCCAGCGCGCCCTGGACAATTCCACTGTTCTCAGCAATGTGGATGGGCGGGTGCGCACTTTGATAGACCTGGAGCTGGCTGTGGCAGAAAGCAAGCCCTTTATGGTGGTGTCCGGGGATGACAAGTTCTATATTTCCGGCTCTTTGAGCGAGGGCCTGCTGGGCAGCATAGCTGTAGGGGACACAGTGAGCGCTATGTCCTGGATGAACGGCATGAGCTACTCTGCCCAGATTGTCAGCATCTCCGACTTCCCTATGGACAATTCCTCGGGATACGGCTATTACGGCGCGGGAAATCCCAACAGCTCCAGCTATGAGTTTACCGCTGTGGTAGAGGACGGGGACGACAGCCTGGAAAATGGCATGGGAGTGGAAATTACCATGAACGTGCAGGACACAGCGGATGGCGGCGCCCTCTATCTGGATAAGCCCTACCTGAGGGAAGACGACGCGGGCTTCTATGTTATGAAGGCAGGCCGCGACAACCGCCTGCACAAGCAGTATGTGCAGACAGGCAAAACCATCTACAGCGGCAGCTATCTGGAGATAAAGTCCGGCCTGACTGCTGAGGATTTCATTGCTTTCCCTTATGGCGTTGATACCAAGGAGGGCGTGCGGGTCATCCTGCAGGACAGCGAAGATCCCCCCTACCCTGAGGAAGGGGAACAGGGCGAAGGCAGCAGCATGCTGGAAAGCGGAGCTGGCGAAAGCCTGCCCTCTGCTGCAGAAGACGACGCCAGCAGCCTGGAGGAAGGAAGCAGCGGGGACGGGACGGAGACCCCCGGCATTGTGGAGCCTAACCTGCCGGATGGGGCTGTTATTACAGGCCGGGATGAAAACGGCACCTATTTTGAAACAGAAAACGGAGGGGGAGTCATCCTTGATTGAGAATATACGCCTGTCCTTTCAGGGCATCTGGTCCCACAAGATGCGCTCCTTTTTAACCATGCTGGGTATCATTATCGGCATTGCCGCCATTATTTCCATCGTGTCCACCATCAAGGGCACCAACGAGCAGATTAAGCAGAACCTGATAGGTTCTGGCAATAACGTAACCCGGGTGCAGCTTTACCAACAGGAATATGACAGCCCCTACCAGATGGAGTTTGAGGGTATCCCCGAGGGGGTGCTCCCTGTAAGCAGCGACGTGTATAACGCCATTCTGGATCTGCCTGACGTGGTGTCTGCCGCCGCTTACAACCGCCGCACCAGCTACGACAGCTCCTTCTATTATAGCAACACGGAAATATCCGGCTGCGAGATATACGGCATTGACAACGCCTATTTTTCCACCTGCAGCTATTCTGTGAAAAAAGGCCGGGCCTTTGTGCCCAGGGATTTTACCGACTTCCGGCATGTGGCCATCCTGGACAGCAGCGCCGCCCAGATGTTCTTCCAGGGCGCCGACCCTATTGGCAAGACCATTGAGTTCAAGTCCACCGCGCTGGTGGTGGTGGGCGTGGTGGAGCCTGACAGGAAATTCGAGCCGATTATCAATACCATTGAGGATTACTACACCTATGCCGGCGCCCAGACCGGCGGGTCTGTGTTTGTGCCGGAAAATATCTGGCCCTCCTTTTTCGCCTATGACGAGCCTCAGGAAATAGCCGTACAGGTGTCCCACACAGAGGCCATGTCCACTGTGGGCGAGGCTGTGGCGGCCCTGCTGAACAGCCAGGTTACCAGCGAAAGGGTGCTTTATAAGTCGGAGGACACATTAAAGCAGGCCCAGGAGCTGCAGGATTTAAACAACGCCACTAACCAGCAGCTTATCTGGATAGCCAGCATCTCCCTTTTGGTGGGCGGTATTGGCGTTATGAACATCATGCTGGTGTCTGTTACAGAGCGCACCAGGGAAATCGGCCTGAAAAAGGCCATCGGCGCAAAAAAAGGACGGATTTTGTGGCAGTTTTTGACGGAAGCCGCTGTGCTCACAGGCTTAGGCGGGCTTTTGGGCGTGGGCGCGGGTATTGGCATGGCAGAGCTTATCTCCCATCTGACCTCTGCCCCGGTGTCTATCAGCATTCCCTTCATCATCCTGGCGGTGATTTTCTCCATGGCTATCGGCATCCTTTTTGGGCTGCTGCCCTCTGTAAAGGCTTCCAACTTAAATCCCATTGATGCTCTGCGTCACGAATAAGCCTTTCCTTTGTCCCAAAAGGAGGTTCTTATGAAAAGGCTTTGCCCCCACCTGCTCTTTGTGCTGGCCGCTGCCATTTCATCCGAAATTTTATTGGCTTAAAGCCAGGAGAAGCCCCTCATGAAAAAGACATGGTATAAGCACCTGAAGATAGTCCTGCCCTGCGCGGGGGCCATGCTCCTGCCGCCATGGCTGGTTTCCTTTCTGCCCTCTGACGCATTCTTGGGGGCTGTTGTGCTCCTGTTCCTGCTTATCAATCCCCTTTTTGCGCTGGGGATTGGCATTGCCGCCGGGTGGGACATGAGGCGCTTCTGGTATGCGCCTTTGCTGGCGGCGCTGCTCTACTGGCTGGGGGCGTTCCTGTTTATAACAGGCTGGGACACCTCTATCCTGATCTATGTGTTCATTTACCTGCTGATTGGCGGGGCGGCTATGGTTATCACGCACCTTGTGCGGCAGTACCGCAAGAGAAGCTGAAAGCGTATGCTTCGGCTTCTTTTTTGATTTAAAAGCCTTTTGCCTGGAAATTTATGAAAGATTTGTTAAAAGTCAAAAAATATGGGGAAAGGGTATTGACTTTTCCTGACCATGTGGCTAGAATATGTGTTAGCACTTGAGATTCACGAGTGCTAAAACAAATTTCTGTGTTGATTTTTTCGCGGGTTCCCGCGGTTTTCACGCCTTTCCCCGGCAGGCGCGAAAACGATAGCGCCGGGGAGAAAGGATTGGCCCGTTTAAAACAGGGCCTGAAGGTGACGAATTATGAAAGTGAAACCTCTTCTGGACAGAGTGCTCATCAAAACCGAGGAAGCCGAGGAGACTACCAAGAGCGGCATCGTGCTGGCTGCCAAAAGCCAGGAGAAGCCCCAGATTGCCCGGGTGGTGGCAGTTGGCCCCGGCGGCGAGGTAGACGGCAAGGAAATCAAGATGTATCTCAAGGAAGGCGACCGGGTAATTTCCGCCAAGTATACCGGCACAGAAGTGAAGGTAGACGGCGAGGAGTACACCATTGTCAAGCAGTCTGACATCCTGGCAGTGGTGGAGGACTAAGGCTCCGTTCTCAAAATCGTTTGAAAAATACATTTTGATACAGGAAAGGGACGATATACTATGGCTAAGAAAATCATCTATGGGGAGGACGCCCGCAAGGCCCTTCTCAGCGGCGTGAACCAGCTTGCTGACACTGTGAAAATCACCCTGGGGCCTAAGGGCCGCAATGTGGTGCTGGACAAAAAGTTTGGCTCTCCCCTTATCACCAACGACGGCGTAACCATCGCCAAGGAAGTGGAGCTGGAGGACGCTTTTGAGAACATGGGCGCACAGCTTGTAAAAGAGGTTGCCACCAAAACCAACGATATTGCCGGCGACGGCACCACCACAGCCACACTGCTGGCCCAGGCTCTGGTGCGGGAAGGCATGAAGAACGTTACCGCAGGGGCAAACCCCATGGTGCTGCGGGGCGGCGTACAGAAGGCCACAAACATTGCTGTTGACGCTATTGTGAAGAATTCTGTGAAGGTTTCCGGCACAAAGGACATTGCCCGCGTGGCAGCAGTTTCCTCCAGCAGCGATGAAATCGGCCAGCTCATTGCCGACGCTATGGAGAAGGTGACTTCCGACGGCGTTATCACTGTGGAAGAGGGCAAAACCGCTGAAACCCAGTGCGAAGTGGTTGAAGGCATGATGTTCGACCGGGGCTACATCTCCCCCTATATGGCTACCGATACTGACAAGATGGTGGCAGAGCTGGACGATCCTGCTATCCTCATCACAGACAAGAAGATTTCCAACATCCAGGAGATCCTCCCCTTGCTGGAGCAGGTGGTACAGTCTGGCAAGAAGCTGCTGATCATCGCTGAGGATATTGAAGGTGAAGCTCTTACCACCCTCATCCTCAACCGCCTGCGGGGCACCTTCACCTGCGTAGCCGTTAAGGCTCCCGGCTTTGGCGACCGCCGCAAGGAGATGCTGGTAGACATCGCCACCCTCACCGGCGGGCAGGTCATTTCCGAGGAACTGGGCCTGGAGCTGAAAGACGCACAGCTTAGCCAGCTTGGCTCTGCACACCAGGTAAAGGTGGACAAGGAAAACACCATCATCGTCAACGGCGCTGGCTCCTCTGAGGATATCAAGGCCCGCGTAGGCCAGATCCGTTCCCAGATTGAAACCACTACCTCTGAGTTTGACAAGGAAAAGCTGCAGGAGCGCTTGGCTAAGCTGGCTGGCGGCGTGGCTGTTATCAAGGTTGGCGCTGCTACCGATGTTGAGATGAAGGAAAAGAAGCTGCGCATTGAGGACGCACTGGCCGCAACCAAGGCTGCTGTGGAGGAAGGCATTGTTTCCGGCGGCGGCACCGCCCTTATCGACGCTATCCCTGCTGTACAGAAGTATGTGGAGGAAGCCCAGGGCGACGAAAAGACTGGCGCTGCTATCGTGCTGAAGGCTCTGGAGGAGCCTGTGCGCCAGATTGCCATGAACGCTGGCATCGAAGGCTCTGTCATTGTAGAGGCCATTAAGAAGGAACAGAAGGTAGGCTATGGCTACAATGCTCTGACTGGCGAGTTCCAGGATATGATTGAGGCTGGCATTGTGGATCCCACCAAGGTGACCCGTTCCGCTCTGCAGAACGCTTCCTCTGTGGCTTCCACCATCCTCACCACCGAGTCCCTGGTGGCGGATATTAAGGAGCCTGCTCCGGCAGCTCCCGCCGCACCCGACATGGGCGGCATGTACTAATTATAGACTAAGCAGCATGGAAAAGAGGGCAGGTTTGGAGGAATCCACGCCTGCCCTTGTTTTCTTACAGGGACGCGCCCCTGTGCCGCTGCAGGAGACAATATGGCAGACCCGTTTTTATTGGTTTTAGGATCAAACATTCCCGCAGTGAATGTTTACCCTTCTTTTTAAAAGGGATTGTGGGGTTTGGGGCAAAGCCCCATAGGTGTGCACCGTAGATATAAACTGCGTGTTCGGACACTCCCCCTCCCTGCCAGGGCTTGCACAAAACAGAAAATTGTATTACAATAAAAACATCATGAGAATGGGAAAGGAAGTTTTCAGCACATGGCTTTAAAGGAATTTCAAGCAGAATCAAAACGGCTGATGGACTTGATGATAAACTCCATCTACACCCACAAGGAAATCTTTTTGCGGGAGCTTATCTCCAATGCCAGCGACGCCATAGACAAGCTTTATTACCGCACCCTGGAGGATGGGGCCACAGGCCTTTCCCGGGAGGACTTCTTCATCCGCATTGATGCGGACAAGGAGGCGCGCACCATCACTATCTCCGACAACGGCGTGGGCATGACCCAGGAGGAGCTGGACGCAAACCTGGGGGTTATTGCCAAAAGCGGCTCTTTACAGTTTAAGAGCGAGAAGGAACAGAAAGAGGACGTTGACATTATCGGCCAGTTCGGCGTGGGGTTCTATTCCGCCTTTATGGTAAGCAATCGGGTGCGGGTGGAAAGCCGGGCCTTTGGGGCGGACAGCGCCTATTGCTGGGAATCCGCGGGCCTGGAAGGGTATGAAATTGCCCCCTGCGATAAAGCAGAGCATGGCACCACCGTTACCCTGTGGCTGAAAGAGGACACAGAGGACGAAAAGTATACCGAGTTTGCCGACCAATACCGGGTGCGCCAGCTCGTAAAGCGCTATTCCGACTATATCCGCTACCCCATCCGCATGGAGATGCAGAAAAGCCGCCTGAAAGAGGGCACAGGTACAGAGGGGAAGGATCCGGAGTATGAGACATACTTTGAAACAGACACCTTAAACAGCATGGTGCCCATCTGGAAGAAGGCCAAAAGCGAAGTGTCTGATGAGGAGATGCACGCTTTCTATAAGGAGAAGTTCTACGACTGGCAGGATCCCCTGCGGGTAATCCGCACCTCCACTGAAGGCGCCGCCACTTACAGCGCCCTGCTGTTCATCCCCAAAACCCCGCCTATGGATTACTACACCCGGGAATTTGAAAAGGGCCTGCAGCTTTATGCCAGCGGCGTGCTGATTATGGAGAAATGCGGGGATCTGCTGCCAGACTGCTTCAGCTTTGTAAAGGGCCTGGTGGATTCCCAGGATTTGTCCCTGAATATCTCCCGGGAAATGCTTCAGCACGACAGGCAGCTCAAGTTGATTGCCGGGCGGCTGGAGAAGAAAATCGCTAGCGAACTGAAATCCATGCTCACAAATGACCGGGAAAAGTATGAAGAGTTTTGGAAAAGCTTTGGCTTGCAGCTAAAGTTTGGCATGTATAACGATTACGGCGCCAAAAAGGACGAGCTGAAGGATCTGGTGCTGTTCACCACCTCCAAGGAGAAAAAGCTTGCCACCCTCCAGGAATACACCGACAGGATGCCAGCGGATCAGCCTGTTATTTATTATGGCTGCGGCGAAACCCCAGAACGGATCTTAAGCCTGCCCCAGGCCGAGGCCATTTTGGAAAAAGGCTATGAAATCCTGTGCTTGACAGACAACGTGGACGAATTTGCCCTGCGGGTGCTGGAAAAATATAACGAGAAAGAATTTAAAAATATCGCTTCTGATGATCTGGATCTGGAAAACCCTGAGGAAAAGGAGAAGACCCAGAAGCTTTCAGAGGATCATAAGGACATGCTGGCAGCAATGAAAGAGGCTTTGGGGGACAAGGTGAAGGAAGTGAAGGTTTCCGCCAAGCTGAAAAGCCATCCAGTGTGCATCTCCACAGACGGGATGATTTCCACTGAAATGGAAAAGGTGCTCAACGCCATGCCTGCCCAGGAGAAAATCAAGGCCCAGCGGGTGCTGGAACTGAACCCGGAACATCCCCTGTTCACAAAGCTGCAGAGCCTTTATGAGGCTGACAAGGACAAACTAAAGCTGTACGCGGAAATTTTATACGATCAGGCCCTGCTCATCGAGGGCATTGCCCTGGACAACCCGGCGGACTATGTGCAAAAGGTCTGCGGTATCCTGTAAAACTGGGAGGAAAAGCCTATGACTAACCCCTATCCATCTCCTGCGCCTCAGGGATATTATCCCCCACAGGGCGCTGTGCCCGGGACTGCGCCTCAGGGGTACTATCCCCAGCAGGGCGCTGTGCCCGGGGCTGTGCCTCAGGGATACTATCCCCAGCAGGGCGCTGTGCCCGGGGCCGTACCTCAGGGGTACTATCCCCAGCAGGGCGCTGTACCTGGAGCTGCGCCTCAGGGGTACTATCCCCAGCAGGGCGCTGTACCCGGGGCTGTGCCTCAGGGATACTATCCTCCGCAGGGCGCTGTGCCTGGAACTGCGCCTCAGGGATATTCCGTCCCCCCTGCACAGGGATGGATCCAGCCCTGCTATTACCCGCAACCTGCTCCCCCTGTCTTTACAGGGCCTGGGCCTGTAAAGGATCCGCTGGGGAAGGCCGCCAGCAGGGACATGAACCGTATGTCCCTGCTGGCCCTGGCCCAGATGGCCCTTTCAGCCGGATGGGGGTATATCCTAGGCATCCTGTGCATTGTTCTGGGGATAAACCTTCTCGCCCCTGACAGCTATGGCATGCCTATGATTACCGGCCTTATTGTGGTGCTGTCCACCGGCCTTGTCCCTTTCCTGTTCTTCGTGGTAGGACGCAGGAGCACGGCAGATTACCTGAAATTCCAAAAGACCGGCTTTTTCCCAAGTCTTTTATGCGTGCTGGCAGGTTCAGCCCTGATGATTCTGGGCAATATCCTTGCAAATATCCTCTATACAGTGCTGGAAGGTGCAGACTACCAGCCTACAGTGCTGGAAACCAGCGAGGATATAGGCACCTGGCTGGGATTCCTCATAGACTTTGCCACCATCGCTGTTTTAGGCCCCATGTTGGAGGAGGTCATGGACAGAGGGATTTTCATCGGCACCCTGCGTAAATATGGCATTGGGTTTTCCGTTGCCGCCTCTGCCCTGCTTTTCGGGCTGGCCCATCTGGAACTGGGCACAGTGGTATTTGCTATAAACGCCGGGCTGGTGCTGGGCTTTCTCTATGCCCGCACAAACAACCTGTGGCTGACTATCTGGATACACATAATCAATAACGGGGCCGTCATCCTCATCCGTTACAGCGGGCTTATTTACCCCCAAAACCCGGATCTGTTCTCAACCGTACTGGAGCTTTCCCTGCTGGGGCTGGGGGGACTCAGCCTGCTTCTGCTGCTGATTTTCTACCGCAGAATCTTCATCACCCGCCGTTCCCCCCAATATGACGGCCCACAACAGCCTCTAAGCTTTGGGCGCGCTGCGGCGGCTATCGCAAAAGCCCCCCTGTTCTGGGCGCTTGCGGCTATTGTGGCAGTGTACTTTATTGTACTTCTGGTGTAAGGCCATGGAGCTGGCCTTTATCCCCAAGAGAGAATATATGCTGGAGGCCCTTGCCCTTGCCATGGAGGCAGGTCTGGCAGGGGAAGTGCCTGTGGGGGCGGTGGTGGTAAAGGAAGGCCAGGTGATAGGCCGGGGCCGGAACCGCCGGGAATCCGCCCAAACGGCCCTGGCCCACGCGGAACTGGAGGCAATACACCAGGCCTGCTCCGCTTTGAAAAGCTGGAGGCTCCGGGGGTGCCAGCTTTATGTAACCCTGGAGCCTTGCCCCATGTGTACAGGGGCCATTATCAACGCCCATATAGACACCGTGGTATATGGCCCAGATGATCCCAGAGCTGGATGCACTGGCACAGCCTGCGATCTCTTTTCCCTGCCCATCAGCCACCGCCCGGAGCTTTACCGGGGTTTTCTGGAAGAAGAATGCCGCGCCCTGCTGCAGGATTTTTTCCAGGAGCTGCGGAAGAAGGAAGGCAGGCATATGTAATAGTAAATGCACTTAAAAATCGGTACATCCCGGTTTTCAGGTTGAGCGGCTGAGCCGCCTGGTTCAAAAGAGGGTTTCTACCTCTTTTGAACTGCGTTAACTATAAAAGCAGGCGCGTCCCTTTTATGGCGGCGCGCCTGCTTTTTGCCATTCACTGTCCGTTGCTTTCCTGCAGGTTTTTCCAGCCTGCTGGGGTCAGGGCATTTTTGCAATAACTTTCCAGTTGGGCCTTGGTGCAAAGCTTTGCACCGCTCTGGATAATCTGCTCCTGCAGAATAACGGGCAAGGTATTGAAATAGGATTGGGCGGCCCTGTCCATGCCGGGAATTTGTTTCTCCATGCTGCATCATCCTTTCATGGTGGTCTTTTTGTAGCCTGCCCGGTTTTGCCGCCGGTATGCTTAGAAAAACTTTCCCATGATATGTCTGTCAAAAACCTTACGATTTTTTTAACTCCCTTGCATGGCCTATATGTTTGCAGTAAAATAGGACAGGACGCTCTATTTATTATGTTTTTTTGCGGCTGGCTCTTGACACGATATTTATATGATATTATAATAATATCAAGCCAGACAAGAAATAGAGCTTGCAGGGCAGGCAAACCTGTCCTGGCAAAAAGGAGAAGGGGGTTATTTTGCTATGCTATCCATTAGCGGTGTAACAAAGAAGTATCGGAAAACCCTGGCAAACGACAATATCAGCTTTGCTGTGGGAGACGGGCAGATTGGCATCCTGTTGGGGCCAAACGGCGCGGGGAAATCCACCATCATCAAGTGCATTACAGGCCTTTTGCGCTTTACCGGGCGCATTGAAATCAACGGCCTTGTAAACACTTCAACAGAAGCCAAGCGGCAGTTGGGGTACATACCGGAGATGCCCGCTGTTTACGACCTGCTGACAGTGGAGGAGCATCTGGAGTTCATCCGCCGGGCCTATAAGGTGGAGGATGAAGCCTACACCCAGCAGCTTCTGGAGCGGCTGGAGCTGTGGGACAAAAAGGATAAGCTGGGCAAGGAGCTTTCCAAGGGTATGCAGCAGAAGCTTTCCATCTGCTGCGCCTTGTGCCACAAGCCCAGGGTGGCTATTTTTGACGAGCCTCTTGTGGGCCTGGATCCCCACGCCATCAAAGAACTGAAGTCCATTTTCCGGGAATTGAAGCAGAGCGGCTGCTCTGTGCTTATCAGCACCCACATGATAGACAGTGTGGAGGACTATTGGGATGTGGCAAACATTATGATTGGCGGCCGGTTTGCCGCCACCCGGTATAATGACGGCACAGAGGGCCAGGATTTGGAGGAGCTGTTCTTCCAGATTACCGAAGGCAAGGCTCCTGAGGGAGGCGAGTCCCTATGAGAAACGCCCTGGGGTATCTGATACGCACAAAGCTGAAAAACCAGATAAAAGATTTGCTGCACTCTCCGGCAAAGCTGATTTACGTGGTGATAATGTTGGCCCTCCTGGTTTTTTCCGTTATGGGCCGCAGCGGCCAGGAGCTGGACACGCCCCAGCCCATGTACCAGCTTACTGCCATGCTCACTTTGTTCTACAGCTTCACGTTCCTGATGGCGCTGGCAACCGGGGGCAATTCTGCCAAAACACCTATGTTCACCTTGTCGGACGTAACCCTTCTCTTCCCTGCCCCTCTGCACCCTAACCGGGTGCTGGTATACGGGCTTATGCGGCAGTTAGGGCTTTCCCTGGTGATGGCCCTGGTTCTGGCGTTCCAGTATGGCTGGCTAAAGGTGGCGTTTGGCATCACCTGGGTGCATATGGCACTGATTATCCTGGGGTTTGCCATCTGTATTTTCCTGGCTGCCTTCTGCTCCATGGCCATCTACAGCCGCACCAGCGGCAAGGAAAACGCCACCACTACGCTGCGGATATGCATTTATGCTATAGTGGCCCTTTATCTCCTGTGGATGGCTTACACCTGCCGGGACTCCCTCCTCCCCCTGCTTTCCGGCGGAAAGGATTTCTATAGCGCTATGGACAGTTGTGCTTCTTTCCTGTCCTCCTTCCCGGGAATGTTGTTCCCGACTGGTGGCTGGTCAGCGGCTATTATCGGAGGCGCCCTTACAGGGGATATGCCGATGATCCTTGCTGGGGCAGCACTGTGCCTGGTGCTGATAGCAGCGCTGGCGGTGCTTATTGTCACCTGCAAAAACAATTACTATGAGGATGTGCTGGAAACTGCCGAGCTGGCCCAATCCAATGTGACAGCCCAGAAAGAGGGCAAAATCAATGAGTTAGTGCCCAAGAATGTGAAGGTAGGCAAAACAGGCCTCCGCAATGGCTGGGGTGCCAGCGCCCTCTATTACAAGCACCGCATTGAAAACCGGCGGGCCGGGGTATTCTTCCTGTCCAACATGTCCCTGATTTTCGTGATAATCATCCTCTTCTTTGCCTTTGTGATGAGGCAATCCATGGAGGGCGATACCGGGGCCGCAATTATTGCCACATTTTCCATGGCTACCTACATGCAGATCTTCTCCGAGAGCATGGGCCGCTTCAACCTGGAGCTTATCAAGCCTTTCATCTACCTGATGCCTGAACCGCCTCTGAAAAAGCTGCTGTACTGCATGAAGGAAACGCTTATTTCAGACGTGATAGAAGCTATTATCATCTTTGTGCCTGCGGGGCTGCTGGTGAAGGCTGATGTGCTAATCGTTGTGCTGTGCATTGTGGCGCGGATTTCCTTCTCGCTGCTGTTTACGGCAGGCAATATTCTGGTGGAGCGGGTGTTCGGCTCGGTTTCTTCCAAAATGATGGTTTTGTTCTTCTACTTCCTGGCGCTGGTTGTAATGGCCCTGCCTGGGATCGCGGCTGGCATTGGCCTGATGTTCCTGCTGCCGGAGTCCTTTGGGTTTGCCGGCATGTTCTTGGGAATGACAGCAGTCAATGTGCCCCTATCCCTGCTGGTCATGTACCTGTGCCGCAATTTGCTGCAATACGCGGAACTGAATAACCGATAACAAATATGCGGCTCCCTGTCGTTGTGGCAGGGGGCCGCATACATATTATATTTCTTCCTGTTCCTTTTCTAAAAGCCATTGCAGGCCTGTATACCGCCGGGTTTTCCGGTCATTTTCAATCATCGCGGCAATGGTAGCCTTCCGCCCTGCCAGAATCAGCAACTGCTTTGCCCGGGTGACCCCGGTATACAGCAGGTTCCGGTAACACAATTGGCCGGGAGGGTTGAGCACAGGGATAATGACAGCAGTGAACTCATTGCCCTGGCTTTTATGTACTGTCACAGCATAGGCAGGCTCCAATTCATTGGCGGCATGGTCAAAGTCATACAATACTTCTTTGTCGTCTATCTCTACCCGGATAGCGCCGCCGGGCTTATCAATCTCCGTGATAACCCCCATGTCCCCGTTGAACACCCCTTCCCCAGAGGTGCCGTCCTCCCGCGTCCAGGGAAGGTTATAATCATTTTTCACTTGCATTACCTTATCCCCCAGCCGGAAAAGCTGCCCGTTTATCCGCGCTTCTGTTTTTCCCTTCTGGGGCGGGTTCACTGCCTCCCGCAAAAGCTTGTTCAGCTCTACTGTGCCCAGCTCTCCCTTACGGCCCGGACACAGCACCTGGATATCGGAAACGCTGGAAAAGCCATAGCTTCTAGGCAGGCGCTGGGCGCAAAGGGAAACAATCAACTGGGCTGTCTCTGCCGGATCTTCCCGGGGCATAAAGAAAAAGTCGCTGTCCCGGCGGCGAAGCTCTGGCAGCTTCCCCTCCACAATGCGGTGGGCGCTTAAAACAATCAGGCTTTCCATGGACTGGCGGAAGATTTCCTTTAGCTGCACTGTGGGAAAAAGCTGGGAGGCAATCAAATCCCCCAGCACATTGCCCGCCCCTACGGAAGGAAGCTGGTCGCTGTCCCCCACCAGAATCAGCCGGCAGGAAAGGGGCAATGCCCGCAAAAGACTTTCAAACACATAGGCATCCACCATGGAAAGCTCGTCTACCACCAGGCAGTCGCATTCCAGGGGATTGCGCTCGTTGCGGGTGAAAACGGGATTATCCTGCTCGTCCCAGTCTACCTGGAGCATCCGGTGGATGGTTTTGGCCTCCTCCCCAGTCAGTTCGCTCATGCGCTTAGCCGCCCGGCCTGTGGGGGCCGCCAGCAGCACCTTTTCCCCGGAAAGCTTCAGGATGTGGATGATGGCATTTAAGGTGGTAGTTTTGCCTGTGCCCGGCCCTCCGGTGAGGATAAGGATTCCCTTTTCCATGGCGGCCCGGATGGCCTCTTTCTGCTTTTCCGCATATTGTACGCCCTTACGGGCCTCAATAGCCGCAATCTGCACATCGGCCCCGCCAAGGGCCTGGGGAGGAATGCGGAGCATGGCCTTCATCCGGGCAGCTATGTAAGACTCGGAAATGTGCTGGCGCTCCAGAAAGATAAAATCCTTGCCATCTACGTTCTCGCACCTCAACTGGAAGCTTTCGCACAGGGTATACACCGCGTCCTGGGCCATTTCCAGCTCTACCCCCAGCATCTGAGCGGCGGCACTGCACAGCTTGTCCCAGGGCAGGCAGGTGTGGCCGTTGTCCAGGTTGTGCCTCAGCACATACAACACCCCAGCCTGCACCCGGCCTAAATCATCCCTGGGCTTTTCCATAGACTCCGCTATCATGTCCGCAATGGTAAAGCTGATGTTCATGCCCTCCTCGCACAGCCGGTAAGGGTCTTCCTGAATACAGGATACAGAATCCTGCCCATAGGTTTTCCACACCTGCACCGCTTCTTCCGGACGCACCCCATAGGCTCCCAGGTAGGCCATCAGCTCCCGGATGCCGTATACCCGCTTCAGCTCCTCCCCAATGGACTGGGCCTTCTCCTTTGTAATCCCCTTGATTTGGGAAAGACGCTCCGGCTCCCGCTCCATCACCTCCAAGGCCTTTTCCCCAAAGGTTTCCACAATGCGCCGGGCCGTGGCAGGGCCTACGCCTTTCACCGCTCCGGAAGCCAGATATTTCATCATGGCAGCGGCTGTGGCAGGGCGGGCACGCTCAAAGGTTTGGGCCTTAAACTGCTGCCCAAAGGAGGGATGGGTATCCCATCCGCCGTATACCTGCAGTTCCTCCCCTTCACTGACAAAAGGGAACTCCCCTACCACTGTCACCAGTTCTTCCCCTGCCGCCATCTCCAGCACAGTATACTGGTTTTTATCGTTGTGGTAGACCACATGCTCCACTGTCCCACTCAGCTCTAAAAGCCCGTTTTCAGCCAAGTTTCCACATCCTCCACTCTCTAAATCCAGCCCGCTGACTTCAAAAGCACCCTGTCAGCCGCGTCACGCTCTCCGGGTTCTTACAGTTCTTCCCATATATGGTATAGCAAATCTTCCTTTTGGGAAACCCGCAAATAGGGGTATTGAAGCTGCAAGAACCGGCAGATGCTTAAAAGCTCCGGGCTTTCCTCCGGTAGCAGGCAGATAAGACCGCTGCCGCAGCCCATCCACCGCACCCGCTCTGCTGCCGCCCGCACCATGGCTTCACAGTCGTCCTCTCCCGCAGGGGCCACCACCAGGGCCATCCTCTGGCCTCCTATGGGCCGGGTGGCCCAGAAGGTTATCAGGCGCACAAGTTCCGCCGCGCCCAGAATCATCAGCACGACTCCCGCCACACATAAAAGTATGTTGATACAGAACACCCCCTATGTCCATGGAGGGGGCCGCAAAGGGCCGCTGCCCCCTTTGCTCCATCCTATGCAGAAGGAAGGCGTCCTGTGCCCATGGGAAACGGGGGCTTTTCATGCAGAGTTCTTTTAGCTTTTCATCTGCGCCTGGCGCTGCGGGGCTTATCCCTGGTATACTGCCACTAAGGCTGTACCTCTATGTACCCGGATAATCGCCCTGTCCGCGGTAATGCTGTTGCTTACCCCCATCACCAAACCGCCCACAGTGAGATCCTCCCGGGTCAAGGGATACTGCAGCCCTGTATAGCTCACATTGCAGTTTGCGCATCCATAGGGGAAAACAGAAACAGTGGCCCCTTTCATGCCGGTAATGGTCAGCTTTTCATCATACAGCAGGAACACTTTGGTGCGCTCGTCTGCTAAAAAGCCATGGCCACCATGATCCCGGATAAACCGCAGCACCTCCAGGTTTGCCAGGGTGTGGTCAAAGCGGGGCCCGCCCAGGCACCCCAGCAGCACAAATTCCCTGTAACCCTTGGAAAGGCCCTTCATGGCGGCAAACATGGTGTCTGTCACGTCCTTTTCCACAGGAAGGGTCATGCACTTCACGTCTTTGGGAGGCGGAGCCTTGGCGGAATCGAAATCGCCCACCACCAGATCCGGCTGCACCCCATTTTTCTGGGCTGTCTCAAAGCCTGCGTCCGCGCAAATTACATAATACTTTTCCAGTTCATACTCTTTAAAGACCTGCCCGCCCCGTATGGGCGAAGCGCCTATAATCATACATTCCCTTTTTTCTGCTGCCATTGTTTGACATCCTTTATCTCTTGATACATTTGTACATAGCTTTCAAAGCGGCTTTTTGCCACCAGTCCTTTTTTCACGCCTTTCAGCACCGCGCACCCCTTTTCGCAGGTGTGGGAGCAGGAGGTGAACTGGCAGCCCGCCGCCAAAGGGGCCATTTCCCGAAACCCCTCTATCAGCTTTTCCTTATCTGTCAGCCTGTAGCGCTGCAGTTCAAAGGTGGAAAAGCCCGGCGTATCCGCCACATAACTGCTTTCATCTATTTTGTAAAGCTCCACTTCCCGGGTGGTGTGCCTGCCCCGGCCCAGCTTCCGGCTCACCTCCCCGGTTTTCAGGGACAGCTCCGGAAAAAGGGCGTTTAAGAGGGTAGACTTGCCTACCCCGGAGTTCCCGGTAAAAGCGGAGACGCAGCCTGTGAGTATCTCCCGCACCTGCCCTATCCCCTCCCCGGTGACCGGGGAGACAAGGTGGCAGGAAAGTCCCGCAAGCTGGTAGCCCTCCATCAGCTCCTCCAGGGCACCGTCGGACAGGTCTGCCTTGGTGAACACCACTACTGGCTCGATGCCGGAAAGCTCTGCCGCCGCCACAGTCTTGTCAATGAGCAGGGGCACCGGGGCAGGATCCTTAGCGGCGCACACCACAAACAGCTTATCCAGATTTGCTAAAGGCGGGCGCACCAGGACGTTTTTCCGGGGATAAATTTCCACCAGCGCCCCGGTTCTGTCCTCCTCGGTAACGTTTACCCTCACCCTGTCCCCAGCGCAGGGGGAAACCCCCTCCTTGCGAAAGCGCCCCCGAGCTGTAACTGTATAAAAGCCTTCCGGTGTTTCCACTGTGTAGAAGCCTCCCACGCATTTCCGCACCAGCCCGTCTGTTTCCCGGTATTCCATTCCCGGCTACTCTCCCCCTTCCCCGCTGTCTCCCTCCCCGCCGGAGGGTTCATCTGGTTCCTCATTACTGCCGCCGCCCAGGTTCACCTCATAGGTGTGTACCACCACCGGCTCCTCCCCTGTGTCGAAATTAAAGGAAAGCTCCATATAGGTCTGGCCGTCCAGGGTGATAATCACTGTGTCCACTCCGCTGGTGCCTGTAAAGGCCACCCGGTAGCTGCCAGCCAGGGCGGGGTTGATGGAAAGCTGCTCGGTGACAACGCCGTTGCGGTATACCTGGAGGTTTACATTGGCGTTAACGCTGGCAGGCAGGCTGATGGTCTTTTCCAGCGTTTTTTCCGCGCCCTTGCCAGAGCTTACAATAATATCCACTGTGGCCCCTTCGGACACCTCCGCGCCAGACTCGGGATTCGTGCTGATCACGATGTCTTTGCCTTCCTTGCTGCTGTCATCATAGGTCACATTGCCCACCACCAGGCCTGCATCCTCCAGGGTGGCGGTTACGTTATACAGAAGCTGGCCCTTCAGGTTATCCGGCACCTTTACCTTCTTTTTGGCCGGGCCTTTGCTTACCCGCAGGATAACGATGGATCCCGCGTCTACCATTTCGCCGCTGGAAGGCTCTGTGGAGACGATTTTGCCCACTTCCATGTCGTCGTCAGCCACGGTTTCCGTCTTATACTTCAGGCCAATCTCTTTCAGCAGGGCAATGGCGTCAGCGTCTGTGCGCCCTACCACGTCGGGCACAGGAACCTGCTCCACCTTGCCGTTTACCATCAATTCCACCTGCCGGCCTTTCTTCACCATAATGCCAGCAGCAGGGGTCTGCTTTAAAATTTCTCCAGGCTGCCTGTCCGGATCATTGCCCTCGGTGGTGGTGAACTTGAAAAAGTCATTATATTCTTCGTTGCCGATAACCTCTTCGTAAAGCTTCCCTTCAAAGCTGGGCATTTCCATCTGCTCCGCCGTTTCCCCCTCCAGGAGGGTTTCCCAGTTGTTCAAAAGCCACACAGCGCCTACAGCCAGCAGCACAATGATAGCCGCGGCTATTACGCCCTTCACCGCCATGGCCCCTCTGGCTCCCCGGCGGGAGCGCACAAACTCCTCTTCATACTCATAGCTGTCGTCATAGGTGGGAGTGAAGCGGGTGTTGTCATAGGCGTCCATGCCCCGGGCGGCATCATAACCGGGCTGGGCATGGAGGTCATAGTGGAAGGACATGGCAGGGTTGCGGCGGAACATATCCAGATCGTCCAGCATTTCCCCGGCGCTCTGGAAACGGTTGACTGGATTCTTCTCCATGGCCCGCATGGTAATCTGCTCTAATCCCCTGGGAATGGAGGGGTTTACTTCCCTTGGCTGGGCAGGCTTTGCCTGTAGCTGCATGAGGGCCACAGACACAGCGTTTTCCGCCACAAAGGGCAGCTTCCCGGTGAGCATTTCATACAGCACTACGCCCAGGGAATAGATATCCGCCTTGTCGGTGATATAGTCCCCCCTGGCCTGCTCCGGGGCGATATAGTGTACAGAGCCAATGGCCTTGTCGGTCATGGTCTGGGTTTCGCTTTGGGAAAAACGGGCAATGCCGAAGTCTGCCACCTTGATGGTGCCGTCCTGAAGCAGCATGATGTTCTGGGGCTTGATGTCCCGGTGGATGATGCCCTTCCCATGGGCGTGCTCCAGGGCCAGAAGGATCTGGGTGGTGAAATGCAGAACCTCCTGCCAGCGGATAGTGCCCTCCTGCTCAATATATTCCTTCAGAGAGATGCCGTCAATATACTCCATGACAATATACTGAAGCCTGTCTCCAAAGCTTACATCAAACACCTCCACAATATTGGGATGGGAAAGCAGGGTGATGGCCTTGGCCTCATTGCGGAACCGCCGGAGGAAATCGCTGTTGTCGGAAAACTCTTCCTTTAAAATTTTGATGGCCACCCACCGATCCTCGACCCTGTCATAGGCCCGGTATACATAGGCCATCCCGCCCACGCCCAAAAGGTCGTGTATTTCATACTTTCCGTCCAGGCGCTTCCCGATAAATTTGTCCATACTTTTACCAAACCTTTCGAAATTTTGCTGTGGCATACAGCCGCTGCTTCCTGGCGCAGCGCCAAATCAAAGTGCCAAGTGAAAATACGCAGAAGGGGCAAAGCCCTTTGCAAAAGCCCCTTTTCTATATTTATCATACAGCCGCGCCGTTTTAGTTCGCGAAAATCAGCGCTGCTGTAATATTATCAGAACCGCCGCAGTCCAGGGCATACTGGATAAACTGCCGGAGAAGCTCTTGGGAATCGGCGGCATATTTCTCCAGATACGCCTCCATCAAGGCGTCATCCACGTAATTGCTCAAGCCGTCCGAGCAGGCAAGGGCTATGTCCCCAGGGCGGAAGTCACAGAAAGTATAGTCCGGGCGGACGGTTTCATGCACGCCCAGCACACGGGTGATAATATTCCGGCGGGGATGGCGGCGGGCCTGCTCTCGGGTTATCTGCCCAAAATTCACCAAATCCTGCACATAGGAGTGATCCTCCGTTATCTGGGTCAGGCCGCACTTGTTACGTATATAAGCCCGGCTGTCCCCCACATGCACCACATGGAGAACGCCCCCCGCCGCCGCCATCACCACAGCGGTAGTGCCCATGCCCCGCAGCTCCGGGCGCTCCAGGGAGAGCTTATACACGCCGTCATTTGCCCAGCGCAGGGCATTTAGAAGCAGGCTTTTCATGCTGCCCCCGCTCAGGCCTTCCCGGAAATTTTTCGTCAGGTATTCCTCAATGCGCTCCAAGGCCAGGGCGCTTGCAACGCTGCCGCCGTTTGCGCCCCCCATGCCGTCGCAGACCACAGCCCATGCGCCGTCTCCCGGAAGCTGCCCGCCCCTGCAGGCATCCTCATTCGCTTTTCGGACGGCCCCAACGTGGGTGTCATGCACAACCCTCATGCCCAGTCCCTCCTTCATGTTTTCGGCGGAGCTGCCCGCAGGAAGCCTCAATATCCGCCCCCAGCGTGCGCCGCACTGTGGCGGTGACGCCATGTTCCTGCAATATCTCTACAAACCGCCGCTGCCGGCGGATGCCGCTTTTTTTATACCCGGTGCCTGTCACGTCGTTGACAGGAATCAGGTTTACATGGGCCAGAATCCCCTTAAGCCTTTGGGCCAGTTCCCTGGCGCACCCATCGCTGTCATTGACCCCGGCTATCATGGCATACTCAAAGGAAATGCGCCGCCCGGTTGTGCGGGCATAATACCGGCAGGCCTTCAGCAGCTCCCCTATGGGCCATTTCCTGTTTACGGGCATTGTACGGGAACGGATTTCATCATTGGAGGCATGGAGGGATACCGACAGTGTTAATTGCAGCTTCCTGTCCGCCAAATCGTATATCCTGTCTGCCAGCCCGCAGGTGGACAGGGAAATGGCCCGCATGGAAAGGTTCATGCCCTCCTTACAGGTGGCAAGCTCCAAAAACCGCAGCACGTTTTCATAGTTATCCAAAGGCTCGCCCATGCCCATCAGCACAATATGGGAAATGCGCTCCCCTACGTCTATCGACCCTGACTGCACCTGAGATAATATTTCCCCGGCAGATAAGTTCCGGGAAAACCCGCTTTTTCCCGTAGCACAGAAGCTGCAATTCATTTTACACCCAACCTGGGTAGAAATGCAAATGGAAATTCCGTAATGATAGCGCATGAGGACAGCTTCCACATGTTCCCCGTCAAAAAGACGGAAAAGATATTTAATCGTCCCGTCAATTTGTGAAACCTGCTTGCGGACAATCTCCACACCCCGTACCGCATAGTGTTCCGAAAGCTGCTCCCGCAATTCTTTGGAAAGGTCGGACATCTGGGAGAAGCCTTCTGCGCCCCGGGAAAGCCACCGGAACACCTGCCCGGCCCGAAAGCGGGGCAGGCCCATCTCCTTAAAATCGGCGGAGATTTCCTCCAGGGTCATGGATTTGATATCCTTTTTCTCCTCCATCCGGTTTCATCCCTTCCTTTCAAAGGCGGCGGCAAAGAAGCCGTCAGATCCGCCCCCAAAGGGCAGCAGGGTCAGCATGTGCTCAGGTTCCTCCAGGAACCGTTTCAGGCCGGGAAGGCGGATGGGGCTGGGGGCAAACTCCGGGTGGGCCTGGAGAAACTTTTCCGCCACAGCGCTGTTTTCCGCCGGGTTCAGGGTACAGGTGGAATATACCAGCCGCCCTCCAGGCTTGACGGCCCCGGCCGCGTTTTCCAGGATGGAAAGCTGCAGGGCGGGAAGCTCCTTGATGGAGGGCAAAGGCTTATAGCGTATTTCAGGCTTGCGGCGTATCACCCCAAAGCCAGAGCAGGGCACGTCGCACAGCACCCTGTCAAACTGGGGAAAGCCTGCAAAGCCCTTTTGTGCGTCATGCACCTGGGCTGTAATATTCCCCAGGCCCAGCCGCCCGGCACCCTTTGCGATAAGCCCCACCCGGCCTTTGTATATGTCCAGGGCATACACCTGCCCCCTGCCCTCCATCTGCTGGGCGATGGTAAAGGTTTTCCCCCCTGGGGCCGCGCAGCAGTCGCACACCGTTTCCCCGGGCTGGGGATCCAGCAGCCGAACCACCCATTGGGCGGAAAGATCCTGCACATGGAACTTCCCTGCCCCAAAGGCCGGCAGGGCCGCAGGGGATCCGCAGTTTTCCACCAGCGCCGCTCCCGGCAGGCCTTCCACACTGGAGCAGGATATCCCTGCCTGCCCCAGCTCTGCCTGGAAGGCTTCCTCTGTGGTTTTCAGCAAATTTACCCGCACATAAAGGGCCGCCTTCTTTTCAAAGGCTTCCAGCAGCCTTTGGGTGGTTTCCCTGCCATACGCACCCATCCACAGGCGGATTAAAGGCTCCGGCATAGAATAACGCACTGTCCAGGCCCGGGGGGAATCCCCGGCAGGCAGGGCGAGGAAATCCCGCTTGCGCAGAAGCCCTCGCAAAACGCCGTTTACAAAGCCTGCGGCTCTTTCCCTGCCAGTTTCCTTTAACACCTCTACTGTTTCATTTACAGCCGCACTGTCCGGCACCCTGTCCAGGAAAAGGATTTGATAGGCCCCGCAGCGCAATGCCTCCAGGGCGGCCCGCTCCGGCTTTTTCTTCGGATCCCGCAGGCACTGGAACAGGTAGTAATCTAAGGTCAGGCGCTTTTCCAGCACTCCATAAAAGATGGCGGAAGCCAAAGCACTGTCCCGCTGGGAAAGCCTTTGCTCCCGCAAAAGCTTATCCAGCACCAGGTTGGAATATCCGCTGTTTTCCTCCACTAAAAGCAGCGCTTCCAGCGCCGCCCGCCGTCCTGGGTTTGCCATGGCCCGCCCTCCTTTTCCTGCATTACATAAATTTTGCCCCAGCCTGCAGGGGGTGCCCCAGCAGATAGCTTTTCCCGGACATGCGCTTGCCCTCCGGGGTTTGCAGCTCTGTAATCATCAAGGCCTTTTCCCCGCAGCACGCCAGCAGCTCACCCTCTTCGCAGCGGGCTTCTCCCGGCGCGCCGGAAGCTTCCGTCACCTGGGAGCCTAGCAGCTTCAAGCGCCTGCCGTCCAGCATGGCGGAGGCACAGGGCCAGGGGTTCAGGCCCCGGATAAGGTTGTGGATTTCTTCTGCCGAGCGGAACCAGTCTATCTGGGACATCTCCTTTTGCAGCATGGGGGCCAGGGTGGCCTCTTCATGGTTTTGGGGGACAGGCCGCAGTTCCCCCTTTTCAAGCCCTGCAAGGGTTTCTCCCAGAAGCTGTGCGCCCATGTCCTTTAGGCGGTCGAAAAGCTGCCCGGCAGTTTCCTCCAGACCAATGGCCGTCTCCCGGCGCAGGAGCATGTCCCCTGTGTCCACCCCGGCGCCCATGAACATGGTGGTTACGCCGGTTGTCTGTTCCCCGTTTATTACGGCCCACTGGATGGGCGCGGCCCCCCGGTATTTAGGCAACAGGGATCCGTGGACGTTGATGCAGCCTAAAGGCGGGATATCCAGCACCGCCTGGGGCAGGATTTTCCCATAGGCCACCACCACAATGGCCTCCGGGGCCAGGGCGCGGATTTGCGCCTGCACTTCTCCCTTGCGCAGTGTGGTCGGCTGATACACTGGCAGGCTGTGCCGGAGGGCCAGCTCCTTCACAGGAGGAGGGGCCAGCTTATGGCCCCGGCCTTTGGGCTTGTCGGGCTGGGTGAACACAGCGCAGACCTCATCCTGCCTGTCTAAAAGCGCCTGCAGGGAGGGTACGGCAAAATCCGGCGTACCCATAAAAATAATCCGCATTTTCATCGCCATACGATATGAAAGGCTTTTCCATGCAGCCTCTGGAAAGCCCTGGTTCCAGCCTTCCCTATCGCCCTTTCTCACTAAAAATTTTGTTCAGGTGTAATCCCCAGACTCCAGCTCCTCCTGGCTTAACATCCGCTCTGCCTTCTGGAGGAAAACCACGCCCTGGAGATGATCTATCTCGTGGCAGATGCACCGGGCCGTAAGCTCTTCCCCGGCAGTCTCGAACCAGTTGCCGTTCCTGTCCTGGGCGCGCACCTTCACCTGCATGGGCCGGTTTACCAGCGCCCATTGGTCAGGGAAGGAAAGGCAGCCTTCAGCCCCGGACTGCTCCCCATTCTGAGAGAGGATCTCCGGGTTGATAAGTTCCAAAGGCTCCTCGCCCTCCACCGCGTCTATAATGCAGATTTGCCGCAGGATTCCTACCTGGGGTGCGGCAAGCCCTGCCCCCTGGGCGGCCTGCAAGGTTTCCTTCATGTCGTCTATAATCTGGTGCAGGCGGGCGTCGAATTTCTCCACCCGTCTGCAGGGTTTTGTGAGGATTTCATCTTCTTCGGTCACGATATTCCGTATTGCCATGGGTTTTCGTCCTTTCTGTTGATTCCGCTTCCCTCCTCCATTTACAGGACGCGGTTTGGATCCGGATCCGGGTAGGCGGTAACCGTCCGGAATTCCCGCAGGGCCGCAAAGCTTGTCAGGCTGCGGGAAACAAGTTCCCGCAAGGGCGGCGCGGCGCGGCACTTGATAATCAGCTTATAGCGGTATTTCCCCCCCACCTTTGCCACTGCCGCCGGGGAAGGCCGCAGCACCCGCAGGGGCAGGCTTGAATATTCGGCGGCGGCAAGGCCTGTAAACAGGGAAAGAAACTGTTCCGCCCCAGCCTTTACCACAGATTCCCGCTCTCCCACAAAGCCGATTACCAAGAGATCTACAAAAGGAGGATACAATAAGGCCTTGCGGTACAGCAGCTCCCGCTTGAGAAAGCCGAAATAATCCTGTTCCTTTGCAAGGTGGAGCACCGGGTTTTCCGGCATCCAGGTCTGTATCACTGCCTTGCCGGGATATTTCCCCCGGCCTGCCCGGCCTACCACCTGGGTGAGCAGGTCGAAGGTACGCTCATTGCTACGGAAATCGTCGCTGTAAAGGGACTGATCGGCGGAGAGCACCCCCACCAGGGTGACATTTTCAAAGTCAAGGCCCTTTGCCACCATCTGGGTGCCCACCATCACCTGGTAGTCTCCCCGGGCGAACTCCTCCAGCCGGCGCTCCAGGGAATACCGGGCGGCTACTGCGTCGGTGTCCAGCCGGAGCACCTTGGCTTCCGGCAGCAGGCCCTGAAGCTGTTCCTCCGCCCGCTGGGTGCCCAGCCCCCGGTATTGCAGGTTTTCCTTCCCGCAGGCTGGGCAGGCTTTGGGCATGGGGATGGAATAGCCGCAGTAATGGCACATCAGGCGGCGGTTGGCGCTATGGAAGGTCATGGAAATGCTGCAATGGGGGCAGCGTATGACCTCCCGGCAGGAGGGGCAGGAGACAAAGGTGTGATATCCCCGGCGGTTTAACAGCACAATGGACTGCCTGCCCGCCTGGAAATTTTCCTGCAAGGCCCGGGCCAGGGTTGGCCCGATGGCGGCGTCCTCCCCGGGCAGGGCTTCCTCGTTCATGTCCACCAGCTCCACCTCTGGAATCTGCGCCGGGCCAAAGCGCCCCTCTAATTGAAAGAAGCTGTATTTTTTCTGTTTTGCCAGAAAGCAGGCTTCCACTGAAGGGGTGGCGGAGGCCAGCAGGCACAGCCCCCGGTTTTGCAGGCAGCGGAACCGGGCCACCTCCCGGGCGTCAAACCGGGGGGATGCTTCCGACTTATAGGCAGGCTCCTGCTCCTCATCTATAACAACAAGCCCTAAGTCCTGCACCGGGGCGAACACAGCCGACCGGGTGCCCACCACCACAGAAGCCTCGCCCCGGCGGATGCGCTTCCACTCGTCCATGCGCTCTCCCAGGGAAAGCCCGCTGTGCAGCACCGCCACCTGATCTCCAAAGGCACTGTGGAACTGGCGCAGGGCCTGGGCTGTCAGGGAGATTTCCGGCACCAGCACGATAACCCCCCGCCCCTGCTTCCGCACATGGCGGATAAGCTGGAGATAAACAGAGGTTTTCCCGCTGCCTGTAACGCCATACAGCAGGGCGCAGGGCTGAAAAGCCGCCTGCCTGTCTGCCTGTTCATAGGCCTTTATGAGGCCTTCCAAAGCCTGCTGCTGGCTGGGGGAAAGGCAGGCCTCCCCCGCCTCCTGCCGGATGTCCCTGGAAAAGGCAGGGCGGCGGTACACCTCATATTCAAACAGCTCTGCCGCGCCTTTTTCCGCCAAGGCCCGCACCACCCCGGGAGACGCGCCTGTAAAATAGCACAGCTCCTTTTCGGAAGCTTCTCTTACATCTGTCAGCGTGTCATACACATCCCGCTGCCGGGGGGTCAGCTTTCCCTGAAAGCCAGGGTTTGCCCGCACCATTTTGGCAAGGCTGTCCTTCATACGGCTGGCGGCTGTATTCACTTTGCACACAACTTCCCGAGCCAGGAGGGCCTGGAAATCCGGGCAGTCCTCTGTAATCCCCAGCTCTTTTGAGAGCTTTTCAAAAGGCACTGCCCGCCCTGCCTTCTGCAGGGCCATAAGGATCTGCCAGCTTAAAGGGGAATAACCCTCCCGGTCGAAATCCTTAAAGCCGGGAGCCAGCAGGAAGCTGTTCTGCACCCGCATCTGCAGCCCTGCCGGAATCATCAGCTTCACAGCCTCAAACAAAGTGCAGTAGGTGTGCCCCTGAAGCCATCTGGCAAGGTTCAGCAGTTCCTCTGAAAGCAGCGGCTCCCTGTCCAGCACCCGGCTTATTTCCTTCAGGCCAGGGGCCTCCTCCCCGCCCAGGGCGAAGATAACCCCCACCCTCTCCCGGCTGCCCTGCCCAAAGGGCACCAGCACCCGCGTTCCTGGGAGGGCCTGCTCCCGCAGGCGCTCTGGCAGGGAATAGGTGAACAGCCTGTCAAAGTGGTAGGCTGTTTTTTCCACCGCCACCTGGGCAAGGCTGCTCATTCTTCAAAGCTTTCCGGCTCGATAATATGGTATTTGTCCTGCACAAAGTCCTGCACCGCCAGGTCTACCGGCTTATCCGCCAGCATGGCGCCTTCCCGGTCAGCCTTTTCGGCAATTTCCCTGGCACGCTTTGCCACAGCAATCACCAGGGAATAGGCGCTGGTGTGGGGGGTTGTGATAATGTTTGCACTGGGTTTAAGCATTTGGATACACCCTTTCTATACAATCGCTGTTTCTTGCATATTTTCTCTTTTCCGCCCGCAGGATGGCCTGCACGTCTGCCACAGCATCCTCCAGACGGTCGTTGTACACAATATAGTCATACTCCCTGGCGCAGGGGATTTCCCTCTTTGCCGCCTCCAGCCGGCTTTGCACCACCTTGTCCGCTTCGGTGCCGCGGCCCCGCAGGCGCTTTTCCAGCACCTCCATGGAAGGGGGCAGGATAAAGATGGAAACGCAGTCCGGGCAGAGCTTTTTAATCTGCGCCCCGCCCTGCACCTCAATTTCCAGCACCACATCCCGGCCTTCCGTAAGCCAAGCCTCTACCGGGGCCTTGGGGGTACCGTAATAGTTGCCCACATACTGGGCATACTCCAGCATTTCCCCCGCGCCAATCATTTTCTCAAAGTCCTCTTTTGTGGTGAAATAATACTGTTCCCCATGCACCTCCCCGGGCCTGGGGGCCCGGGTGGTGGCGGAAACGGACAGCCGCAGGTTTTCATCCTGGGCAAAAAGCTCTTTCAGCACTGTGCCCTTCCCGCCGCCTGACGGGGCAGAAATTACCAGCAGCAGCCCTCTCTCCTTACCTTCCATGCTTGCTCCTTTCTCCATAACAGCAGGCCTTTGCCCCTATGCTTCCTCCTCAGCGGCAGGCCCTTCCTCTTTACCGTTAAAGCGGCTGGAAATGGTTTCCGGCAGCAGCGCGGACAGCACCAGGCTGCCGCTGTCCATCACCAGAACGGCCTTGGTGCGCCTGCCGAAGGTGGCGTCTACAGCCACACCCTTTTCCTTTGCCTCCTGCACCATCCTTTTTATGGGGGCAGACTCCGGGCTGACCACCGCCACCACCCGCTGGGCGGAAACCATGTTGCCAAAACCAATATTGATAAGCTTCATGCCTTTCCTCCCCGCTACTCCACGTTCTGCACCTGTTCCCGGATTTTTTCAATCTCCGACTTAATGTCCACCACCAGATGGGCAATCTCCGGGTTCAGGGATTTAGAGCCTATGGTGTTTACCTCCCGGTTCATTTCCTGCACCAGGAAGTCAATTTTCCTTCCTGTAGGGCCGCCTGCCTCCAGCAGCCCCCGAAGCTGCCCGAAGTGGCTGCGCAGGCGCACTGTCTCCTCGTCTATGGCCACCTTGTCCGCAAACACAGCCACCTCCGTCAGCACCCGCTGCTCGTCCAGGCGGCTGTCCCCGATAAGCTCTGTAATCCGGGCCTGCAGCCGCTCCTGATACTGCCGCACAGTCTCCGGGGTGCGGGACTCAATCTCCTGCACCAGCGAGAGAATCGCCTCCGCCTTTTCCTTAATATCCTTCTCCAGCCGCCTGCCCTCTGTCTCCCGCATCTGCAAAAGGGACGCCACCGCTGGCTCTGCCACCTCCTGCACAGCCTGCCATAAAGCTTCCTCATCCTCCGGCGCCTTGCGCACAGAAAAAATATCCGCATACCGGGTTAAAAGAGGCAAATCCACCTCTCCCGGCAGGCCATAGCGCTCTTTCACCTCCCGCAGGGCGCTTACGTAAGCCCCTGCCAGAGCATGGTTCACCTCCACCTGGGTGCCGGCGCTTTCCAGGTTCTCCACCTGCAGGAACACGTCTATTTTGCCCCGGGCCATTCTTTCCTGCAGATAGGCTTTCAGACGCTCCTCCAAAAACAGACAGCCCCGGGTTATGCGGGCGTTGCACTCGAAATATTTGTGGTTCACGCTTTTCACTTCGAACACAATGTGCCGCCCGTTTACTGTGCCCTCGCCGCGCCCGTATCCTGTCATACTTTTCAGCATACTAAAAACCATCCCTGTCCCAACATCCCCTGCCCGCGTCCCGGGGCCTGGGCTGTATATTTTATCTTACTTGGGAGAAAATATCCCACTCTAAGAAATTTTACCATTTCTCCCTGTGCAATGCAACTGCTTTTCCTTTATTTCATAGATTCTTCATAAAAACTGCGGCTTCCATACAGGCAGCCGCAGGCGTTTAGACGGGGAAAACCCTCTTATTCGTATTTTACAATCAAACTCATAGGCCCGAAAGCGTGGGCATCATCAGTTTCAAAGCCCCTGGCCTGAAAGAAGCCGAAGAAATCTGGGAAGGCTGTTTCAATTTTCCCTGCCCCAAAGGTTTCCCCGTAAGAGGCCGCAGAGCGCATCAGGGTGTCCAGAATGAAGATCTGTTCCCCCTGGGGCTTCTGGCTGCTGTCCCAGCCTGCCGCTTCCAGTTTTAAAATCCGCAGGGTGTCTTCCCAAAGCTCCACTGCCGCATAGCCTAAAGGCTCTCCCTTGTCCTTCATCAACAGCACGCGTGCTTCCCCGCCGGACAGGGGCAGCCCCTCTAATAGAGAGCGCTCCTTTTCCCTGTCCTCCATAGGCAGAATCTCTATCATTTCCGTTTTCCTCCCTTTTTCGCTTCCGCTATAATGCCCCGCACTTCCTCATTGGTCAGCTCCCGGTATTTCCCCTGGGGCAGCATTCCCAGCCGCACAGGACCCATGGCAATGCGCTTAAGCCTTGCCACCTCCAACCCCAAAGCCTCGCACATCCGGCGTATTTCCCGGTTGCGCCCTTCATACAGCACAATTTCCACCACAGCCCGGCCCCGCTGCTCCTCCAGCACCCGCACCTTTGCCGGAGCCGTCATTTTGCCATCCAGCTCAATGCCTGTGCTCAGGCGGTTTAGCTGCTCCTCCGTCACGCCAGGGCGCAGGGTGACCCGGTAGGTTTTCGCCACGTGGCCGCTGGGATGGGCGCAGAGGTTGGCGAATTCCCCGTCATTGGTCAGCAGCAGAAGGCCTTCCGAGTCCTTGTCCAGCCTGCCCACCGGGTACACCCGGCAGCCTGCGTCCGCCACAAGCTGTGCCACGCACCTGCGCCCCCGTTCGTCCGCCATGGTGGTGACAAAGCCCCGGGGTTTGTGCAGCGCCAGATACACGCGGCCTTCCCCTTCCCGGGGAAGGCGCTGGCCATCCACTGTGATGATGTCTTTTCCCGGAACAGCCCCGTCCCCCAGCTTTACGGGCCTGCCGTTTACCTGTACCCGGCCTGCCTGTATCATTTCCTCTGCTTTCCGCCTGGAGCACACGCCCCGCTGGGCCAAAAGCTTCTGCACCCTTATTTTTTCCGCCATTTTCCATATCCGCAGCCCAGAGCCTCTCTCTCCGCTCCATTGCCGCCCTTTCCTTTATTTTTTACAGGGCCTTATGCCCAGTCCCAGTGGAAAAGCCGCTGCCAGAAGCCGGGTTCTTGCTTTTCCGCTGCCGGGACGCTTTCCGCCGCCACAACAGGCAGGCTGTAAATTTCCTTTCCGCCTGCAAAATACTGCACCTGCCCCACCTTGTCCCCAGCGTGCACCGGGGCATAGAGGAATTTCGGCAGCAGCACCCGGCGCTCAATCCGTTCCGCGTCCACAGCCGGCAGGGAGCGTATTTCCCCGGCAGCGCCCTGCACCTGGACGCTGTCAAGGCTTCCCCCTGCCAGGGGCACCCGGGCCGTCACCTGGGCGCCGTCAAAGGCCACGCTTTGCATCATGGAAAAGCCATAGTCCAAAAGGGCTATATGGTCATCCCAGTCATCCGGAGCGTTCAGGGTGACGGCAATTAAGGTGGCGCCCTCCCGCCGGGCAGCGGACACAAGGCACCGGCCCGCCTTTTTGGTAAAGCCGGTTTTCACGCCAATGCAGCCCTCATAAAGCTGCAAAAGCTTATTGTGGTTGGTGTAGGAAACCGACCCCGCCGGATCTAAAAACTCCACTTGCCGGGTAAAGCACTTGACGATGTCCTCAAAATCCTGGTTTTCCAGGGCAGTCTTTGTAAGCAGGGCCATGTCGTAGGCTGTGGAAAAATGGGCCTCGTCGTCCAGCCCCGAAGGGGTAACAAAATGGGTATCCTTCATGCCGATTTCCCCGGCCCGCTCATTCATAAGCGCCCCGAAGCCCTCCTGGGAGCCTGAAAGGAACAGGGCGCAGGCATTGGCCGCGTCATTGCCGGAGGCCAGCATCATCCCCGCCGTAAGCTCGGAAAGATGCAGGCGGTTCCCCACCTGCAGGCCCATAGAGGAGCCTTCCACCGCCACCATTTCCTCAGTAATATCCACCACCGGATCCCCTGCCCGGGCCGATTCCTCCAAAGCCAGCAGCGCCGTCATAATCTTGGTGGTGCTGGCCATGGCATGGCGTTCATAGGCGTTTTTTTCATAGAGCACCGTTCCCGTTTCCCCGGAAATCAGCACCGCGCATTCTGCGGAAACCCCTGGTTCCGCCCCCTGGGCAAGGCTTGGAAAAGCCCACAGAAGTCCTGCTGCCAGCAGGGCCGCAAGGCACCGCCTGCCCCGTTTGATAAAACTGTTCACATCACATCACCCCGTCTGCTTTTTCCATACAGCCTATGCAGACGGGCCTTGTTCTATGCAGTCAAGCCTGCTCCTCCGGCTCTCCGGAAGCCTTCCCTGCCGGGACAGGGGCTTCCTCCGCGCCAGCAGCTTCTTCCTCCTTCTTTTTGAACAGGGAGGTAAGCTGGTCGATCACCTGGGGCACCTTTTCCAGCGCCCTGTCCACAGGGCTGAAATAAGGCTCGATTTGCAGCACCCGCACGTTCCCGTTGGAGATGGACAAAAAAGCCACCGGGCTTACGGTTATCCCCGCGCCGCCGCCCCCGGCAAAAAGCCCGGCGCCGGGCTGGGCCTTGGAGGGCAAATCGGAGCCGCCGGAAGCGAAGCCGTAGCTAATGCGGGAGATAGGGATAATCACTGTGCCGTCCGGGGTGGTGACGGGCTTGCCAATCACCGTGTCCGCGTCCACCATTTCCTTGATTTTGTCCATGGTTACGCCCATCAGCCGGTTTACTTGGTTGTCACTCATATGCACACATTCCTTTCAAGTGGTTTTCTTATCAGCTTTTACACTGCGGGGTTTGCTTTTGGATTTAGGCCCTGCCCGCAACTTCCGCAGCAGGGGGATGGCGCTCCACAAAACCTTCAGCGCCATATGCAGGGCAAAGATGGGCCGCAGGGAAAGGCAGGCGGAAAAGTCCACCCGGTTTTCAGCGGCGCTGTAATCCAGATCCACTGTAACGCCTTCCTTTTTGCAGGGCATCAGGGAAAACAGCAGGCCGCAGGCCCCGTAAACCCCGGCGCTTAGCTGCCCGTAGCGCACAGCGGCGTCTGCCGCGTCATAAGCCCCGGCAAGGCACAGGTATAAATCAAACTGCCTGAGCTTCAGATGGGAAAGAAGCCTGCCTGTGGCCCGGGACGCTGCCCCGATAAAATCTGCCAGGGCCTGCAAAAACCCCCAGAAGCCCTCCCGCTTCAGGGCTTGCTTCAGCCTGCCCGGGCCTTCTTTCTTTGCAGGGGGCGTTTTTTCTTCCTCCTGCGGCTTTTCCGTTTCCTCCTCCCCCTCCAGGGGGATGGGGATACGCAGCGGCCCATATCCTATCACCAGCAGGAAGGCTTCCCGGAAGGCCAGCTCCACCCGCACCGGGATAAGCAGCAGCAAAAGCAGCACCAGCAGGATGCCCCCTATGATATATAGTGCCAGCAAGTGACTCCCCCCTTCCCATTCAGATCTTACAGCGATAGCTGCACCGGATCAGGTTCCTCCTCAGCTTCCTCCTGTTCCTCCCCGTTGCCGGGTGGGGGCAGCTCGTCTATGGAGGAAAGCTGGAAGCACCGCAAAAAATTTTCCGTGGTGCCGTACAGCAGGGGCCTGCCGGGAAGCTCCAACCTTCCCCGCTCCTCCAAAAGCCCTTTTTGCACCAAGCTTCCCAGCACACCGGAGCAGTCCACCCCCCGCACCTGCTCCACAAAGGCTTTGGTCACAGGCTGGTTGTAAGCCACCACTGCCAGCACCTCTAGGGCGGCCTGGGAAAGGGGCGTGTTCCGCTTTAAGTCCAGCACCCCCCGCACCGGCTCGATAAAAGCCGGGTTGGTGGTAAACTGGGCGCTGTCCCCTAAAAACAGCAGGTGTATGCCGCTTTCCGGGGTATTATACTTTTTCTGCAGCTTCTGCACAGCCTCTTCCACCACATAGGTGCGCACCCCCAGCACCTGGGCAATGCGCTCCAGGGCCACAGCTTCACCCCCTGCAAAGAGGATGGCCTCAATTTTTCCAAATAATTCCGTTTCCTTCAGCTTTCTTCCCCTCCCTGCCTTTTCTCCCGCAAAAGCTGTACGGGGCTGTCCTCCCTGTCCCCTTCAATGCGGATGCGCCGGCTTTTCACCAGCTCCAGCACCGCCAAAAACAGGGCCACCCGCTCGCTTCTGTCCCTCTTCCCGGCAAAAAGCCCCTGGAAGGTAACGTGCTGCCCCTTCCACAGGCGGCGCAGGATGAACACAGCCTGGCTTGCCACTGACACAATCTTCCGGGAAACCAGCGCCGAAAAGCTTTCAGGCTTAGGGGGCAGCAGGCTCCTGCCTTTGCCCCAGGCCGCCTGCAAAGCCTGCAGCAGTTCCCGGGGCTGGTGGATTCGTTTATAAAGGTTGTCTGCCGGAAGGGGCATGGGCGCGCGCACCAGGCTGTCAAAGCTGGCCCGCTCCCCCAGCCGCTGGGCCGCAGCCTTGCACTGCTGGTATTCCAATAACTGCCCGGTAAGCTCCAGGCGGGGATCCTCCTCTTCCTCCCGCTTGGGCAGCAGGGAGACAGTTTTGATATGCACCAGCCTTGCCGCCATCTCTAAAAACTCGCTGGCAATGTCCAGGTTTTCCTCCCGCATCAGCTCAATCTGCTCCATATACTGTTCCAGAAGCTCAGCGATGGGGATATCGTAAATATCTATTTTATTTTTGGAGATAAGGGCCAGGAGCAAATCCAGGGGGCCTTCAAACACCTCCAGCTTATATTGCAGCTTGTCCATCACCACGCCCCCAAAAGCCCAAAGGGCAGCCCTGCGATGCGGAATATCACATTGGCTACCGCCTGCTGGGCCATGGAAAAAGGCCCGGAAAGCTTGCCGGACACCAGCAGGATCATGAGGATGAAAGAAAGGGCCTGCTGGTTTTTATAGAAAGCGGCAAGGGCGCGATCGCTTAAAAACATTCCTACAATGCGGGAGCCGTCTAAAGGCGGGACAGGCACCAGGTTAAAGACTGCCAGGGAGATATTTACTACCACGTAGTAATAGAGGACTTGGAAAATAAAATATGTGACGGCGTTAAAACCATGGCGGACAGATCCCGCCGCCAGGCCTGTGGCAAGAAAAGCCCCTAAAAGCGCTGCCAGCAGGTTGGAAAGGGGGCCTGCCAGGGCTGTAAGGGCCATGCCCCTTTTGGGATTTTTAAAGTACCGGGGGTTTACGGGAACAGGCTTGGCCCAGCCAAAGCCTACCAGCAGGATGGCCAAGGCCCCCAGGGGATCCAGGCTTTTAAAAGGGTTCAGGGTAAGCCGCCCCGCGTTTTTCGCTGTGGGATCCCCCAGCTTGCAAGCCACCCAGCCATGGGCGAACTCGTGCAGGGGCAGCACACACAGCACCACAAACCCTACGGAAAGCACCTGGGCCAGAGCCTGCCCCCAGTCCACGCCCCGGCCGTCGGAAAGGCTTTGTATCACATTTATCAGCATTCTGCAGTTCTCCTTTTTCTCTTTGCAGGATTTTCCTGCCCCTCTATTATAATACGGTTTTGAAAAAGCCGCAAGGGGAGAATCACAGGGAATGCCTGTTCCAAAGAATTTAGGCATTCCCTTTATCGCATATTTTCCTCTCTAAACGCAAAGGGCTTGACAAAAAATGGCAGGCATGTTATCGTTTTTTTGCATAAAACAAGTATATCATAATGAGGAAAGGGCCCTTTCCTCATTTAGTGGGATATCCCACTAAAAAATTTTTTCGAGGTGAGAGAGCTATGCAGGAAAAAAAGGCCTATCTGGAATGTATGCGGATACTTGCCTGCTTCCTGGTGTTTGTCAACCACACCAACAGTTCCATTTTCCTGGACACCTCCCCTTCCCCCACCTGGTTCCTTTCCGTAGCATATTTCTTTGCCAGCAAGACGGCAGTTCCCCTGTTCCTGCTGGTTTCCGGCGCTTTGCTGCTGGAAAAAAGCGACACCCCGGAAAAATCCGCGCAAAGGCTTCTGCGCACAGGGCTGGTGCTTTTTGTTTTCTCCACAGGATACTATTTCTTTTATGCCTGGCGCAAGGGCACGCCCCTGGGCCTGCGGGACTTTCTGGAAAAACTGCTGCATGGCAATATCACCAACGCCTTTTGGTATCTGTATCTTTACCTTGCCATTCTTTGCATACTGCCGGCCTTGCAGTGTATGGCAAAAGCACTGGACCGGCGCGCCCTGCAATGGATCCTGGTTTTGTCTGTAGGGGTGTTGGGTGCTGTGCCTGTAGCGCAGATCTTCCTTCCGGAACTTTATCTTTCTCCCCGCTTCTCCCAAGGGCTGTTCAGCCCGTTTTTGGGCATGGTGCTGTGGGGCTATGCCATAGAGCGGTATATGCCTGTCACAAAGGCCAGGGCAGGCATTGCCGGAGCCTTGTTTATGCTGCTCACTGCCCTGCAAACAATTGCCACCTATAAGCTCTTTCAACAAAACCCCCAAAACTATCTGGTTTTGGACAACGCAACTTACCTGCCCATTTCCGCCTCGGCAGCTTGCCTGTATATCATCATAAAATACGCATACACCCGGTTTCCCCTGCCGGAAAAAGTACAAAAAAGCGTTTGGGGCCTTGGCAGGCTCACCTTTGGCTGCTATCTGCTGGGAGATGCCGCTATAAACCTGACAAAGCCCCTTTTTGCCTTTCTCAAAAAACACTTGCACCCCCTGCCCGCCGTATTCCTCTGGGAACTGGTATTATTTGCTTCCTGCGCCGCAGTAGTGTTCCTGTGGAAATGGTGCTGGGCGCAAAGGCGCACAAAGCGCGCGCTGGGAGGCAGAAAGAAGGCCCCGTAAAAACACGAGGCCTTCTTTCTATGTCTAAAACGCAAGGTTATGGGAATTACTCCGCCTGCCTGAGATACTCCAGAACCTCCGCCGCGTTGGTGTCCGGCTTCACCTTGGGCATCACCTTTTCAATGCTGCCATTTTCGTCAATGACAAAGGTGGAGCGCACCACGCCCATGCTCACCTTGCCATAGTTCTTCTTCTCCTGCCACACGCCATAGGCCTGGATGGCGGCAAGCTCCGGGTCAGAGAGCAGGATAAAGGGCAAATCATTTTTCGCGGCAAACTTCTGGTGGGATACCACAGAGTCCTTACTGATGCCGATGACCACAGCGTTCATTTTTTGAAAATCCTCATAAGCCGCCCCAAAGGCACAGGCCTGACGGGTGCAGCCGGGGGTGTTGTCCCGGGGATAAAAGTACAGCACCACCTTTTGGCCCGCAAAACCGGACAGGGAGACCATATTGCCGTCCTTATCGGGCAGCGTAAATTCCGGGGCTTTCATTCCAGTTTCCAACATTTCAGCATCCTCCTTCAAGAAACACAAATTGATTTTCTGTTGATAATCCTGCCTCAAAGCGATATCCTAAGTCGGAAAAAGCCCGAAGCTGTTCCCGCTTTTCTATGCGGTTTTCTGCCATCCACCGCACCATCTGTCCCCGGGCCATTTTACATCTGGTGCCCTTTTCCAAAACTTTCCCATCCTTCCGCTGGCCGAACACACAGGTGAGCACATCCACCGCGGAAGGCAGATGGGGCAGTACAGCCCGGCTGTACTCCTTTGAAGCCAGGTTCACTATGAAATCCGTCTCCGCTGCCAGCGCTTCCGCCAGCCTGCCGCCCCAAAAGGCATAAAGGTTCCTGAACCCTTCCACCGGCAGCCTGGCCTGCATTTCCAGGCGGTACGGCGTTACACCGTCAAAAGGGCGCAGAACGCCGTAAAATCCGGATAAAATCCGCACATGCTCCTGCAAATATGCCAGTTGTTCTGTTTCCATCACGCCAGGAGCCATATATTGGTACTGGATGCCTTCATAAGACAAAACCGCAGGGGTAAGCCCCTGCCGCAAATCCATATGGTGCAGGCGCTCCACATTTAATTTGGCAATGGCGTCATTGCACTTCCAAAGCTTTTGCAGTTCCTCGGGAGCCATAGCCCGCAGCGCCTCTAAAATCCGCCCGGCCTGGGACAAGAACCGGGGCAGGCCAGGCGCAGGGAAGCTGTCTGTGTCCACGTTCATTTTCTTTGCGGGGGAAATGATTACGCGCATAGGGCTCACCTGCCTTCTCCATTCCCTGTCTGTCCCCTGCCGCAGAAAAGGCCTGGTTGTCCGCCAGGCCCTTTGCCGTTCCTATTTCTCCGCCAGTCCTTCCAGGGCACGCCCGTCCTAAAGTTTCTTCGTTTATTTACTTTTGGACAACAGCGGAAAAAATATAACCGTTGCCGCCATCGCCTATCAAATACGTTATACCATTAACGGTCTTGTCAAACCCGCCGCCAGAGATTCCCTGTGCCGCCATAGTTCTGGCTTCATCCTCTGAAAGGGATGGATCAAGCGTCCGGATAAAAGCAATAGACCCTGTAATAATCCCGGCCGCCCCAGTAGGGTTATTGTGCCCGACTATGATAGAAGCCTCCACAACCTTCCCTTTTTCCGCATTCAGATTCACTATACAGCCCCAGGGATCCTCTTTATCAAAAGATGGTTTATGGATAATATAATATTGTGTGGATCCGTCCTGGGTTTTCATCCCCATTTCCTTGTCCGTCACAATTTCAAAATCCGTTTCCAACAGCTTTTGCGCCTTGCCAATAAACTTCGCTTCTGTGTTGCCACCTCCGGAGGTTATCCCGGCAATGCCCAGTAGCACAATGATAAGCACCGCCACAACGCCAAAAGTAACCAGTGTCTTTTTACTGAATTTTGCCTTTTTTATAGCTGCGGCGCCCTCCCCTGCCTGGGCAGCGGCATACACCTGCTGGGCCTGCTCTGCCGTTTCTGCCACTGCCTCGCTGACGGCCTGCTGGGCCTCCTGCACAGCGGCTCCGGCGGCAACTTTAGCCTTTTGGGCGGTTTCACTGTTCAAGGCCTCCTGGGCTTTCTGGGCAGCGGCTCCCACCACCTCCCTTGCCTTTTCCTTAGCCTTCTGGGCCGCTTCGCTGCTCCAGGCTTCCTGGGCTTTCTGGGCAGCGCTTTCCGCCATCTCCCTTGCCTTTTCTTTCGCCTTCTGGGCTGTCTCGCTGCCCATAGCCTCTTGGGCCTTTTGGCTCATTTTCGATAAAAAGTCCTGCTTCTCTTCCACAATTCTCCACTCCTGCTTCCGGATAAATTAAGATTTGGCTTTCCGTTTCCTCAGCCTTATTTCTCCACCAATTCCTTCAGGGTGGTGGCAAGGCCAGCCAGCCCCTGGACATTAGAGGGGATAATGATTTTGGTGGCTTTGCCGTCCGCCGCCTTGCCGAAAGCTTCCAGGCTCTTGAGGGCAATTACCTGCTCGCTGGGGGCTGCTTCGTTCATCAGCTTGATAGCGTCTGCCAAAGCACGCTGTACGGACAGGATAGCCTCCGCTTCGCCCTGGGCCTCCCGGATTTTTGTCTCCTTCACGGCCTCGGCCCGCAGCACAGCAGATTCCTTCTGGCCTTCCGCAATGAGGATGGCGCTGCGCTTTTCACCCTCCGCGTCCAGAATCTTCGCTCGGCGCTCCCGCTCGGCCTTCATCTGCTTCTCCATGGAATCCTGGATTTCCGCAGGCGGGATGATGTTTTTCAGTTCCACCCGGTTGACCTTAATGCCCCAGGCGTCAGTGGCCTCGTCCAGAATTACCCGGATTTTCGAGTTTATCACATCCCGGGAGGTAAGGGTGTGATCCAGCTCCATGTCGCCGATAATATTGCGCAGGGTGGTGGCGCTCAAGTTTTCAATGGCAGCTAAAGGGTGCTCCACGCCATAGGCATACAGCTTGGGATCGGTAATCTGGAAATACACCACCGTGTCAATCTGCATGGTGACGTTGTCTTTGGTGATAACCGGCTGGGGCGGGAAGTCGATAACCTGCTCCTTCAGGCTCACCTTTTTGGCAATCCGGTCTAAAAAGGGGATTTTAAAATGCAGGCCCGTCCCCCAGGAGGCGTGAAACGCGCCCAGCCGCTCCACCACATAGGCGTGGGCCTGGGGCACAATTTTGATGTTGGAAATAATGACAGCCAGCACAAAAACAGCCAGCACAATCCAGCCTAAAGAACCAGCGAGCTGTTCCAGATAAATCAAACCTTCCATAAAAATGCTCCTCTCCAAATCGTGTTTATTCCTTGGGGACAACGATAAGCTTCACGCCCTCAATGCGCTCCACCGTCACCTGCTCCCCGGCAGGGATTTTTTCCTGCGGCCGCGCGCTGCGGGCAGCCCAGCTATTGCCCAGCACAGACACGCGCCCCTGGGAAAGCAGGTTGTCAATATCTTCGGTGACAACGCCCTGGGCGCCCAGCACCCGGTCGGCATTGGTGCCCACAGGCTCCGGCTTTTGCAGGCGCTTTGCCAAAGGCCTGGTGAAAACCAGCGCAAGGCAGGACAGTGCCAAAAACAGCGTTATTTGCAGCCACACAGCCCCTCCTGCCAAGGAACAGATAAGGGCAGCCAGGCCCCCTGGCACGAACCAAATGGATACCAGCGCCGGCACAGCAGCCTCCACCACTGCCGCCACGATGGTTATCCCAAGCCATATACCTGTCATCATACCGAACCCCCTCCTTTTGCGGCAAAAATTTTTCAGTTAAATTATACAACAATTTTAGGGGAATTGCAAGCCTTGCCGCTTGTACATCCAGATATTCTATGATATAATAACCGCAGAGCGGTTATTATTATGCTTGATTAAAATTGCCCCGCCCGGTTCTTCCCTTTGGTCAGACGGGCGATGGGCATATATCAACGCGCTTATGATATAATGTCTCCAGAGAAGAAAGGACAGAAAAGCCGCTGGGAACCGGGGTTCACTTCTTAGCCTTATCTGCCGGGCGGCGGAATCTTCAGGACTGCTTTATGCACGATTGTGTAGTATTAAAGGATATTTCGATATCTTCCGCCCTTTTTCTGTGATAGTATTATAAAAGCAAAAAACACCTTTACAACCTAAATTTGCTTTTTAAGGAGATGACTGCAATGGAAACCATATTTGATTTAGTCCGCGCAGGGAAGATGGAACTGCCCGAAACGCCCTCTCTGGTGGTGGACGGCGGGATTATGCGGGATAATATTGCCCGGATGCAGGAGGGCGTTTCCGCCTGCGGGTGCGCCCTGCGCCCCCACATCAAAACCCACAAAATCCCTTATTTCACCAATTTACAGCTGCAGGCTGGGGCTAAGGGCATCACCTGCGCCAAGGTCAGCGAAGCCGAAGTGATGGTGGACGGCGGCGCCCAGGACATCTTTATTGCTTACCCCATGGTGGGGGATTTCCGGGTGAAGCGGGCTTTGGCGCTGCAAAAGCGTATGCGCCGGCTGATTCTGGCAGTGGACAGCCTGGAAGGGGCCAGGGCTTTAGATGACGCCGCCAAAGCCGCAGGGGTTTCCTGCGAGGTGCGCCTGGAGGTGGACACAGGAGCGGCCCGCACAGGCGCTTTGCGGGAAAAGTGCGTGGAACTGGGCGCGGAAATCAACAAGCTGGGGAATCTGCGCCTGACAGGCATTTATACTTTTAAAAGCCTGATATTGGAAGGCGCTCCCACAGAGGACGCCCAGGCCGCCGCCCTGGAGGAGGCCCGGCTGATGGATGGAACCGCCAAAGCCTTACGGGCCGCCGGGGTGGACATCCAGGATGTAAGCATCGGCTCCACGCCCACAGGCCTGCTGGCTGCCCAAACGGGCCTTGCCACAGAGGTGCGTCCTGGCACCTACATTTTCAACGACTGGATGGTGATGAAGGAGGGCTGCGCCCAGTTCTCCCAAATTGCAGTGCGCCTGTACTGCACAGTAGTAAGCACGCCCCGGCCGGATTTAGCCGTAATTGACGGTGGGGTAAAAACCTTCCCCATGGACGCGCCTGTAGGCGTGCCGCCTTACTATTATCCCGGCTATGCCGTAATTTTAAACAAGGAGGGCAAGCCCCAGGAAAACCTGACCCTGCGCCGCATGAGTGAGGAGCATGGCATTGTCACAGCGGCAGACGGAGAAACCGGCCTGCGGGTGGGGCAGCTTCTGGAGCTTATCCCCATCCATGTGTGCCCGGCTGTGAACCTGCAAAACAAGCTGTTCCTGTACGAGCGGGGCCAGCTTACCAGCCTGCCTGTGGCGGCCCGGGGCATGTTGGTGTAACAGTATGCTGCATATTAAAAACGCGCTGATTTGCGACGGCACAGGCAAAGAGCCTTATCCGGGAGAAGTGCTAGTAGACGGGGGCAAAATTGCCGCCGTTGGCCCCACCTCTTTAGGGGAGCTGGACGCGGAAATCTGGGATGCCCAAGGGGAGCTTATCACCCCCGGCTTTATAGACGCCCACCGCCACTGCGACCTAGCCGCTTTGTACGACTCAGATTTTGGCGAAATTGAACTGGCCCAGGGCATTACCACCGCCGTTATGGGCAACTGCGGCTTGGCCCCTGCCCCCTGCGCCCCGCAATACCGGGAGGATTTATACGATTTCCTGGAGCCATGCCTGGGCAAGGCCCCAAAAGAAAGCTTTTTCCCCCTTGTGTCTGACTTTATGGAAGCCCTTGCCGCCAAAAAGCATTCCCTGAACCTGGGGGTGCTGGCAGCCACCGGGGCTGTCACCACAGCGGCAAAGGGTTTTGGGAACGTGCCCTTTGACGGGGAATCTCGAAAAAAGGCGGAAGGCTATATCCGGGACGCCATGGAAGCCGGCGCTTTTGGGCTTTCCTGCGGCATTATGTACACGCCGGAGTGCTACAGCACCTGCAAAGATTTCGCTTTCATGGCCCGCATTGCCGGAGAATATGGCGGGTATCTCACCGCCCACATCCGGGGAGAAGGCAACACCTTGACGGAATCGGTAGAGGAAGTGCTGGAAATTGGCAGGCAAGCCGGGACAGGAGTGAACATCAGCCACTTTAAGGTGACGGGCCTGAAAAACCATGGCGCTGGCATTGAGCGTGCCATTTCCGCCCTGGAAAAGGCACGCTCCGCCGGGCAGGACGCCACCGCCGACTGCTACCCCTATACAGGCGGCTCCACCACCATCCTCTCCCTCCTCCCTCCCACTGTGCTTGCAGCGGCTGGCCCGGATGTGTGCGGCTTTTTAGGCGCCCGGGAAGGAGAAACGCTTCTGGCAGGCGAAATCCAGAAGGAGTTTCCCGGCTGGGACAATATGGTTTCCTCCATCGGCTGGGAACGCATTATCATAAGTTCTGCGGCAACCCCGGCATGGCAAAGCCTTGCGGGAAAAAGCTTTACGGAAGCCGCCCGGGAAACAGGACTTTCAGAAAGCGGGCTTTTCTGCCGCCTGTGTAGCGAAAACCAGGGCAAGGCAGGAATTATTGTTATGAGCATGGCCCAGGCAGACGTGGACAGGGTGCTCTGCCTGCCTTATGTTTCCCTGATTTCCGACTCCCTCTACGGCGGGGGCGGCATGCCCCATCCCCGGCTGTACGGCTCCTTCCCCAAGTTCCTGCGGGAATACGTCCGAGAGAAAAAGCTGCTCTCCACAGGGGAAGCCATCCGGAAAATGACCTCCCTCCCCGCCAGGCGGCTGGGGCTTCGGGACAGGGGCCTGCTGGCCCCCGGCATGGCGGCGGACATCCTGCAGTTTGACCCGGCAAGGTTTACAGACCGGGCCACCTGGGAGAATCCCAAACAACTGGCCTCTGGCTTGACAAAAATACTGGTAAACGGCTGCGAACCCGCTTCTGGCGCTGGAAAGGTGCTGCGGCGGGAAAACTGACAAACAGAAAGGAAGATTGACAATGAGCAGGATTGAAGAAAAATTACAGGAAATGGGCCTTACCCTGCCCGAGCCTCCCGCAAAGGGCGGCATGTACGCTCCGGCAAAGCGCTTTGGGGGCAGCCTAGTGTATATTTCCGGCTGCGGGCCTTCCACAGATGGCAGCGCCATCACGGGAAAGCTGGGAGAAGATGTAACCACAGAGCAGGGCTATGCCTACGCCCGGGGCTGTATGCTCAACGTGCTGGCTGTGTTGAAGCGGGAGATTGGCGACCTGGACAAGGTGAAAAGCGCGGTAAAGGTTACCTGCTTTGTGGCCTCTGCCCCGGATTTTTACGAGCAGCCCCAGGTGGCAAACGGCGGCACCCAGCTTCTGGTAGATCTCTTCGGGCAGGAAGCCGGCGCGCCCAGCCGTTCTGCCATCGGCATGAGCGTGCTGCCTGGCAACATGCCTGTGGAGACAGAAGCGCTGTTTGAAATGGAATAAACCGGTTTACAGAAAAGCCCGTCTTTTCCCGCTGTATATGGGAAAGGGCGGGCTTTTTTGCGGCGCTGTCCTGCTTAAGGGATTTTTCCCAGGCTGCGTTTTAGTAAATCTGCCTGCAAAAAGAGGCTGATTTACGTGACTATCCACACATTTTTCTGGGGGCCGCATAAATTTTTCTGAAATATTGTCCTCATGGACTTGCAATTTCAAAGAAAACGCAGTATACTTTATAAAGTTTATAAAAACGTGCTGGGGTGTGCAGGCCAATGAAAGCAAAGGAACTAGCGAAAAAGCTGGGGGTTTCCCCTGCTACCATCTCTCTTGTGCTCAATAACAAGCCGGGCATCAGCGATTCCCTGCGCCACTCCCTGCTGGAAAAAATCCAGGAGCTGGGATGCGAAAGCATGTGCTGCGAAGGGTGCCTGCCCTCCTCCGGCCGGCAGGATGAACCTGCCCAGCCAGCAAACCATTCCCGGCAGGTGATAGCCTACTTAATCTACACCAGCAGCGATGAGGCCGACGACCGCTTCGCCTTTTATCCGGCAGTGCTGGAAGGCGCGGAGATGGAAGCCCGGGAGAACGGGTATAACCTGATGGTGCTGCACATGAGCTGCCAGGGAAACGCCAACCTGCGCCGCCTGCTGCAAAACGGCGGAGAGGCCATGGGGGCCATTGTGCAGATAAGCAACGTGGACGAACACGCGCTGAATGATATCAGAAGCCTGGACATTCCCTGCGTTCTGGTGGACTCTTACAGGCCGGACGTGCGGGTGAGCAGCGTTTCCATCAACAACGAGCAGGGTGTTTTCAGCGCGGTGCGATATTTAAAGGAAAAAGGGCACCAGGAAATCGGCTATGTATACAGCGGCTGGGATCATGACAGCCAGCGAGAGCGCCGCCGGTGTTTCCATCAGGCTCTTTTGGAATATGGCCTGCCGGACAACAGGAGCTACTATTTCCAGGCTGGCGCCAGCGAGGACATTTACGATCCCGACAGGCTGGAAAACCTGCTGAAATCTGCGCCCAAGCTGCCCACTGCCTTTCTGGCGGAAAACGACCGCCAAGCCTGGCGCACTATCAAGGCATTGGAGCGCTGTGGTTACCGGGTGCCGCAAGATATCTCTGTTATTGGCTTTGACAACCGTTCCATCTGCACCATGGTTGAACCCAATATCACCAGCATTAAGAATTACCGCCACCTGATGGGGCGGGAGTGCGTACTGATGCTGCAAAACCTGCACCGCCTGAAAAAGCAAGGTTTTAAGAATCCCTGCCTGAAGCTGGAGCTTCCCACAGAGCTGGTGGAACGGGACAGCGTGCGGGATCTGACCAAGAAATAAAGCCCCTAAAGAGTTTATAAATTCTTTTGCGCTCTATCTGGTATACTATATATAGAGAGAGATAGCCGCTCCCCTGCATAGGCAGGGGGGTTTTTTATTGCCCGGCAGATTCCCAGTAGGTTTGCCGCCTGGATAACCCCCTCCTATCCTGGGATTCCCCTGTATCCAAAGGCTATTTTATAAATGCACTGTGCTAAATTGCTGAAAACTGCTGGTGTAAAGTGAAATTTTTGGGTTTATAAACTTTTCTAAATTTTTTCAAAAATTCTTTATAAAAACCCTTGACATCTTTATAAATCTGGTTTATAATAAGCACGTAAGCTAAAGAGAACACAGATGAGTTGAAGAAAGACAATTAAGAAAGGGGTAGTACTCATGAGCAAGAAAGTAGAAACCGGTTACACTTCCAAGATGATGAACAAAGCGGCGCATGACAAGAGAAAAGCTGCCCGCAAAGCATCCCAGATGGCGGCAGATTTCGATCGTGCCGCAAGGGCTATGGCCAACCGTGATGTCTGTTATGTGAATGTGTATGGTATCGCTGCTCCCGTATGCCGGCTGTAAAATCCGGCAGGAAAAAGAGACGGGCTTGATTTGAGAAGAGAGGTAATGTTTTATGAATAACTATAGCGAAAAGAAATTGCAGAACTTTGTAAAGACCCAGAAGGAAAAGAGAGAGCTGCGGCTGTTAAGCCGCCGGGCCAGCGCTTT
>ERZ779632.90-NODE-90-length-60889-cov-25.628678_pt1 | contig 60889 bp, 42 predicted proteins | sample MGYA00514194_ERZ779632 | MGnify/ENA primary metagenome ERZ779632 (study PRJEB29562, sample SAMEA4376704) | mouse gut metagenome | isolation source: Cecum | study: EMG produced TPA metagenomics assembly of the A DSS colitis mouse model was used to assess the... | reverse complement strand
TGTCCAGCCGTTCTTCCCTTGTGTAACTCATTGATAAACCTCCTGTTCATTTCATGGGGAATTATGTTTATGTATACGATAAGTAATGTTCAATCTTACCATGTACCCTGTCTAATTTCCACCCCCTCCGTGTCCAGTTTTAGTATACCACTTCACGATCAAGCATTTTGCCTGCAATTCCCAGGAGACAGGGCGTCATGTCGTCAATGCGGTTGTCTCCCAGAGGGCGCTGCGGGAGATTTACCTGAAAGCGTTCGAGACTGCAGTGCGGGAGGGCAATGCACAGTCTGTGATGACATCCTACAATCCTGTCAACGGTTACTGGACAGCATCTGCATATGATTTAAATACAACGATACTGAGAAACGAATGGCGCTATGATGGCATTGTCATGACGGACTGGTGGGCTGGAATAAATGACGTTGTAGAGGGCGGTGAAAGTTCCCGGCAGCGCACGGCGGACATGGTCAGGGCACAGAATGACATTTATATGGTGGTCAATAATAACGGCGCGGAGATTAATTCTTGCGGCGATAATACGCTGGAGGCGCTCAATTCAGGGAGGCTTACAGTCGGAGAACTGCAGCGAAGTGCCATGAATATCTGCAGATTCCTGATCAGGACGCCTGCATTTGCGAGAGAAGGAAATGGCGTTGTCGAAATTCCGCTGATAAAAGCACTTGCCCCAGATGTACAGGTTGAGAATGCTTTAAATGATAACAGCAGAATTGTGTGGAATACTGCTGTGGAAACAGAGAAGCATTTTGCAGTAAAGGATGCAGGAGCGTATGATGTGATCGTGCGACTGATGTCTGAACAGACTGAACAGGCACAGTGTGTCTGCAAAGCGGTTCTGAATGGCGAGGAACTCGCGACATTTCAGACCAATGGCACAAGGGGGAGATGGATTCAGCAGAAACTCTTACGTGTGTGTCTGGAAACCGGGTACTATCAGATAGCGCTGCAGTTTCCAAAGCCAGGTATGGAGATCGATTACATGGAGTTTCGGGCGTGTGGCACCGGCGTCTGTGATGGATGACAGGGTAAATACCATGTTTTCCAATACCCGGGATGGAGTATGTTTCTTATCAGCAGGTACGTACAAGGTATGCCATGAACTGACAAAATCGTTGAGTAAATGATGAAAAACAACCCTCTCGCCGACACGGTTGAGAGGGTTGCGTGCGTCTATAGACATTTTCGCGAATGGGCTGAACCAATACACGACCTCATCATCTATGCCGCACCGCGGACGGTGTCTGGCCGTACTGCTTTTTAAATTCCTGATTAATTAAGACAATGAGTACAATCGCATTAAAAGTAAAGAATTATGCAGTGAACTGCAGAAAGCACAGCATATTCACGGAAATCGTTAAAATGTACAGGGAATACCAGGCGGAGATTATGTGCGGTATTCTTTCACAGAGTGGGAATGCGGCGGAAGCAGCGAAAATGTACCTGATGATGAAGAAGTAAGCAGAATGGCAAAAGATAATAAGAAATCAGGCAAAAAGAACTGGCAGATCGTGATATACAGACAGTACGGTTTGCCGAAAAACGAGGAACTGGCTTCTGGGTTGAATAGAAGTCAGTTCCTTTTTGAAATTTATAAGGAATTTATGTTATCCGGCATTTGTTGAAGATCCTTTTGCCATCCACGGCTGCGGTGATTGAGGCGTACAGTTATCCGGGAAATCCGCTGTTTATCCCTGACCATTAAGAGCCGTGACAATGCCAGGACGCCGGCGCAGTGGGACGATTCGCCGCAGGCGGGGGTTACCACAGGAATGCCCTGGATCGCAGTCAACCTCAACTATGTGGAGATCAATGCGAAGGGGATGACGATCAAGCCCTACGAGGCTTTTGTGCTGCGCCGTAAAATTTCATAAACGAGAAAAAGCTGTTGTTTTCATGAAGCTGCAGAGTATGAAAGCAGCAGTTTTTTTCGCTGCATGCGCTCGATTCAAACGCTATTGGCGGGAAAGTGATATGGTTTTTTGAGGTGTCCCCTTTGCTGACAGCAATTTTTATAAATGATTGCGCAATTTTTATGATTGATGAAATCATCAGACATGGTATATTTGATGTTAGGAATTGCAGATACGAAGTTGCAGGGATCTGTGTCAGTTCTGTTTCTGCAGGTCTGGAAGGCAAATATTGGAGGGAAGCAGATGAATCGAAGGAAGAAAAAACTGGAAGCATGGAAATTTGCGGTCGGGGAGACGCAGGACTGTCTGGCGGCAGCAAAAACGGTGACGGTTCCGCACACATGGAATGTGGAGGAGGGGTTATATGAGTACGCGGGGAGCGGCTGGTACGCTTATCAGCTGACAATCCCCACGGTCTCCGAGGGAAACAGGTACTGGCTGGAGTTTGGCGCGGTGTATCATGACGCGTGGGTGTATGTGAATGGCATTCTGGCGGGAGAACATCTGCACTCGGGATATACGACATTTACGATCGAGATCACGGATCATATAAAGGCTGGCGACAATCAGATCGTGGTGCATGCCGACAACAGTTTCAGCGAGGAAATGCTTCCCTGCAAACGGAGTTTTGACTGGGCGAACGACGGCGGAATGATCCGCAGTGTCTATCTGTACCAAACCGGGACGGGCAGGATTGCAACTGTGCGTGCCGTCTGTGAGCCGATCCTGACACAGACCGGGAGGCGGCAGCACGGCGGAAGTGCAGTGTGGGGACTTGATCTCATGCTTGACATCAGATCGAGCGCGCCGAGCTCTGAACAGTCGGATTGGAAAGTAAAGTGGCGGCTGTACAGTGCCGGGAATACCGAGCCGGCGGCAGGGGGAGAAGCGTCTGCAGGCGCCGGTGAGAATCAGATCGAGCGGCAGATTCTGGACAATATAACATACTGGCATTTTGATGCTCCTGTGCTCTATATGCTTGAGCTGGAATTGTGCTGCGGTGATGTTGTGCAGGACACCTGCAAAATGAGACTGGGTTTTCGCAAGATAGCGGTTTGCGCGGAGCGGCTATTCTTAAATGGGGAATCCGTCCGTCTGTGCGGGACAGAATGGATGCCCGGTTCAGATCCGCGGTACGGCATGGCAGAGCCGACAGAACAGCTCCATAAAATGCTGGGCATTTTGAAGAGGACAAATTGTGTGTACACCAGATTTCACTGGCAGCAGAGTGAGGAGGTCTACGAGTGGTGCGACGAGAATGGTATGCTCGTTCAGGAGGAGATACCGTTCTGGGGACCAGACCCGGAGGCGGCAGGGGAGACGCAGTGGGAGATCTTTCACCAGCAGATACAGGAGATGATCCGTGCCGGGCAGAATCATCCATGCCTGATATCGTGGGGCGTGGGAAACGAGCTGGCAGCGCAGCATCCGGACACGGTCCGTTACATCAAGCGTGCTGTCGGCTGCACCAAAAAGCTGGATCCTTCGCGTCTGGTCAATTATGTCAGCAACAGCTATTTTGGTGAGCCGCAGAAGGACGGTGCACAGTTCGGAGACATTATGATGCTGAATGAGTACACAGGAACATGGATTCCGGACTATGAGGCGTCGGAAGTACTTGAAAGAGTGTGCAGGGAAAACCCTCACAAACCTGTTCTCATATCGGAGTTTGGACTGTGTGAACCAGCCTTCTCAGGAGGAGATGCGCGAAGGGAACATGTATTTGCGGAGAAGATGGAGGTTTATCGCCAGTTTCCAGCGATTGTCGGAACGATTTATTTCTGCCTGAATGATTACCGGACACAGATCGGGGAGGAGGGCGAGGGCGCCAGGAAAAGAAGGGTACACGGTTCCACGGATTTGGAGGGACAGCCAAAGGGTTCCTACCAGAGAGTGCGGGAGGAATGTGCGCCATGCAGTGTTGACATGGAGCAAGATGCCTGTCTGATCCGCTGTCGGAATGATCTGCCCTGCTATGCGATGCAGGAGTATCGGGTACAGCTGGAAGGGGCAGGCAAAACGCAGGACAGGGTGATCGGGATGCTAGTGCCGGGAGACACGCTCCGCCTGGAGATGCCGGGATTGGAGCGTATCACGATATCCAATGCAGCAGGCTGGGAAATCGGTACATGGACGTCTTAACCGTGTTCCCGGTACTGCGCGGGTGTCATGCCCTCGATCCGCTTGAAGGCGGTACAAAAGATACTCTCGCAGGAAAAACCGGTGGAGAAGCAGATATCCTTGACAGGAAGGGCAGTGTTTTTCAGTAAGTACCGGGCAGTGTTCAAGTGTTCACTGATATAAGTTGTTATCGTTTCCGACATATTCATGCGGGTATTTGTCCTGGCGTCGGTCGGCGTGCTGAGCAGGAACGCTGTCAAAATGTCTGCATGTATTTTGACAGAAGTGGTTCCCGCACAGGTCTGCCATTGCGGAAGGTGTCGTAGACAGCAGAGAGTTTGCCGATCACAGGCTGTGCGTCAGCGAGGGCGAATACGTTTCCAAGGCGGGTGATGATGTTTTGATACCAGTGTCTGGCGGTGATTCCGTCGAAATGGCACCACAGACAACTCCAGCCGGTATCGGTGGAGTAGGCGTGGCGGCTGTAGCAGTCCAAAAGGACGAAGTTTCCGGCGCCCGCGATCACCGGGCTGTCCGCATGCTGCCATCTGTCACCCGTCACGAGGGCGAGTGTTCCCTTTTGGATGTACATGAGCAGGAAGCTGTCAAAAGCTTCCCTGACGAGCCGGTAGCCGGGCAGATAGGTGAACTGTCCGCACTGCAGCGGGTACAAAAACATCTCCATGGCATTTTTGCTTGGGGAATAGACGAAATAGTTTGAGTCGTTACGGATGAAAGGTTCTTTTGATAACATGGTCTGGTACCATCCTTCCTGCTGTAAATGATAGTGGATCACTATACATTCATTTATTGTACCACTTTCAGAAAGTGACTACAACAGCAATAAAAGTAAATGAGATGGCTGCAATAAACCCAAAGCGGGATCCGCCAGGATGGCATCGGCAAGACAGATACGAAATTTTAGCGTGGAGGAAAACAAAAATGAGCGGTGCAAAAGTTTAGGTGGAACAGGTTGTGATTCTGACCTATGAGATCGGTGAGGCAGAGAAAAATCCTATTTTTCTGGACAAACGTGTCTATCAGGGAAGCACGGGAAAGGTGTATCCCTATCCGACTGTTGAGAAGATCAGCGATGAGAAGACAGACAAGGAGTACGAGGCGGTCTATCTGGAAAATGAATATCTGAAAGTGATGGTGCTCCCAGGCCTTGGCGGACGGATCCAGAGGGCTTACGACAAGACAAACGACTATGATTTTGTCTATTACAACCATGTGATCAAGCCGGCCCTGGTCGGTCTGACGGGACCGTGGATCTCCGGCGGCATCGAGTTCAACTGGCCGCAGCACCACAGACCGACTACATATCTTCCGGTGGATTATGTGACGAGCGAAAATCCTGACGGCAGCGTCTCGGTATTGCTGCACGATGTAGACCAGATGTATGGAACGAAGGGCATTGCGAAGATCAGCCTTTATCCGGGTAAAGCCTGCATAGAAATAACCGGGCAGCTGTACAACAGGACGGCGGCGCCCCAGACGTTCCTCTGGTGGGCGAATCCGGCGGTGCCCGTCAATGACAATACGCAGTCCGTCTTTCCGCCTGATGTCCATGCGGTGATGGATCACGGAAAGCGTGATGTTTCCCGTTTTCCGATCGCAACGGGAGTGTACTACAAGAAAGATTACAGTGAGGGCGTGGACATATCTCGCTACAGGAATATCCCGGTTCCCACATCCTACATGGCAGAAAAGTCAAAATATGATTTTGTCGGCGGTTATGACTACGGCGTGGGCGCGGGGATCCTGCATGTGGCAGATCACCATAGCGCCGGGCAAAAAGCAGTGGACGTGGGGCTGCGGGGATTTCGGAAAAGCCTGGGACCGCAATCTGACGGACGAGGACGGCCCTTATGTGGAGCTGATGACAGGCGTGTTCACAGATAACCAGCCGGATTTCACATGGCTAAAGCCTTTTGAGGAGAAGGTCTTCAAGCAGTATTTCATGCCGTACAAGAAACTGGGACAGGTGAAGAATGCGACGACGGAGGCGGCACTGCACTTGTCATACGACGGTGAGCAGGCGGCGGTAAAGGTCTATGCGACAAGCCCCCATGAGCATGCCAGCATCAGGCTCTGGGCGGCAGGACGGCTGATCCTGGACGAGGTGGCAGCGGTCAGTCCGGTGTCGGTCTATGAAAAAGAAGTTTTTTGTGCCGGGTTAAAAGAAGAACAACTGCGCCTGGCAGTCTATGTGGACGGGGAGTGTCTGGTGGAATACCAGCCGGAGGCGCCCGAAATCCCGAAAATGCCGGAGCCCGCAAAGGCGGCAAAGGAGCCGGCTGAGATCATGACAAACGAGGAGCTGTATCTGACAGGACAGCATATCGAGCAGTACCGCCACGCGACGTATCTGCCGGATCCCTATTATCTGGAAGGTCTGAAACGAGATCCGGGGGATATCCGCATCAACAATGCATACGGACTGCTGCTCATGAGGAGAGGGCAGTTTGGGAAGGCGGAGCCTTATCTGGACAAGGCGCTGGAGCGGCTGACAGAGCGCAATCCGAACCCTTACCACAGCGAGACGTACTATCTGCTTGGTCTGTGCCTGTTTTATCAGGGGCGCGGCGACGAGAGCTACGATGCATTCTACAAGGCGTCATGGAGCAGCGAACAGCAGGAGAAGAGCTTTTATTATCTCGCGGCGGTCGACGCGCGACGCGGACGGCTCGCGCGGGCATATGAACATATAGAGCGCGCACTCGTGAAAAATGCGCACAATATCAAGGCGAGAGGTCTGAAAGCGTATCTGCTGCGCAGACAGGGCAGGATTCAGGAGGCGCAGGCACTGATTCAGGAGAACTTACAGCTGGATCCATTTGACTTTGTTTCTGGGAATGAACGGATTCTGGCCGAAGGGGATTCCGACGGCAGTAAACGGCAGGCGTTGAACAGCCTGATGCGTGATTTCGTGGAAAATTACCTGATGACGGCGAGGGCAGGATCACGACACAGTATACGCTGGCGCTGCTTGCCATGGCGCAGGATGCCCTGCGGCGGAAGGATCACAAAAAGGCGGAGGAGCTGCTCGGAAAGGCTTTTGTATACCCGGAAAATCTGGGCGAAGGGAAGCTGGAGGGAACCAGGGACAACCATCTCTATTATCATCTGGGGCTTGCGCTCGAGGGGCAGGGAAGGACGGCGGAAGCGGAGGCGTGTTTCCGCAATGCCACGCTTGGAACCGATGAGCCTGCGGGGGCAATGTACTACAATGACCAGCCGGCAGATATGATCCTGTATCAGGGACTGTCCTATCTGAAACTGGGAATGGCCAGGGAGGCGCGGGCGAGATTCTACCGCCTGATCGATTACGGCGAGCGGCATCTGGACGATGAGGTAAAGATCCAGTACTTTGCAGTTTCCCTGCCGGAGTTTCTGATCTTTGACGAGGATTATACGATGCGCAACCGCGCGCACTGCTATTATCTGATGGCGCTCGGCAATATGGGGCTTGGCGATTCGGATAAGGCTTCCGCATTTCTGGCGCGGGCGGCGGCAGTCGAGCCGTCCCATATGATGTGCAGGGTGTATCAGACACAGACGGCGGCGCAAACACTCCCTGTATCTCAGCGTGGTCTTATGAAGCGCTGAACGGGAAGAAATCAAATGGTCTTTATCCGGAGAAACTATCTGGACATTGGATTCAGAAGAATTTGACACAGAGTATGATTTATGGCTTGAAACTATGGAAGCGGCTATGAAACGCTTAGATCAGGAGGGAGTATTTGATATCAATCAAGAGAGAGACGATGTTATTGTATTAGTAGAAGTTATGCCTCCTGGGTATACTAAGGAACTGTTAAGAAATTACTCATGACAATTACTTGTCTAAATGTCGATCTGCGGCATTAGAAAAGCTTGATATTAAGGCATAGCCCTTTATGCCTTTGCCTCCTATGCCTTCGATTTTCTTCTTTGCAGAGCGGTTAGAAGAAGCGGCAGAGAATGACTGAATTTCTGAAATGTCACAAAATTGTGACATTTCAAGGGTGAAAAACCAGCAGTCCGTGACATTTCTGTGAGAATTGGCTGTTATGATAGCGGCATCACAGAAAGGATGGTGCTTACCATGAGCATTTTGCAAACAACTGATCTCAAAAAATACTACGGCACAGAGCCGAACATCACAAAGGCGCTGGATGGTGTGACCCTTTCCATTGAGCAAGGGGAATTTGTCGCCATTGTCGGAACCTCCGGCAGCGGCAAATCCACCCTGCTGAACATGATGGGCGGTCTGGACGTCCCCACCTTCGGCAGCGTTCAGATTAGGGACAAAGAGCTGGCCGAGCTGAACGACGAGCAGCTTACCATCTTCCGCCGGCGCAACATCGGTTTTATCTTCCAGAATTACAATCTTGTCCCTGTTCTGAATGTCTATGAAAACATCGTCCTACCCGTAGAGCTGGACGGCGATACGATGGACAAAAAATTCATGGACGAAGTCGTGCACCTGCTGGCCCTGGAGAACAAGCTGAACAATATGCCGGGCAACCTGTCCGGGGGACAGCAGCAGCGTGTCGCTATCGCCCGCGCTCTCATTTCCAAACCCGCCATCGTCCTGGCTGACGAACCTACCGGCAATCTGGACAGCAGGACGAGCAGCGATGTGCTGGGCCTTTTGAAAGCGACCAGCAGCAAATTCCATCAAACGCTGGTGATGATAACCCATAACAACGAGATCGCCCAACTTGCCGACCGCATTATCCGCATTGAAGACGGCAGGATCTTTGAGTAAGGGGGCGCTGACGATGAATGACATTTTATTCGGCAACAACAACGGCGCGGTCATCAAAAAGCTGTCAGGCCGTTACTTCAAGGCCGGCAAAAGCAGGAATATCATTGCGATTATCGCAATCGTTCTGACAACCATACTCTTTACCACGATCTTCACCCTTGGGTCTGGCCTGATGGACACCGTTCACGATCAGAACATCCGCAAGGCGGGCGGCGAGGGGCAGGCGGTATTGAATTATATCAGCGATGAAGTTTACAATGATGTAGTGGGAAATCCCCTGATTGACCGTATTGCCTATACAAAGGCGGTGTCCTACCGGCTGAAAAATCCGGGACTTAAGCGTTGGCGGTCTGACCTGTGGTATATGGATGACACCGCTCTGGAATTTGCCCGCTACACCCCCACAACAGGTCACCGGCCCGAAGCGGAAAATGAGATCATCGCGGACACAAAGACGCTGGACGCCCTGGGCATACCGGCGCAGATCGGGGAAACCGTTTCTCTGACCTATGAAGTAAAAGGGAAGCTATATACCACTGATTTCACCCTCTGCGGCTTTTGGGAAACGGACAGCTTGAGCAACATCGGACGGCTGATCGTGTCGAAAGCCTTTGTGGATGCCCATTCGGATATTTTGGCCTATACCTATCCTGTGGACAATGATTATTCCGGCGTTGTCTCCGCCTATGTGATGTTCAGAGGGAAAGGCGATATGGAAGCCCGACTCCATCAGCTGCTTTCCGAAACCGGCTATACCTGCGACACGATGGGCGGCAGCAAGGAGGACGGCAATTATGTGATTGCCCGTGTCAGTCCGGCCTATCAGAGCGGCGCGTTAACGGATAATCCCGCCATGCTGGTTTCCGGCATCGTTGGCGTCGCATTGATTGTCGTAACCGGGTATTTGATTATCTACAACATTTTCCAGATTTCCGTCATTCAGGATATTCAGTCCTACGGACAGCTGAAAACGCTGGGGACAACAAAGCGGCAGATCAAGCAGCTTATCAACCGGCAGGCGCTCCGGCTGTCCCTGATTGGTATTCCCATCGGCCTGCTGGTAGGCTTCTTCATTGGCCGGGCTTTGGTGCCTTTCCTGATGAACGGAACGAGTTATACCGCGGATGCCGGGATTAAAGTAACGGTAAATCCTCTGATCTTCATTGGCTCCGTCGATTTCGCTCTTTTCACTGTCTTTGTCAGCGTCCGCAAACCCGCGAAGATTGCCGGTACGGTTTCCGCAATCGAGGCCATCCGCTACACGGAAAATGATACGGCAGCGTTTGGAAAGCGCAGGGCCAAAGACAAAAAATCGACCCACGGCGCGAAGCTCCACTTTATGGCGCTGGCAAACCTGGGCCGCAACCGCAAGCGTACTGTGCTGGTGATCGTGTCCATGACATTGAGTTTGGTGCTGTTCAACACGGTATTCACCCTGTCCAGCGGCTTTGATATTGACAAGTATATTGCAAAATTTATGGATACAGACTTTGTGATCTCGAACGCGGACTTCTTCCAATACCAGGTTGAAAAAGGCGAACATGACCTGTCCGAGACCTTCATTGAAGCCGTCAGACAAAACGGCAGTTTTGAGGACGGCGGCAGGCTCTATTCCTCCTGGATGCTGGAAGAACCGTTTTCCACAGAACACAACGCCTTTTTCAGCTATAACAAAGACCTGAACGGAAATCCTTTTGTAAGACTGTATGGCGCGGACGATTTTCTGCTGAATGGCCTGGAAGTAATAGAGGGAACCATCGACCTGGAAAAGCTGAAAACGGGAGAGTATATCCTGTTGAGCGTGGAGTGTAACGATGATGGAACGGTCATAGAGAACCCTGATATCAGCGTGGGTGATACAGTACGGATCAACCATCTGAAAGCGGAGGAGCTTTCCACCACCATTACAGATAGCTATGACTTTACCATCATGGCAAAAGTCCGGGCCAACGAGAACACGGCCACCACCCGCAACACAGGCGAAGCCCGGTTCTATCTCCCGACAGAAATCTTCCTGCCGCTGTGTGATAACCCCCATCTGGTCAGTTTCCCCTTTGATGTGAAAGAGGGAACGGAAGCAGAAATGGCAGAGTTTTTGAACAGCTATATCGACAGTGTGGAGCCAAGCATGGATTTTGAATCCAAGGCGACCTATACCAGCTCCTTTGACGACCTCACTTCCCTTATCATCACCATCGGCGGGGCATTGAGTATCATCATCGGAATTATCGGCATCGCAAACTTTGTGAACTCCGTACTGACAAGCGTTATCACCCGCAAAAAAGAATTTGCCATGTTGCAAAGTATTGGCATGACCGGCAGGCAGTTAAAGCGTATGCTCTCCTTTGAGGGGCTGTATTACGCGGTGGGGACGATCCTCACATCGGCTGTTCTTGGCGTTCTGTTTTCTGCGGTAGTCGTAAGGGGGATTTCCAGCGGGATTTGGTTCTTCACGTATCGCTTTGTCATGTGGCCCATGCTGGTGATCTATCCGTTTCTGATTCTCCTGACTGTGGCAATACCGGCGCTGCTGTACCGGCTAATTGCTAAAGTCAGCATCATAGAGCGGCTGCGGCAGTGATAAAAAAGCAAAGTATATGGAAATCATGTAGGCGTTTACAGATTCCGCTCCAGGAAAGACAGCATGTCAAGGCTCCACTGCCAGGCTGAATTGTCATAGGCAAGTCCGCAGCCGTGCCCCCCGGATGGATAGTAGCGGCATTCGTGTGTGATTCCCAGTTCTTTCAGCTTTGCCTCGAGCCTTTCTGTATTTTCGCAGGGAACGGTTCCGTCATCCCTGCATGCCCACGCAAATGTTGGCGGATAATCCGTGTGGATCAGGTTTTCAACAGAGAGTTCATGGCGCAGCGTCTCGTCGTCCTTTCCGATCAATGCCAGGGCACTGCCCTCATGTGCGATATCTTTCTCAAGGCTGATGACGGGGTAGCCCAGGACAACTGCATTTGGTCTGGCTTCCGGCATCAGTGTCCTGTAGAGTGCCGCTGTCGATGCGCACAGATGGCCTCCGGCTGAAAATCCGACGATGCCGATTCGGTCAGGATCAACGTGATATTTTGCGGCGTTATCCCTGACGTACCGGATCGTTTCCAACAGATCCAGCTGCGGCTCCGGATAGCGTGATGGCGCTATCTTGTAGCGGAGCATGAACGATACATATCCTCTCTTCTCGGCTACGATCTGAATGGGTGTACCCTCATTCTGAAAGCTGACAAACTCGTATCCGCCGCCGGGACAGATGATCAGTGCAGGTCCTGGCGGGGTATCTTCCGTCCGGGGCGGCGGTGTGATGACAAAGGACTGGTCCGGATCCAGCAGATCCGCGTCCTCACAGGGCTCCCAGGCATTCCAGTCACGCAGATGCAGGCATTGTCTTTTTCCCGATTGCAGATCCAGTACCAGATTTGCCATGTCGACGATCTGTTCCGTCAATCCCTGCAGGTTACCGCCCCACGGTGCCTGTCCCCTGAAAGCGGCAAGACGCAATGGCTGATCCCACGAATCCTCGGGAAAACAGTCGAGCTGCCCCTCCAGGAACAGGGAATGAAACCATTTTTTCATTCCCGGAACGGACATAATGTCGGTTAACGTATCAAAAGTTGAAAACATACATAGAACTCCCTTCCAATATGATTTATTGCCGGTTCTATTATATCGCAATGATGTTGCGGATGGAATAGAGTTTGATAAAAATTGTGTCAGAATTAGTTGGGGCGTGAGCAGTAACGGGATAGGTGCGTAGCCGCCTGCAACATTTTTGCAGGATAGCAGTTTTTGAGTAGCTTTTCACCCAGAGCGGGCATACAATGAAAAAGTATCGATATAAAGATCTGTAGGTTAGCACTATGTTTTGAGGAAAGGAAAGCGTTATGAAGACACAATACCGCAATGTATTTGCAGAGATCGGAATCGAGCAGGCGCAGATAAAAGCGCGTCTCGAGGAGATCAGAGATTTTTATTTTTATGGAAAAGAGGACGAGCGCGTCTACTATCCGGTGGGCGACGACATGGCGTACATCATGGACACGGGCAACAATGATGCCCGTACGGAGGGGATGTCATACGGCATGATGATCTGTGTGCAGCTCGACATGCGCGAGGAGTTTGACCGGCTCTGGAAGTGGGCAAAGACGTATATGTGGATGGCGGACGGTTTCCACGAGGGGTATTTTGCGTGGTCCTGCGCGACGGACGGCACGAAAAATGCGGACAGCCCGGCACCGGACGGAGAGGAGTTCTTCGCGATGGCGCTCTTCTTCGCATCGAACAGATGGGGGGACGGGGAAGGTATTTTCAACTATTCCCACGAGGCGCGAGAGATCCTGCGGGCGTGTCTGCACAAAGGGGAGAACGGCAGGGCCGGCGTGCCGATGTGGAACAGGGACAATTATCAGATACTGTTCGTGCCGGGGGTCGATTTCACGGATCCGTCTTATCATCTGCCGCACTTCTATGAGCTGTTCGCGCTGTGGGCGTATGAGGAGGACAGGGCATTCTGGGAGCGTGCGGCGGTCGAGAGCCGTCGGTATCTGGCGAAGGCATGTCATGAGAAGACCGGATTTTCTGCGGAGTACGCCGAGTTTGACGGAAGCCCGTTTCGCAGGGAGCTGCCATGGACGCAGGATCGGCACGACTGGTTCTACAGTGACTCGTACCGCACGGTGGCAAATATCGGACTGGACTATGAGTGGTTCGGAAAGGATGAGGGACAGTGCCATGCGGCGCAGGCGATCCAGGCGTTTCTGCTTGAGGCTGGCAGAGAAGATACATACCACGTCTATGAGACAGACGGGAGCATAGCGCAGGAGCGGGCGCTCCACCCGGTGGCGATCCCGGCGACTGTGGCGATGTCGACGCTTGCTGCCACCACGGAGTGCAGCAGGGAGTGGGTGGAGCGTTTCTGGAAGATGCCCATGCGCACAGGCGAGCGGCGCTACTATGACAATTGCCTGTATTTCTTTGCATTTCTGGCACTGAGCGGGAATTACAGGATCTGGTGATCGGGGTCATTGCAGGTCTTTCCTGAATCTTCCGGGCGTAGTGTCAGTGTTTTTGCGGAACTGGCGGCAGAAGTGTTCGATGTTTTTGTAGCCGCACTGTTCTGCGATCTCTGCGATGCTCTGCTCTGTGTATGCGAGCAGATCTTTTGCCTTGCGGAGACGAAAGTCGATCACGTCGTCCATACAGGATATACCAAACTGCTGTTTGTAGAGCAGCTGCAGATGCCCGGGGCTGATATGCAGCTGCTCTGCCATTTTGCGGATGGTCCACGGAAGCTCCGGGGTGTTGGATATCTGGCGGCGCAGCATCAGGAGGTCATGGTCGCGCGAGGACACGGCGTGGTGCAGTGCATCATCGCGCAGTTTCAGGAACAGGATGCGCAGCAGCTGGGCAATGACTGCGTTGTCATTGCCGTCTGACTGGTCTGTGCAGGCCTCCGCCCTGGCGTGGTTGCAGGAGCGGGAAGCGCCTGTCCACAGGGAGGTCTCCCAGGTGAGCAGCTGCATGAGGTTGTGGCAGTATTCCGGGTCAGAGATCGGAAAGGGGCGGTTGGTCTGGGGAAAGCTTTTCACGAAAGTCTCGTCCGACGAAAAGCGCACCCAGTCATCGCTGTAGCTGTCTGTGCTGGCGCTGTACCAGATAGGCGTGCGGGGCGTGTAGAGCATGGCGCAGTGCGCGGGGTACTCCTCTGTTGTGCCGCCGATGCGGAAGCGTGCGGGCGTGTGGGTGATCAGAAGAAGGTGGCAGTTGTAACCTTCTGTGATGTCAAACACGAAATCGCCGGCGTGCTCGGCATCGTAACCGGTAAAATAGATGTAATTCATATAAACTCCTCCATAAAAAAGATCAAAGTGGAAGCGATGGCGATCCCATTGCTGAAAATGTGGGAGATCGTGCTGATCATGCAGTTGCCGGATTTGCGATAAACAATCGCATAGAGTACACTGTCGATGAAGATTCCAGCCACATCATAAAGCACAAGACCAGCGTCTCCTGGCGCAATGTGACTAGCCGCAAAGACAATGGACGATACCGCGGCGCAGAGCCAGAACGGGAATATTTTCATGGCTTTTCCGACGAAAAATCCGCGGAACGCGATCTCTTCGCCCCATGCTGCAAGGATCACCTGACCGATCAGCAGCGGTATCTTATTGAAGGACAGCATGGAACTTGTCCGTCCCAGCACGTGGGAGACAAAAGCTCCGCCGAAGATCAGATCTCCCACAATAAGTGTCGCGATAGCGCTCACCGTCGGCAGCAGCGTCCAGAGCATCACGCCCGGTTTCCGGATATCCGCAGGGATCGTACTGAAACGCAGTCCCGAATCAGCGTCCCGTGTTTTTGCAGCGGCTTCTGTGATGAAGAAGAACGCGATACCGACAAACACGCCGTACCCGGCGATCTGTGTCGACGGTATCACTTTTGTCATAGTCAGCAGGATCATTGTGGTCAGACCGGCGACTGTGAGGACAGTGCTCCGGTCTGTCTTCGTTAAACTACGCATGTTATCTTACCTCCTGTATTGCGAGTACCGCACCTGTGTATACCCGCTTTAAATATGTCGATATAAGTTTTTCGTCATACGTCAGCGCGTTGTTGGCAGTGATGCTGGCATATCCGTGAACGAACATCGCAAGTATCATAAAGATTTCTTTTGTCTGACTTATGTTCAGCTTTGTTTCTTCCTGCACGGCGGAGATAACAGGTACAAGTTCCGGGGAGCCGATCATTGCAAGGATCGTATTTTCAGCTATGAAACCCGATTGGAACAGAAAACGGAACAGATTCGGTTCTTCGACGGCAAAGCGGATGTAATTCAATCCGATCCCGGACAACACATCTTTCTGTGTTTCCGGAATGTGCATCAGATACTGCGTGTGGTAGTTGTCCGCTTTTTCATAAGCAGCCTTTTTTAAAGCTTCGATCGTCGCGAAATGGTACATAACGGGCTGTGTGGAACAGTTCAGCTGTTTTGATACGGTCCTTGCATTGATATTTTCTGAACCTGTCTGGCGGGCAACCTCAAATGCAGCGTCAACAACCATCTCTCTTGTGATTTTGGGTTTTGGTGGCATAGTTTATTCCTCCCGTTTTATTATTTGGGTTATATAACGATAATTATATATTAAATTGTGGCAGTGTTTTTGTCAATCTTTCCGAACAAAACTTTCGTGCATGGTCCTGTGATGCTTTCTGATCATTGGCGGACAACACATCGGAGGATAGATCAAAATTTAGTGAGTAAAAATCATTGTATCTGGCGCGGTTGTAAAATATAATGGTAATAGCTTTTTAGAGAGCATGTTTTTGGATCAATTAAGATCGCACAGACGATATGGAGGAGAGTATGCCAGAGGAAAAAAGAATTGCAGTGGACAGGGAGGCGGAAGCGTTTTTTCAGAATCATGTGGATTTCTGCATCGGTACGGGGCGCATGGGGCTTGCCCTGACACAGGAGTACCAGGATCAGCTGAAACTGGTGCAGGCGGAGATCGGATTTCAGCATATCAGGGGGCATGGCCTGTTCTGTGATGATATGGCGATATATCATGAATATGAGGAGAACGGTGTCAGAAAGACAGAGTACAATTATACATATCTGGATCGGGTGATGGATTTTTACAGGAGTGTGGGGCTGCGGCCTTTTCTGGAGCTGGGCTTCATGCCGGAGAAGCTTGCGCGCGGCACACAGACGGTCTTTTACTGGAAGGGAAATACGACCCCGCCGCGCGATTATGGGGTGTGGTGTGAGATGGTGCAGAGTCTGCTGCGCCACCTGATGAGCCGCTACGGTGCGCAGGAGGTTCTGACATGGCCGATCGAGGTGTGGAATGAGCCGAATCTGTGCGGTTTCTGGGAGAATGCGGACATGCAGGAGTATTTCCGGCTCTTCCACGAGACGTTTGACGCGGTCAAGGCGGTGGACAGCAGGTTCCGCGTGGGCGGTCCCGCAGTCTGCGGCGGCACGGACGAGATCTGGATCCGCGCTTTCCTGGAGTACTGCAGGGAGCACGGCATCGCGGTGGATTTTGTGACCAGGCATCACTACACGATCGAACAGCCGGATTGCGCGGGGCACTATGACTATGTGAAGCTGATGGGCGCGGAGGAAGGGTTTGCCAATCTGAGGACTTCGCGGGATATCATTGATTCTTATGAGGAGTACAGGGGTCTGCCGATCCACATCACGGAGTTCAACACTTCCTACACGCCAAAGAGCGTGATCCACGACACAAACCTGAATGCGGCGTTCATCGCGCATCAGCTGTCGCGCCTCGGCGACGGGAACGCGTCGTACTCGTACTGGACATTCGGGGATGTGTTTGAGGAGCAGGGCGTGCCGTTCACACCGTTTCACGGCGGATTCGGGCTGGTGGCGGACGGCTGCATCCCCAAGCCGACTTTCTGGACGTTTGCGTTTTACAAGAAGCTGCAGCGCAGCGAGGGGACGTGCGTCTGCAAGGACGACGATGTAGTAGTGCTGAGAAAGCAGGACGGCGGCTATCTGGGCATAGGCTGGAATTCGGTGGAATCGGGCGCGGGGGAGGAGAAGCGCATCGTGCTCTCCCTGGCGGCGGACGCGGGTGCGTACAGCCTGCTGACGGAGACGGTGGACGAGGAGACCTGCAATCCGCTAAAAGTGTGGCATGATCTGGGGGAACCTGCGGATCTGACAGACGGACAGAAAAGGCTTCTGCAGCAGGCGGCACAGCCTTTTGTGCAAACGTGCAGGCTGGAGAGCGCGGGCGGATATGTGGAGATCACAATCGCGATGCGGCGAAATGCGGTTGTCTGTTTTGAGGTACAAAAAAGTGAGATACAGTCCGACCGCGGCTATGATTACGGGCGTGCGGTTTCCGCAGAGTGACGGGGATGCACAGACTGGCGGTACGCCATTCCGGAGCAGAGGAAAGATTGAGTAAGAGCGCAAGATGATTTGAGGTGTGGGAGATAGTGTGTTGCAGAAAAAGAAAGCGTGGAAAAGTGCAGCGTTTCTGGCAGTGGGGGTGATGGCGGTCAGCAGCGCCTGCGCAGCGCCATCCGACAGTGGTGCGAAGACGGTGCAAAAGGAGGAAGCGGCGCCGTTGGATCAAAGTGGCGAAGCAGATGCAGAGGACGGGCAGCCAGAGATCCAGACAGCGGCAGTTTCAGAGGAGTTACAGGAGGAAGGGAAGGACATGGATATAAAAATGGATGTAAAAGAGTTAACGATAACAAAGGGCTACAAGGGCATAAATGACACGAATCCGCTGATGACGCAGCGGTTCGGCGCGGATCCGTATGCGATGGTTTACAAGGACAGGGTGTACATCTATATGACCGCGGACGCGTTTGAGTACGATTCGGTCAAGAGCGTCAAGGAGAACACATACAGCAAGATCCACCAGATCAACGTGATCTCGACGGATGATATGGTCAATTTTACAGATCACGGATCTGTGAACGCGGCCTCCGGCGAGGGCGCTGCGAAGTGGGCGAGAAATTCGTGGGCGCCTGCGGCGGCGTGGAAGGAGATTGACGGGAAAGACCAGTTTTTCCTCTATTTTGCGGACGCGGGCGGCGGGATCGGTGTCCTGCAGGCGGACTCGCCCACGGGACCGTTCCGGGATCCGCTGGGAAAGGGGCTGATCACCAGGGAGACACCAAACTGTGCGAACGTGCTCTGGCTGTTTGACCCGGCTGTGCTGGTGGATGACGACGGGAGAGCTTATCTGTATTTCGGCGGCGGTGTGCCGGAGGGAAAGGCTGCCGCTCCGGGCACGGGGAGAGTGGTCGAGCTTGGCGCCGACATGATCAGCATTGTCGGGGAGCCGCGGACGATCGACGTGCCCTATCTGTTTGAGGATTCGGGCATCCACAAGTCGGGCGGCAGGTATTACTATACTTACTGCACGAACTGGCAGGTTGACGAGGCGGGCACGGAACAGTACGGTTTTCACAACGGAGAGATTGCCTGCATGGTCAGCGACGCGCCGATGGGGCCGTTTGTGTACCGGGAGACGATCCTCAGAAATCCGGGCAGCGTATTCGGGCTGAGTGGCAACAATCATCACTGTGTGTTCAATTTTCAGGATCAGTGGTATATCGCGTACCACACGAGGGTTCTCGAGAAGGCGATGGGAGTGGAAAAGGGATACCGCTGTACGCATATCGATGCGTTTGAGATGCAGGATGACGGCACGATCGGAGAGATCCGGCAGACGCTGAGCGGCAGGGAGCAGATCCGGTACGTGGACGCCTGCCAGGAGAATCCGGCGGCATGCTTTGCGGTCATGGCGGGTGTGGACACGGTCGCGCAGGACAGGTCTGAACAGAATGCGGGCGGCGTCGATATGGTGCTGACAGACATTGACAGCGGTGATTTTATCAAAGTGGCAGGCGTGGATTTTGCGGGGCGGCAGCCACAGACTTTTGCGGTGTCGCTGCGGTGCGCACAGAACAGGACGGCTGACGGCGCGATACAGGTGCGCGCGGACAGTCCGGAGGGAGAACTGCTCGCGAGCCTTCCGGTGAGCGGTCTGACAGACAAACTGGAGTTTGCTGAGTGCGCGACACCGCTTCTGGCCTCCGTGCAGGGCGTCCATGACCTGTATCTGGTATTTGCGGGCGGTGGATACGAGGTGAAGAGCTGGCGTTTTTCCGAACAGGGAATTGCAGAGAGATAAGTAACGCAAGATATGAGTATCGATGCGCAAGTGGTAGGGAGTAATTGCGCAAAAAATATTGTATGCTTAAAAGTACAGTTTTAGGAAATGTCAACAACTCCTAAGACCAGAAAAAGCGAGGAGGCACATACGATGGAATTGGTTCGGAACAAGGAAAAGACAGCGGAGTACCGCAGGCGTGCGCAGGAGCTTGTCGCACAGATGACACTCGAGGAAAAAATCATGCAGACGATCTACCAGTCCCCGGCGATCGAGAGGCTAGGCATCAAGGCATACAATTGGTGGAATGAAGCGCTGCACGGTGTGGCGCGCGCGGGCACGGCGACGGTATTTCCGCAGGCTGTCGGTATGGCGGCAGCGTTTGACGAGGATCTGATGGAGCAGGTTGGCGATGCGGTCTCCACGGAGGCGCGGGCAAAATTTGCGATGCAGCAGGAGGGGGACGACAAGGATATCTACAAGGGACTTACGTTCTGGGCGCCCAATGTCAATATCTTCCGCGATCCGAGATGGGGGCGGGGACATGAGACTTTCGGCGAGGATCCCTATCTCACGAGCAGGCTCGGCGTGCGCTACATCATGGGACTGCAGGGGCATGATGAGAATTACCTGAAATCAGCGGCATGTGCAAAGCATTTCGCGGTGCACAGCGGTCCGGAGGATGTGCGTCACAGCTTTGACGCGCGAGTGAGCGAGCAGGATCTGAGGGAGACGTACCTTCCGGCATTCCAGGCGTGTGTGCAGGAGGCAGGCGTGGAGACCGTGATGGGCGCGTACAACCGCACAAACGGTGAGCCATGCTGCGGAAGCGGCCGTCTTCTGAAGGAGATCCTGAGACAGGAGTGGGGGTTTGAGGGTCATGTGACCTCGGACTGCTGGGCGGTCAAGGATTTCCACGAGTATCACGGTGTGACGGCGACGCCGGTGGAATCCGTCTCGCTCGCCATGAACAACGGGTGTGATCTGAACTGTGGCACGCTGTTCCTCTACTTGAAGCAGGCGGTCGAAGAGGGGATGGTGGACGAGAAGCGGATCGACGAGGCGGTGGTGAACCTGTTCACATCGCGCATGAAACTGGGCGTGTTTGACGAGAAGGGCGCGAACCCGTACGACAACATTCCCTATACGGTCGTGGATTCACCTGAGATGCGCAGGATGAATGAACAGGTGGCAGAGCGCTGTGTCGTCCTGCTCAAGAATGAGAATCAGACGCTTCCGCTGCAGAAGGATAAGATCCGCACCATCGGCGTGATCGGGCCGAACGCGGACAACCGCAGGGCGCTTGTCGGCAACTATGAGGGGACAGCGTCGCGCTACGTGACGGTGCTCGAGGGCATCCAGGACTATGTGGGCGACGATGTGCGCGTCCTCTATTCCGAGGGCTGTCATCTGTACAAGGACAGGACGAGCGGACTTGCGCAGGAGAACGACCGCGCTTCCGAGGTGCGCGGTGTCTGCAGGGAGAGCGATGTCGTGATCGCGGTGATGGGGCTGGATGCTTCGCTGGAGGGCGAGGAGGGCGATACCGGCAATGAGTACGGGAGCGGCGACAAGCCCAACCTGGATCTGCCGGGACTGCAGCGCGACATCTTAAAGATCGCGAAGGAGAGCGGAAAGCCTGTGATCTTAGTGCTTCTGACAGGGAGTGCGATGGCGGTGACGTGGGAGGATGAGAACCTTGACGCCATCGTGCAGGGATGGTATCCGGGCGCACAAGGCGGCGCGGCGATCGCGAGAATCTTGTTTGGCGATGCCAATCCGGAGGGAAAACTGCCGGTGACATTTTACCGCACTGCGGAGGAACTGCCGGCGTTCGAGGATTATTCCATGAAGGGCAGGACCTACCGCTATATGAAGCAGGATGCGCTGTACCCGTTTGGCTACGGTCTGTCGTACACGGACTATACCTACGCGGACGCGATGCTTGTGTCTGATGATATCCGCGGGGAGAAGGGGGTTGTCCTGCAGGCGCAGGTCACGAATGCCGGGGCAGTGGACGGGATCGAGACGGTTCAGGTCTATGTCGGTCTCGAGCGCGAGGACGCGCCGAACCCGCAGCTCAAAAAGATCGTGAAGGTGCCGCTCAAGGCGGGCGAAACGAAGAAGATCGAGGCGGTGCTGCCGAGAGAGGCGTTTATGCTCTATGACGAGAAGGGGGAGCATGTCCTGAATCCGGGAACGTATCATATTTATGTGGGCGGCTCGCAGCCGGATGCGCGGAGCCGGGAACTGACGAAAAAGGAAGTGTGTCATTTGCAGATCACTTTGGACTAGTACAGCGTTTTCTTAATCCCCATATACTTAGTGCTTGATATTTTCGTCAGCGCAAGGCGGAGGAAGGAGGCAATGCGGTGGCATTGTTGACTGACGACAACGCGGCGATGGCGTAAATAGCGAGTGCTAAGTGTATGAGGGATTAGGAAATGCTGTACTAGCTCGGCATTATAGATTATTCGATCATTAATAGGGATAATTCATGCTGATGTAGCAGTCGGCACGGCACGGCACCTGATGTAGGGCAGACGCAAACGCTGCATCAGGTGCTTTTTATGCACACGGTCACCCAGAGGAAGCATGTCAGCAGAGGCTGACGGGTGCCCGGCGCACGAGCAGTGGGGAAGGGCATCTCCTCTGCTCGATAGCACACGGGCACCCGGAGGAAGCATGTCAGCAGAGGCTGACGGGTGCCCGGCGCACGAGCAGTGGGGGAAGGGCATCTCCTCTGCTCGATAACACACGGGCACAGGCAGGGAGGAGAGATAGGAATGGTTCATAAAAGAAGGCTGGTTCGGAGACGGCTGGGCGCTGTTGCCGTGGCGGCAGTGATGATGGCGGCCGGGATCGTGCCAGGAGGAGGGAGTAGTATGGTTGAGGCGGCGCAGGAGGAAGGATATGCGGATGTCAGCGGATATGAGCACCTGGATGAGCTGTACGGGGATTATTTTCGGTTCGGGGCGGCGTGCGAGGCGATCAGCCATTGGCGTGATCCCAATAAAGAGATCGGAAATCCTTCGAAGGAGGAACTGATCAGCACTGTTTTTAACAGTATCACCTGCGGCAATGAGATGAAGCCGGCGTACAATTTTGATCCGGAGTCAGAATCGCTCGTCTCGTTCAACGCGGCGGCGAAGGAGATGCTCGACTGGGCGGTGGCGCACGATATGGGTGTGCGCGGGCATACGCTGCTCTGGCACAGCCAGGTCAACCCGGCGATCTTTGCGAAGGATTTCGAGGCATACGAGGACGGAAAGCTGACAAGATCGGATTCTGCAAAACTGGATGAAGAATGTCTGGTGGATCGTGAGACGCTGCTTGCGCGGCTCAGGACGTACATATACGGCGTGATGGAGTACACCTATCAAAATGGATATGCCAGAAATATCTATGCGTGGGATGTGGTGAACGAGGCGGCGGACGAGAGCAATGAGGACGGTCTGCGCAGGAGCTACTGGTACAAGATCATCGGGCCGGACTACCTCTACTACGCTTTTCTGTATGCGAGGGAGGCGGAGACGATCTACGCGAAGCAGTATGCTGCAGATTACGGGCTGGACGCGGAGACGGACGACTTGTCAGAGATCATGCCGAAGCTTTTTTACAATGACTACAACGAATGGTTTGAGGACAGAAGCGACAAGATCGTGAAATTCCTGACACAGGACAAGTGGAACGAGAACCACGCGAAGGTGCAGAGCGACGTCATTGCGCCTGACGGGGACGGCACGATCTACGGGGACGGGCTGATCGACGGCATTGGCATGCAGGGGCATCTGAGCGACACCCAGGATATCGACCAGTACATGCGTGCGCTGCAGAAATACAGCGCGGCTGTGGACATGGTCCACATCACGGAGCTCGATGTGGGATGCAGCAGGACGGATGAGACGGCGTGGTATTACCAGGCGGAATTTTACTATGAATTTTTTGCGCGGCTGATCGAGGAGGTCGAGAGCGGGGCGAAGCTCACGTCCGTGACGGTCTGGGGACTGACGGACGACGCGTCGTGGCGCGTGGACGCCAACCCGCTCCTGTTCCATGGGAGTCTGGAGAGAAAGCCGGCGTTCGACGCGGTGGTGATGGCGGCGAAGGGAGAGGCGTTTGACATGACAGCTGCGGACACGCTGCCGGAGGCGGGTGATCTGCTGATCGACTTTGAACCGTATGTGGAGGCGGGCAAAGCAAAGAATATCGTGCTCAGGGAGGCAGGCATCCTCGGCCGCGGAACGGGACATCAGGCTGTGCTTGAGATCGAGCAGAAGGTGAACCACACGGAAGGCGCGCCGATCGGCTTTGCACTCAAGGTGTCGCGCAAGGAGCAGGATGCGAGCATGAAACTTGATGTGTCACGCTACGCCGGAAAGACGATCACGGTCACGATGCATGTCAGGACCGAGGACAGGATGATACGCATGGGACTGGATACAGGGGTTGACTCCGTGCTTGCGGAGGCGGATTCCGCTTCGGAATGGACACAGCTCTCAGCGGTGTGCGCGATACCGGAGGATATCCGTGCTGCGTACATCTTTGTCGAGACGGACGGGGCTGCGGATTTTTATGTAGATGACATCGCAGTCGTCTGCGGAGAGGACGGCGGCGAGCCGCTGTCTGAGGAGGCTGCGGAGGAAGAGCGCGCCACGGATATAGCGGGCGCCGCTATAGATGCTATAGATCAAGAGACAGAAGCGGAGACACAGACAGCCGGACAGGAGAAAAAGAGTAACAGGACAGCGGTTATAGCAGCTGCCGCTGTGGTGGTCTGTGCGGCGGCAGGGTTTGTGCTTCTCAGAAAGAAAAAATGATATAGAGCGAAAGGAAATGAAAATATTATGAAGATATTATGTTACACACGGCAGCCAAAGGAGGATATACTCTACGCAAACCGTCTGGCGTACAGCATGCATCTGGCATGGAAGTCGGAGACGGGAGAATATGTGCCCTTCCACCACAATGAGGGGATCTTGTACGCAAAGGCGGTGCAGGATGCAGACAGCGGTGTACTCCGCGCCAAAAGCCTGAAAAGTCCCTGGATATTCGCGGCGGGGGACGACACATACGGCATCGCAGCCGTGCGCACGGATCCGGACGGGCAGAGGGATCCGGAGAGCGAAGGCAGTATACTGATCTTTCGGACCAGTGACTTTGTACACTATGAGGAGATTGGGCTCTGGAAAGTTCAGGAGAAGGGATTTGTCAGTGAAGTCCGGTGCGCCTATGACGCGGAGAACAAAACGTGTCTGGTTTGCTGGCGGGGGGAGGACGGCATCTGGCTGGAGGGTCAGGGCGATCCCTTTGACACAGACGGAATCCTTGCGGGGACAGTGAGAAAGACGCAGGAGCCGCGTGTTGACAAGGAGGCATTTCCGGCGACTGGATCCGAGCAGCAGCCAGCCCTGCAGATCGAGGGGATCTGCCCGGGCAACGCGATCGAGATACCGGATGCAAAGGGTACATATCTTGTCAGGAAGCTGATGACACCTGTCTGCGAAAAGGTGACGCTCTCACACCGCGCAGTGTGCGCGGGCAGGGAGGAACTGCTGCAGACAAGGGCAGCTGCGACGTACAGTGACGGCACTGTGGTGGAACGCAGGATCGACTGGGATCCGGATAGCCAGGGGACGACGGGGGAGGACGGCAGCAGGCTGCTCTGCGGACGCGTGCACCAGGAGCATTTTGAGGCGCCCTTTGCGGAAAATCGCGCGGATCCGTGCTGTATGTACTGGAACGGAAAATATTACTATATCGCGACAAACGATGCGGACGACAACAAGACGCTGTATATCCGCTGTGCAGATACCCTGGAAGGGATCATGGAGGCCCAGGAGGTGCTGATCCTCGACACGGTGACTTATCCGGAGATCGGCGGTCTTCTGTGGGCGCCTGAGTTTCATGAGATCGGCGGGAAGCTCTACCTGTTCCATGCAGCTACTTCGGGCGAGTTTTTCCGGGAGGAGTCCCACGTGATGAAATTGAGGGACGGAGGGGATCCGATGTGCAGGGAGGACTGGTCGGCACCGCAGCTGGTGGTGAGAAAGGACGGGACGCCGCTCTGCGAGGCAGGAAAAGTCATATCGCTGGACATGACGACGTTTGAATACCAGGGAGAAACCTTTGCCATGTGGTCACAGAGGCAGTTCCTGCCGGTCGATCAGGGAGCGTGGCTGTATCTGGCGCGGATCGATGAGCGCGAACCGTGGAAGCTGACCAGCGATCCGGTATGTATCGCAAAGCCGGAGTACGGCTGGGAAAACAATCACACGTTTGTGGTGGAGGGACCGTATGCGCTGGAGTACGACGGGCAGCTTATGGTGACGTACTCGGGTGCGGCGGTGGACGCCACGTACGCAGTCGGCATACTAAAGCCGGAGATGGGAAGCGATATTCTGAATCCCGCAAACTGGAGAAAAGGCAATTACCCGCTGCTGTCCTCCCGGAGTGCAGAAGGGCAGTACGGAACGGGGCACAATGCCTATCTGACGGATGAGAACGGGATCGTATGGAACTTTTATCATGCCAGGGCAGGGGTGGATGCGCCGCGGTCTTCCTTTGCGCGGCGGGTACATTTTGATGTGGACGGAGAACCGATGCTCGATGTGCTGGAGGAGCTGGATCTGCCGGCACATCTGCGGCGGGTGGAGGGAAGGCTCCAGTGATATTCGGATAAGCAGCATTGACTGAATGGAGGTATAGAGAGATGGGAAAAGTGCGGGCAGAGGGAAAAAAACTGATATTTGAGCGCAAGGATGAGCTGACGGTCATCGAGCCGTACGGTGAGAACTGTCTCCGGTGCAGGAGTACCAGGAACGGGAAGATCATGGATGAGAACTGGACGGTGCTGCCGCCGGCGACGCCGGATCACTGTGTGATTGAGGGCGACGCGGAGAAGATGAAGATCTCAAACGGCATGATCAGCGCGGTCGTGGAGGCTGGAAATCCATGGTACGGCGGCGTTGTCACGTATTATAAAAAGGACGGCGGGGAAGAGAAGCAGCTGCTGCGCACGAAGTTTGAGGGGGATTACACGAACCGCAACCGGCATGTGGAGGGCGATCACTACCAGATCCAGATGATCTTTGAGGCAAACGAGGGCGAGCATTTTTACGGGATGGGACAGGAGCAGGAAGATCTGTTTGACAGAAAGGGCAGCACCTGCCAGATCGTCCACTACAACACCAAGTCCACACTGCCGGTGCTGTACTCTTCGCTCGGCTACGGGTTCTTCTGGAACAATCCGGCGCCCGGAAGATGCGAGACGACAAAAAACCACACGATGTTTGTGGCGGACAGCGCGTATCAGGCAGATTATTTCATCTATGTGGGAGAGACGCCGGCTGAGACGACAAAACTGTACTGCGACCTGACGGGGTACACACCGCAGTTTCCAAGGTGGGCAGCCGGTTTCTGGCAGTGCAAACTGAGATATGAGAGCCAGGAGGATCTGCTCGAGACGGCGCGGGAGTACAAAAGGCGCGGGATCCCGATCGATGTGATCGTCATCGACTTTTTCCACTGGACAGAGCAGGGAGAATGGAAGTTCGATCCGAAATACTGGCCGGATCCACAGGCGATGTGCCGGGAACTCGAGGAGATGGGCATCCGGCTGGTCGTGTCTGTCTGGCCGACGATCAACCCGTCGAGCGAGAACTATCAGACGATGAGCGAGGCGAACATGCTGGTGCGCACAGAGAACGGGCAGTTTGGTACGTTTGATTTTTATGGGCAGCAGACCTTTGTCGATGTGATGAATCCCGGCACGCGGAAGTTTGTCTGGAACAAGATCAAGGAGAACTATTATCAATATGGCATCCGGTCATTCTGGCTGGACGAGGCGGAGCCGGAGGTGCATCCGCAGCAGCCGGCGCACTTGAGATATTATCTGGGAAATGGCGCCCAGGTAGCGCAGCTCTATCCTTTTTACTATGCGAAGATGTTTTACGACGGATTGAAGGAGGCGGGGGAGACGGAGATCATCTCCCTGACGAGGGCGGCGTACCCCGGCAGCCAGCGGATGGGGGCACTGGTGTGGAACGGTGATATCATGTCCAGCTTCCGGAACCTGAAAATGAGCATCAAGAGCGGATTGTCGATGGGAATGTGCGGGATCCCGTGGTGGAACTCCGACATCGGAGGGTTTATCAACGGCGATATCGAGAGCGATTACTTCCGCGAGCTGATCGTGAGATGGTTCCAGTTCGGCGTCTTCTGCCCTGTGATGCGTCTGCACGGCGCCAGACTGCGCCCGTCCTACCACAAGATGCGCCATCCGGAGATCATCGAGCCGAGCGGCGGGGACAATGAGATATGGTGCTTTGGCGAGCGCAATTATCCGATCCTGAAGGAGCTGATCGAGCTGAGGGAGCGCCTCAGGGATTATACCTGCCAGTATATGGATATCGCAAGCGCCACGGGAGCGCCGATCATGCGCCCTATGTTCTGGGATTATCATCGGGATGCCACCTGCTATACGTTGGAGGATCAGTATATGTACGGGGAGGATATCCTGGTCGCGCCCATCTACGAGGAGGGTTGTACGCAGAGGCAGGTGTATCTTCCGGAGGGCAGATGGATTCCGGTGAAAGACTGTCGGATGAGCGTCATACCGGAGGCGGTGGACGGCAGAAAGTGGATCGACTGCAGTGCGCGCCTGGAGGAGTTCATCGTCTTTGTCAGGGAGGGAAGCAGTGTTCTGCAGTGCTTTCTGAAAGTATAAACTGCAGTCTCGGTAAGTATCGGACAGTAAGGAACTGTAGGAAAATAACCGATGCAACTTGCGCAGGATATTTCTTCGAGGTGAAATTGCTAAAGCAATTGTCAGAAAACGTAGGCGCAGCGGACTGTGGCGAGACTTTTTGATATGCACAATCGGAGAAACAGACAAGTCAGGATGCGTCAGTTAGTGTTCTACAGGTCCGAAGGTGTTGCGCAGCGTATCACTGTACAGTTCCGGATCAGTAACAGCACAAATTTAACGTAGGTATGGATATCAGAAAGTGGGATTAGATCGTATGAATACATTTACCATATTTGAGAACAACAAACTGACACAGCTCTATATTGAGAATGAGGCGTATGAGGGTGTAAAGCGGATCGGCGCGCGCGTGGCGTGCGACATCGGGCTTGTGACGGACATCGCGCCGGAGATCCTGACAGCGCCGCAGCAGTGCAAAAGCGACAGGGTTGTCATCTGTGCCACGCTCGGGAAAAGTCCGTTTCTCGAGATGCTTGAGGCGTCCGGCAGATGGAGCAGCGCGCAGATCCGGGGCAAGCGGGAAGTCTACCAGGTCCAGGTCGTGAGCGAGCCCTTTGCGGACATGGCATCCGTGAAGGAAGCGCTGGTGATCGCGGGCAGCGACAAGCGCGGGACGATCTACGGTATGTTCCGCCTGTCGGAGCTGTGCGGCGTGTCGCCGCTGATCTACTGGGGGGATGTGGTCCCGCAGAAGAAGGACACGGTGATCCTGCCGATCGGGGACGGGCTTGTGTCAAAGGAGCCGTCCGTGAGATACCGCGGGTTTTTCATCAACGACGAGTGGCCTGCCTTCGGGAACTGGTGCATGGAGACGTTTGGCGGCGTCAACGCCAAAGCGTACGAGGAGATCTTTATCCTGCTGCTGCGTCTCAAGGGCAACTATCTCTGGCCCGCGATGTGGGATTCGGTCTTCTCGGAGGAGGGACCGGGACTTGCGAGCGCGGAGCTTGCCGACATGTACGGCGTTGTCATGGGAACGTCGCACCACGAGCCGCTGTGCCGCGCGGGAGCGGAGTGGCAGCGGATCTATCAGCGGTACGGCACGGACAACACCTGGGGCTTTGTGTCAAACAGGGAGGCGATCACGGAATTCTGGAAGGATGGGATCCTGCGCAACAAACCGTTTGAGAATGTGATCACGATCGGTATGCGCGGCGAGAGCGATTCCATGCTGCTCCCGGAGGATGCGGGGCTTGCGGACAATGTGCAGGTCATCAAGGACGCCATCATGGCACAGCACGCACTGCTGCGAGAGTACATGGACAAGGACTTGAAGGATATCCCGCGCATGCTCGCCATCTACAAAGAGGTGGAAGATTATTATTACGGAGATGCGACCTGCGAGGGGCTGCGCGGATGGGAGGAGCTTGACGATGTGATCCTGCTGCTCTGCGAGGACAATTTCGGCAACACGAGAGGGCTGCCGAATGAGACGGACAGAAAACATCCCGGCGGCTACGGTATGTACTATCACTTTGATTACCACGGCGGACCGATCAGCTACGAGTGGCAGAACACGGCGCGCCTGACCAGGACGTGGGAGCAGATGACACAGGCTTACGAGTACGGTGTGCGCGAGCTCTGGATCGTCAATGTGGGAGATCTCAAGGGCGCGGAGTACCCGCTGTGCTATTTTATGGATCTGGCGTACGACTACGAGACGTACAGTCAGAAAAACAAGACCGAGGACTATGTGAAGACATGGATCGAGCAGCAGTTCGGAAGCCGCCTCGACAGGGAGGACAAACAGGATCTGCTGACGCTGCTGGACGGCTACACCAAGTGGAATTCGGCAAGGCATCCGGAGGCGATGTCGCCGGCGATCTATCACCCCTGCCATTTCCGGGAGGGGGAGCGTGTCTGGAACGAGGTGCACGGTCTGATGGAGACGGCAAAGCGGCTGCGAGAGCATATGCCTGCGGAGTGCATGGCGGCGTATGGCAGCATGATCTATTATCCGGCGATGGCATCCCTCAACCTGATCCTGATGCACATCGAGGCGGGCTGGAATGCATTTTATGCAAAGCAGGGCAGCATGGGGGCAAACGCCTACGTCGCAAGCATCCGCTGGCGCGCGGTGAAGGATCGTCAGTATGTGCAGTCCTATCATGCGCTGGCGGAGGGCAAGTGGAACCATATGATGGACTCTGCGCACACAGGTTTCCGCAGCTGGGATGCCCACAACTGGACCTATCCGACGGTGCAGGAGGTGATCCCGCTTCCGATGGCGAAGATTATCGTCGGGTTCCGCGGCGGGGAGGCGTACCATCTGGGCGCGCACTGGCAGGACAGCCGTTATCCGAGCAACGACGATTTCACCAGACCGGACACCAGGGACGTGGTGATCGAGATCGGCAGCCGCGGGGATGTGGATTTCTCATACAGCATACAGTGTGACAGACCCTGGGTCTGCTTTGACGCGGTACAGGGAAATGTCGAGAGCCTGACAAAGGGCAGCGAAAGCGTTGTGGTGACTTGCGACAGGTCGAAGTTAAAGGGCAGGGAGCGCGCACTGGTCGAGATCGATGTCACGTTTTCAAATGGTGAGAAGACGGTCGGCAGGCTTGAGCTGATCGCGGATGAGGTTGTGAACGACTGCGCAGCGGGCACCTATATCGAGCGGCAGGGCTACATCGCCATGAACGCGGACGGCTTCACGGAACAAAAGGATGTGGGGGACGAGGGCTTCGCAGTCATCGAACACCTTGGCAGGATGGGTTCCGCGGTGAAGGCTTTTCCCGTCACGAAATCGTGGATCGACGCGGCGGAGGCGCCGTATCTGCGCTACACGTTTGCGGCGGAGAACGAGGGGGACTACAGTATACGCTTTTATCTGCTGCCCAGGAATCCGGTCGAGAAGGGAAAGCGCATGTGTCTTGCCTTCTCGATCAACGGGGAGCGCAAAAAGACGCTCGACACCGTGTCGGATTCCTTCCATGCGGACTGTTCATGCGAGGAGTGGAACCGCGGTGTGCTCGACAATACCCGCGTGATCGAATCCGTCGTTCCTGTGAGAAAAGGAGAGAACCAGCTGTATTTCTACGCGGCGGACCCGGGCATCGTGCTCGAGCGGATCGTCCTGTACCCCGAGAACACCAGACTGCCGGAGTCCTATCTGGGGCCTGTCGAGAGCTGGCGGAAATAGAAGGCTGCCGCGAGGAGGCTTGGGAGAGAAAAGGATTGATAATAAAGCCAAAAGGAGTTAAAATGAAAAGGAGATAACGATTATGGGAGGACCAAAAGCACCGAAGGATCCGGAGAAGAAACGATCTGGTTTTTATATCATGAGAAACAAGCAGGTCGCGGGATCTGCACAGCCGGATGGAACGGGAGTTCAGTTCATATACTTGAATGACGGGCGCATGTTATCGAGCGCCCGGATCGTGGGCGGCATCACGGACGAGGAGATGCTCGACCTGCTTGCGACGACGGAGGGGTTCCGTCGTCTGGTGCATAGCATCGGCGTCAGCGTGGAGATGGAAGGCGCGGACAAAAAGGCGGAGTTTGTGTTTCAGATGTACGGGAAATCCGATATGTACGGCTCTGGCACGACGCTTCGCATGGAGGTTCCGGCGGACGGTATGGAGTGTGTGCTGAACCTGTCGGAATGTGACTGGTCGGACGATGACGACATTCCGGGACAGATCCGCTTTGTGTTCGATGAGCCGCAGAAGGACGGCGCGGCGGCGCAGGCGCAGGTGGCGGTGAAGTTTTATCTGAACGACGGGTTCACCGCGCCGGAGCCGGAGGAGGAGGGACAGGTTGATTTTGCGTGCAGCGCATATCAGGAAATGCTGAGAAGATCCCTGGTGCAGACGGGGAACAACGCGCGCTTGAAGGCTGCCATCGAGCGGGCAAAGCGGGGGGAGGACACCACGATCGCCTTTATCGGCGGCTCGATCACACAGGGCGCGGGCGCGGTTCCCATCAACACGAAGTGCTATGCATGGCGGACCTTCGAGGGACTGTGCCGTCTTGCAGGAAAGGGCGTGGATGAGAACATCCACTATGTCAAGGCGGGCGTGGGCGGAACGCCTTCCGAGCTTGGCATGATCCGCTACGAGCGCGACGTGTGCAGGGACGGATCCGTGACGCCGGACATCGTGGTCGTGGAGTTCGCGGTGAACGACGAGGGGGATGAGACGAAGGGCGTCTGCTACGAATCGCTGGTCAGGAAGATCCTCGCGGCAAAGAATAAGCCCGCTGTCATACTGCTGTTTGCCGTGTTTGCCAATGACTGGAATCTGCAGGAGCGGCTCGGTGTCGTGGGTGAACGGTATCATCTGCCGATGGTCAGCACGCGGGACTGCGTGGTGGAGCAATTTTACAAAAAGGCGGGCGAGGGCAAAGTCGTGACAAAGAACCAGTTCTTTTACGACTGCTTCCACCCGACGAACATCGGGCACCAGATCATGGCGGACGGCCTGCTTGCGCTGATGCAGGAGGTGGACAAGAGCCCGATGGACGAGGATACACTGGATCTGCAGTCGGTTCCGGCGGTGATCGGCGACGCGTTTGAGCAGGTGTGGCTGTATGACAGAAACAGTGAGACGGACACGGTGAAGATTGTATCGACAGGTGATTTTACGGAGACGGACGAGGAGCTGCAGGGCGTCGAGATGGACAGGAACCTGACGCAGACCAGGGAGTTTCCGTATAACTGGAAACATGTAAAGGGCACGGAGCCTTTTGTCATGGAAGTGTGCTGTACGAGCCTTGTGATGGTGAACAAGGATTCGGGCGCGCCGGACGCGGGCTGTGCGGAGGTGTTTGTGGACGGGGAGAAGGTGCTGTTTGCAGACCCCAGGGTCAACGGCTGGACGCACTGCAATCCGCTGATCTGTTTCCAGGGCAGGGAGCGCCGGACATGGCGCGTCGAGGTCAGAATGCAGCCGGGCGATGAGGACAGGGAATTTACGATACTTGGCTTTGGCGTAGTGAGCTGACCCGGGAGCCGCCAGGGCGTATGTTATAGAGGGGACACAGAAGATGGGAAAGGGAAAAAAGAAAGAGAAGGAAACGGACAAAAATCCGCTGCATGTAAACTATGGTCTGATCAGCAATGTCAGGTATATATTGAAAATTATGGTACGGACGGACAGGCATATCCTGCTGGTCATCGCTCTGGGGGTTGTCTGTATGCCGTTTACGCGGTACCTGTGGGGATTCCTGTCCAAGATCGTTGTTGACAGGATCACGGGAGAGGGCGCACGGGAGAGCCTTGCGGCTGTGATCGTTGTCTTCTGCGCGGTGCGGCTGGTGACGGCATTGATGCAGACCTATTATGACAGCAGCTGGTGGCGGTATATTGATGTCAGAATGAAAATGACGCAGGAGAAGAACCTCAGGATCATGCGCATCGACTTTGAACATCTCGAGGACAGCGATGTGATGGACTGTTGCCAGAAAGCGGGGCAGGCAGTGTCAAACAACAATTCCGGCCCGGAGGGGATGATGCATGAGATTGCGAATCTCCTCTGCAATCTGAGCGTGGCGGTGGCGGGACTGTTTATCCTGGGCGTTGCCAATCCGCTGCTCATCACGCTTGCGGTGGATTTCTGGCTGTTCAACCGTATCGCAAAGGCGGATAAGGAGCAGGTGTGGGACGCGCTTTCCACATGGTGGCGCAAAAACCATTATATGGAGAACATCACGACGGATTTCGCGGCGGCAAAGGATATCCGCATATTTGGGCTGACAGGGTGGCTGATGCGGAAATATCGGGATCTGATGGCGGAACGTTTTGCAAAAGAGCAGATTCACCAGCGTCTCTGGCAGCGGCAGAAACTGATGACGTGCATCACCCAGGTTTTGAGCCAGGGCCTGATCTATGCATGGCTGATCTATGCCGTGGTGGCCGGCAGGATGACGCTCGGCGGCTTCACCCTGTATATTTCCTCCTACAATACCTTTGCCGATGCGGTCTGGATGGTGATGCGCGGGATCGCGGAGCTGATTGCAAGGAGCAGGGAGGTGGACGATTTCCGCAGCTTCATGGACTTCGACGGAGGGGATGAGGACGAGGGCGGCATACCGGTTCCGGCGTCAGACGGCTATGAATTTACCTTCCGCGATGTGTCCTTTCGCTATCCCAAGGCAGAACAGTGTGCCCTGGAGCACCTGGACCTGACGCTGAGGGCGGGGGAGCGGCTTGCCGTGGTCGGGCTCAACGGCGCGGGAAAATCAACTTTTATCAAACTGCTGCTGCGTCTCTATGAGCCGACGGAGGGCGAGATATTGCTAAATGGCGTCAATGTGAAGGCGTACAACAAGCACAGCTATTACAAGCTGTTTGCCCCGGCGTTCCAGGCAGTGGAGCTGTTTGCGCTTCCGCTGGCCGAGAATGTGTCCATGCAGCCGCCGGGGGAGACGGATTGTGCAAAGACCGAGGCGCGGCTGCGGGACGCAGGGCTTTCGGAGAAGCTTGCAGAGCTGCCTGACGGTGTACACACACAGATGCTGAAGGTCATCTACGACGATGGCGTTGACTTGTCAGGCGGCGAGCGGCAGAAGCTGGCGCTTGCCAGGGCGCTGTACAAGGATGCGCCGGTCGTGGTGCTCGACGAGCCGACGGCCGCGCTTGACGCGCTGGCCGAGAGCCGTCTGTACGAGGATTTTGATAAGCTGATCGGCGAAAAATCAGCGGTCTATATCAGCCACCGCCTGAGCTCGACGCGATTCTGTGACAGGGTGGCGATGTTTGTGGACGGGAAGCTTGCGGAGCTTGGGACACACGAGTCCCTGCTGGAGCAAAACGGGAAGTACGCGGAAATGTTTCATATTCAGGCGCAGTACTATTTGGAGGAGGTGCAGGGGAATGCGTGAGGTGAAAAAGACACTTGCTTTTATGCTGCGCGTCGCATGGCGCGAGAAGCCTGCACTTTTTGTCAGTTATCTGATCCTGTTTGCGGGGGATACCGTCGCCGCCATGAAAAATGTGCTGATTCCAAAGCTGCTGCTCGACGAGCTGCTGTTGGTGACGGAGGGGGCGCCGCTGTCGGAACATCTGCGTCTGATCGTCCTGTATGCCGTGCTGCACGTCGCCATCGATGCGCTGGTGCGTGCGGCAAACAGTGTGGCGGAGCGCGCAAAGGGGGAGATCAGCCAGTGGTTTCAGGAGTACTGTGACATGATGATCGGTGAGCACGCGATGAAAATGGATTATGAGCACACCGAGAATCCTGATGCGCTCGACCAGCTCAACAAGGCGCGCGAGGGTATGTCGTGGTACAGCGGGGGCGTGGTGGGTGTTCTCGACTGCGCGTACCGGATTGTGCTGAACGTGGCAGTGCTCAGCGGCGTGACGACGCTGATCTTTACCAGGTGTCCGCTGCTCCTGCCGATACAGGCGGCGGCCCTCGTGGTGATATCGTGGCTGACAGCGCGATGCAATGAGATTGAAACCAGGAGTTTTATCGGGCTGTCCAAGCGGAACCGTATCTTTGACTATATTTTTTTCCAGCTGGCGTCATTTCAGTACGGCAAGGATATCCGCCTGTATGACAGCAGCCGCATGATGGGGGATATGGCAAAGACACAGTTGGATGAGATGACAGACATCTGGAAGGGGGAGGCGAATGGGCAGCTGCGGTACAGATGGGGCATCGACATAGCCAACGTGGTGCGTGACGGCGTCAGTTACTTTTACATCGGGATGCTTGCCGTCCGCAGGGTGATTTCCGTGGGTGATTTTACGATGTGTGTGCTGTCGGCGACGCAGCTCTACAACAGTCTGCAGAACATCATAAACAGCGTGATGGACATGAAAAAGCGCTGCAGCTATGCCTGTCAGTTTGTGCTGTTCCTGGAGTATCCGGCGGCGATGCGCACCGGGGAGCGAAGTCTGGCGGACACGGGCGGCGGGGGGCATGTGATCACGTTCCGCGACGTCAGTTTCCGTTATCCGCGCTCGGAGAAGTACGTGCTGCGCCATTTAAACCTCACGATCAGGCAGGGGGAACACCTCTCGATCGTGGGCTTAAACGGCGCGGGAAAGACGACCTTCATCAAGCTGCTGTGCCGTCTCTATGAAGTGACGGAGGGCGAGATCTGCATTGACGGCGTCAATATCATGGAGTACGCGGACGAGGAGTACCGCAAGCTCTTTGCGGTGGTGTTTCAGGATTTCCGGCTCTTTGCGTTCAGCCTGCGGGAGAACGTGGCGCCGGGGCTGGAGGACGTGGACGAGGAGCGGCTCCGGGAGGTGCTCACACAGACCGGGCTGTACGAGGACGCGCAGAAGCTTCCCGACGGGCTTGACACCGTGATCTATAAGAGTTTTGAGGAAAAAGGCGTGGAGCTTTCGGGAGGGCAGCAGCAGAAGACGGCGATCAGCCGGGCGCTCTACCGGGATGCGCCGATCGTGATCCTGGACGAGCCGACGGCGGCGCTTGACCCGGTTGCGGAGTATGAGATCTACAGGCAGTTCCATACATTAGTGGGCGGCAAGACAGCTATTTACATATCGCACAGGCTGTCAAGCTGCCGGTTCTGCGACCATATCGCGGTCTTTGCCGAGGACACCGTCAAGGAATACGGCACGCACGACGAGCTTGTGGCGCATGAGGGCGGGATTTATGCGGAAATGTTCCGGGCGCAGGCGCAGTACTATGTAGATCAGGGCGCTATGAATTAGACAAATTGAAATAGGAGAAGCATATGAACATGGAGAGTAAGATTAAAATACAGGACGCAGAGGTCAATCCGATCACAAGACTGGATTATCCCGATCCCGATGTGATACGTGTCGGGGATATTTATTATATGGTGTCGACGACCATGCATTTCATGCCGGGCGGGGAGATTCTGCGCTCGTACGACCTGGTGAACTGGGAGCACGCGGCATTTGTGTACGACCGTCTGGACAGCACGCCCGGGCAGCGGCTGGAGGGCGGACAAAACGTGTACGGCAAGGGCATGTGGGCGGCGTCCCTGCGCTATCACAAGGATAAGTTTTATGTCTGCTTTGTCGCAAACGATACGGGTAAGACCTATCTGTACACGTCAGGCGCGATCGCGGGACCGTGGGAAAAGCATCAGATCGAGGGCTTTTACCACGACTGTTCCCTCTTGTTTGACGGGGACGACGCGTACATCGCATACGGGGGCAAGGATATCTATATCACACAGCTCAATGCCGGACTGACGGCGCCCCTTGCGGGCGGGCTGCACCGTCTGGCGGTCAGCGATGCAGGGCACCCGGGACTTGGGTATGAGGGGACGCACTTTTACAAAATAAACGGAAAGTACTATCTGTTCTTTATCCATTCCCTGCGGGACAGGTGGATGCGCACGGAGGCGTGCTTTGTGGCAGATACCATCGATGGCACGTTTTCCGGGGGAGACGTTCTGGTCGACGACAGGGGGTACTGCGGTCAGGGTGTGGCACAGGGAGGGATCGTGGACACGCCCGGCGGAGATTGGTATGCAGTGCTGTTCCAGGATCACGGCGCAGTCGGCAGGATTCCGGTGCTGGTACCTGTCACATGGGAGGCGGACTATCCGGTATTTGGCAGGGACAGGCGCATACCACAGCAGTTTGAAGTCCCTTGTCCTGAGGAAAAGCACACATACGTCCCGCTGGTGCAGAGCGATGATTTCAGGAAAGCGTCCGGTCTCCCGGAGGAGACAGAGCGGGAGCAGTACGGCTGCTACGGCTTGAAAAGCGTGTGGCAGTTCAACCACGAGCCGGATCTGAGCCTGATCGGGCGCGACACGGAGCGCGGCGTCCTCTGGGTCGAGACCGGAACAATATGCCGGAGCCTGCTGCAGGCGCCCAATATACTGACACAGCGCATGCGCTTCCCCCAGTGTGCGGCGGAGGTGACAGTGGATGCGGGTGCGCTGAAAGTGGGGGATCACGCAGGGATCTGCGCGCTGCAGGGATGCTACGGCATGGCTGCGGTGACGCGCAGGGAGGATGGATTCTATGTCGTTATGAAGGGCAGGCGGGCTGCGGATGATTCCATGCAGGCGCTGCAGGAGGATGATCTGGCGGGGACGGAGTGGGAGGCTGTGCGGATCGGACAGCACAGCATGGTGCGCCTGCGGATCGAGGCGGACTTTGCACAGATGAAGGACGAGGCGCGTTTCTTCTATTATAAAGGGGATGGCGACGGCGGCACATGGCAGCAGATCGGCGCGGTGCAGAAGCTGTATTTCAAAATGGATCACTTTGCGGGCTGCCGGTTCGGACTGTTCGTCTATGCGACGGCGCAGACAGGCGGCAGGGCAGGCTTTTCCGGATTTGAGTACGACATGCAGACGAAATAGTGAATATCAAGAGATCGTTCGTGCCTGCGGGGGATGAAAGGTAACACAAAAACCACTGGTCTTAGCCAGTGGTTTTTGTGTTATATTGTATTATGTAGTTTTTCTTCCGGCATCTGACCGGTGATATTGTCAAAATCCTCCCGCGTGTCGAGATCCACCAGGATCTGGTCCAGAAACACAGAGCATTTTTTGATGTTTCCGTGTCCGGAGGACAGGGTGGAGATGGAGACGATACCGCTGTCCTCGAGCTTTTTGATATGGTTTGTCAGGGCACCGTTCGTGATGTTGAGTCTGCTGGCGAGCTCATTCATGCTCATACCATGGTTTTCCAGCAATATTTTGATGATCTCTACCCTGATCTCCGATCCCAGCGCCTTAAAAATGGGAAGTCCCTCGTCTAAGCTTTTGATATGCAGCATTCCGTGACCCAGCCTTTTCTTATTTTAACCTCATTATATCTTATGAAGCGAAATTGCGTCAACACATTTTTGCGGGAACGATGCCATCCTGTCAAACATACGAACGGTTGCTCAACCTTTTTTGAGCGAGTGGATGGACAGTTTGCTGCGGTATTCGCTCGGGGAACATTTCTTGTATACGCGAAACAGGCGGTTAAAGGTGGAAATGCTCGAGAAACCTACCTGCATCGCGATCTCTGTGATCGGAAGATCCGAGCGCGGCAGCAGTTCCTCCGTCGCCTTGATACGCCTGTAGTTGAGGTAGTCGCAGAAGGTGTAGCCCGTGTAATCCTTGAACAGCCTGGAAAAGTGGAATTTGCTGAATCCCATCAGCGATGCCGTGTCCTCGAGTGTGAGCGTGTCCATGTAATGCTCGTCGATGTATGCCAGCAGATCGTTGAACTGCTTGATGTATTCCCGCTGTTTCCCGGACTGGGTGTCGGCGGTGGCAAGCCTGTTTGAGTAGTCGGTGCCAAGCTTGACAAACATGGTCATCATCAGTGCGTACACAGTGATCTCACTGTACAGATTCTTGCGGAAATACTCGATCTGCATCTGCATCAGCAGGTCAAAGATATCTCTGTACAGCTCAGGAGAACTGCTTCTGGTCAGCAGAAACGGCGCGGAGAGCAGCGGCTGGATGCCGGCAAAGTCTTTCAGGTGCGCTATGACACTCAGATCGAGCAGATACACAAAACGGACGCCATCTGAATAGGGGGGGGGGTATACAGAGTGTAATTCACCTGGCGGTATGAAATAGATCTCGCCCTCGTGGATGCAGTGCGTGGTCTCGTTCGTGATGGCATAGTAGCAGTCCGTGACCGGCAGTATGATCTCGAGCGAATTGTGCCAGTGGAGCGGGAAGTTTTCCAGCTGTTCATTGTACCAGATGCGGACGGTGGAGCCGTTGTGGTAGTTGACGATCTCGTGGTTTTGGTTGATCATCGTGGCACAGATATAATCGCTGTTTGCGCTGTAGAAGTCAAAATCGCTTCCGTTGATCTGCTCTAAGTTGATGGACTCGGAGTGCTCTGCGGGAGCCTGGGCGGTTTTGTGGTTTTTGGGCTGTTTGTCTTTTCTCTCTTCGTTTGTCATTTATCCATCAATCCTTTTTTGTTTTCTTAATTTTTTCATAATTTGTGGTGGCAAAAACGTGCATTTCAAGCATATTTTTTAGATATGCCTTGATCCATCAAGTATCATAAACCTTTCTATATTGATTATATACGATATGTCATAAAATGAAAAGTATTTTTGTCAGGCTGCTGCATGTGAAAAGAAATATGAGCATGACATGGAAAGTGCGGCGCAATATATGGGAAGTGACAAGGGGCTTTATCCGGTATAATATGTGTTAAATATATTATATAGAAGAAACTGGATCGCCCCCAGTCGGACAGGCTGGAGATAACGGCAAGAAACAAACCATACCGCCGTCATAATCTGTCGAGTTTTGACACGCAGATTGAGGCGGCTTTGTAAATTTGTTGAGAAAATTGAGAATATGGCTGTACAAATATACAGTATGCACAAAAAAAAGCAATAGATGAACAACAAATAGCAATAAATGAGGAGTACGGGACAGTTATTTAGGTGTAACATATAATTGTGCTATAAAATGTGCGGAAAAGCTGAGGTTTTTGGTCATTATGCTATCATGGAAGGGAGAACGGAAGTTTAACCCTGCTGGAGGCAGCTTGCCTCGCGACGCAAGTTTTATGCGGGAAATGCTTTGAAGGAAGCATTTTGTGGAAATATTACCAATAATACCAGTTTTGTGGAGGAAAGTATGAAGAGCCAAGGAAAGTCTGGAAAGAAGATTATTATTGCAGTTGCAGTCGCAGCGGTCATAGCGGTGATTGCTTTCCTTTTGTCTCTGCGCGGTGTGGAGGACTTTCATGAGAAGTACGCGGGCGCTGACCTGAGCACTGACGTAGAAGGCATGCAGAGGACAGGTACTTACACGGGCTACCTGAATGATCATGCTGATGCGGCGCATCCTGATCAGAACGTGGCGGTGGATTTGTACAGCTACGAATCCGACGGTACCGTGGAGGTGTACAACGACTATGAAGGAGCGGAGAAAGCGCTGTTCACGGACACGAACTCCAAGGTCACATGGGAGATCGACGTGCCGGAGTCAGGTTTCTACAATCTTTTCATGGAGTATCTGATCCCTGAATCCAGAGGTGTGGCGGCAGAGCGTGTTGTCTACCTGAACGGGGAAGTTCCTTTTGAAGATGCGCGGAACATCTCGTTCACCAGGATCTGGACGGACGCGGGCGCGCCGACGATCGACAATCAGGGCAACGAGATCAGACCCAGCCAGATCGAGGCACCCGGATGGCAGGAAGCGTATTTCAAGGATGACATGGGATATATCACTGATCCGTACATGTTTTATCTGGAGAAGGGTGCGAATACGATCGGACTTGAGGCTGCAAATGAGCCTATGGTTCTGCGCAGGCTCGAGATCACGAAGGTACAGGAACTTGACACATATCAGGAATATGCGGCAAAGTGTCCGGCGGATACGTCCTCTGACACAGCCAGGAACTATATGACTGTGATCGAGGGAGAGGATTCCACCTACCGTTCCGAGTCTTCGCTTTATGCCAAGTATGACAGGTCTTCCCCGACAACCCAGCCGAACAGTGTGATGAACACCGTGCTGAACTATGTGGGCGGTGAGGCGTGGAGAAGTTCCGGACAGTGGATCGAGTGGGAGTTCGAAGTGCCGGAGGACGGGTTCTACAACATCATGGTGAAGGGGCGCCAGAATTATTCGCGGGGCGTTGTGTCCAGCAGAAGTATATACATAGACGGCGAGATCCCTTTCGAGGAGCTCAAGGAGATCTCTTTTGCCTACAGCAACGACTGGGATTATCTGAAACTTGCCGATGAGAACGGTACACCGTACAATATCTATCTGACCAAGGGTGTCCATACCATCAGACTGGAGGCGACACTGGGCGGTATCGGAACCATTCTCGAGGAGCTGGAGAATTCCACTTTCAGACTGAACCAGATTTACAGAAAGGTGCTGGTATACACGGGTGCGAACCCGGACAAGTACAGGGACTACTATATCGAGAGAAGCTATCCCGAGATCATAGAGGCGATGGATCTCGAATCCAAGAGACTGTTCAAACTCGTGGACGATATGGTGGCATACAGCGGACAGAAGGCGGACGGCATCGCCTCCGCCCAGACAGTGGCGCAGCAGCTGGAGCGTTTCTGCGAGAAGCCGCAGAAGATCACTTTGGAGTTTGTGACATTTAAGGACAATATAACGGCTCTGGGAACGGCGGCACTGAACCTGAGTGAGACCAAACTCGACATCGACTATCTGGTAGTCAGCGGTGTCAATGCCAAGCTGGAGGAGAAGAAGGCAAATGTGGCTACAAAGCTGCTGCATGAGATGAAATCGTTTGGGGCATCCTTTGTGGTTGATTACAATGCGGTAGGTGATGTCTACGCGGAAGGCTCCGGCGAGGAAGTTGTCAAGGTATGGGTTCTGACCGGACGTGACCAGGGTACGATCTTGAAGTCCATGGTGGATGATACCTTTACCCCAGAGAGCGGTGTCAAGGTCAACGTCGAAGTGGTCGATCCCGGTGCGCTGATGAACGCGGTCATGGCGGGGAGAGGTCCGAACATAGTGCTCTCTGTGGGCGCGGATCAGCCTGTGAACTACGCGCTGCGAAATGCGGTCGAGGATCTCACGCAGTTTGATGACTGGGAGGAAGTGTTCTCTCACTATACAGAGAGTTCCTATGAGCAGTACAGGCTGGACGGACATATTTATGCGATACCCGAAACACAGACGTTCAACGTTATGTTTTACAGGAAGGATGTCCTTGAGGAACTCGGTCTTGAGACACCCGATACATGGCAGGAGATGATCGAGATGCTGCCGACCATCCAGGGGAACAATCTCTCGATCGGCATACCGACGGCGGCGGGCAGCAGCACCACCACGACGGCGACCACGGCAGTTGCCTCCAATGCACCGGATCTGTCCCTGTACTTTACACTCCTTTTCCAGTACGGCGGGGATATGTATAATCAGGAAGGTACGAAGACAGAAGTTGACGACGAGCCGGGCGTGAAGGCGTTCAAGGATTACATCAGATATTTCAACGACTATGGACTTCCTACGATATATGACTTTGTGAGCCGTTTCCGCTCCGGGGAGATGCCCATCGGCATTTCGCCGTACTCGACATACAATACGCTGATGGTATCGGCTCCGGAGATCAGAGGGCTTTGGGACTTCACACTGATCCCCGGCACGGAGTACACGGCGGAGGACGGAACCACCTATATAGACCGTTCCGACTATATCACCGGAAATGCGACGATGATGGTCGCTACCGAGGATGAAAGCCTGCGGCAGAAATCATGGGAATTCATGAAGTGGTGGGCAAATGCTGACACACAGGTGCGTTTCGGACGCGAGATTGAGGCGCTGCTCGGATCTTCGGCGCGCTACGCGACGGCAAACAAGGATGCGTTCGTACAGCTGTCCTGGAGCAACGACGATATCGAGATCCTCAGTGCACAGTGGGAGCAGACGGTCGGTATACGCGAAGTTCCGGGCGGATATTTCACGGGGCGCCATATCACCAACGCGATCAGAAAGGTGATCAACGAAAAGATCGACTCCAGGGAAACGATCATAGATTATGCTGTCACGATCAATGATGAGCTCAAGAAGAAGCGGGTTGAGTTCGGCTTGCCGATCGATGAAGAATAGGGGCGTGAAAAATGAAAGAGTATATAAATAAATTTTTTATCCTGCGGAAGCACAATATGCAGGTTGCGTGGAAAAAAGCGAAGAAGAGCAAGATGTGTTATCTGTTCCTCCTGCCCTACGCATTGCTGTTTACACTGTTTTTTGTGGCACCCGTAGTGATTTCCATCTTTTATGGATTTACTTACTATAACATTTTGGAGAAGCCGAGATTTATCGGGCTGCAGAATTACATCAGTCTGATCCTCGATGATGACATATTCCTCATCGGTATCAAGAATACCCTGATGATCGCTGTCATCACGGGACCGCTGGGATATATCATGTCCTTCCTGTTTGCATGGCTGATCAACGAGCTTCCGAGATGGGTGCGCAGCGTGGCGGTTGTCGTGTTCTACGCGCCGTCGATCGCCGGCAACTGCTACGTGATCTTCTCTGTTTTCTTCAGAGGGGACGCGTACGGATATGTGAACGCTTTTCTGATGAATATTGGCGTCATCGACACGCCGATACTGTGGTTTGTCAATCCGACATACATGCTGCCGATCTGTATGCTCGTCATCCTGTGGATGAGTTTGGGTACCGGGTTCCTCTCGTTCGTGGCTGGTCTGCAGGGCGTGGACAGGTCACAGTTTGAGGCAGGATACATGGACGGTGTCAAGAACCGTTGGCAGGAATTGTGGTATATCACACTTCCCAATATGCGTCCGATGCTGATGTTCGGTGCGGTTATGTCGATCACCCAGGCTTTTGGTGTCTGTGATGTCACCATGGCGCTCTGCGGATATCCGAGTACGGATTACGCGGCACGTACGATCGTGACACACCTGTTCGACTATGGCTTCACTAGGTTTGAGATGGGTTATGCGTGTGCGATCGCAACCATTCTGTTCCTGATGATGATACTTTGTAACAAAGCAATCCAAAGTCTGTTGAGGAGAGTAGGAACCTGATATGAGCAAGAAGAACAAGAAAAAAGAGCAAGAAAACTTAGAACCTGTATATCATAAAAAGCTGATCAAGAGGAGGAAGCCAAACCGGTCGATTGTGGGAGATATCTTTCTGTATCTGTTTCTGCTGCTGGTGGCATTGGTGATGGCGTTTCCTCTGATCTATGCAGTGAGCAGTGCATTGAAGCCTCTGGACGAATTGTTCAAGTTTCCGCCAAAGATCCTGCCACAGAACCCTACGTTTGACAATTTCTCCGATCTGTTCGTGACGATGGGAAAATCGTGGGTAACATTTTCAAGATATCTGTTTAATACGGTATTTATCACGTTTGTCGGTACTTTTGGCCATCTGATCGTGGCATCCATGGGAGCCTTCGTGCTGGCGAAATATGACTTTCCGGGCAATCAGGCGTTCTTTAAGCTGGTTACTGTGGCGATGATGTTTACCGGTTATGTGACACAGATCCCCAACTATCTGATCCTGAACAAGCTTGGCTGGATCGATTCATACTGGGCGATCATCATCCCGGGATTTGCATCACCGATGGGACTGTTCCTCATGAAGCAGTTCATGGAAGGACTTCCGACATCTCTGATCGAGGCGGCAAAGATAGACGGCGCAAGCGAGTGGAGAGTGTTCAGCGGTATCGTGATGCCGAACGTGAAACCCGCCTGGCTGACGCTCATCATCTTCTCAGTGCAGGGGCTGTGGAACAACAAGGCTGCCACATTTATCTACTCCGAGGAAAAGAAGACACTCGTATATGCCATGCAGCAGATTCAGAGTGGCGGTATTGCAAGAACGGGGCAGGGTGCAGCGGTGCTGGTTGTCCTGATGATCGTCCCCATTGCGATCTTTATCTTCTCTGAGAGCCAGATTTTGGAGACAATGGCAAGCTCGGGTCTGAAAGATTAACAGGGAATGAGGTGGCGTATGAAAAAGATAATCAAATCAATTGGTGCCCTGGCGCTGGGAGCGATGGTGTTTGCGATGTCCCCGCTGAGCGTTTTGGCAGATGAAAAAAGCTATACATACAATTATGACTATTGGGGTGATGTGCAGGATTCACCGGATGCCTACACAGTGGCAGGTGTCTACACGGCGGAGGCGTTCGGTCTGGATCTCAATCTGCGCAACCCGCAGGGAATGTTTGTCAAGGAGAATATGGTCTATATCTGTGATACCGGCAACAACCGGATTGTGCAGCTCGAGCGGACCGGCACAGTGAATTTTGAGGTGGTGCGTATCTTCGACAGCATTCAGGGAGACACGGATGTGCAGAGTCTTGCCTCACCGACGGATATTGCGATCTCGGAAGAGGGAGACATCTATATCTGTGACAACGGAAACGCAAGGATCGTGAAGGTGGACAGCGACTTGAACTATATCCTCCAATTTGACCTGCCGGTGGATTCTAACGTCAGCGCGGACAGTACGTTCCAGCCCTCCAAGATCGTCATTGATACGGCGGGGCGTGTATACTGTATTGCCACTAGTATCAACCAGGGCTTGTGCAAATACGAGGCGGACGGTACATTCTCGGGATTTGTCGGAGCCACACCGGTTACGTTTGACTGGATGGATTATATCTGGAAGAAATTCGCGACACAGGAACAGCGGGTTCGTATGACATCCTTTGTTCCCACGGCGTATGACAATATCTATATCGATCACGAAGGTTTCATCTATGCCTGCGCAGGCGGTATGGATGAGGATGATCTGGATAACGGGGATGCGGCTGCGATCCGCAAGCTGAACCTGATGGGCAGCGATATCCTGGTTCAGAACGGCGAATGGCCCGTCTATGGCGACCTGTACTGGGGTGAGGGAGGAGGCTATGTGGGACCCTCTTACTTTACAGATGTGACGGTTTTTGAAAATGACATCTATGTGTGCCTGGATAAAAACCGCGGGCGTCTCTTCGGATATGACGATCAGGGCAAGACGGTGTTCTGTTTTGGCGGCAACGGCAATATGGACGGGTATTTCAGACAGCCTTCGGCGATTGAGCATATGGGACACGATCTGCTGGTGCTGGACGCCCTCGACTGCAGTGTGACGCTGTTCATACCCACCGAGTTTGGCGAGCTGATCTACAGCGCGATCGAGGATTTCGACGCGGGCAATTACGAGGCATCCGGGGAGAGCTGGAAGAAAGTTATGGAGCTGGACGGCAACTATGACCTGGCATACATCGGCATCGGACGCTCCCTGCTGCGCCAGAAGAAATACGAGGAAGCGATGGATTATTTTGAGCTGAAGTACGATGAAGACAACTATTCCAGAGCATATAAGCAATACCGCAAAGAGTGGGTGGAGGAGCATATTGTTGTGATCGTCATCGTGATCCTGGCGGTGTTCCTGATCCCAATGTCCATTGGCAAAGTCAAGAGAATCAAGCATGAAATTGATATCGCGGATATCTTCAGGGCTTAGATAGATGGAGGTCGATATGATAAATGCATTGAACAAAGATAATTTTCACAAGTATGTAGACAGCATGCGTTTTGCGCTGTACTGCATCACGCATCCGCTGGACGGTTTCTGGGATCTCACCCACGAAAAGCGCGGGACTTATGCGGCGGCGAACACGATCCTGTTTCTGACTTTGCTCATAAGGGTCATGAAGCTGCGATACACCAGTTTCATCTTCATGACGGTGTACTGGGAGGGGATCAATATCTTCCTGTACATCGCCAGCGTGGCATTTCCGCTTGCCATGTTCGTGGTCGGAAACTGGGGGCTGACTACGCTGTTTGACGGTAAGGGACGGCTCGGTCAGGTGTATATGGCAAGCTGCTACGCGCTGACACCATATCCGCTGATTCAGTTCCCGCTGATGATTTTCAGCAACTTTGTCACGGTGGATGAGGCGGAGTTTTACATGGTAGTCAGTGCGCTCTCACTGCTGTGGGCGGCTATGCTGTTCATCGCCGCTATGGGACAGATCCATGAATTTGGCTTGGCGAAGAACCTGCTGTTTATGGTAGCAAGCCTGTTTGCAATGCTGGTGATTGTGTTTATCCTGCTGCTGTTCTTCAGCATGATTTCACAGGGCGTTGCGTACTTTATTTCCATGGGGAAGGAGATTATGTTCCGACTATAGTGAGGCGGGGACCGAGAGGGCATCTGCCGGGACGGAAGGATAGGAGTGACCATGAAGAAAGAAAAAACAGTAAAAGAAGCTGAAACGAAGGCGAAATTGGCGGGGAAGCTGAAAAGTATGGCTGTCCCTGTGATCATAACAGCTGTCATACTGGTGGCGATCTATGCGATCGTCAATTTCAAAGGTACAACAGAACAGTCAGAAGGGATGACGATCTACAGCTATGACGGGGCTGAGGAGCCGGTCATACTCGAGAACGATAAGCTCAAGCTTACCATGGATCCCCTGACGACCCAGTTCACGCTGGAGGTGAAGGAGACAGGGAAGGTGTGGTATTCCAACCCTCCCGAAGCGGAGTCAGATCCTGTGGCTGTCGCGTCATACAAGGGAAGGCTCCAGTCTACGCTGCTCATGACCTACAGTATCGCTACCGGTCTGCAGACGACATATGACAGTTTCACCTACGGTGTCTCAAACGGAATGTACGAGATCGAGCAGGGTGATGATTACATCAAAGTCAACTATTCCCTTGGCAACGTGGAGAAGGAGTACATGATCCCTCCTGTCTGCACGGTGGCAAGCATGGAACAGTGGTTTGACAAGATGGAGACGAACGACTCCAGCTTTATCAAGCGCTATTACAAGAAATATGATATCAAGAAACTTGGAAAGGATGATGACAAGGACGCGCTCCTTGCATCCTATCCGTCTCTGGCGGATGAGCCGCTGTACGTGCTGAGAGACACGGCAAAGGGTGCTGCTACCCAGAAACTGGAGCAGATCTTTGAGAAAGCGGGATATACGGCGGATGATCTGGCGGCAGATAAGCAGCTGAATGCCCAGCTTTCCAGTAAGGATACGTTTGTGTTCGACGTCAGCATCATCTACAGGCTGGACGGCGGGGACATGGTAGTGGAGATGCCGCTGAGCGAGCTGGAATACAGCGAGGCGACGCCGATCTACACGCTCGTACCTCTTCCGTACTTTGGCGCGGGCGGTCCCGAGGATGAAGGCTATCTGATGGTGCCCGAGGGCGGCGGTGCACTGATCAACTTTAACAACAACAAGTTCTCGCAGGCATCTTACTACGCGAACCTTTACGGCTGGGATATGGCGCTGTCGAGGGAAGCGGTAGTGCATGACACAAGGGCATACTTCAATGTGTTCGGTATTGCCAACGGCGATGATTCCTTTATCTGCATGCTGGAGGAGGGCGCTCCGTATGTCTCTGTGCAGGCGGATATCAACGGACACGGCAGCAGCTACAACTTTGTGAACTCGAGCTATATGATCAGCCCGTCCGAACTTTATCAGGTGGGTGACTTGAACAGCCAGAACGTCTATAAGTTCCTGGAGACGCTGCCGGACGAGACGATGACACAGCGGTATCGCTTTGTGAACAGCAACAGCTATGTGGACATGGCAAAGACGTATCAGGGTTATCTGAAAGACAATTATGGGGAGTATTTCGCAGAGAATGAGGACGAGGGAACGCCTGTGGCACTCGAGATCGTGGGAGCTGTGGATAAGGTGAGACAGATCCTGGGCGTACCTGTTTCGAAACCGTGGAAGCTGACGAAGTACAGCGAGGCGGAGGAGATGATCCGCCAGCTGGTATCGGAGGGCATGAGTAATATATCGGTAAAATACACAGGCTGGTGTAACGGTGGCGTCAATCAGAAGATCCTGCGTAAGGCGAAGACGATCGGTGCACTGGGCAGCAGGAAAGATCTGGAGTCCCTGAGTGCCGCGGCGCAGGAGCTGGACGTAGATCTCTACCTGGAGGGTGTGACGCATTACGAGTATGACAGCGGACTGCTGGATGGATTCTTTACATTCACGGATGCGGCAAGGTTCCTGTCGAAGGAGAATGCCGAGCTGTTTGTCTACAGTGACATCACGTACTCCGCAAGGGAGGGGATCGACAGCTATTATCTGCTCCATCCGAGTCTGATCGAGGAAAATGTGCAGGTTCTCAAGGAGGCGACAGACCGATACAAAGCGAACGTGGCATTCCGCGATATGGGAAAGGATCTCTCTTCTGACTACTATCTGAAGAACATGGTGAGCAGGCAGCAGGCGATGGATTCCCATGCGCAGATGCTCAAGGAGATCGATGACGGCGGCAAGAAGGTAATGATCAATATGGGCAATGATTATGCCCTTCCCTATGCGGATATGGTGACAAACATGGATCTGTCAGGCAGCGGGTACACCATCATTGACGAGGAGATTCCTTTTTATCAGCTCGCGATACACGGTTTTGTGGATTATGTCGGATCACCGTTAAATGTCTGCGGCAACGAGCAAAAGGAACTTCTGGAGTCTGCGGAGTACGGTGCAGGGCTTTCCTTCTCACTGATGCGCGAGACGGCGTTCGCACTGCAGAAGACGCTCTACACCGAGTATTATGCATCTGATTTTGCAACAGTACACGACAGGATGATGGAGATCTACAACAGATACAACAGCGAGTTGGGGCATGTGTTTGGTCAGCAGATGACGGGACATGAAAAGCTGGATGACAAACTTTCCTGCACTGTATACGAGGACGGCACAAAGGTCTATGTCAATTATGACTTTGCAGATGCAGTGACGCCGGATGGCGTGGAGGTTCCAGCCAGAGATTACGTGGTAGTACGTTGATGCCGGTTCCGCCTTGGACCAGGTCTTGGGCGGAACGTGACATAAAATGCTTTTAGAAAGGAATATGGTTATGAAAAGACAGAAAACTAAGTTGGCAGGCCTTCAGAAACGGAAAGCCATCTCGGGGTACCTGTTCATCTCTCCGTTTATAATCGGTTTTTTAGCCTTCATGATACAACCGCTGATCCAGTCCCTGCACATGAGTTTCAGCGACGTGCAGCTGGGAGCGGGGGAGTTCAAAACAGTTTGGAAAGGGCTGGACAATTACAATTATGCTTTCCGGGTGGATGCCAACTTTGTCAGGCTTCTCACGGAGGAGCTTTCCAGAATGGCGATCTATTCCGTGGCGATCATGGTATTCAGTTTCTTTGTGGCTCTGGTGCTGAACCAGAAATTTAAGGGCAGGGCGCTGGTTCGTTCCGTGTTCTTCCTGCCTGTGATCCTGGCGTCCGGCGTGATGCTCAAGCTGGATTCCGACAACGCCCTGATGGCGGCTGTCGCACAGACTGTGGAGATGAACGCGCAGGGCACGACGGGCATCTCGGATGCGCTCCAGGAGATCCTCAGGACTACCGGTGTGGGCGTGATGGCATTTGAGAAGTTGTTTGAGGTCATTGACAACATCTACGATGTGGCGATCTCATCGGGTATCCAGATCATTATCTTCCTGTCGGGACTGCAGACCATCTCGGTCAGTATGTACGAGGCTGCGGACATCGAGGGCTGTACCAAGTGGGAGAGTCTCTGGAAAATCACCTTCCCCATGGTCAGTTCCCTTTTCCTTGTGAACTGGATCTACACGGTGGTGGACTTCTGCATGAGATCGGACAATGAAGTCATTGAAAAGATCACGACATATATGAATGTAAACCTGAATTATGGGCTGGCATCCGCTATGTCATGGACATATTTCGTGCTGGTCATGGCGATCATCGGAGTGAGTTCACTCATCATCTCGAAGGGGGTTTACTACTATGAGTAAGTTAAAGACTGCAAAAAATAGAGATTTCTGGGAGCGGAACAGAAAATCCGGCGGCTATCTCCTGCGCAGGACCGTGATGGGATACGGTGTCAGCATATGCCGGGCGATATTGCTTTTCGGGTTGTGTTTCCTGATCCTGCAGCCCTTGTTGAACAAGATCTCGGTGAGCTTTATGACCGAGGGAGACCTGTATGATCCCATCGTTATCTCCATCCCGCTGAATTTTACCACGGAGAATTATCGTCTGGCGGCAGGACTTATGGAGTACGGAAAGAGTTTGTTCAATTCGCTTGCGATCGCGCTGACAGTCTCGATCGTGCAGGTGTCGATGTGTACACTGGTGGGGTACGGTTTCGCGCGTTTCCAGTTCCCGCTGAAACGGTTCTGGTTCGCCTGTGTGATGGTCATGATCCTGATCCCGCCCCAGGTGATCTCCACTTCACTGCATCTGCACTTCCGGTATTTTGATGTGCTGGGTATTTTCGAGATGGTGACGGGTGCTCCCGTGAACCTGCGCGGTTCCGTGCTGCCCTATTACATGATGTCATTTGGCTGTATGGGGTTGAAGAACGGACTTTATATCTATATGATCCGGCAGTTCTTCCGCAATATTCCAAAGGAGATGGAGGAGGCTGCCTACGTGGACGGCTGCGGCACGCTCAAGACTTTTGTCAGCATCATGCTGCCGGACGCGAAGCCGATCCTCACGTCCTGCTTCCTGTTCTCGTTCGTATGGCAGTGGACAGACGGTTTTTATTCCAGCATGTTCTTAGGCCAGATAAGCCTTCTCAGCATCAAACTCAAGCAGCTGCCGGACACATTCGGCGGTTACATGGCGAGGATCACCGGCTCATCAAGTTCGGCGGGTGTTTCCGTCCCCTACACGAACTGTATGCTGGCAACAGGTACCCTGATGGTGATCGTGCCGCTGATCGTGCTGTATCTGTACGCACAGAAAGGCTTTGTGGAGAGTCTGAGCAGCACAGGTATCAAGATGTAATGGTTATGGTATAAGTTTCTGCTGTCTGCTCTGCTCTGGGATGCGGGCAGGCGGAAGTTTATATAAAAGAAACAACGCATGGTCAGGAACCCGTGCGCAAGTATGTGCCTGTACCTATAATAGCAGGTGCAGCAAGAATGGAGGATAATATGAAAAGAAAAATGTTAAACAGATTGATGGCGGCTTCTATTGCTGCTATAATGACGGTCAGCATGACTGGCTGTGGAGGTAATGCAGATCAGCCTGCAAGCAGCGGAGATCAGACCAGCGGGGACACACAGGCAAATGCCGGGGGACAGACTGGCGGCGAGACGAAGACGGATGAGGCGGAGCCTGCAGGCAACGAGGCACAGACTGAGACGACAGGGGAGGATGAAGATCTGACACCCGAAGTGCGGATTGATCCCAATACAGGCGAGCCGTTTGACCTGGGCGGTATGGAGATCATCATTGCTGACTGGTGGACAGGTGAGCCGGAGGATCCCAAGACAGACTTTCAGGCAGCACAGAGAGAGTACCGCGAGTGGGTTCAGGAGACATATAACTTCAAAATGGTTCAGAAGAATTACGCTGGCTGGGGCTGGGGTGAAGGCTCGATCGGAGAGGCGTTTGTGCAGGCGGCTACCTCAGGAAGCGATGAAAATATCATTTACGTGCTGACAAACTCCGCGGCTACAGCGGCAGATGTAAGCCAGGGATTGATGTATGATCTGACGAAGCTTGATGGCGATGTGATCGATCTCTCTGCCGAGAAGTGGCAGACGAACGGCGAGGTAAACAGCTGGAAGGTAGAAGATGCCGTATATTGCTTCTGTACGGGTCCTTCAGAGCCCAGAGGAGGTCTGTATTTTAACAAGACCGTCTTAAAGGATGCAGGTATCGACCCTGAGACGATCTACGATATGCAGCTCAATGGAGAGTGGACATGGGATGCATGGGTTGACATCATGAAGGAAGTACAGAGGGATACGGACAACGACGGACAGAATGATGTATTCGGATGTGTACAGAACAACGGCGGTATGGTATATATGTGCGTACGCTCTAACGGTGGTCAGCTTGTGACCAAGAACAGCGACGGTACATACACAATGACTGCTGACAGCGATGTAGTGAGAGAGGCGCTGCATTTTGCTATTGACACTGTTACAAACAACTATTTCCTGGATTATGGCAACGAGGAAGGAACGAACTGGGAAGACTACAAGAACCTCTTTATGAGCGGCAAGGCAGCTTTCATGTTTGACGAGGCATACTGCGCATATGAGGGCGGCTGGCTGACAGGTCAGAAGCCTGTGGAAGTAAACGGTGTGACACTGGATCAGAGCGTTGACTATGGATTCGTAATGTTCCCGAAGGGACCTAAGGGAGACAATGTGACGAACAAGAACAACAATCTTTTCTGCATGCCTGCTTCTTACAGCGATGAGAAGGCAAGACAGATCATGTTTGCCTATGACGTGTGGACAGAGGATGTTCCGGGTTATGAAGGCTACTATGAACTGCTGGATAACCTCTACGGCGGCATGAAGGATACACGTTCCGTGGACGAGACGATCGACATGATGACAACGAGGGGTGTTGATGACTGGCACTCAATCGTTCCGAACTTCAACCCGAATGATGATTTCCTGTGGAAGCTGGGTGTAGGCGAGGACGTTGATGCGATCTTAGAGCAGAACCTGCCAGCATGGCAGACAGCTGTCGATGAGTTTAACGCTTCCCTGAAGAAATGATCATGAAGTAAAATTCGCGGCAACGCTGTACCAGATCAAATAAATAGTGATTAACAGACATGGGGATGGTGTTTTCCGAGCGCCATCCCCTTTTTGGAAAGGATGAAAAGATGGAGGTTTGGTTTCATCTGCCGGGGCTGCGGCAGAATTTTCCGCTGAATATGATGCTGCTGTCAATGCTTGAGAAAAGGCCGCATTATTTCAGGGAAGGCGTGAAGATCGCGTCCTTTTTCGGGGAGTTTCCCATGTCGCTCTGGAATGGCGGCAGGCGCTCGCCAAACGACCAGTGTGACGCGGGGTATATACAGAGTGCGGTTAAAAGTATCAACGACAAGGGCGTGTCCGTGCGCTATACCTACACGAACATGTTCCTCGACGAGGAGGATCTGAGGGATCCATACTGCAATTTCTGCATGAAGACGGCGGATAACGGGAAGAACGAGGTTCTTGTCGTGTCACCGCTCCTGGAGGAATATGTGCGCAGGAACTATCCGGGCTTCAAGATCAACAGCTCTACCTGCAAGGAGATCCGCGATATCGACGAGGTGAATGAGGAACTGAAAAAAGACTACCACCTCGTGGTGCTGGATTACAATTTCAACAACCGCTTTGACGAGCTGGAAAGGATCCAGGACAAAGGGCGATGCGAGATCCTTGTGAATGCGGTGTGTCAGCCGGACTGTCCAAGGCGGGGCAGGCACTACGAGAACGAGGCGAAGAACCAGCGCATCATGCTCGAAAACCGCACACGCACTCCCGACAGGCAGATCCCTCTGGAACCCTGGCACTGCGACTACGGGGAGCACAATGAGTTTGCCACGATACAGAGTTACTGCACTTACGTGTCGCCCGAGGATATCTGGGAGAAATACGTGCCGATGGGTTTTACCAATTTCAAGCTGGAAGGAAGGACGGCGAACCTCTTTTATATCATGGAGGTTTACTGCCACTATCTGATACGCCCCGAGTACCGTGTGGACGCCGCGACCACGCTGCTCAACAGCATGGCGGCGAGCAGGCTGATCACGGTGGGAAGGCCAAAGCCCTCCAAATGGCAGCAGCGGCGGGAAGGGAGATTTGACAATGGCTGAGAGAGAGGTTTTCTGGCATCTGCCGGGATTTTGTTACTACAGGCAGTTAAATTGTGCGGTGATCACGCTGATGGAGCAGTACCCGGAATGTTTCCGTGAGGGGTACAGGATCGGATCCGTCTACGGGACTTTCCCGGGCGCTATCTGGAACGGCGGGCGTGTGGTCATGGGGATCGCCGGGAAGAGGGATATCGAGGCGACCCTGAAACTCTATAACAGCAAGGGCGTGCCGGTGCGGTTCACGTGGACGAACGCTGTCCTGGAGGAAAAGCATGTCCAGGATACCTACTGCAACCTCATCATGCGGCTTGCGGATAACGGCATGAACCAGGTGCTTGTCAACACTTCGGTGCTGGAGGACTATATCCGGCGCGAGTGGCCGCGGTTTCCGTTGATCTCATCCACCACAAAGAGGATCGTGCAGACGGAAGGGGTGCTCAGGGAGCTGGAGCGGGGGTATCATCTGGTCGTCCTGGACTATGATCTGAATCACAATGAAAGCGCGCTAAAGGAGTTAGAGCCCCATGCGGGGCGCATAGAACTGCTGGTGAACGAGGTGTGCACACCGGGCTGCCAGCGGCGTGCGGAGCATTATGCACAGCAGTCAAGGGCGCAGCTTGAGTTCGATGTGAAGGATGTCTTTCAATGTCCCAACGCCAATCCCAACAAGACTTTCGCGGAGTGCACAAAGCGCCCGGCGTTCATATCCAATGATGAGATCGGAAGTTATATTGAGAGAGGATTTGTGAATTTTAAGATCGCTGGCAGGGGTATGCCCTATCAGTATGTGCTGGACGCGTATCTGTATTTCCTTGTGAGGGAGGAGAAACAAAAGTTTATGCGCGAAAAGATCGGTCAATTTGTGGCGGATGCCGCAAAGAAGACGGAGGGAAGAAAATGAGGAAGAGAGTGGTTTTGCTGACAGTGCTGCTGGCGGGGGTGCTCCTGTCTGGCTGCGGGCAGACGGCGGCGCAGACACCTGTACAGACGGCGGAAACGGAAGTAGAGGAATTGGACAATAAGTTGAATAATGGATTAAATAATGAGTTGGAGACAGAAACAGTGGCACAGGCGCAGGAACCAGTCGTCGAACAGAAGGATGACGGTGTGCGCTGGCAGGACTTTGTGGCGGATATGGGCATGGGCTGGAATCTGGGAAATACTTTTGACGCGATCGATTGCAGCGGGCTTTCCGACGAACTTGACTATGAGGGCGCATGGTTGCCCGGCAGTACCAGGACGACGAGGGAGATGATCGGTCTGGTGAAAGAGCAGGGGTTCCGCACGGTCAGGATCCCGGTGTCATGGCACAACCATGTCGACATCACGGCGGACGAAGACGGAAAAACGGTCTATACCATCAGTGATGCATGGATGGGCAGGGTGCGGGAAGTCGTGGATTACTGCTATGATGAGGGGCTCTATGTCGTCATCAACATCCATCACGACGACAACAAGGACAAGCGCTTTATCTATCCGACAGCGGAGTGTCAGGAGCAGTCGATCAACTATATCACGCAGATCTGGACGCAGGTGGCAGAGGAGTTTGCAGCGTATGACCTTCATCTGATCTTTGAGGTGGTCAACGAGGTGCGTCTCTCAGGCACGGACGATGAGTGGACGCCGGACACGCTCAATTCGCAGGAGGCGCAGCGCATCATCAACACGTACTCCCAGGCAGGCGTCGACGCGATCCGCGCGGTGGACAGCGGATATAACGCCTCGCGTTTCATCATGTGTACAGGTTACGCCGGGAATCTGTATTCCTACAAAAACCAGGTGCTTCCGACAGACAAGGGCGGTTATCCCAACCGGATCATGGTGTCGACGCACCCCTACTCCCCCTACTTTTTCTGCATGGATGTGTCGGAGAACGGCAGGAGCGTGTTTGACGAGCAGGTGCAGAGCGACGTGCGGGAAGTGTTCCGCGTGATCAACCAGCAGTGGACATCAAAGGATGTGCCGGTCGTCATCAGCGAGTGGGGCACGATCCTGAAGGCGGACAACGAGGAGTCGCGCAGGGAGCACGCGTCATACTATGTCAGTCAGGCGGTCACGGCATGCAAGGACTCGGCGGGCGAGACGGTGCAGATCCCGTGCATCCTGTGGGACAACGGCAGCATCGCGGATGTGACGAAGGGGGAGACCTTCGGCTATCTCGACAGGCAGAATGTGACCTGGTTTGACCAGGGGTACGTGGATGCGGTCATAGATGCCTGCAGCGGAGATTCATAAGGACAGGGCAGGCGAGCCGGGTGCTGCTGACAGGACTGGCTGGGTGCCATGGAAGGGAAAACAGATTTGGAAAGGAATGGTGCGAATATGAGTAAAACAGTGAAGCAGGCGTTGAATCCATACCTGCCCCCGTGGGAGTACATACCGGACGGTGAACCGTATGTGTTCGGGGACAGGGTGTATGTCTACGGCTCGCATGACTATTATAACGGGTATGTGTTCTGTATGGGGGACTATGTGTGCTGGTCGGCGCCGGTGGATGATCTGGGCAGCTGGCGCTATGAGGGCGTGATCTACCCAAAGGACGCCGATCCGCTGAACAGGGACGGGAAAATGTGTCTGTATGCGCCCGATATCACGGTAGGTCCGGACGGCAGATATTATCTGTATTATGTGCTCGATAAGGTCAGTGTCGTGTCGGTCGCGGTCTGCGACACGCCGGCGGGGAAGTTTGAATTTTACGGTTATGTACACTACGACGATAACACCCGCCTCGGTGAGCGGGAAGGCGACGAGCCCCAGTTTGATCCAGGGGTGCTGACGCTGGGCAGCAGCACCTATCTGTACACCGGGTTCTGCCCGCGCGGAGACCGCGCGAGGAGCGGCGCCATGGTGACGGTGCTCGATGCGGATATGCTCACGGTCACAGAGGCGCCGCGCATCATTGTTCCTGGCTGTGAGTACAGCGAGGGGACGGGATATGAAGGACATGAGTACTTTGAGGCGGCATCGATCCGCGTGGTGGGGGAAAAATATTATTTTATCTACTCGTCCATCGTGATGCATGAGCTGTGCTACGCGGTCAGCGACAAGCCTGACGGGGGATTTGTCTATGGGGGTGTCATCGTCAGCAACTGCGATCTGCACATAGACAGCTACAAGCCGGCCGACCGTCCGATGGCATACGGTGCGAATAACCATGGCAGTATGGTGGAGATCGGCGGATCATGGTATATTTTCTACCACCGTCACACGAATGGTACATGGTACAGCCGTCAGGGCTGTGCGGAGAAGATCGAGATGCTTTCTGACGGAACGATCGTGCAGGCGGAGATGACCTCCTGCGGATTGAATGGCGGACCGCTTGTGGGCGAGGGCGAGTACGGGGCATATCTTGCCTGCAATCTGTTTACGGATACGGTTTCCGTCTATGTCGGGGACGACCGTTTCCCGAAGATCATGCAGGACGGGCGCGACGGCGACGAGAATCCGGGCTATATCGGCAATATGAGGGATACCGCGACGGCAGGGTTCAAGTATTTCGACTGCAGGCATGTGACGGCGGTATCGATCAGGACACGCGGCTATGCGGAGGGCTGTTTTGAGGTCCGGACGAAGTGGGACGGGGAGGTGCTCGCGCGCATTCCGATCCACAACACCAATGTCTGGGAGGAGTACAGCGCGCCGATCGCGCTCGATGACGGTGTGCATGCGCTCTACCTCACTTACAGGGGCGGCGGAAATGCATCGCTGCTGTCTTTTGCGCTGAAAACAGGGACGGAGGATAAAATGCAATGAAAAGTACAGGAGTGTTTCAGACGATCAAGAGCAAGATACTGCTGATGGGGATCTTTTCAATTCTGGTGGCAGTCTGTATCGGTGTGCTGGGGATCAACTCGCTGAACAGGAACAGCAGCAACAGCGAGATCGGTTCGATCGTCAATGAGATTGACGTGCTGCAGGCGAAAAACCTTGCACTGGAGGCGCAGTACCAATACTATATCGATCAGAAGTATCTGGACAATATTCTGGGCAACCTGTCCCAGATGCTCTCCAACGTGGAAGTGCTGCAGGGTATGACAGGTGCGGCATACAAAGAAAAGATCGGAAAAATGCTGGATGAACTGACAAGGATCCGGGACAATTACAGCCAGATCAGCGAGATGAGCAGCACAAGGGGATTTGACGGCGCAAGCGGACTGTACGGGCAGTACATGGAAGCGAACAGCGCGCTGTCGGAGAGCTTTTCTGTGCTGGTGGATAAGCCTGAATGGCTGGAGATCAAGTGGAGCGATGCCAACATGTGGGCGAGCGGTGAGCGCGTGGAGATCGATGGCAAAGAGTATGTGAAGCTTGTCTACTCCGGGCCTGTGCCGCACGGTGTGAGGAGGAATGCACTGATCTTCCGTATCGGGGGGACACTCACATACCATAACAACTGTTACATTACGGATATTCGCTTTACCAAAGGTGCGGACCAGGCGGAGATCGACCTGAACGCAGTCGATTCGGTGACAGGTTCCAATGTCGCCTACGTGGACAGCGAAGTCCTCACGTTCGACGGCAGGCCGGCGATCCGCGTAGGCTGTAACTTCAACGCTTCTGGTGACAGCTGGGAGGAGTTTGCAGTGCAGATCCCCGTCAGCGAGTACGATCCGCAGAATTATTCCACGATAGAGTACACGCTCTATCTGGAGCCGACAGACATGACGTTTGACTACAAGTACGGTGGTGCCTACTCGGGTGCGTATGGCTTTAGCGGAAGCCTTGAGCAGCTTGACAACAAGGTGGGCGCATACAGCAAGCTGGTGGTTGAGGGAAAGGATGTGACCGAGAGCTACACCGAGATCGAGCAGCTGGTCGCGGAGATGGAGACAAACATTCCGCTGTATACGACGGACAGCGGTCTTGCCGGGGATTCCGAAGCGAAACTTGGCGCCAAGAAGGAGATCCTCGCACAGATGAAGGTGCTCGACGACAAGATTCTCGCATTGAAGGCGGAAAATGCGACGCTGAATGCGGATCTCACGTCCCTGTGCGAGGTGATCAAGGACATGGCATCTAAGGATATGGCACAGATCAAATCGACGGTGGGGAAACTGAGTGTGATCGTGCTGATCGTGGCGTCGATGATCCTTGTCGGCATGACAGTCCTGATCGGTACAGGCATTGACAGGAGTGTGACGAATTTTAAGAAGGCGCTGGACAAGATAGCCCAGGGAAGCATCTCCGTCAGGATCAAGGCGGACGGCAGGGATGAATTTTCGCAGTTTGGCAGGAATCTGAACGGATTTCTGGACAAACTCGAGGACAGCATCAGAAAACTGCAGGGGATATCGACCAACCTTGCGGAGGTAGGTGGCGAGCTGGAGAGCAAGGCGAACAGGACGAAGGGCGCATCGGAGGTGGTGAGCACTGCCTTTGAGGAGATCGCGAGGGGGAGCGGCTGTACAGGCGGCAATCTTGAATTGATGCCATAGGAATTTGGGTGCTCGCAGGCGAAAGTATTGAAGAATGGCTTAAAATCAAGGGTTTTAAGGTTTGGTGGGGTTCATCACGGTGGGTGGTGGACCCCTATTTTTGTGTTTTTTAACGCCGCTGATAGGATGGCGATAGGGGCAAAAATCGTACTATCAGGCAAAAGCATACTTTCACGCAAAAGTCAGGGATTTCCGTGATAGTATAAAGCGGAAAGGTAAA
>ERZ779632.89-NODE-89-length-61482-cov-13.702297_pt1 | contig 61482 bp, 59 predicted proteins | sample MGYA00514194_ERZ779632 | MGnify/ENA primary metagenome ERZ779632 (study PRJEB29562, sample SAMEA4376704) | mouse gut metagenome | isolation source: Cecum | study: EMG produced TPA metagenomics assembly of the A DSS colitis mouse model was used to assess the... | reverse complement strand
ACGGGCACCCCCGAGGAGGTGGCGGCGCACCCCGGGAGCTACACGGGCAAATACCTGAAAAACGTTTTGGAAACGAGCTGATACCCATGGAATTGACGTTACAATGGCTGACAGAGACCATGGCGGGGGAATTTACCCTCACCATGCTGGTGTCCATGATCCCGGTGGTGGAGCTGCGGGGAGGAATCCCCTTCGGCGTGGCGGCGGGGCTTCCGGTGTGGGCGGCGTTTCTGGCCGCCGTCCTCGGCAACCTGATCCCCGTGCCCTTCATCATCGTCTATATCCGCCGGATCTTCCAGTGGATGCGCCGCCGGATTCCCAGGCTCAACCGCCTGGTGGACGCCCTGGAGCGCAAGGCCCATCTGAAGGGGCAGAAGGTGAACAAATACAAGTACCTGGGCCTGATGCTGTTTGTGGCCATCCCTCTCCCCGGCACCGGGGCGTGGACGGGTTCCCTGGCGGCGGCGTTTCTGGATATGCCCCTGAGAAAGGCCCTTCCCTCCGTGATTCTGGGCGTGCTCATCGCGGGCATGGCCGTCAGCATCCTGTCCTACGGCGTGGTCAGCCTGTTCTGAGGGGGAGGAGCCATGTATCTCTATCTGGTGCGCCACGGCCAGTCCGTGGGCAATGAGAAGCAGCTCTTTTTTGGGCACCGGGACCATCCCCTCACGGAGCTGGGCCGGGAGCAGGCCCGGCAGGCGGCGGACAAGCTGCGGGAGGTGTCCTTCACCCGCTGCGTGTCCAGCGACCTCTCCCGGGCCTGGGACACCGCCCTGATCTGCGCGGAGGGCCGGGGGGTGCCCGTGGAGCGGGACCCCGCCCTGCGGGAGCAGGACATGGGGGCGTTGGAGGATCTCACCTGGGCCCAGGCGGAAAAGCTGTGCGGCGGGCTGGTGGGCCATCTGCTGGCGGACTGGTTCCACACCACGCCCCCCGCCGGGGAAAGCCCCGCCCGGATGCTGGAGCGGGTGGGGGCTTGCGTGGACGGCATTGCCGCCCGGGGAGAGGACACCCTCGTCGCCGCCCACAACGGCTCCCTGTCCCTGGTGCTGTTCCACCTGGGGCTGATGGAGGAGAGAAATCTGCTCCAGCGCGGCTGGTTTTTCAAGCATGGGACCTACTCCGCCGTCCGGCTGGACGGGACGGGGGCGGAGCTGGTGTGCTTCAACCGCTGAACCTTTGGGCGGTTTCGTCATAGAATGGCCCAGGAGGTGGCAGAATGACGGAGCTGATTCAATTTTTCGCGGTGCTGCTGGCGGCCTTCGGGGCGGTAAGCCTGGGCTGGCTGGCGTTGGGGGCGATGGTGCTGCCGGGGGAGTGCCCGGGGCGGATGGTGATCGGCGCGGCGGGGGACGCCCCCGGCCTGGAGCAGGCGGTGCGGGGGGCCTTGTGGCTGCGGCGCACCGGGCTGTGGCGGGGCCGGGTGGTCATTGAGGACCTGGGCCTCACGGAGGAAGGGCGGGCGTTGGCCCGGCTGCTGGCGGCGGAGGGCGGCGTGTCCTTCACCGGGGATCTCCCCGATCAGATTTAACATTATATCCTGCAAGATACAAAAGAAACGAGGAATGCGGCATGGAATTGAACGAGGCACTGGCCAAGCTGGCTGAGCTGGAAAAGAAGCTGTACGCCTACCAGGCGGCGGACTCCGCCCTGTACCTGGACGGCACCACCGTGGCCCCCAAGGACACCGCCCAGGGGCGGGGGGTGGCCCTGGGCGTGCTGGCGGGGGAGCGGCACAGGCTGTTCTCCGCCCCCGAGACGGGGACGCTGCTGGACTTCCTGTGGGAGAAGCGGGAGGAGCTGGATCAGCTCCGCCGGAGGGAGGTGGAGGAGCTGCGGCGGTCCTACGCCCAGCTCACCCGGATTCCGGCGGACGAATATATGGAGTACGCCATGCTCACCAACGAGGCCGGCGACGTGTGGCACCGGGCCAAGGAGGCGGGGGATTTTGAATTATTCCGCCCGCTTCTGGAAAAGCTGGTGGCCTTCAACATCAAATTCGCCGGATATTACGACAGTACCAAGGCCCCCTATGACGCCCTGCTGAACGAGTATGAGCGGGGGGTGGACATGGAGTACCTGGACAAATTCTTCGCCACCCTGCGGGAGCGGATCGTGCCCCTGCTCCACGCCGTCGGGGAGAAGGAGCAGCCCGACGGCAGCTTCCTGGAGCGGCACTGTCCCGCGGAGGCCCAGCGGAAATTTTCCGACTATTTGATGGAGGTGCTGGGGCTGGACCGGAGCCACTGCACCATCGGGGAGACGGAGCACCCCTACACCCTGGAGTTCAACAACAAGGACGTGCGGATCACCACCCACTACGATGAGGGGAACCTGGCGTCTTCCATGTACTCCGTTATCCACGAGGGGGGCCACGCCAAGTACGAGCTGGGCATCTGCGACGAGGTGCAGTACACCAGCCTGGCGGGGGGCGTGTCCATGGGCGTCCACGAGAGCCAGTCCCGGTTCTATGAGAACCTCATCGGACGGTCCCTGCCCTTTATCCAGGGCATTTTCCCGAAGATGCGGGAGCTTTTCCCGGAGCAGCTGGGGGACGTGACGGCGGAGCAGTTCTACCGGGCGGTGAACAAGGCGCAGCCCTCCCTGATCCGCACCGAGGCGGACGAGCTGACCTACTGCCTGCACGTCATGGTGCGGTATGAGATCGAGAAGCGGCTCATCGGCGGCACCCTGGAGGTGAAGGACGTGCCGGAGACGTGGAACCGCCTTTACAAGGAGTACCTGGGGGTGGACGTGCCCGACGACAGGAGGGGCTGCCTCCAGGACTCCCACTGGTCGGGCGGGGCCTTCGGCTACTTCCCGTCCTATGCCCTGGGCAGTGCCTACGGGGCCCAGATGCTGAAAAACATGGAGGGGGACATGGACGTGTGGGGGCCTGTGTCCCGGGGCGACCTGTCCGGCGTGTCGGAGTGGCTGAGGGAGAAGGTCCACAAATTCGGCGGCCTGCTGGAGCCGGCGGACGTGGTGAAAAACGCCTGCGGCCAGTTTGACCCCGCCGTGTTTGCCGGCTATCTGGAGCGGAAATATTCCGCGCTGTACGGACTGTGAGGGCGGGCCATGGAACCGGATTTTGAGAAGATTTCCGCCCAGGCCCGGACCGCGGCGGAGGAGCTGCTGGACGCCGCCGGGCTGAAGGCGGGGGACCTTTTTGTGGTGGGCTGCTCCTCCTCGGAGGTGCTGGGGGGGCGCATCGGCAAGGCCTCCAGCGAAGCGGCGGCGGAGTCGGTGTTCCAGGGCGTCTATCCCGTCCTGCGGGAGCGGGGGATCTGGCTGGCGGCCCAGTGCTGCGAGCATTTGAACCGGGCGTTGATCGTGGAGGAGGCCTGCGCCGCGCGGTATGGGTACGACCCGGTGTGCGTGGTGCCCCGGCCCAAGGCGGGCGGGTCCTTCGCCACCCAGGCGTGGCGGGCCTTCGGGCGGCCCGCGGCGGTGGAGCGGGTGCGGGCCCACGCCGGGATGGACATCGGCGGCACCCTCATCGGGATGCACCTGCGGGAGGTGGCGGTGCCCGTGCGGCTCAGCCTGGACCGGGTTGGAGCGGCCCTGCTGCTGTGCGCCCGCACCCGGCCCAGGTATATCGGCGGGAGCAGGGCGGCTTACGAATAGGACGGAAGTGGAAAAAACAGGGAAGCGGCGGGCCGCTTCCCTGTTTTTCTCATTTTCTTTCGGCGGATTGACGGAAGAAAGACTGTGCGCATATGGTGGACGAATGTTCTGATTTTTCCCGAAAGCACCGGAGAGGCCCACAGGTTTTGCAAGAATTTCCGCCGCTTCCTGCTTGGACGCCGGGGAAACGGGGCGGGATGGGGACGGGGAAAGGGGCAGATTTGGCACGGTTTCAGGCATTTTTATATTGACAGCGGCGGTCTGGCCCGGTATAATATTCTGCGTATGGGGGTATTTGAAGGGATTGGAAACCTCCGGCATGAATCAAGATGCTGCGGCCCCTGCAATTTCGGGGCGGCAGTTTAACGCTATACAGCGTTGAACGGGGCGCGCCCCGTTCGCCGTTTTCCCCCGGGGAAAACGAAGGCCCCTGCCTCCGGCCGGGGCGCGGTTCCGGTTTAACCTGGACAGGATGGGCGGCATAAGCCGTTTTGCCCGGTTAAATATAAAATAAAGTAGGAGGATAAGTATGAAGAAGTTTCTGAGCTTGATGCTGGCTCTGGCCATGGTTCTCGGCCTGTTCGCCTGCGCGCCCGCCGCGGACCCGAACACGAGCAACCCGCCCGCCAGCAACCCCGTGGAGAGCACCGAGCCCACCGGTAAGCCCGAGCCCGGTGAGTTCCAGCCCATGACTTACGATGATTGGGAGATCTACAACAATACCTACGGCGAGTTCTACAAGGCTCTCCAGGAGGCCAAGGAGTGCGTGGACATCGACGAGATGTTCGCCAAGATGGCCATCGCTGAGGCCAAGTTCCTGGAGGCCGCCGCTGTGGTTCCCTATTACGGCGACGGCGGCAGCTGGGGCATCTCCCGGATGGCCCCCCGCACCATGCCCACCGTCATGTGGGGCAGCGATCAGGACCGCTATGAGTACGCCCTGGTCACCACCGAGCTGCTGAAGGCCGAGGACCGCAAGCACATCACCGCCATGTGGAACGAGCTGGCCGGCACCGGCACCTATGAGCAGTCCGTCAAGGACTACCTGGCCGAGAAGGGCTACACCCTGAAGAACAGCTACGCCTGGAACGGCTACGCCTCCGACCCCGAGATCTGGGACCCCCTGGCTGCCTGGACCAACACCGTGAGCGAGCCTCTGTGCATGACCGTGGACGGCCTGATCCGCTATGACATGGAGAACGTCCTCCAGCCCGGCCTGGCCACCAGCTGGGAGCACTCCGAGGACGGCCTGACCTGGACCTTCCACCTGCGCGAGGGCGTGCAGTGGGTGGATTCCCAGGGCCGTAAGCTGGACGACGTGAAGGCCGACGACTGGGTCGCCTCCCTCCAGCACCTGTTCGACTTCTACGGCGACAGCGCGGCCGAGGTTCTGGCCCCCATGATCGTCAACGGCCTGGAGTACGTCAACGGCGACGTCACCGACTTCTCCCAGGTGGGCGTTGAGGCCGTGGACGACCACACCCTGGTGTACCACCTGACCCACGCGGTCCCCGCCTTTGAGTCCATGCTCACCTACTGCGGCTTCTTCGCCCCCCTGTGCCGCAGCTACTACACCGCCCAGGGCGGCACCTTCGGCCCGGACCACGACAACGGCGATTACGGCACCAGCCCCAACAACATCGCCTACTGCGGCCCCTACCTGATCACCAGCTACACCGCCCAGCAGTCCATCGTGTTCGAGGCCAACCCCACTTACTGGAACCTGGACAAGATGAACATCACCAAGGTCACCTGGCCGTACTACGACGGCAAGGATCCCACGAAGTCCTATGACGACTGCATCGCCGGCGTGAACGACAGCACCAGCCTTGGCCCCTCCGCCCTGATCAAGTGCAAGGAGGACGGCAATTTTGACGATTACGCCATCACCAGCACCGTCAACGGCACCTCCCGCATTGGCTTCCAGACCCTGAACCGCCAGATCTTCCACAACTTCAACGAGGAGACCGCCGGCGTTTCTCCCCAGGAGCACGGCAGCGTGGACACCCTGGACAAGGCCAACGGCGTGAACGTGGCCGACGCCAGCATCATTGACGACGCCGCCCGCACCCACGTGGCCATGAACAACCAGAACTTCCGTCTGGCCATGGCTCTGGGCCTGGACCGCGCCGCCTACCACGCCCAGCGCGTGGGCGAGGAGCTGAAGCTGGTCTCCCTGCGGAACTCCTACGTGCCCGGCACCTTCGTGGAGACCTCCAAGGAGATCACCGTGGACATCAACGGCACTCCCACCACCTTCCCCGCCGGCACCAAGTACGGCGCGATGCTCCAGGCCGCCATCACCGCGGACGGCTATCCCATGAAGGTATGGGACCCCGAGCTGGATGACGGCGTGGGCTCCAGCGACGGCTTCGACGGCTGGTACAACGTCAGCGCGGCCCGGGAGTACCTGGCCAAGGCCGTGGAGGAGCTGGCCGCCGTGGGCGTGGAGGTTTCCAAGGAGAACCCCATCCAGGTGGACTACGTCTACTATGGCGGCAGCGAGACCTTCACCAACCTGGCCAACGCCTACAAGCAGAGCATCGAGAGCTCCCTGGAGGGCGCGGTGCAGGTCAACCTGGTGAACGTGGAGAGCCAGGAGCAGCTGAACTACAACTCCTTCTTGCATCCCGATGGCACCGGCCTGAACTGCGACGAGTCCTGGGGCACCGCCTGGACGCCTGACTACGGCGATCCCGCCTCCTACCTGGACGTGTTCCTGCCCGGCGGCGACGGCTATATGTGCAAGAACCTGGGCCTCGGCCCCTGGCTGAGCGAGCAGCCCTGATGACCGGAAAGGCTTAACCCCTTTATAGGAACTGCGCGTGCAGGAGAATGGTGCGTGCCATTCTCCTGCACGCGTATCAGCGCGAATTCTCCCCCCTTACGGGGGAGGGAACGGATCATCAGCGAGGAAAAAACTCTGAAAATACCGTTTCCTCCCCCGCGAGGGGGGACAGAACGGAAGATTGGGTGCGTGAGATTATGGGAAAATACTTGCTCAAGCGTATCTTGTACGGCGTAGTGTCCATCATCATTGTGGTGGCCATCGTGATGGTGATGATCTACTCCCTGCTGAACCGGGATCTGGTGTTCTCGAACGACAGCGCGTTCACCCGCCAGTCGTCCAACGCCCAGGTGATCTACAAGTACGGCAAGTGGGAGCAGTTCGGGTATCTGGACTATGTGACCTATCAGGAATGGCTGAACGTGATCGCCGCCAACGGGGAGATCGATGAGGAGACCCGGACCGAGGCCATGAACCTGGGCCGCAAGCCGGAGAGCGATTCCGACACCGTGGCGAAGTATGTGGCGCAGTTCACCGAATACTATGAGAGCCAGGGCTACACGGTGACCCGCTTGAACGCCGTGACCAGCGGCAGAAAGGTGATCACCGGCGGACAGCAGGCGTTGTTCGCGGCCAAGGATCTGCCCCTGCTGGGCCGGATCTGGGACTACTTCACCGGAATTGTGGACATCGACAACATCCACAAGGCGGCGGAGGTGGAGGGGGAGCGGGGGCTTACCTTCACCCTGTTCGATCCCCTGTACGGCGGGAATCAATTTGCCCCAGCCATCATCGGCAACGGCACGGAGCACAAGTACCTGCTGTATTTTGACGGACAGTTCCCCTTTATCCACCAGAATTTCGCCACCATCCAGCTGGGCACCTCCTATTCGGTGAACCAGGGCGTGGACGTGGCGGACACCATGTCGGTGAGCCAGGGGGCCTATGTGCTCAAGCCCATCACCTTCCCCACCGGCTTCCAGGAGAACAGCGCGGACGATCTGCACACCGCCGTCTACCGCCAGGGGAGCCGCGAGGCCCTGGAGATGAACACGGTGCGCTTCAACGACGACTACACCGTGGTGAACACCATCAAGGGCGGCTTCTCCAAGCTGGGCTACTCCTTTATCATTGGCATTCTGGCCTCGATCATGGCCTACTGCCTGGGCCTGCCCCTGGGCGTGCTGATGGCGTTGAAGAAGGACACGATCGTGGATACCCTGGGCAAGCTGTACACCGTGTTTATTATCGCGGTGCCCTCCCTGGCCTATATCTTCATTTTCAAGGGCATCGGCGGCGCGGTGTTCAAGCTGCCCACCACCTTTGACATGGAATCCACCAGCAAGCTGATCTTTGTCCTGCCCATCGTGTCCCTGGCCCTGCCCTCCATCGCCAACCTGATGAAATGGCTGCGCAGGTATATGGTGGATCAGATGAACTCCGACTATGTGAAGTTCGCCCGGTCCGGCGGCCTTTCGGAGGGGGAGATCTTCTCCAAGCACATCCTGAAAAACGCGGCGATCCCCATCGTCCACGGTATACCCGGCGCGATCCTGACGGCGATGGTCGGCGCGATCATCACCGAGCGCGTGTACGTGGTTCCCGGCGCGGGCAACCTGCTGACGGAGGCCATCAACAAGTACGACAACGGCGTTATTGTGGGCGTCACGCTGTTCTACGCGGTGCTGTCTGTGGCGTCCATCATCCTGGGCGATATCCTGATGGCTACGGTGGACCCGCGCATCTCGTTCACGACGAAGGATAGGTGAGAGTATGGACTTTGATTTGAAGAATTTGGGCATGACGGAGGAGAAGCTGTTCTCCTTCCACGAGCACAGCGATCTGGAGTCGGAGAAGATCACCGCGCCCCGGTACTCGTACTGGCAGTCGGTGCTCCGGGTGTTCTTCCGGAAGAAGTCGAATATCGTCATTCTCTGCCTCTTTGTGTTCCTGATCGCCTTCGCTTATATCTATCCCGCGTTGACGGAGTATAACCGGTTTGGGGAGCTGCTCAATCCCGACGCCAAGCACCTGTCCCCCTCGGCGGCCCTTGACTACTTCGGCTGGAACATCAAGTATATCCTGGGCACCGGAGCCTCCGGCCAGTCCACCTTCGACGCCATCTGGGACGGCTCCCGGATCTCCATCTCCATGGCGTTTATCTGCGGTGCGGTCAACATGACCATCGGCGTGATCCTGGGGGCGGTCTGGGGCTTCTCCAAGACGGTGGACAGCATTATGATGGCGGTCTACAACGTGATCGGCAACGTGCCCTATATCCTGCTGATCTCCGTGGTGATGATGCTGTTCAAGCCCACCTTCTGGACCCTGGTGCTTGCCATGACCCTCACGGGCTGGCTGTATATCGCCTATGCCATCCGGATACAGGTTGTTATCATCCGGGACCGGGAATACAATCTGGCGTCGAAATGCCTGGGCACATCCACCTTTAAAATTGCCATGAAGAACATCCTGCCCTTCATGACTTCCATCATCGTCACCATGCTGGCCACCGAGATCCCCTCCTACATCTCCTACGAGGTGTTCCTGTCCTACATTGGGCGGGGGATTTCCGAGATGACGCTGGGCCGCCTGATCTACGAGGCGGAGAGCGCGATGGTCACGTCCGGCTGGGAGTTCGAGTTCTGGAGCCCCGTGGCCATTTCCGCCATCATCACCGTGGTGCTGTATGTGGTGGGCCAGAACCTGGGCGACGCGTCCGATCCCAGGACGCATATGTAAGGGGGCGGCTGTTATGGAAGAAAGAAAGGTATTGCTGTCCATCAAGGATCTGGACGTGAAGTTCCGGGTCCGGGGCAGAATCCTCACCGCCATCCGCGGCATCTCCCTGGATATCTACGAGAACGAATCCATCGCCATCGTGGGCGAGTCCGGCTCGGGTAAGTCGGTGTTTACCAAGACCTTCGCCGGGATGCTGGACTCCAACGGCTATATCGACAACGGCTCCATCATCTTCAGCGACGACGAGCTGGCGGACACGGTGGTCAAGCTGGACGCCGGGGCCCGCTCCCTCATGGACCGGGCCAGGAGGAAGCTGGACGAATACTCCCACCTGGAGCTGGGGGCCGCCACCTACCGCAAAATCCTGGAGCTGGAGAGCGAGAAGAAGGAAAAGAGCGGCCTGAGCAGCGCGGAGCAGGAGGCGCAGGAGGCGGAGCTGAAGGAGCTTCAGCACCAGCGCACCGAGCTTTATAACCTGAAGCAGACCTATGATCCCGCCAAGGAGAAGGACAAGATCAGGGCGGCGGCGAAGTCCATCAAGGAGTACGACGCAAAGATCAAGGAGCTGAACAAGCGGAACGAGCAGCTGGCGAAGGAGAAAAAGCACAGCGTATCGGTGGACGCGGAGTATATGAAACGCTATGAGGATGAGCACGCCCGCCTCCAGGCCCAGTACGAGGGGGAGATCAAGGGCGAGGTCTCTCAGGAGGCGTTGAAGCGCAACGAGATCCTGGCCAAGGAGATCTACCTGTCCGTGGGGCGGTACGGCCTGAAAAAGCGACACCAGTATGCCAACCAGCTGCTGAAGGCGTTGAAAAAGGCCATGGAGCTGGGGGTGGATCTGTCCGACGACGCCCAGCGCAACGCCGTCTTTGACAACGTGACCTTCCGGGTGCAGTACCTGGACGAGACGCCGGAGCAGCTCCACGGCACCTGCATTCTGAACCTGGCCAACGTGAAGTACTCCAAGGACTGGAGCAAGATCCGGGGCCGCCGGATTGCCACCGTGTTCCAGGACCCCATGACCTCCCTGAACCCCATCATCACCATCGGGAAGCAGATCACCTCCGTGATCCTCAAGCACCAGGACTGCTCCGAGATGGAGGCCCGCAACCGCGCGCTGGACCTGATGAACAAGGTGGGCATCCCCAACGCCGCCGCCCGGTTTGACGACTATCCCTTCCAGTATTCCGGCGGTATGCGCCAGCGCATCGTGATCGCCATCGCCCTGTCCTGCCAGCCCAAGATCCTGATCTGCGACGAGCCTACCACCGCCCTGGACGTGACCATCCAGGCCCAGATCCTCAAGCTGATCAAGGACCTGCAAAGGGAGTTCAACTACACCATCGTGTTCATCACCCACGATCTGGGGGTGGTGGCCAACATCGCCGACCGTGTGGCGGTGCTGTACGCCGGACAGATCATTGAGCTGGGCAAGGTGGACGAGGTGTTCTATGACCCACGGCACCCCTACACCTGGGCGTTGCTGTCCTCGCTGCCCCAGCTGGCCCAGAAGAACACAAAGCTGTACTCCATCACCGGCACCCCGCCCTCCCTGTACAACCAGATCGTGGGCGACGCCTTCGCGCCCCGCAACCCGTACTGCCTGGAAATCGACACCCTGCTGGAGCCGCCCATGTTCCAGGTCACGGAGACGCATTTCGCCAAGACCTGGCTGCTGGACCCCCGGGCACCCAAGCTGGAGAAGCCCGAGGGCATCCAGGATATCCACGAGAAGCTGATGGCAGCATTCAATATTTAGGGAGGGTCGGATCGTGACGCAAGAAAAAGCAAAAGGGGTCCGGGCCACCAGACTGCCGGAGCACGGGCCGCTGGACGAAAACGGCAGGGAAATCCTGCTGTCCCTGAAAAACGTAGACATCACCTTTGGCAAGGGGGACGACGCGGTCCGCGCCGTCCAGGACGCCTCCTTCGATATCTACAAGGGGGAGACCTTCTCCCTGGTGGGCGAGTCCGGCTCGGGAAAGACCACCGTGGGCCGGGCGGTGATCCGGGTGAATCCCCTGGCAAGGGGCGAAATCCTCTATAAGGGCGTGCGGATCTCCGGAAAAATCCCCCACGCCCTGGACCGGGAAGTGATCCGCAACATCCAGATGGTGTTCCAGGACCCGGCGGCGTCGCTGAACGAGCGCGCCACCGTGGACTATATCATCTCCGAGGGCCTCTACAACTTCCACCTGTTCCAGAACGAGGCGGACCGGGTGAAGAAGGTGGAGACCATGATTGAGGAGGTGGGCCTGCTCCCCGAGCACCTCACCCGGTATCCCCATGAGTTCTCCGGCGGCCAGCGTCAGCGCATCGGCATCGCCCGGGCCATGGTGATGGAGCCGGAGCTGGTGGTGGCGGACGAGCCGATTTCGGCTCTGGACGTGTCCATCCGCGCCCAGGTGCTCAACCTGATGAAGAAGTTCCAGGAGGAAAAGCAGCTCACCTATCTGTTCATCGCCCATGACCTGTCGGTGGTGCGCTTCATCTCCGACCGGATCGGCGTGATCTACAAGGGGCGGATCGTGGAGGTGGCGGAGGCCGAGGAGCTGTTCAACTACCCCCTGCACCCCTACACCCACTCGCTGATCTCCGCCATCCCCATCCCCGACCCCCAGCTGGAGAAGAACAAGGTGCTGTATACCTATGATCCCTCCATGCACGACTATTCGGAGGATAAGCCGGACTTTGTGTGCATCGGCCACGGCCACTATGTATACGGGAACAAGAAGGAGATCGAGCAGTACAAGGCGATCCGGGACGCGGGCGTTCCGGTGAAGCCCATCACCATCCAGGACCCCGATGCCCCGGTGGAGAAAAAGACCGGGGAGAAAGCGGCGGCGGAGGCCGCCGCCGAGGCGCAGATCCTGGCCCACCCCGCCCGGGACACGGGCAGTATCTGGTATAAGATTTTCTCCTTCCTGCTCCCCATTCTGGGCCTGATTGGGGCCGTATTGTTCCGAAAGCATAACTATATCCGGAATTATAAGGCGTGTAAGAGCGGCGCGATTGCCGGGTTCATCTTCCTGGCCGTGATTTTGCTGCTCCTGGTTGTGCTGATCATTCTGGCGGTGGTTTAGGCTTGGGGCGCAAGGCAAGAGGCCGCCGGGATCTGCCCCATCCCAAGCCGGTAGAGAAAATCCAGCTGTCCGGGGAAAACTTCGGGCGGCGGGCCGTCCTTGCGTTGGTTCTGCTGGTGTGCGGGGTGTCGGCGTTGGTTTACACCTTTGTCAACCTGTTCGCGCCCCAGAAGGGATGGCAGACCATTGCGGCCAACTCCTCGGCGGGCCCCACCTGCGCCGATGAGCTGGTGTTCCTCTATGACGTGGGCGGCGGGGGCCAGTCCCCCTCCGTGGAGGGCCGGGAAGTGACGGCGTTATACTCCGACGCCTGCCGGAAGCTGTTCCAGCTGTTCCACACCATGGAGAGCTTTGAGGGCGTGGTGAATCTCCGGGAGATCAACCTGCACCCCAACGAGACGCTGACGGTGGACGCCGCCCTCTACCGCGCCTTCGAGCAGGTGGAGCGCAGCGGGGACCGGACCATCTACCTGGGCCCGGTATACGCCCGGTATCAGGATCTGTTCTACTGCCAGGACGACTCCCAGCTGATGGATTTTGACCCGTGGCTCAGCGAGGCCGTCCGGCAGGAGTACGGGGCGATAGCCGCCTATGCCCGGGACCCGGAGGCCGTCAGCGTGAGCCTTCTGGGGAATAACCAGGTTTGCCTGAGGGTGTCGGACGAGTACCTGTCCTATGCCCGGCGGGAGGGGATCCAGCGGTTCCTGGACTTCGGCTGGCTGAAAAACGCCTTTGTGGTGGACTATCTGGCGGATCTGCTGACGGAAAAGGGCTACACCAATGGCTCGATCTCCAGCTACGACGGCTTCAGCCGCAACCTGGACAGCCGGGGGTTGAGCTACGCCCTGAACGTGTACGATTATGTGGACGGCACCGTCTATCAGGCGGGGGTTATGGAGTATCAAGGCCCCATAAGCATCGTCTCCCTGCGCGGCTACGCCGCCAGCGAGGCGGACCGCCTGCGGATCTACGAGCTGCGGAACGGGGAGCGGCGCACCGCCTACCTGTCCCCGGTGGACGGGCGGTGCAGGAACGCGGTGGACGATCTGGCCTGCTATTCCAGGACGGCGGGCTGCGGAGAGATCGCGCTGCGGGCGGCCCCCATCTATGTGGCGGATACGCTGGATGTTCCGGCGTTGGAGGCTCTGTCGGACGGCGGGATTGAGTCCATCCGCTGTGAGAACAGGGTGATCCACGGCACGGACCCAGGGCTGGCGTTGTCCGGGCTGTACGAGAAGGACGGCGTGCGCTACACCGTGTCGGTGAATTGAGGAAAAACGGCCCCATGGCATCCAGCCATGGGGCTGTTTTTGGCGGGGCTGACGGGAGCATGAAAAAATGCCGCCCGGCTGGGCGGCATTTTTTGAGTACGGAGACAAACTCAGCGTTTGCTGAACTGGGGGGCGCGGCGGGCGGCCTTGAGGCCGTACTTCTTACGCTCCTTCATACGCGGATCGCGGGTGAGGAACCCGGCGGCCTTCAGCGCGGGACGGAACTCAGGGTCCATCTCCAGCAGGGCGCGGGAGATGCCGTGGCGCAGCGCGCCGGCCTGCCCGGTGACGCCGCCCCCGGTGACGGTGGCGGTGATGTCCACCTTGCCCACGGTTCCGGTGGTGTTCAGCGGCTGGCGGACCACCATCTTCAGGGTCTCCAGGCCGAAATACTCCTCGATGTCCCGGCCGTTGATGGTGATGGAGCCGGTGCCGCCGGGGAACAGGTGGACGCGGGCCACGGAGGACTTCCGGCGGCCGGTGCCGTAGTGATAGGGCTTCTTGCTCTTATACATGATCGGTTACCTCCTTAGTCCACGGCCCAGGCTTCGGGCTTCTGGGCGGCGTGGGGATGGCTGTCGCCGCGGTAGATCTTCAGGCGGGTCAGCGAGTCCTTGGTGACGATGTTCCGGGGCATCATGCCGCGGACGGCCAGCCGCATGGCCAGCTCGGGCTTGCTCTGCATCAGCAGGCGGTACTTGGTCTCTTTCAGGCCGCCCACCCAGCCGGAGTGGGTGCGGTAGTACTTCTGCTCCAGCTTCTTTCCGGTGAGCACCGCCTTCTCCGCGTTGATGACGATGACGAAATCGCCGCAGTCGGCGTGGGGGGTGTACTCGGGCTTATGCTTGCCCCGCAGGATGGTGGCCGCAGTGACCGCCGTCTTGCCCAGAGGCTTGCCGGCAGCGTCCAGCACGTACCACTTGCGCTGGATGTTACCCTTGTTTGCCATAAAGGTAGACATTTCTGGTTTCCTCCATTTATTTAAATTTGTTTAATACTTCTTCTCAAAAACGCTTTGTTCGTCACCGGGCGGAAACTCAGAGGCCTGCGATACGTTTGTGGCGAGTTTAAAGCTCTTTTTGATACTTTTTCTCTCGAGAAAAAGTATGAAACATAGGATAGCTCCCCTTTACAACGGGGAGCATGGTGTATTATAATGCGGGAAAGCGGATCTGTCAACCGAAATATCGGTATTTTCTCAGATATTTTTCAAATACTCGCTTTTTCATTGTCAAACGGTCGGATGCTTCCGTATGCTCGTTTTGATTTTTCAAAAGGGAGACGGCTGACATCCGCGCCGGGGGAGGGGCAGGCCCCTCCTTGACCATGCTGTTCAGAAGGGGGAAGCGGCAATGCAGCATATCCTGTCCTACCTGCGCCGGTGCGTGGAGGACTACGACATGATCCACGCCGGGGACAAGATCGCCGTGGGGGTGTCCGGCGGCAAGGACTCCCTGGTGCTGCTGTACGCCATGGCGAAGCTGCGGGAGTTCTACCCCGCGGCCTTTGAGCTTCACGCCGTCACCGTCCACCCCGGCGCGCCCGGGATGGACTTTGCCCCGGTGGAGGGGCTGTGCCGGGAGCTGGACGTGCCCTACCACCTCATCGAGACGGAGATTTTCCACATCATCTTCGACCTGCGGCGGGAAAAGAACCCCTGCTCCATGTGCGCGAAAATGCGCCGGGGGGCCATGCACGCCGCCCTCAAGGAGCTGGGCATTGATAAGGTGGCCCTGGGCCACCACCGGGACGACGCGGTGGAGACCTTTTTCCTGTCCCTGTTCTACGAGGGCCGCCTGTCCTGCTTCCAGCCGGTGACCTACCTGGACCGGATGGACATCACCCAGATCCGCCCCCTGCTGTACTGCGGGGAGGGGATGGTGCGGGGGGCGGCGCGGCGGCACAGCCTTCCGGTGGTCCACAACCCCTGCCCCGCCGATGGCAACACCCGGCGGCAGGAGGTGAAGGAGCTGGTGGCCCGGCTGTCCGGGGACTACCCCCGGCTGAAGGACTACGTGTTCGGCTCCATGCAGCGGCTGCCCCTGCCGGAATGGGGGCCGGTGGGCGGCGGGCGGCGTCTGCGCCGCCGGGGAATGGAGGATGGAGATGCTGAATAAATTCTTCAGCGGGGACAATATGCTGTTCAAGATCTTCAGCGTGCTGGCGGACGTGCTGGCGTTCAGCGTGCTGTGGCTGGTGTGCGCGGTGACGGTGGCGGGCCTTGGCCCCGGCACCACCGCCCTGTACGACGCCATGGCCCGCCACCTTCGGAGGAACCAGCCCGGGGGCTACCTGCGGTTCTGGGCGTCGCTGAAGGCCAACTTCAAGGTGGGCTGTCCCGCGGGGCTGGCGGTGGCGGCGTTGGGCTGGGCCATGGTAAAGCTCCACGGCTTCCTGTACGCCGGGGCGGCGGCGGGGGACGGGACGCTGTTCGCCTGCTACATCGCCTTCTGGATTTTCCTGGTGGTGCTGTGCGGCGTGACTGCCTACATTTTCCCGGTGCTGTCCCGGTTCACCTTTGGGGTGGGGGGCCTGCTGGCCGCCAGCGTGAAGCTGGCCCTGGCCCACCCGCTGACCACCCTGCTGCTGGGCCTGCTCACCGTGGGCTGCGTCCTGCTGTGCGTGGAGTTCTGGATGTGGATGGTGTGGCTGGTGCTGCCCTATGTGTGGGCACTGCTGGCCAGTTTGCTGCTGGAGCGGGTGTTCCGGCCCTTTATGGAGGAGCAGGGAGAGGCGGAGGGCACCGTCCCCGAATTGGACGATGAGGAGGAGTGACCGTGGGAATTTATCAGATCAATTCCTCAAATGCCGCCGCAGTGGCGGAGCTCATGGCCGCCATCAAGCCGGATTGGTGGGACTTCGAGGGGGCGAGCCAGCAGCTCTTGGAGGTGTCCGCGCTGGCGAAGCTGGTGGGCTGGTATATGGGGGAGCCGACAGCTCCCAAGGGGTGGATCCTGTGCGCGGAATACGAGGGCTACTCCTGTCTGAGCATTGAGTGCCTGGGATACGACGACAACGGGAGCTTTGTCATGGAGGGGCAGCTGGAGCCGCTGCTGAGACAGGCAGAGGCCCACGCGAGGGAGAAGGGCTTCCGCAATTTGAAGTATGTGATCAGTTCCCCTGGGTTGTCCTGCCACGGCAGGCCGCTGGCAAATTATGCGGACGAGCTGAGGGTGCTGGCTTCTCACGGCAGAGCGCATTTTGACTATTTTGTGGACTATGGATTTACTCCGGCGGGCCTGATCCCCAACTGCTACGGGATTCACTGTCATGGGATCATCATGATAAAGCCGCTGGTGTGAGCGTTCAGGAAGACAGGAGCGGTACGGCCATCGGCCGTACCGCTCCTGTTCTGTTGTGTACCTGTCAGGGCATCAGGGTGGGCACCAGCTCCGCCAGCTTGTCCGCCAGCTGGGCGTGGCCCCTCCGGGTCAGGTGCATTCCGTCCACGCGGTTGAACTCGCAGTCCAGGGCCTCCATATAGTGCGCCCCGGTGAGGGCCGCGTGGGCCTTCAGGTAGGGGGGCAGTGCCCGGGATTTCTCAATGCAGCCCCTGCCCATGGCCAGGCCGTTGTCCGAGCCCTCCATCTCCGGCAGGATGCAGGGGGGGCACACCACCAGGATGTTGGGGGCGTGATCCCCCCAGCAGTCCACGCTCTGGGCCTTGCGCACCAGCCGCTCCATGCCGAGGGCCACGCAGGGGGCGTTGGCCCCGAAGCGTTCCTTCACGTCGTTGGTGCCCAGCATGATGATCAGCAGGTCGACGGCCTCGTGGCTTTTCAGCAGGGAGTAGATCACCGTCAGCGCGTCCATGGTCTCGTGGAGGGGGTCCGGGAATACGGTGGTGCGTCCGCTCAGCCCCTCCTCCGTCACCAGATAGTCGGGGCCCAGGGCGGCCTGGAGGCGGCAGGTCCACCGCTCGTCCTCGTTAAAGCGGATGCCGCCGTCGGCGCAGTCGGCGGGGTCGGCGCAGTAGCCGTGGGTGTTGGAGTCGCCCAGGCACAAAATGTGCTTTTTCATGGTAAGACCTCACAGATAACAGAATGTGTAGGGGCCGATGTCCTCATCGGCCTTGACAATCAACGTTACCCATGGCCGGTAGAGACACCGGCCCCTACGGTTTATTTTCTCAGCTCGGGCAGGGAGGCGGCGGCCACGGACTGGCCCACCCGGCGGGCCTTCTCGTCGGGCAGGGAGGCGTCGATGGCCTGGGCCACCTGGGGGTACTCGTCCGCCAGCACCGCCTTGGCGGTGTCCAGGATGATGTCGCCGCCCCGGCCGGACATCACCCGGCCCTGGAGCTGGGCGTACTTGAAGCCGTAGTAGCCGTGGTACAGGGCCAGGGAGTGGCCCAGGTACACGCCGATGGACTGGTACACCTTCTCGGCGGCGGGGCTGCCCTCGTCCAGCAGCTTCTGCACCACCTTCAGCTTCTCGGCGGGGGAGAGGGCCTCGTCCAGCTCGATCCCGGCCCGGGGGGCCAGCTTGATCACGCCGTCCTGGGAGAAGTACTTCACGCCGCAGCCGATGTCGCCGCTCCACTCGTCCCGCATGGCCTCCGGGTTGGCGTCCACCGGGACGAAGGCCAGCTCGTTGAGCCAGCCGGTGACCCGGCCCTCGGCGTCCACGTAGCCCACCGCCTCGCTGGTGCCCATGGCGATGCCCAGCACGTTGTTCTCGCCCAGGTTCATGGCCCCCGCCAGGGCGGACACGTCGCCGTCGTTGGCCACGATGTAGGGCACGTCGCCGAAGGTGTCGGTGATGGCGCGGATGTAAATGTCCTTCACCTTGGCGTCAAAGAGGTCCTTGGGCACCTGGAGGAACAGGGAGGCGTTCATGGTGCGGTTGTCGATATACACCCCGGCGGAGGACACGCCCACCGCGTCCACCCGGGGCATATGCTCGGCGGCGGACTTCAGGGCGGCCACGATGCCGTCGTAGTGGTAGTCGGGGTCGGCGGTGATCTTGGGGAACCAGACCACCTCCTCGGAGAACACCGGCTCGCCGTCGATGACGGCGGACACCTTCCGGTCGGAGCCGCCGGCGTCGAAGCCGATGCGGCAGCCGTCCAGGTGGCGGCCGATGGCCTTGGGGTCGCCGCTCTCCTGGGGCACCTTGTCGCAGGCGATGATCTCAAAGGGGTGCTCGTACACGTTGGCCATGTAGTCCCAGTCGAAGGACTGGCGGCCCGAGGCGGAATAGTGGACGTTCATCCGGTCCGCCAGCTCCTGGCTCCCGGCCAGATACACCCGGAAGCCGCCGTACATCCACAGCATGGTCTTGATGACCCGTTCCACATAATATTCGTCGGCGGCGGCAAAGGCGGGATCGCTGTGCACCTTCACGTGCCACACCGCCACCTGGCCGTTGGAGCGTTCCACGGCCACGTCCAGGGGCTTGTCCGCCCCGGCCAGGAAAGCGCGGTTGAACTGGGCCAGCGGAATAAAGCCGGGGTCCAGCTCGGGGATATTCTTCACAGAAACTTCAATGCCGAGATGATTCATGTCGGTTGTCCTCCATTTCATTCCATAGAAGTAACGGATGCGGGCAAAACGCGGGGCGGGCGGAAGAAATTTCCCGTTTTTTGTAACAGTAGCCAAAAAGTGCCCAGTATCCACACTATAAGCCTATCAGTTTTCCGCAAAATGTCAAGCATTTTTTGAAGGAAATGAAAATTATTTTCGTCCGCACCCTTGACGCGGCCCGCCGGGGCAGGTATCATAAAGAATATCAGGCGAGGGGCGGCGCACCCCGCTCCTTACATTACATTAATCCAATTCTCTGAGGAAAGGCGGAACGCATTTATGGATGTGAAGCGCATACAGGGCCACCACCAGTGGCTCAAGGAGGAGCTGGACCGCTGCGTGGCGTTTTGGCTGAACAACGGCATGGACCCGGTGCACGGCGGGGTGTACACCTGCCTGGACCGGGAGGGAAAGGTGTTCTCCACCGACAAGAGCGTGTGGATGCAGGGGCGGTGCGGCTGGATCTTCGCCTACCTGTGCCACCTCTACGGCCCCAAGGACGAGTGGCTGGCCGCCAGCAGGAGCTGCCTGGACTTCCTGGAGGAGCACTGCGTCAACCACGGGGCGGGGGGGCGGCTGTACTTCACCGTCACCGAGGACGGACAGCCCCTGCGCCAGCGGCGGTACTGCTTCTCCGAGGCGTTTTACGCCCTGGCCAACGCGGAGTACTACGGCGTGGCCGGGGGGGAGGAGCACCTGGAGCGGGCCCGCCGGGCCTATGACCTGTACTGGGATCTGAACCACGGCATGGCCGACCCCACGGGCATCGGCCCCAAGACCATCCCCGAGACCCGCACCGGGCGGGCCTTCGGCATCCCCATGATCCTCCTCAATGTCACCGGCACCCTGCTGCGGGTGGACCCGGAGCGGAAGGCCCTCTATGAGGAGCGGGCCCAGCAGTGCGTGGACGAGATTTTCAAGTACCACGTCCACCCCGAGCTGAAGTGCGTGCTGGAGAACGTGGGCCCCGGCGGGGAGGCCCGGCTGAACTACACCGAGGGCCGCATTGTGAACCCGGGCCACGACATCGAGGGCGTGTGGTTCCTGCTGGAGCACGCCCAGCGCACCGGGGACCAGGAGCTGGTGAAGAAGGCCGCCCAGATCTTCGACTGGGCCGTCGACATGGGCTGGGATCACGAGTACGGCGGCCTGCTGTACTTTGTGGACTGCCTGGGCCGTCCCCCCGAGGCCTATGAGCACGACATGAAGCTGTGGTGGCCCCATGACGAGATCCTCATCGCCAGCCTGATGCTCTACCGGGACACCGGGGAGGAGAAGTACCTGGATTGGTTCGAAAAGACCCTGGACTACTGCAAGCGGTATTTCTCCGATCCCGAGTACGGCGAGTGGTACGGATACCTGCGCCGGGACGGGAAGCCCACCCAGCCGCCCTGCAAGGGGAGCACGTTCAAGGGTCCGTTCCATCTGCCCCGTATGCTGAGTATGTGCGAGCGGATGCTGGACGGACTCCTGAGCGGGCAGTAAGGGGGCCTGTATGCCTTACGGCGACGTATTCACCAGAATCAACCGGGAATATTACCAGCTCACCAGCGCGGAGAAGAAGATCGCGGACTATATGCTCCTCCAGCGGCAGGAGTGCCAATATATGTCTATCTCCGAGATGGCGGAGGTGGCGGAGGTGGCGGAGGCCACCGTGTCCCGGTTCTGCCGCCGCCTGGGCTACAAGGGCTACAGCGCGTTCAAGCTGGCGGTGGCGGGCTCCGGCTCCGCCCAGCGGCCCATGAACCCCCTGTACGGCGAGATCCAGGCGGAGGACAGCCTGGGCGATATGTGCCAGAAGATCTATGCCGCCGACGTGGACGCCGTCACCCAGACCCTGGCCCTCATCAACCCCGGGGCGGTGACCAAGGCGGCGGAGCTGATCCTCTCGGCGGACCGGGTGCTGTGCATGGGGCTGGGCGGCTCCATGGTGCTGGCCCAGGAGGCGGCCCACCTGTTCTCCACCGCCCTGCCCAACTTCTACGCCGTGGAGGACTCCCACTTCCAGGCCATCCGCTGCGCCATGCTGACCGAGCGGGACGTGGTGGTGTATTTCTCCTACTCCGGCTCCACCCGGGACGTGGTGGACGTGATGAAGATCGCCCAGGAGCGGGGGGCGCGCACCATCCTGATCACCCGCTTCCCCAAGTCCCCTGGGGCCTCCTGTGCCGACGTGGTGCTGGAGTGCGGGGCCCGGGAGGGCCCCCTCCAGATGGGGTCCGTGGCCGCCCGGATGGGGCAGCTTTTTCTCATCGACGTGCTGTTCAGCGAGGTGTGCCGCCGGGACATGGAGGCCTGCCGGAACAGGCGCAAGCAGGTGGCGGACGCCCTGGCGGACAAGCATTTGTGAGGGCAAAGGGCGGGGAAAGAAAACTTTTTCCCATAAAGGAAAAAACGCGAAATTATTTTCAAATACCGTATTGACAAACGTTAGGAAAGATTATACAATCTGAACAAGAGCCCGTGGTCTGCGCGGGCGGAGAATTATCAAATTTGAGGAGGAACACAGAATGAAAACGATTCGCAAGGTTCTGGCTCTGGTGCTGGCACTATGCATAGTGCTGTCTCTTGCCGCCTGCACAGGCGGCAAGGATCCTGATCCCACCAAGACGCCAGACGCCAGCAATCCCCCCGCCAACCCTACCGAGGAGGGCAATGAGCCCGCCGACGAAGTAGAGCTGCTGTGGTGGGCTCCCCCCACGTTCATCCAGGACGCGGACGACCCCGCCGGCACCTATGAGCAGAAGCTGGTGGACGAGTTCAACGCCAGCCATCCCGGCATCACCGTGCGGGTGGAGACCATCGACTTCACCACCGCCAGCGACAAGATCACCACCGCCATTGAGTCCGGCACCGCCGCCGACATCCTGTTCGACGCCCCGGGCCGCATCATTGAGTACGGCAAGAACGGCAAGCTGGTGGATCTGGGCGATATGTTCACCGACGAGTTCAAGAAGGACGTGGGCAATGACGACCTGCTCACCTCCTGCCAGGGCAACGGTACTTACTATATGTACCCCATCTCCGCTTCCCCCTTCTACATGGCCATCAACGAGAAGATGTGGACCGATTCCGGTGCCATGGAGTTCGTGAACCTGGAGGGCAACCGGGCCTGGACCACCGAGGACTTCGAGAAAGCCATTGAGAAGCTGACTGCCGCCGGCTACAACCCCGGCGTGCTGTTCTGCGGCGGCCAGGGCGGCGACCAGGGCACCCGCGCCTTCATCGCCAACCTGTACGACGGCTCCGTGGCCGACGGCAAGGAGTACACCTTTAACAGCGAGGCCATGATCCAGGGCCTGACCAAGGCCCAGGAGTGGATCGACAAGGGTTGGCTGGGCAACGGCGTGCAGTACAACGGCGGCCAGTCCATCGAGCTGTTCGTGGCCGGCACCACCGCCTATGAGTTCTGCTGGGGCACCTCCGCGGCCGGCAACAACGCCGCCACCATGGAGGCCAACGGCGTGACTCCCATCTCCCTGCCCTTCCCCTCCGCCGACGGCAAGCCCGTCCTGGAGTACCTGGTCAACGGCTTCTGCGTGTTTGACAACGGCGACGATGCCAAGGCCGAGGCCGCCAAGACCTTCATCAAGTGGCTGTGCGACAACAAGGAGAACGTCACCCGCACCGGCGCGTTCCCCGTGCTCCAGTCCATGGGCAACCTGTATCCCGGCGACGCCGAGAAGGAGCTGCTGGTGGAGTTCACCAAGATGTACGGTCCCTACTACAACACCATGGACGGCTTCGCGAATATGCGCGCCCAGTGGTTCGATATGCTCCAGAAGATCACCGGCGGCGGCGATGTGACCGAGCTGGCCAACGCGGCGGTGGAGGCCTCCAACGCCGGCATGGCGGGCTGATCCGTCCCCGAAGCGTTGAAGCCTGTAACCTGAGCTGACACTGAGAATCCGTCCCGCCTTCCCGCATGGGCGGGGAGGCGGGGCGGACTCCTATTTCTGCCATAACCAGGGAGGGATTTGTATGGCAAAAACACCTGCCCAGCGCAACAGCCACGCGCTCAAACGGCGCGAAACTGTGGTGGCCTATCTGTTCATGCTGCCCGCGCTGTTTTTCTTCGTCGCTTTCGTCATCCTGCCCATGATCACCGGCGTTGTCACCAGCTTGTTCAACTACACCATGAAGAACCCGGTAGCCGCGGAGAACTTCATCGGACTGAAAAACTACATCGACCTGTTCCAGGATAAGACCTTCCTGCGGGCCATGCTGAACACCCTGATCCTGGTGGTGGTCACGGTGCCTGCCGTCACCCTGTTCTCGCTGTGGGTGAGCTCCGCCATCTACCAGATGCGGGAGGGCGTGCGCTCCTTCTTCCGCTGCGTGTTCTACCTGCCCGTGGTCACCGGCACGGTGGCCGTGGTGGTGGTGTGGAAGTGGATGTTCGACGGCTACAGCGGCATCCTCAACTACGTCCTCAGTTCCCTGGGGCTTATCGGCAAGAACGTCATGTGGCTGGGCGATACGCGCTTTGCCATCTGGTGCATCATCCTCATCATGTTCACCACCTACGTGGGCCAGCCCATCGTGCTGTACGTGGCGGCCCTGGGCAATGTGGACCAGTCCCTGGTGGAGGCCGCCCAGGTGGACGGTGCCACCGATTTGCAGGTGTTCTGGAAGATCAAGTGGCCCCAGGTAATGCCCACCACCCTGTACATCGTGGTGATCACCACCATCAACACCTTCCAGTGCTTCTCCCTGATTCAGCTGCTCACCTCCGGCGGGCCGGAGGGCACCACCAACACGGTGATGTACTACCTGTATACCAACGCCTTCCAGCTGTATAAGTACGGCTACGCCAACTCCATGGGCGTTGTCCTGGCCATCATCATCGCCATACTCAGCGCGATCCAGTTCAAGGTGATGAGCAAGGACGTCTCGTATTAAGGAGGGGAGGAAAAAACCATGAAAAAGAAAAAAATCACGCCCTATAAGGTGATTTCGCTCATCATTCTGTGCGTGGTGGCCTTCACCTTCGTGTTCCCCTTCTACTGGATCATCACCGGGGCCTTCAAGAGCCAGTCCGTGGCCATCGCCCTGCCGCCCCAGTGGTTCCCCACCGAACCGACCATGGCCAACTTCGAGAAGCTGTTCAAGAACCCCGCGTGGCAGTGGATGCTCAACACGGTGCTGATGGCCCTGGGCAGTATGCTGCTGGTGTGCGGCACCGCCGCCCTGTGCGGCTACGCCCTGGCGAAAAAGCGGTTCTACGGGCAGTCCATCGTATTCGGCCTCATCATCTGCGCCATGGCCCTGCCCAAGCAGGTGGTGCTGGTCCCCCTGGTGCGGATGATGGCCAGCCTGCGCCTGCGCTGGCTGTACCTGCTGCTGGGGGTGATCGCGGCCGCGGTGATCGCGGTGATCGTGGTGACTGCCATTAAAAACAGCTATAACTGGCTCACCGCCGAGGCCCGCCGGGACTGGAAGGTCAAGGACTACCTGTTCCACCTGCTGGCGGTAGCTGTGGCGGTGGTGGCGGTGGTCTACCTGGTGAAGCTGCCCGGGCTGCTCTCCGGCACCCCGGAAAAGACCCCCATGACCGACACCTTGTGGGCGGTGATCCTGCCCACCGTGGGCTGGCCCTTTGGCGTGTTCCTGATGAAGCAGTTCTCCGAGACCATCCCCAACGAGATCCTGGAGGCCGCCCGCATCGACGGCGCGGGGGAGGTCAACACCTTCATCACGGTGGTGTGCCCCATCATCAAGCCGGGCTTCGGGGCGTTGGCCATCTTTACCTTCATCAACACCTGGAACGACTACTTCCTCCAGCTGATTATGCTGCAATCCCGGGCGAACCTCACCATCTCTCTGGGTATTGCCACCCTTCAGGCGGAGTTCGCCACCAACTACGGCCTGATGATGGCGGGAGCGGCGTTGGGCGCGGTGCCCATCGTGGCTATCTTCCTCATCTTCCAGAAATTCTTCACCCAGGGCATCACCATGGGCGCGGTGAAGGGATAATTTCCCGCCGCCCCGGCGAAACTGAGAACCTGTATTCACAGCCGAAGATGCTGGGTGGGCGAGGGATTTTTTCGCCAGACAAGACGCGCTTTCGCAGGAATACTTTGTGTATTGCAAGAAAACGCAACGCAGTATGGCGGAAAAAGACCCGCCCACACGGCGTTTGAGGTTGTGAATACAGGTTCTGAGAGAAACCAGCAATCCCGCGCAGGCCCCGGCGGTTTGCGCGGGATTGCGCCGGAAGCGGCCCCCGGGCCGCAGTTTGAAATAAGGAGTGAATACGATGAAAGACTGCGCCAAGTACGCGGGCATCATCCCCGCGTTTTACGCCTGCTACGGCAGGGACGGGCAGATCAATCCCGACGGCGTCCGGGCCATGGCCCGCTACCTGAAGGACAAGGGAGTCAAGGGCCTCTATGTGGGCGGCTCCTCCGGCGAGTGCATTTACCAGGGCGTGGCGGAGCGCAAGCTGGTGCTGGAGCACGTGATGGACGAGGTGGGCAAGGATCTCACCATCATCGCCCACGTGGCCTGCAACAACACCGCGGACAGCCGGGAGCTGGCCGCCCACGCCCAGTCTTTAGGCGTGGACGCCATCGCCGCCATCCCGCCCATCTACTTCCACCTGCCCCCCGCCGGGATCGCCAAGTATTGGAACGACATCTCCGCCGCCGCGCCGGACACCGACTTCGTGATCTATAACATCCCCCAGCTGGCGGGGGTGGCCCTGACGGTGCCCCTGCTGAAGGAGATGCTGAAGAACCCCCGGGTCATCGGCGTGAAGAACTCCTCCATGCCGGTGCAGGACATCCAGATGTGGAAGGACGAGGGGGCCATCGTGTTCAACGGGCCGGACGAGCAGCTCCTGTCCGGTCTGGCGGCGGGGGCCATCGGCGGCATCGGCGGCACCTACGCCGCCATGCCCGAGCTGTACCTGGCTATTTTCCGCCTGTTCCACGAGGGCAGGCTGGAGCAGGGCCGGGAGATCCAGAACGAGTGCTGCCGCATCATTTATAAGATGTGCTCCGCCGCCGGCAATATGTACGCCGTGATCAAGGAGATCATCCGCCTCCAGGGCGGCCCCGACGCGGGCAGCGTCCGCGCCCCGCTGCTGGAGCTGGCCCCCGGTGACGAGGCCGTGGTGAAGGAGAGCGCGGACATGATCGCCGCCGCCATCGCCAAATACTGTTGACGGCAGAGCGAAATTGGTGTAATATGGTATTCAGAGGTGTTTTGATATGAGAATTTATTGCGAGAAAGACTACAACGCCATGAGCCGCCGCGCCGCGGCCATCATCGCCGCCCAGGTGGTGTCCAAGCCCGACTGCGTGCTGGGCCTGGCCACCGGCTCCACCCCCATCGGGGCCTATCAGCAGCTGGTGAAATGGCATCAGCAGGGCGACCTGAGCTTCCATGAGGTGCGCTCGGTGAACCTGGACGAGTACGTGGGGCTGGCCCCCACCCACGACCAGAGCTACCGCTGGTTCATGCAGCACAACCTGTTCGACCATGTGGACATCCTGCCCGGGAACACCAACGTCCCCAGCGGCCTGGCGGAGGACGCGGCGGCGGAGTGCGCCCGGTATGAGGCGGTGGTGAAGTCCCTGGGCTACGCCGACCTCCAGCTCCTGGGCCTGGGCCGCAACGGGCATATCGGCTTCAACGAGCCTTGCGCCGAGTTCCCCGTGGCCACCCATCTGGTGGATCTGACCCAGAGCACCATTGAGGCCAACGCCCGGTTCTTCGCCAGCGCGGACGACGTGCCCAAGCAGGCCCTGACCATGGGCATCGGCACCATCATGCACGCCCGCAGCATCCTGGTGGTGGCCAGCGGCGCGGACAAGGCGGACGCGGTGCGCAAGACCGTGCAGGGCCCCGTGACCCCGGACGTGCCCGCCTCCATCCTCCAGCTCCACCCCAACGTCACCATCATCGGCGACGAGGCGGCCCTCAGCGGCCTGAAGTGAGGGGCGGAGCATGAAGATTACAGGCGGCAAGGTATTTGATCTGGACCAGGGCTTTGTGGAGCGGGACCTGTGCTTCGACGGCCCCCTGCTCACCCTGGACAGCCAGGACGGGCAGAGCTATGACGGGGCGGGGTGCTATGTGATCCCCGGCCTGACGGACGTGCACTTCCACGGCTGCCGTGGGGCGGACCTGTCCGACGGCGACGCCGCCGGGCTCCAGATCATGGCGGAGTACGAGTTGAGCCGGGGCGTGACCCAGATCTGTCCCGCGGGCATGACCCTGCTGGAGGAGCAGCTCATCAAGGTGTGCCGGACGGCGGCGGCCCACAAGCGGGAGGGCAGGCCCGGCGCGGATCTGGCGGGCATCAACCTGGAGGGTCCCTTCCTGTCCTACGCCAAAAAGGGCGCGCAGAACGGCGAATGGCTCCACGCCCCCGACGTGGCGATGCTGCGGCGGCTGGAGGAGGCCTCCGAGGGGCTGGTGAAGCTGGTGTCCGTGGCCCCGGAGGAGCCGGGCGCGCTGGACTTTATCCGGGAGGTGGCGGAGGAGGTCAACGTGTCGGTGGCCCACACCACCGCCGGCTATGACACCGCCATGGCGGCGTTCCGGGCGGGTGCCCGGGAGGTCACCCACCTCTTTAACGCCATGCCCGGCTTTACCCACCGGGCTCCCGGCGTGGTGGGCGCGGCCCTGGACAGTCCCTGGAGCCGGGTGGAGCTGATCAGCGACGGCATCCATATCCACCCCAGCGTGGTGCGGGCCACCTTCAAGATGTTCGGTCCGGACCGGGTGGTGCTGATCTCGGACACCATGCGGGCCGCGGGTATGTCCGACGGCGAGTACGACCTGGGCGGCCAGAACGTCATCGTGAAGGGCCCCCTGGCCACCCTGGCGGACGGCACCATCGCCGGGTCGGTGACGGATCTGATGGCGTGCATGAAGACCGCCGTCTCCTTCGGCATCCCCCTGGCGGACGCGGTGCGGGCGGCGGCGGTGAACCCCGCCAAGGCCATCGGCATCTTCGACCGGGTGGGCAGCCTGGAGGCGGGCAAGCGGGCTAACGTGGCCGTGCTCGGCCCGGATCTGGAGCTGAAGGCCGTGTTCTTCCACGGCAAACAGGTGGTATAGTTGACAAAAGGAGGGGAGACGCGGCGCGGCGCGTCTCCCCTCTAAAGCTATGGAACTAACGTGGCTCTCCCGCTAAACCAGCATCCCAAAGACCGGGGCGGTCGCGCTGGGGGCGGGGGAGGCGTCCGGCGTGTCCTGCCCCTCCTGCCCCGGCAGGGTCAGCCCGTGGAGGAAGCTGCCGGAGGAGGACTGGATCTGCCCGCCCACCACCTTGTTCTTGTAGATCAGCAGGGCGATCTGCACCGGCTCGTCCTGGGCGGGGTAGTTGGTGAGCTGGTAGGTGTACCGCTTCACCCGCTTGCCCCGGTAGCGGCCCAGGTCGAAGCCCTGATCCTCCTGGAGCTTGAGGTAGCCCGCGTAGCTGTCGTCAAATTCCTCGGGGATGAGCAGCTCCTCGGTGGCGATGGGCTGGGAGGACACCTGCCAGCCCAGCCCGCCCAGGTAGGCCAGCCGGTCGTCGTTGGTGCGGATGTGCTTCACCTCCGCCGACGCGGTGACGGCCCGCCCCCCCAGGGTGGCGAGAAGGGCGGCGGCCACCACCGCGCAGCAGCACAGGGCCGTGATCCCCCCGGCCAGCAGCCGTCTCTTTGGTACCCGTGCGGTGACGATGATCATGCTATCAATCCTTCCCATGGTTTCTCAGAAAAGGATATGAATCCATTTCCCGCAATATGATTGGAGAGAAGGGAGCGAAACGGTATGGAACGGCTGGACAAGCGGCTGGCGAACACAGGAACGTGGAGCCGGAAGGAGGCCCGGGAGCTGATCCGGGCGGGCCGGGTGGCGGCGGACGGGACGGTGTGCCGCGCCCCGGAGCAGAAGGTGCCGGAGACCGCCGCCGTCACGGTGGACGGAGCCCCCATCGGCGGGGGCGGGCCGGTGTACCTGATGCTGAACAAGCCGGCGGGGGTGGTGTCCTCCACGGACGAGCCGGGGGAGCGCACGGTGATGGACCTCCTGGGCCCGGAGTGGCGGAACCGGGGGCTGTTCCCGGCGGGGCGGCTGGACAAGGACACGGAGGGCCTGCTCCTGATCACCGACGACGGGCCGCTGGCCCACCGCCTGCTGGCCCCGAAGCGGCACGTGGACAAGGTGTACTACGTGGAGGTGGACGGCGTGCTGGACCAGGGGGACGCGGAGGCGGTGAGGGCGGGGATCGTCCTGGGGGACGGGACGGCCTGCCGCCCCGGGGAGCTGGAGCTTCTGTCCGGCTCCGCCGCCCGGATCACCATCCACGAGGGGAAATACCACCAGGTCAAGCGGATGCTGGCCAGCCGGGGCAAGCCGGTGCGCTGCCTCCGGCGGGAGCGGTTCGGGCCGCTGATTTTGGACCCGGATCTGCCCAAGGGTGGGTGGAGAGCACTAACGGAGGAGGAGATCCAGGCTCTTTTCCGTCAATGAGACGAAATTTTTGGCAGATTTCACAAATATTTTTTGAAAAACTATTGAAATCGGCAATGAAACCCGATATAATGGACTGCGTTGGGATGTGACATTCAGAGATTGCGGCAGATACAGGGCCGCATCGCACAATTCCCGTCCGGGGGAGACGGAGACTGTGCGACGCCGCCCTGTCCGCGGCCGCGGAGAAAGGGGAAACGAGCCATGTTCAGCCGGATCTTCCAAAGCGTCGTCCTCCAGATGAAGGATTGCTGTGACCGCGCCGTGGGCGTGATTGACGAGCAGGGGACGGTGGTCGCCTGCAATGAGCTGAGCTGCATCGGGGAGAAGTGGGGCAGCGCGGCGGCCCTGCTGGCCGCGGAGCAGGACAACCTGGTGGTGAGCGGCGGGTTCACCTTCAAATCCCTCCCCGGCTGGAACGGCCAGACCGACTACGCCGCTTTCGCCCGGGGGGAGGACGAGCGGGCCTCCCTGGTGTGCTGCATGGCGGTGATCGCCCTCAACGGGGCCAAGACCTACTACGAGGAGAAGAACGACAAGGCCACCTTTGTCAAGAACATCCTGTGCGACAACATCCTGCTGGGGGACATCTACGTCCGGGCCAAGGAGCTGCACTTCCTGTCCGAGGCCCCCCGGGCGGTGATCCTGATCCGGCAGCTGGGCGCGCCCGACGTGTCGGCGGTGGACGTGGTGTCCGGCCTGTACCCCGACAAGCAGGCGGACTTTGTGCTGTCCATCAGCGAGACGGACGTGGCCCTGGTGAAGCAGCTGGGGGAGAACGCCGACATCCGAGAGGTGCAGAAGATCGCCCAGAACGTTCAGGAGGCCCTCACCCGGGAGCTGGGCATCAAGACCGTAGTGGGCGTGGGTACCATCGTGGGCCACATCCGGGACCTGGCCCGCACCTACAAGGAGGCCCAGGTGGCCATCGACGTGGGCAAGGTGTTCGACACCGAGCGGTCCATCATCAGCTATGAGAACCTGGGCATCGGGCGGCTGATCTACCAGCTCCCCACCACCCTGTGCGAGATGTTCCTCCGGGAGGTGTTCAAGAAGAACCCCATTGACGCGCTGGACCAGGAGACCCTGTTCACCATCAACAAGTTCTTCGAGAACAACCTGAACGTGTCCGAGACCGCCCGGAAGCTGTTCGTCCACCGGAACACCCTGGTGTACCGGCTGGAGAAGATCAAGAAGCTCACCGGCCTGGACCTGCGGGAGTTCGACGACGCCATTACCTTCAAGGTGGCGTTGATGGTGAAGAAGTACCTGGTGAGCCGGGGCATCGAATCCTGATAAACTGGAAAGCCGCCCGAACCGGGCGGCTTTCTTTCGCGGCGGGGCGGTTTGGACAGTTTGTAAATTTTCCTGCCGAATGCTGGGAATCGGCCCCGCCCGGTTGACATTGTTCCAGATAGTCGGTATAATAGCAAAAGATTACAAAGCAGTTACAGTTATGGTGGGGGAGACCGTCCGTGATACGATTGATCGATGTATACAAAGAATATGACAACGGCACCAAGGCCCTGAAGGGGATTGATCTGCGCATTGAGGACGGGGAGTTTGTCTTTCTGGTGGGCCCCTCCGGGTCGGGCAAGTCTACCATCGTCAAGCTGCTCACCGCCGAGTCCTCCGCCTCCAAGGGCCGGGTGATCGTCAACGGGTACAATCTGAACAACATCCGCCGGTGGCAGGTGCCCTATATGCGCCGCACCCTGGGGGTGATCTTCCAGGATTTCCGCCTCATCGAGAAAAAGACGGTGCAGGGGAACCTGGAATTTGCCATGCGCACCATCGGGGCCAGCGGGCGGGAAATGCGCAAGCGCATCCCCTACGTGCTGGATCTGGTGGGGCTGGACGGCAAGGCGGAGGCATACCCCAACGAGATGAGCGGCGGGGAGCAGCAGCGGGTGGCCATCGCCCGCGCGCTGGTGAACAACCCCCGGATGATCATCGCCGACGAGCCCACCGGGAACCTGGACCCCAAGCGTTCCCTGGAGATCATGACGTTGCTGGAGCGGATCAACGCCATGGGCACCACCGTGCTGGTGGTGACTCACGAGAAGGATCTGGTCAACCGCTTCTCCAAGCGGGTGGTGGCCATCAAGGACGGGGAGCTGGTGCGGGACGGTCAGGGAGGCTACTACAGGGTATGAAACGAATCAACATAGGGTACTTTTTCAAGGAAGGATTCCTGAGCGTGTTCTCCCACGGGCTGATGTCCTTTGCGGCGGTGTGCATGATCGTGGCCTGCCTGCTGATCATGGGGTCCTTTTCGCTGCTGGCCATGAACGTGGACGAGAACCTGAAAAAGCTGGAGGACGACAACGAATTTCTGGCCTACATCGACGAGGCGTACACCGACGCCCAGATCCAGGACCTCATCGCCCGGGTGAAGGCGGTGGACAACGTGGACGGGGCCTCGGTGAAGTTTGTCACCAAGGAGGAGGCCAAGGCCGCCTACCTGGAGGGGCACGAGGGGGACGGTCTGTACGCCAACATCCCCGACGAGGTGTTCCGGGACCGCCTGTCCATCCACGTGGTGGACCTGGAGCGGTTCATTGAGACGGTGGAGGCGGTGGAGGCCCTGCCCGGGGTGGACGGCCACCGGGCGGAGGGCGAGCTGGCGGAGGGCTTCGTGGCGGTGCGCAACGCGGTGACCGCCCTGGCCTGGGTGCTGGTGGCCATCCTGGCGGCGGTGTCCCTGTTCATCATCGCCAACACCATCCGCCTTGCCACCTTCACCCGCCGGGAGGAGATCGCCATCATGAAGATGTGCGGCGCCACCGACGGCTTTGTCCGGGGGCCCTTCATCGTGGAGGGGCTGATCCTGGGGCTGATGGGCGCGCTGGTGGCCTTCTTCCTCCAGTGGGCGGTGTACGGCGCGGTGTGCCGGGCCATCATCGGCAGCGGCGCGCTGACCCTGTTCGAGCTGCTGGAGTTTAAGGAGATCTGGAACTGGGTGCTGTGCGTGTTCCTGGCGGCGGGGGCCGCCATCGGCGCGGTGGGCTCCGGCTTCGCCATCCGCAGGTTCCTACAGGTATAAAATGGCATCCTTCCCGTCGAAGGCGGGGGAGGATGGAGGTTGAGATCTGGCACAGGAGGCGCGATATGAATAAAAAAACACAGCGGATCATAGTCATTGTGCTGGCGGCGGCCCTGCTGCTGACGGTGCTGGTGCCCGCGCTGAGCCTGCTGGGCAGCGCGGCCGTCACCCAGGGCGACATCCAGAACATCAAGGACGAGCTCACCGACATCAAGGAGCAGAAGAAGGAGGCGGATGCCCGTCTGGCCGCTATCCGGGACGATCTGTCCAAGGCCAAGGAGCAGATGGAGCTGATCCAGGGGCAGGTGGTGCTCACCGAGTCCCAGATCAACGCCAGCCAGCAGCTGCTGGACCAGTATGACGCGGATATTTCCGCCAAGGAGGCGGACATCGCCGAGCTGGAGGTCCAGGAGCAGGAGCAGCTGGAGGAGTTCTACCGCCAGGTGCGCTGGATGGAGGAGACGGGCAGCGTGTCCTACCTGTCCATCCTGTTCCAGGCGTCCTCCTTCTCCCAGCTGCTGGAGTACGCCACCCTGATCACCGACATCATGGAGTACTCCAACCGGATCATCGACCGGCTGGAGAACACCCAGCAGCAGATCGCCGTGGCCCGGGACGCGGTGCAGGCCACCCGGGACGAGGAGGCCGCCGTCAAGGTGGAGCTGGAGGAGCAGAAAGCGGAGCTGGAGGAGAAGCGGGCGGCCCAGGATAAGCTGCTGAAGCAGATCGCCGCGTCGGAGAGCGAGGCGGCGGAGGAGGCCAAGAAGCTGGCGGAGAGCGAGGCCCTCATCAACAAGCAGCTCAAGGACGCCGAGCGCAAGTACGCCCAGCAGCTGGCGGAGCTGGAACGCCAGCAGCAGCAGAACAACAACAACGTGAACATGACCAGCGGCAACTGGTACTGGCCGCTGCCGGGGCGGTATAAGATCTCGTCCCTGTTCGGAAGCCGGATCGACCCCATCAACGGCCGGCGGGACAACCACACCGGAACCGACATACCCGCCCCCGGCGGAACCCCCATCTACGCTGCCCAGGACGGCATTGTCACCACGGTGAACCGGAACGAGAACGCCTCGTCCTACGGCTACTACTGCATCATCAGCCATGGTAACGGCTACGCCACCCTGTACGCCCACCAGTGCCAGGTGCCCCCGGTGACTGAGGGGCAGACGGTGAGCAAGGGCCAGGTCATCGGCTACGTGGGCACCACGGGCCGCTCCACCGGCAACCATCTGCACTATGAGCTGCGGGTGAACGGGGTGCGGGGAGACGTGCTGAAGCTCTATCCCGGCATGAGATTCACCTCCCCCGCCGGAGGAACCATCAACGGCGGCTGAGAACCTTCCATAACAGGCCCAGGGGCGCGGGGAAAACCCGCGCCCCCGGTCTATTTCCCAGGCGATTGATTCCATTGCGCAATAGATGAGTATAAAATTTCAACCCGTATTGTAAAAGGAGGCCGTACCATGAGGGAACAGTGGACACAGGCGGCGGAGAAGCCCAAGCGCAAGTGGTGGAAGCCCTCCGGCCCCGCCAAGATCGCCATCGCGGTGCTCCTGACCCTGCTGCTGTCCACGGGGCTGTGGTGCCTTGCCCTGGGGCCCAGCGGCATCGCCATGGTGCAGACCTACCTGCTGGCCCGGTTCGCCTTTGTGGAGCCGGACGCGGATCTGGAGGAGGCCACCGACAAGGCCCTGTCCGCCTTTGTGGACGGCCTGGGGGACCGCTGGTCCTACTACCTGCCCGCCCAGCGGCACCAGGAAACGATTGAACGCCGGGCCAACAGCTACGTGGGCATCGGCGTCACCGTGGATAGCGTGTCCCGGGAGGAGGGCCTGCTGGTGCAGTCCGTCACCCGGGACGGCCCCGCGGACAAGGCGGGGGTGCTGGCGGGGGACGTGATCACCGCCGTGGACGGCGTGTCCATCGCCGGGGAGGGCCGGGAGACGGCCTCCGACCTGATCCGGGGGGAGGAGGGCACCAAGGTGGCCCTCACCCTCTTAGGGGAGGACGGGGCCAGCCGGGACGTGACCTGCACCCGGGCCACCCTCCACAATGCCTCCGCCCAGGGGCGGCTGCTGGACAACAAGGTGGGCTATGTCCAGCTCAGCAATTTCTACTCCGGCTCGGCGGACAGCTTCCAGGCGGAGGTGGACGCCCTGCTGGAGCAGGGGGCGGAGAGCCTGCTGATCGACCTGCGGGGCGACCCGGGGGGCTATGTGTCGGAGCTGGAACAGATTCTGGACTACCTGCTGCCCGAGGGCCCGGTGTTCACCCACAAGCCCCGGTGGTGGTTCAAGTCGGTGTATGTGTCGGACGAAAACTGCGTGGATCTGCCCATGGCGGTACTGGTGAACCAGCACAGCTATTCGGCGGCGGAGCTGCTGGCGGCCCAGCTCCGGGAGAGCGTGGACGCCCCCATCGTGGGGGAGCGCACCTCCGGCAAGGGCTACTCCCAGCTCACCTTCCCCCTGGCCAACGGCGGCGGGGCGGGGCTGTCCACGGCGGCCTACTGCACGGGCGGCGGCCACTCCCTCATCGGGGAGGGGATCGTGCCGGACGTGGAGCTGTCCCTGCCCGAGGGCGCGGCCCTGGGCGGGGAGGACGACGTGCAGCTCAAGGCGGCCCTGGAGCTGCTGGTTGCGGACGGCGGATAAAGAGAAGCGGAGGCCCCCGCCGCAGACGGGGGCCTCCGCTCGAGACCATCGAAAAAGCCGCTTCTGTTCCGATGACGGGAAGGAAGATAGTGTGAAAGAAACCCAGGAGGGGTGTCTTTCACGTTCAATCAACGACTTTTTTGAACGTTCTTTGTTCAAAAAAGTCGCACTCAGCGGGGCGAAAAGACTTTTTCGACACGCTGAAGCGGAGGCCCCCGCCGCAGACGGGGGCCTCCGCTTTGGTTTTGTGGGAGGCGGTGCTCACTTCCGGAAAAAGACAATGCCCAGGGTGTTGGGCCCGCAGTGGCAGGAGATGGTGGAGCCGGCCACGGCGGTGATCACGTCATGGAACCCGAACTGGCGCACCATGGCGCACACGGACTCGGGAATGGCGGGGTCGCAGCGGGTGTGCACCACGAAGATCCGGTCCTGGTTCACATCCTTCCCGGTGAGCTGGTCCAGCACGTAGTCGGCCAGCACCTTGTCGAAGACCCCCCGGTACTTCTTGCCTACGGTCATTTTGCCGTCCGCCAGCACGATGCAGGGCTTCAGCTTCAGCAGGTTGGCCCCCAGGGCCACCACCGAGGAGCAGCGGCCCCCCTTGGCCAGATAGTCCAGCTTATCCACCACGAAGGTGGTGTCCACCTTTCCAATCAGGGCCTCCAGCAGGGCCAGGATCTCGTCCAGGGACGCGCCCCGCTCCGCCGCCAGGGCGGCCTCCAGCACCAGCAGGCCCTGGCCCACGGTGAGGTTCTGGGAGTCCACCACGTGGACGTTGGGGTAGTCCGCCGCCGCCACCAGGGCGTTCTGGTAGCAGCAGGAGAAGTCGCTGCCGATGGTGATGTGGAGGACGTGGTCGTATTCCGGGGACAGCTCGGCGAACAGGGCCTGGTAGTCCGCGATATTCACCGCGGAGGTGGAGGGCAGGGGGCCGCCCTCCTCCACGTGGCGGAAGATATCCTCCGGCCCGGTGTCTACCCCGTCCCGGTAGGTGCCCCCGCCGAAGGAGACATACAGGGGGACGAGGGTGATCTGGTGACGCTCTACCAGCTCGGCGGGCAGGTCGCAGGTGCTGGTGGCGGTAATTTTGATGGACATGGGAGCGGCCTCCGTTTCATTGTTCAGGTGCGCCGTCAAGGCGATTGGGCACATTATATCAAACGTCCCGGAGAAAAACAACCGGGGAATTATACAAGCCCGCCTGCCGCTTTCCCAGGCGGCGTGAAGATTTTTGACAAGGGGCCGGGACTGTCAAGGGCCCGGGCGGGCATGATTCCGGCTCCGGGCGCATATGTGTGGCCGAGGTGATGGACATGGTGGGGGAGCTGATCTGTGTGCAGGGCCGGGGCCGGGGAAAGGCGGAGCCGTCGTGGCTTGGCCCGCTGGCGGCGGCGCGGTGGACGGTATACGTCCCGGAGGGGCTGTCCCCCCGGCGGCTGGCGCGCCGCCTGCTCCGGGCGGAGCGGGGGCTGGCGAAGCTGGGGGCGGGCCGGGTGGTGCTCCGGGGGGGCTTTCCCTACGGGGACAGGCTGCGGCTGCTGCGGCCCGTGGACCCCCTGCCCCTGTGGCGGGGGCTGGCGGCGGAGCTGGCCCTGGGCGCGCTGGAGCGGGAGGGGGTGCCCCCCGGCCGGGGGCGGGTGGCCCTGTCCGCCCCCCGCCTGTGCGGGGAGCTGACGGCGGCGGCGGAGCGGCTGTGCCCGCTGGTGCGGGGCCTTGTCATCGACGCCCCCGGCGGGGAGGACTATGCCCGCTCCCTCCAGGCCCGGTTCGGCCTGCCGGTGACACCCCCGGCGGCGGGGGCGGATGTGACGGCGGCCTTCGGTCCCGGCGGCGGGCGGTGGGGCCGCTGCCTGGAGCTGCATGGGGCGGTGGATCTGGGGGACCTGACGGTGGGGGCGGCGGGGCTGGAGCTGCCGGAGGACTGCGCCGATCAGGTGCTGGCCCTGCTGTGGGAGCAGGGGCTGGTGAAGCGGGAGGGGCTGGCGATCCGCTGAGGGCCTGCGCTCAACGCCGCTAAAAGGGCACCCCGTCGTCCCTCTCCGGCGACTGCGGCGGGGCCAGGGCCGCCACCGTCACCGCCCCCCGGCCGTATTTGGAGCGGATGGCGTCCATGGTGCGCTCCAGGGCCTCCACCTTATCCCGCTTCTGGGGGGCGGCGGACTGGAACAGGTCAAGCTGCTGGACGGCCTCCCCCTCGGGGATCAGGCTGTGGGCGGTGAGGGTGAGGGCACGGATGGGGGCGTTGGGCTTCCAGCTCTGGGCCAGTATGTCCATGGCGGCGCGGGCCAGCTCCCGGGCGGTGTTGGCGGGGGCGGGCAGGGGCCGCTGGCGGCAGATGTCCTTAAAGGCCGGGTCCCGTATGGTCACCTGGAGGGTGGAGGCCATCAGGCCGTGCCCCCGCAGGCGCACCGCCACCTGATCGGCCAGCAGGGCCACCCCCCGGGCCACCTCCTCCCGGCGGGTGAGGTTATGGGAGAAGGTCTCCCCGTTGCCCACCGACTTGGGGGGCGTATACGTCCCCGCCGGGGCCACGGGGCTGCCGTCCAGGCCGTTGGCGTAGTTCCAGAGCTGACCCCCCTGCTTGCCCAGCAGCTCCCCCAGGGCGAAGCGGTCGAACCGGGCCAGATCCCCGATGGTGGACACGCCGTACTGGGCCAGCACCCTGGCCGCCGCCCGGCCCACAAACAGCAGGTCGGTGACCGGCAGGGGCCACACCACCTGCCGGTAGTTCTCCGGGGTGATGACGGTGGTGGCGTCCGGCTTTTGGTAGTCGCTGCCCAGCTTGGCGAACACCTTGTTGAAGGACACCCCCACGGAGATGGTCAGCCCCAGCTCCTCCCGGACGGTGTTCCGGATGCGGTCGGCCAGGGCCCTGGCGTCCCCGCCGAACAGGTGGAGGGAGCCGGTGACGTCCAGCCAGCTCTCGTCGATGCCGAAGGGCTCGATGAGGTCGGTGAAGCGGTCGTAGATGGCGTTGACCCGCCTGGAGTAGTCCCGGTACAGCCCGTGGTGGGCGGGGAGCAGCGTAAGCCCGGGGCACTTCCGGCGGGCCTGCCAGATGGTCTCGGCGGTGCGGACGCCGCACTGCTTGGCAGGATCGTTTTTGGCCAGGATGATCCCGTGGCGGCTGTCCGGGTCGCCGCACACCGCCGTGGGGACAGCGCGCAGCTCCGGGCGGGACAGCAGCTCCACGGAGCAGTAAAAGCTGTTGCAGTCGCAGTGGTAGATCACGCGGTCCATGGTCCGTCCCCCCTTTGGGGATAGTATACCCGATCCGTTCCAAAATGTCAAACGTTCGTTCTAATTTTTTTCCTTGCGATCCCCCGTGCCCCGTGTTATACTATGGGCAGAAGAAAAGCGGGGGAGGCTGCTTGTTATGAAACGAATCTCTTTCCTTGTGCTGGGCCTGACGCTGGCGATCCTGCTGGCCGGGTGCGAGGCCAAGCCCCCGGAGTCCACCGAGACGGGCACGCTGCGCTATGACGGGATGTACTGCTTCATCCGGGACTTTGACTACAACGGCCTGACGAACAACTACGCCCTGCGGTTTTACGAGGACGGCACGGTGATCCACACCAGCGTGGAGCAGAAGGCGGCGGGGATGAACTACTTCCCCAAGGAGAAGTGGTTCAACCGGGAAAACGGATACTACGGGGAGCTGCTGGGGAGCTATACGGTGTCCGGCGGCGAGATCACCCTGACCACCAAGGCCCCGGAGGGGTCGGTGTACTACAAGGGGACGATCGGGAAGGACAGACTGGTGCTGGACTCCCGCTCCGAGATCAACGGGTTCGAGATGAGCGGCTGTGTGTATGTGTTCTATCCCTTCGAGGACTGAATGGGAAACAGGGACGCCCCCTCCGCGGCGCGGAGGGGGCGTTTTTGCGCCGGCTGGGGCTCGGCTTGCGGGCCGCCCGCAGGACGGCTCTGGGCTTACCCGATGAACTGCACGCTGTTGACGCACACGAAGTACAGCCGGCTGCTGGACTCGTTGGCCAGCACCAGCACATTGCCCACGGTGCCCAGCAGCTGCGCGCCGCGCAGGACCAGCAGGCCCGCCGTCAGGGACACCCGGCGGCTCAGGTTGTTCTGGGCCAGGGTGGACAGCAGTCCGGCGGCGCAGCAGCAGTCCCGGCCGTCGCAGGCGCAGGAGCAGGCGGCCTGCCCGCAGGGGGAACCGATGGGGCTGAGCCGCTGGGCCAGCAGGGACCGGACGCACCGGAAGTTCCGGGCCGCCGCCTCATCGGCGGTGAGGTCGCCCTCGGCGCAGGCCGCCGCCCCCTGGATCACCACCGCGTCCAGCTGGCACAGGTTCACCTGGCTGGCGGAGAAGGAACAGCCCTGTCCGCCGGGGGTGTAGAGCTGGGCCTCAATGTCCAGCAGGTCGCAGCTGCACGGGGCGAACCGCCGGAAGCTGCCGTTGAGGGAACCCAGGTTGTCGGAGGTGCCTCCAGCGGAGCAGGGCGGGACGGGCGGCTTGGGCCTGCCCGCGGTTCCGGCGTCGCCGTCCGCCGGGGTATCCGCGCCGTTGGGGGCGTCGTCCCCGGCGGAGGGCTTGCCGCAGGTCAGGACGGCCCCGGCGGAATAGGTGCCCGTCAGGAAGGCGGAGGCGTCGAAGTCCAGCAGGCCGGAGATCCGCTCATCGCACAGCAGGGACAGGGCCGCCCGGAAGCTCTGCTTGCAGCAGCAGCCCTCCTCCACCTGGGGGGGCTGGGGCGTGGGCCCCGGCGCGGGGCGGCAGCAGCAGATCATGGGCTGGCAGAACTCCGGACCCTGGCCGCAGCCGTCCGGGCAGTCGGACGCGGCCCCGCAGCCGCAGTCGCAGCCCGCCGGAGGCATGGGGGCGGTTCCGCAGCCGCAGCCGGGCTGGGGGCCGGGGCCCCGGCAGGCCCCGGCGGCGAACTCCTCCGCGGACATGGCATAGCCCCGGGGAGGCTCGTTCCAAAAGATTTGACTCATGAGTACGCTCCTTTCACCGGCCCCGGCCCAGGGGGCCCGCCGCCCCGCCGGGGCCGGAGACGGTGCGGGGACGCGGGCGGACCGCCCGCCTGGGTGTATCCCAGTCTATGTCCGGCGGGGATGGGGGGACACAAAGCCCGGAACCCCTTGGGGGGCAAGGGGTACGGCGGCTCATACACAATATTTGCGAAAATTTCCCCGGATAGCTTGACACAGACCACAAGATATAGTATGATGAGGAAGCTCCGTTGAATGGGATAGAATTCCAGCCGGACCCGGGACAAGCCCTGCCCGCCGGGTGGAAGGTACGGGATAAAGCCAGTTTGAGACGCTGAGAAAGGGAGACGAGCCATGAAAGTGATCAAGAGAGACGATTCCATCGTTGAGTTCGACCGCGCGAAGATCGTAGCCGCCATCCAGAAGGCCAACCAGGCGGTGGACGAGCCCTACCGCCTGGACGAGGCCTCCATCGACAACATCGCCGACGCGGTGGCGTCCACCAAGGGCCGCCAACGCCTGCTGGTGGAGGACATACAGGATATGGTGGAGACCAAGCTGATGGCCGCCGGCAAGTACGAGCTGGCCAAGGCCTACATCATCTACCGCTACACCCGGGCCCTGGTCCGCAAGGCCAACACCACCGACGAGTCCATCCTCTCCCTGATCCGCAACGACAACAAGGAGCTGGCGGAGGAGAACGCCAACAAAAATACCGCCATCGCCTCCACCCAGCGGGACTACATCGCCGGGGAGGTGAGCCGGGACCTGACCCGGCGCATCCTCCTGCCCGAGCACATCTCCAAGGCCCACGACGAGGGCGTGATCCACTTCCATGACGCGGATTACTTCGTTCAGCACATCTTCAACTGCTGCCTGGTGAACATCGGCGATATGCTGGACAACGGCACCATGATCAACGGCAAGCTCATTGAGTCCCCCAAGAGCTTCCAGGTGGCCTGCACCGTAGTCACCCAGATCATCTCCTGCGTGGCCTCCAACCAGTACGGCGGCCAGTCGGTGGAGATGAGCCATCTGGGCAAGTATCTGCGGCTCACCTATGAGAAGTACCTCCGCCGCACCCGGGAGGCCGCCCCCGAGCTGGACGACGCCACCGTGGAGAAGCTGGCCCGGGCCCGCACCCGGGACGAGCTGAAAAGCGGCGTGCAGACCATCCAGTACCAGATCAACACCCTCATGACCACCAACGGCCAGTCCCCCTTCGTCACCCTGTTCCTGGTGCTCCGGGAGGGCGACCCCTACATGGAGGAAAACGCCGCCATCATCCAGGAGATCCTGTCCCAGCGGCTGGAGGGCATCAAGAACGAGAAGGGCGTGTATATCACCCCCGCCTTCCCCAAGCTGGTGTATGTGCTGGACGAGTTCAATAACCTCACCGGGGGCAAGTACGACTACTTGACAGAGCTTGCCGTCAAGTGCTCCGCCAAGCGGATGTACCCCGACTACATCTCTGCCAAGAAGATGCGGGAGCATTACGAGGGGAATGTGTTCTCCCCCATGGGCTGCCGCTCCTTCCTGGCCCCCTGGAAAGACGGGGACGGCAATTACAAGTTCGAGGGACGGTTCAACCAGGGCGTGGTGTCCCTGAACCTGCCCCAGATCGGCATACTCTCCGGCCAGGACGAGGACAAGTTCTGGGCCCTGCTGGAGGAGCGGCTGGAGCTGTGCTTCGAGGCCCTCATGTGCCGCCACAACGCCCTGAAGGGCATCCGCTCCGACGTGTCCCCCATCCACTGGCAGTACGGCGCGGTGGCCCGCCTGGACAAGGGGGAGACCATCGACGAGCTGCTGTACGGCGGGTACTCCTCCATCTCCCTGGGCTACATCGGGCTGTACGAGGTGACCAAGCTGGTGAAGGGCTGCTCCCAGACCGAGGCTGAGGGGGAGGATTTCGCCCAGCGGCTCATGCGCCATCTGCGGGCTACCACCGACCGCTGGCGTCGCGAGACCAACATCGGCTTCGCCCTGTACGGCACCCCGGCGGAGAGCCTGTGCTACCGCTTCGCCCGCATCGACAAGGAGCGGTTCGGCACCATACCCGATGTAACGGACAAGGGATATTATACCAACAGTTATCATGTGGACGTGCGGGAGGACATTGACGCCTTCGCCAAATTCACCTTCGAAAGCCAGTTCCAGAAGATCTCCAGCGGCGGCTGCATCTCCTATGTGGAGATCCCCAATATGCGCCACAACCTGGAGGCTCTGAAGGACGTGGTGCGGTTCATCTACGACAACATCCAGTATGCCGAGTTCAACACCAAGAGCGACTACTGCCAGGTGTGCGGCTACGACGGCGAGATCATCGTCAACGACGACAACGAGTGGGAGTGCCCCTGCTGCCACAACAAGGATCACGCCAAGATGAACGTGACGAGGCGCACCTGCGGCTACCTGGGCGAGAACTTCTGGAACGAGGGCAAGACCAAGGAGATCGCCTGCCGGGTGCTCCACCTGTAATAAGAACGAGAGGGGGCGGCCGGCGGCCGCCCCCTTTTTTGGGAAAGGTGTGATGGCTGATGGGGCCTTTTCGGTTCAGGATGACATTAGATGAGGATGTGCTCAAGGAATTGCGGCCTTGCTTTGTGCCCGCCGGATGGAGAAACGTTTTTCGTATAGCGGCGGTGTTTTTTCTGATTGGTGTCGTTATCCATTGGAACGACGAGACCTCTGAGGGCTTGCAAAAAAGTGTTTTTTACTTATCAATATGTGCAATCTACCTGTTTGCTGTTCCGTGGCGGATCGTGCGGATACAAAGGCAGCGTTTGCGTGAAAATGGCGGTGCAAATTCCGAATACGCGTTTGAGGAAGATGGAATCCATATTTCTTATGCCAGCAGCGGTGCCCAGTATATCGTGGATTATGTCCACTATGCCCGCTTTGCGGAGACAAAGAATCTGTTTTATATGGAGACAAAAGGAAGGCAGTATATTGTTATCCCAAAAGAAGCTATGGATTCGGAACGCCGGACCCAGTTTTTGCGGTTTTTGCGCGAGCACTGTCCCAATTTGAAGGGAATCAAAAAATAAAGCGGCATTTCCAAAGGAGATAAGTATGAATTACGCGACCATCAAATGGGCCGACGTGGCCAACGGCCCCGGCGTCCGGGTGTCTCTGTTCGTGTCCGGCTGCACCCACCGCTGCCCCGGCTGCTTCAACCCGGAGGCCCAGGACTTCGGCTACGGCCAGCCCTTCACCCAGGCGGAGGAGGACAAGATCCTGGCCGCCCTGGCCCCCGCCCACATCAAGGGCCTGTCCCTCCTGGGCGGCGAGCCCTTCGAGCCGGACAACCAGCGGGCCCTGCTGCCCTTCCTGCGGCGGGTGAAGGAGCGTTTCCCGGACAAGGAGATCTGGTGCTACTCCGGCTACACCCTGGACAGGGAGCTGTGGGGGGAGAGCCGCGCCCGGTGCGAGGCCACCGGCGAGCTGCTGGCCCTCCTGGATGTGCTGATCGATGGCCCCTTTGTGGAGGCGCAAAAGGATCTGAACCTGCGCTTCCGGGGCTCCGCCAACCAGCGGATCCTGAACGTGCCCGCCAGCCTGAAGACCCAGGTTCCCGTCCTCTGGGATGGGGATATGACCATCCAACCCATCACCCTGGACTGAGGAGGGAACCCGATGAATCTGAAAACCATGCTGGCCGCCCTCCAGGGCATCACGGCCTATAAGGATCTCCTCACCCAGCCGGTGATGGAGCGGGCCCTGCGGCTGGTGGCCTGCGCCGCCCACGGGGACGGCCTGGGCGGGCTGGAGGCCTACACCGACCTGTTTTACCAGCTCCGGGTGGAGGGCTATCCCGGCCTGGGCCAGTGGCTGGGGGACGCCCTGCGCTGGTCGGAGGGGCCCTATCCCCGTCTGGCGGAGGGGGAGGGCCGGGACCCGGCCCTGGAGCAGGCGGCGCGGCTGGACCTGTCCGCCTTCGCCATGCTGGCGGGGGTGGACTGCGACCGCTGGCTGGCCCAGCTGGGGCGGCTGCTGGACAGCGATTACCAGGGGGTGCTCACCGGACTGCCCCGGTGGCAGAGCGGGGTGCCCTTCTCCTTTGAGGAGCTGACCCGGGCCTACTACCGGGAGGGGGCGGGGCGGTTTGCCCGCCACCGGGCCTTCGTGTGGGACAGCGGGACGCTGATACCTGTGGCCCACCCGGACAGTCCGTCCGCCGGCCAGCTCCTGGGCTACAGCCAGCAGCGGGCGGAGGTGGAGCGCAACACCCGCGCCCTGGCGGAGGGGCGGCAGGTGAACAACGTCCTGCTGTACGGCGAGAGCGGCACCGGAAAGTCCGCCACGGTGAAGCACCTGCTCACCCTGCCGGGGCTGGAGGAGCTGCGGCTCATCGAGGCGGACAAGGAGAACCTGGGCGGCCTGCCCGCCCTCATCCGCAGCCTGGACGGGCGGCGGCAGAAGTTCATCGTGTTCATCGACGACCTGACCTTCGACCGGGACGACCCCACCTATTCCATCCTGAAAACCATTTTGGAGGGGGGCGTGGAGCGGCGGCCCCAAAATGTGGCGGTGTACGCCACCTCCAACCGCCGCCATCTGGTGCGGCAGACCATCTCCGAGCGGGCGGGGGACGAGATGGACCGCTCGGAGACCATCCGGGAAAAGACCTCCCTGGCGGACCGCTTCGGACTGCGGGTGCTGTTCCACGGCCTGGACAAAACGGAGTTCCTGGCCCTGGTGGATATGCTGGCCCAGCGGCACGGCGTGGAGCTGCCCCCGGAGGAGCTTCACCGCCAGGCGGTGGCCTGGGAGCGGCTTCACGGCGCGCAGACCCCCCGGACGGCGTTGCAATTCATCCTGTCGCTGTAAGAACCTGTATTCACAGCCTCAAACGCCGTGTGGACGGGTCTTTTCCCGTCATACCGCGTTGCGTTTTCTTGAAATGCACCAAGCATTCCCGCGAAAACGCGCCTTGTCTGGCGGGAAAATCCCTCGCCCACCCAGCATCCTCGGCTGTGAATACAGGTTCTAAGGCGGGGCGGTGGGCGGTGGAAAGGCCGTCCGCCGCCTGTTTTTACGGGAAACAGACGGATTCTACTGCCGGTGGCGGGTTTTCCAGCGAAAGCTGGTGGACTGCCACCGGGTTTTGCGGTAGGATAGGGGCAGAAAGGAGGTCGGTTTCATGACCTTTGGAGAACGGCTCCAGCAGGTGCGCAAGGCGGCGGGGCTGTCCCAGGAGCAGCTGGGGGATCTGATTGGGATGTCCCGGCAGGCGGTGTCCAAGTGGGAGACGGATCAGGCCGCGCCGGATATTGAGACGCTGGCCCGGCTGTGCGGGGTGCTGGGCGTGTCCGCCGATGAGCTACTGGGCAGGGAGGTCCCGCCCCGGCGGGAGGAGAACGCGCCCCTGAGCGGCGGGCTGGAGGAGTGCGTCCGGGTGAACGCCGCCAAGCGGTGCTTTACCGCCGGGTGGATCACGGTACTGGTGGGGATGGTGCTGCTGGTGGCGGAGCTGTTTTCGCTTCTTTTGCTCCAGACGAGGGACAAAGAGCTGTGCCACCACTTTTACAGCAATGCACTGGAGTACGCCGGGGAGGGGCCGATGCCCGTGATCTTCGGGATCACCATCGCCGTGATCGCGGCGGGGGCGGCCCTGGCGGTGGGCAGTGTTCTTGTTATGAGGGGCAGAAAGCCTTAAATCAAAGGGAAAAAGCCCCGCAGTCTTGCGACTGCGGGGCTTCGTTCGTTTCCATTACTCCTCGGGCTTGTCGTCCTCCGCCGCGGGCTCGTCACAGCCGCAGCAGCAGGAGGGCTCCTCCTCCACAGGCTCCGTCTCGTCCGCCTCGTCGTCGGACAGCTGGCCCGCCGCCTTGATGTCGGCGATGCGCTCGTTGTTGTAGGAGATCCGGGCCAGGGCGTCGGTGATCCGCTGGCACAGGTCGGCGTAGGCCGCCTCGGGGGCGGAGCCGCGCTCGGCGTAGTACAGCTTGCCCAGCTCGGAGTAGGCCTTGCGGATGGCCTCCTGCTCGGTGGAGTTCTGCACCTTCAGCTTGCCGATCTCGGTGATCTCCTTGGCCTTGGCCGCGCTGGTGTCCGCCAGCTCCTTGGCCTTGGCCACGCCGGTCTCGGTAAGCTCCTTCGCCTTGGTCACGCCGGACTGGGCGAGTACCACAGCTTTGTCCTTCAGGCTTTCAAAATCAATGCTCATGGGGAATCCCTCCTGTTAAAATGTTGTGGGCCGCCCAGCGGTGCTGCCCGGCACCGCCTCAATTTCCACGTATTTCATTTTAGGCTCCCCCGCGTCAAATTGCAAGGGCCTTTCGCGAATATTTATAAAGGTTTAACAATCTCCCGCCCCTGTCAAGGGGTTTGCTCAGCGTCAGGCTGCTCCCCGCCGTCCTCCAGCAGATCCTGGATGAGGAACCGGGGCCTGCCCTTGCTCTCCAGGTAGAGCTTGCCCAGGTACTCCCCGATGATGCCCAGGGACAGCAGGATCAGCCCCCCGATGAACCACACCGAGCAGGCCAGGCTGGCCCAGCCCGCCACGGTGTTCCCGGTGGCCCAGCGGGCCACGTTGTAGGCGATCATGGCCAGGGACGCCAGAAACACCAGGAAGCCCAGCCCGGTGATCATCCGCAGGGGGCGCACCGACAGGGAGGTGACCCCCTCCAGGGCGAAGGCCAGCATTTTCTTCAACGGGTACTTGCTCTCTCCGGCGAACCGCTCCCCCCGCTCGTACTCCACCGTGTCGGTGCGGTAGCCGATCATGGGCACGATGCCCCGGAGGAACAGGTTGACTTCTGTAAACCGGGCCAGCCCGTCCAGGGCCCGCCGGGACATGAGCCGGTAGTCGGCGTGGTTGAACACCGTCTCCGCCCCCAGCAGATCCATCATGCGGTAAAAGGCCTCGGCGGTGGTGCGCTTGAAGAAGGAGTCCTTTTTCCGGGAGGAGCGCACGCCGTACACGATGTCCACCCCGTCCAGGTACTTGTCCACCATGGCGTCCGCCGCGTCCACATCGTCCTGGAGGTCGGCGTCCATGGAGATCACCAGATCGGCCTTGTCCTTAGCGGTCATAAGGCCCGCCAGCAGGGCGTTCTGGTGGCCCCGGTTCCGGGACAGGTCCGCCCCGCAGAACAGGCCGTCCTCCCGGTGGAGCCGCTGAATGACCGCCCAGGTGCCGTCCCTGGAGCCGTCGTTGACGAACAGGACCCGGCTGCCGGGGCCGATTTTTCCCGCGGCCATCAGGCCGCGGAGCTTGTCCCCCAGGCGGCGGGCGGTTTCGGGGAGGACCTCCTCCTCGTTGTAGCAGGGCACCACAATGTATAACGTGTTTCCGGGCATGGAACGAACCTCCTCCGGGAATTGATGGGCGTATTGCGAAACGGCGGGCGGCGGGCTGGGCCTGTTATCTGCGCCCGGTGGAGCCGAAGCCCCCCTGCCCCCGGTCAGTGCCGTCCAGCTCCTCCGCCAGGGTGAACTGGGCGGTGAGATAGGGCACGATCACCAGCTGGGCTACCCGGTCGCCATCCTCCACCGTCTGGGGCTGGGGGCCGTGGTTGTGGAGGAAGATCAGGACCTCCCCCCGGTAGTCGGCGTCGATGACGCCCACCTTGTTGGCGGGGGCCAGCCCCCCCTTGCAGGCCAGCCCCGAGCGGGCGAACACCAGCCCCGCATACCCCTGGGGGATGGCCACCGCCAGCCCGGTGGGGATTTTGGCGGTCTCGCCGGGGGCGATGGTGACGGGGCCGCCGGTGAGGGCGTACAGGTCGGCCCCGGCGGCGTCGGCGGAGCCGTAGGAGGGCAGCTTGGCCCGGGGGTCCAGCCGCTTGACGGAAACGGGTGCGGTCATGGCGATCTCTCCTTTGCTGGGTGGGTGATCAGAACAGGCCGCTGATCACGCCGTTTTCATTCACATCGATCTTTTCCGCAGCGGGCACCTTGGGCAGACCCGGCATGGAACCCCACGGGGCAAGCCCCGCGGGGACCCCTTGATTGCACTCAAATCGGCGGAAGTGAATTCCGCCGATTTCAAGGTTTTCGCTGCGCGAAAACGCTTGACGCCGCACCTGCGGCGGGCATGACTATGCCGGCTCAGAACAGGCCGCTGATCACGCCGTTTTCATCCACATCAATTTTTTCGGCGGCGGGCACCTTGGGCAGACCCGGCATGGTCATGATGTCCCCGGTCTGCACCACCACGAAGCCCGCCCCCGCGCTCACCCGGGCCTTGGACACGGTGATGGTAAAGCCCTCCGGACGGCCCAGCTTGGCGGGATCGTCGGACAGGGAATACTGGGTTTTCGCCATGCACACGGGGAGGGAGCCGAAGCCCATGGCCTCCAGCCGGTCCAGCTCCTTGGCGGCGGCGGGGGCATAGCTCACGCCCGCCCCGCCGTACACACGGCGGACGATGGCTTCGATCTTGTCCCGCAGGGGCAGGTCCGGCTCATAGGCGAACTGGAACTGGTGGGGCTGATTGCACAGGCGGAGCACCTCCTCCGCCAGCGGGACGCCGCCCTCGCCGCCCTTGCCCCACACCTCGGACAGGGCTACGTTCACGCCCAGGGCCCTGCACTTGTCCGCGATCAGGGCCAGTTCTGCGTCGGTGTCGTTGGAGAAGCGGTTGATGGCCACCACGCAGGGCAGGCCGTACACCTGGGTGATGTTCTCCACGTGCTTGAGCAGGTTGGGCAGGCCCCGCTCCAGGGCCTCCAGGTTTTCCGCCCCCAGCTCCGCCTTGGGCACGCCGCCGTTGTATTTCAGGGCCTTCACCGTGGCCACAATGACCACCGCGCTGGGGTCCAGTCCGGCGGCGCGGCACTTGATGTCCAGGAACTTCTCCGCCCCCAGATCCGCGCCGAAGCCCGCCTCGGTGACCACGTAGTCCGCCAGCTTCAGGGCGGTGTCGGTGGCGGACACGGAGTTACAGCCGTGGGCGATGTTGGCGAAGGGCCCGCCGTGGACCAGGGCGGGGGTGTTCTCCAGGGTCTGCACCAGGTTGGGCTTGATGGCGTCCTTCAGCAGGGCGGCCATGGCCCCCTGGGCCTTCAGATCGGCGGCGGTGACGGGCTTGTCGTCATAGGTGTAGCCCACGATGATCCGGGCCAGCCGCGCCTTCAGATCCTTCAGATCGGAGGCCAGGCACAGCACCGCCATGATTTCGGAGGCCACGGTGATGTCGAAGCCGTCCTCCCGGGGGACGCCCTGCATCCGGCCGCCTAAACCGTCCACGATGCTTCGCAGCTGGCGGTCGTTCATATCCACGCACCGCCGCCAGGTGATCTTTTTTACGTCAATGCCCAGGGCGTTCCCCTGCTGGATGTGGTTGTCCAGCATGGCCGCCAGCAGGTTGTTGGCCGCGCCGATGGCGTGGAAGTCCCCGGTGAAGTGGAGGTTGATGTCCTCCATGGGCACCACCTGGGCGTACCCGCCCCCCGCCGCGCCGCCCTTCACGCCGAACACGGGGCCCAGGGAGGGCTCCCGCAGGCAGAGCAGGACGTTCTTGTCCAGCCTGGACAGGGCGTCTGCCAGACCCACGCTGGTGGTGGTTTTGCCCTCCCCGGCGGGGGTGGGGTTGATGGCGGTGACCAGGATCAGCTTGCCCTTCCGGGGCCTGTCCCGCAGGGGGCCGATGTCGATCTTGGCCTTCACCCGGCCGTAGTGCTCCAGCAGGCCCACGTCGATGCCGGCCTTTTCCGCCACCTGGGCGATGGGGAGCATCTGCGCGCTCTGGGCGATTTCGATGTCGGTTTTCATCTTGATATCCTCCTTTGATTGGGCGCGCCCATATGAAAATGGGCGCACCGAGTCAATTCAGCGCGCCCAGACGGTCGGCAGTCAGACGCAATCGCGCCGCTGTACTTCATGTGGTGCTCCACTTCCGTCAGTCATACAGCAAGAATAGTGTACCATGCCGCCCCGGTTCCGTCAAGGGTTATACGCTCCGTATAGGCCCCCGAATTCCACGGGTCGGGGCAGAGGGCCGGGGCAGGGCCGGGGACGGAGTTTCAAGGGGTTCCGGGGCCGAGGGCGGGCGGGGATCGGTTTCCATAACACTGCATAGCCATGCAGATACGGAAAGTTATCCACAACTTCCACACAGTTTTCAACAGGCGGAGGGTGGAAGCCCCAAGGGTTCCCGGAGATATGGGGGAAAATGGAAAATCCGCAATCGAAGTTCTTTATCATGCAAAAGTACGAATTCGCTTGACATAATTCCGGCCCAGGGGGAGAAGGGGATGGAATAAGGCCCCGCGGCGGGGCCGCGGGGCCTTGGGGCTGGCTCAGGGGGGCAGGGGGGGATAGCCGCCCCGCCGGGCCTGCATCCCCTGGTAAAGCCGCTCCAGCAGACGCCGCAGAGGGCAGAACAGCACCAGGGCGATGCCGAAATTGCCGGCGCAGTGGATCACGTCGAAGGGGATGCCGTTGATCCACCAGACGATGGCCCCGTGAAGCCCTGCGGTGAACAGGCACACCGGGGCGCACAACAGGCCGAACAGCAGGCCGAACACCCCGGACAGCAGGGCCCAGCCCACCGGATGGGTCATCCCCCGCAGCAGCCACGCGGCGGCGGCCAGCACCAGCCAGATATAGAGGTAGCTGATGGAGTAGAGCTGGATGCCGTAGAGGAAGAACTCCATGGACACATAGACGTAGATGGGGAATACCGCCTTCCAGCCGAAGGTGACGGCGAACAGCATCACCAGCAGGGAGGTGGGCTCCACGTTGGGTATGCCCGCCATCACCACCTTGGCGGCGAAGGTGGCGGCCCCCAGCACGCCGAACAGGGTGACTTCCCCCGCCGACAGGGTCAGCCGCCGGGGGGGCCGGTTAAGCAACGGTGTAGACCAGGGAGAAGGCGTCGCCGTCCTGGATGGGGGTCTGGTCCGCGCTGAGGGGGGTGTCCTCCCCGTCCTGCTTCAAGGCCCAGAAGGCCCCGTCCTCCTCATAGACCGCCTTCTCGCCGTCGGCGAACTTGATGTAAAGCCCGTAGGGGCCTTCCTCGCCCTGGGCGATGTTCTCCGCGTCCAGCACCGGGCCGAGATACTCCTCGTCGGTGTGGCAGGTGAAGGTTTTGGTGGAGCCGTCCTTGTGGACGACCTCCACGGTAATGGTTTTCGCGCCCTGGGTGGTCTCCGGGCGGGTGGCGAACCAGACGCCCAGCAGGATGGCGATGAGGGCCGCCACAGCCGCTACCGCGAGGATGAGCTTGGTATTCTTTTTCATGGACAGACAACCTTTCTGATAGAACCGGCGGGCATTGCCCGGCCGTCCGCCGGAGGGGGCGGACAGCTGGGCGCATGGCGGCGGTTCGCTGAAGTGGCACATATGGGGAGGGCCGCTGCGCCGTGGCCGTTCCCATATGCAGAGCTTCCCGGGAAGCACAGCCCTCGTCCCGCATCCATCTGCGGCCGGGAGCGCGGGGTGGTGGAGCGGTCCGGGGCGGTCCGTGCTGGCAGACACGGGCCCCGGCAGGTCATAGAGCTGCGCCGCAAGTGAGGGCGGCCCAGCGCGAAAGGGGGTGGAAGGCCAGGGGAAAGCAAAAAGCTGCGCCCCAGAGAGGGCACAGCCAACAACCCGCTGCCGGACAGCGGGGCATCTGCACCCTCCCAATGCACGGGGAGGACATTCGTGCGTCATATGCGGGCAGGTATTCTGGCTGAAGCGTCAAGCGTGTTTTCCGGCCTTCCCAGGGAAGCTCCCCAGTGGCGTAGTTGGAAAACACTCCGCTAACACAGCAACGGCATTGCGCGGGATTCGCACCCGCTTCCCTCTTGCGCGCCCGGGCGGGCGCACCCACATACCACCTATTCACTTTTCGGCCTTGCTCTTTATATTATAAGGAAGGCAGGCCCGGTTGTCAAGGGCAATCCGTTTCCTTGCCCGGGAAATTCCGGGGATAGTCCCCTCCCGCCCTCCGCCGCCCGGGAGGGGCGGCGGAGGACTGGGAAGGGGGAAGGTCACTTGATGTTGTGGTAGCCGGCGAACTCGGTGACGAAGCCGTACTTGAAGCCCAGGTCATTGCCCTCGGCGTCGGCGTTGGTCTTGACGGCGAAGCGGTTGACGATCTCCTCGGTGGTCATGCTGTGGTCGATCATGTACTGGAGCTGGGCCTGGTTGTCCTCGTTCCGGAACAGCTCCTCGCTGGACTTGCCCAGGCGCAGGGTCTTGTCGCTGGCCCGGAGGCCCCGCAGGCCGTTCTCCTCCCGGCCCTGGAGGACGTAGAGGGTGTCGCCGTTGGCGTTGGCCTTGGCCAGGTCGAAGCCCAGGGTGTCCCGCTGGTAGACGGCCAGCTCGGCGATGACGCCGCCGCCGTCGGTGACCTTGCGGTCCGCCCGGTTGAAGCAGATCACCAGCTTCAGGTTGGCGAACTCGGTGCAGAAGTTATAGTCCCCGGTGGAGTCCATGAACCCGGCCAGGGGGCCCGCGCCCTGGTACTTGGGGGCGATGGCGTTGACGATGGCGGTCACCTTGCCCACGCCCTGGGTCTGGGCCTTGATGGGCAGGGTGTCCCGGAGCCACTTGCCCTCGCTGTCCTTGATCCAGCCGCAGCCCGTCTCGTAGTCGTACTCGTTCACATAGACGCCGTCCTCCAGCTTGTTGGTCATGGCCAGCACGCCGGTGACATAGTCATGGAGGCCCCAGGCGTCCACAGCGGCCCGGATGGGGTCGGTGGCGGAGGCGGAGCACACCCACACGTCGATGCCGTTTTCAGCCAGGGTCTTCCACAGCTCCTTGATATTCTCGGACACGGTGGTGCCGGAGTTCCAGTCATAGGACACCACGCCCGCCTTGGACTCAATGTCCTCGGGGGTGGTCCAGGTCTCCTTGCTGGTCTCCACGGTGGTGTAGTACTTGTGGGAGGCCAGGGCCAGGTCGTAGACCTCCTGCTCGGTCATGCCGGTGAACCAGTAGAGCACCCAGGGGTAGGACACGGAGACGGACTCATTGTCCCCCACCAGGCTGTACATGGCCCGCATCTTGGTGGCGAACTCCAGCCACTGGGGATCGGCCTGGATCTTGGCCTGGGCGTCCGCGTCCAGGCCCTTGGCGGTGAAGGGGCCGTATTCCTTGTAAAGATAGGTGTAGGCGACGGTGATGTCGGCGATCCAGTCGTTGTAGGAGCCCTTGCCGTAGCCCAGGTCGGTGAGATCCTTGTCCATGCCGCCCTCCTCCTGGCCGATTCCGGTGGCCAGCACGTCGGGCAGCTTCTCCGGGGTGATGGCGAAGGTCATGGTCTTGAGCTGGTGGATGGCAAGCTGCTCCTCCACGTCGAAGATGGAGCAGGTGTTGTCGAAGTCAAACACCACGTAGGAGCCGCCCTCCACATAGCTGGCGGAGGTCTTGCCGTAGGCGTCCATAAAGTCGTTGACGGCCTGCTTCACGAAGGGGTCCCAGTCGTCGCGCTGGACGTGGGCCGCCCCGCCAGTGGGCTCGGGGGTGGGTTCCGGAGTGGGTTCGGGGGTCGGCTCGGGGGTGGGCTCCGGAGTGGGTTCGGGCGTGGGCTCCGGGGTAGGCTCCGGCGCGGGCTCGGTGCCGGGGATCTGGAGCACCTGGCCCACGTAGATCCGGTTGGGGTCCTTGATCCTGTCCTTGTTGGCCTCGTAGATCTCGCGCCAGCGGGCACCGCTGCCAAGCTGCTGCTTGGAGATGCTCCACAGGGAGTCGCCCTTCTTCACCGTGTAGGTGGAGGCGAAGGCGGGGACCGCCAGGGACAGGGCCAGCACCAGGGCCAGAAGGATAGAACCGAGCCGCTTGTACTTTTTCATCATAGTCATAAACACCTTTCATCAGGACGGGGCGGCAGGGAAAAGCCCGCCGCCCCGTGTGTTGGAAGTTTTGTCTGGGGCCGGCTGCGCGGGAGGGAGATCCGCCCGGGGCGGGGTCAGCCCTCCTGCCAGTTGGCGGGATAGACGGTGTAGACGTACTTGGCGTAGCTGGGGGTCTGGAAGTGGATGTGGCTGCCCTTGGGGATGTAGATGATGTCCCCGGGGCCGCCGCTGACGATCCGCCCGTCGATCTCGATCTCCAGGGTGCCCTCCAGCACGATGTCGTACTCGTCGTAGGTGAGGGTCCACTCGAAGCTGGCGGCGTCCTTCAGCTCCATGACGCCGCAGCCCATGCGGGGGGCCTCCTCCAGGGTGGTCACATCGTTCAGCAGCACGTCGTTCCGGCCCTCGAAGGGCTGGAGGGGGACGGTGCTGGTCTTGATGCCGATGATGCCGCTGGGGTCCACCTGACGCTCCATCTGGGGGGCGGTGATGCCGCCCGCCTCCTGGAGCACCTTGGTGACAATTTCACGGATCAGCTGTTCGCTGACGTTCATAGTTCACACCTGACCTTTCTCTGCCGCGGCCCGGCCCCCCGCCCGGCGGGGAGGGGACAGGGACGGCGGCGGTTCTCGCTGTCGTCCGCGCCCGCCGGGGAGGTCCCGGGCGGGCGCGGGAAGGGGGTTGGTTAAGCGGCCTTGCCAGCGGCGGCGTCGATCTTAGCCAGCAGCTTGGGAGCCAGGAGGTAGGCCAGAATGACGGCGGTGATACCAGCCACCAGCTTGCCCAGGATCACGGGGAAGATCATCTCCGGCTCGTTGCCGGCGGTGAAGCCCAGGTGGTCGCCGAACACGAAAGCGGCGGACACGGCGAAGGCCACGTTCAGCAGCTTGCCCTTGGGGTTCATCTCGCCCATGATGTTGAACATGGCGATGTTGTTGGCCAGGGTAGCCACCAGTCCGGCGGAGCCCTTCTCGTCCATGCCCAGCGCGCCGCCCAGCTTGCCCAGCGCGCCGCCGAAGGTCTTGGTGATCCACTTCACCATGGGGAAGGCACCGATCAGCACGATGCCGATCTGGCCGCAGACCAGAAGGCCGTTGTTCAGCGGGGTCATGCCAATCTCAGGATCCACGGTGGCCATCACGTCGAACAAGGGGAACTTGATCTCGGTGATCTGCTGGAACACGGCGATGGCGGTGAGGGCGGTGATCACGATGGTGACGCCAGTGCCGAACACGTTGAAGCCCTTGATCATCCCGGCGGGGGCGAACCACAGGCCGATGACGATGAGGCCCGCGATAACAATGACAGGCACCAGGTTGATGAGGATGGTGCGGATATCCATCTTGAACTCGGTCATGTTCATGGCCAGACCGCCCACGATGCAGCCGATGGGGACGGTGATCAAACCAGCCAGGACGCCCGCGCCCAGGTAGGAGCGGTCTTCCTTGGAGATGATGCCCAGGGCCACGGGGATGGTGAACACGATGGTGGGGCCCATCATGGTGCCCAGGATCAGGCCGGCGAAGTTACCCAAGGCGGGCGTCTCCGCCAGCTCCATCGCCAGGGGGTAGCCGCCCATGTCGCAGGCCAGGATGGTGGTGGCGAACATGGAGGGGTCCGCGCCGATGGCGGAGTAGATGGGGCCGAGCACGGGCTCCAGCAGAGTGGCCAGCACGGGGGCGGCGGCCACGACGCCGGCCATGGACAGGGCCAGGGGGCCGATGGCGTTGAAGCCGTTCTCGAACTCCTCGCCGTAGCCGAACTTGTTGCCCATGATCTTATCAATCGCGCCCACCAGCATGAAGATCATCATGATCATCATAATGACGGAGTTGATAGAGATGCCGGACACCCATGCGCCGAAGCTTTCAGTGAAAACGCTCATGTATGTTCCTCCTCTAAGTTTTCTCTTTTGACAGGAGCGAAAGCCCCCGTTAAAGACGGGTTTCAGAGCCTTACAGCAGGGAATCGAACACCTGCTTAGCGGGCCGCGGGATAACGGTGGTGCCCACCAGGAGCTGGGCGTCCCGGGTGGCGGCGGCCACCGCCGCCCTCACCGCGCCCACGTCCCCGGTGAGGGTGACGTAGCCCTTGCCGCCGATGGCGTAGCCGATGCGCACCTCGATCAGGGTGATGTTGGCGGCTTTGGCGGCGATATCGGCGGCGGTGATGGCGGAGGCCACGGAGTAGAACTCCAGCACGCCCACCGCGCCCAGGGGGGGCGTCTGGGTCGCCATGCTGATAGCGGGGATGAGCTGGGGGTGGACGTTGGGCAGCAGCAGCGTGTCCACCACGCACTCGCCGCCCCGGCTCTCGCCCTCCTTCATGGCGGCCCGCACGTCGCCGGTGTCCCCGGCGATGAGGATCAGGTATTTGCCGGGGCACACCGTGGAGGAGCGGATGAGCTCCACCTGAGCGGCCTTTACCATATAGTCGCAGGTCTCAATGCCTTTGGCGATGCTGTTCAGCTCCACCATTCCGATAGCCGTTCTCATACGCTCACTCCTTTCTTCTGATGGTCGCGCCCGTTCCAGTGACCTGCTCCACCACGCCGTCGATGCTGGCGTGGATGTTGACGGACAGGCCCTCCGCCGCCTGGGCCAGCAGCTCGCCCCGGCGCACCGTGTCCCCGGCGGACTTCACCGGGACGGCGGGCTTGCCGATGTGCTGCTGGAAGGGGATGGTCACCCGCTCCGGCTCCAGGGTCTTGCAGGCGTGGGCGTGCTTGCCGTCGTACTGGGCCAGGCCCAGGCGGGCGATGAGCCGCCCGGTGGGCGTCTTGCGGTCGTCCACGAAGGGACGGGCCTGGGGTTCCATGTTCCGGGGCACCTGGATGCCCTTCTGGCGCAGCTGGCCCTTGATGTACTGGTTCACCCGCCGGGGGGACAGCCCCATGGGGCAGGCGAACATCTCGCACACGCCGCAGTCGCAGCAGTTGGCGGCGTCCCCGAAGGCGGCCAGGTAATCGCCGTCGCCGGTGATGGTTTTTTCCCGCCACAGGTTCCGCATCACCAGGTTGGGCCGGATCTGGTGCCCGATGAGGTAGCGGGGGCACAGGTCGGTGCACATACGGCACTGGATGCACGCGCTCTTGGTCTGGTGCCGGATGGCGTCCAGACTGAGCTGGGCCCGGCGGAACAGGTAGTGGTCCCGGGGCAGGACGATGATGTTCCCGGTGGTCTTGGTCACCACGGCGGCGGCGATGTCCTCTGGAGCGGTGAGGGGCTTGCCCATCATGGGCCCGCCCACGATAACGGCGTAGTCCGTCAGGACAGGCTCCGCCGCCGCGACGCACTCCGACAGCGGGGTGCCGATGGGCACGTGGAGCATGACGGGCTCCTTCACCTCGCCCACCACGGACAGGTATTTGTCGGTGACGGGGTCGCCGTTCAGGGCCTGGAGGACGTTGAGCAGGGTGCCCACGTTGTCCACCACACAGCCCACGTCCAGGGGCAGGCCCCGCTCGGGCACGCTGCGCCCGGTGACCTGCTGAACCATGGTCTGCTCGTCCCCGGCGGGGTAGAAGGTGGCCATCTGGAAGATCTCCACCTTGGCCCCCAGCTTCTGGATCGCCCCCTCCAGGGCGGCGATCTCCTCCCGGTACTTGCCCTTCAGGGCGATGACCGCCCGCTTGGCTCCCAGGTGGGCGGCGATGGCCGCGGCCGCGGCCACCACCTCCTCCGGGAAGGTGCGGCACAGGTATTTGTCGGTCTCAATCAGCGGCTCGCACTCGGCGGCGTTGACAATGAAGCACTCCGCCGAGGCGTTGAGCTTTACATGGGTGGGGAATCCCGCGCCGCCCGCGCCCACAACGCCGGCCTCCCGCACCGCTTGGGTCAAATTCATACTCTCACCTTATTTCCTTGTGGGCCGCGGCAGGGCCCGGTCCCCGGTCCGGGGGCTCAGGCCTGCTGCAAAACGCTGGCGTCCACGTCCTGGTCGTCCACAATGCCCACCACGGTGGCGTCCACCGGGGTTTTCATGTCCCCGGCCGCGCTCCGGGCGGAGCTGCCGCCGACCACCAGCACCGTCTCCCCCACGCCCGCGCCGATGATGTCGGCGGCCACCAGGGGGATGCGGTACAGCTCCCCCGTCAGGGGGTTGATGGGCTGGACAAGCAGCAGCTTCAGGCCGGCCAGCTTTTCCTCTTTCCGGGTCGCCCAGATGTTTCCGATCACTTTTGCCACTTGCATGAATTTCCCTCATTTCGTCCGGGCGATGGGCCGAGAACCAGTCAGCGCGCCGCGCCGCGGATCAGGCGGATGCCCTTGGATTTCGCGTATTCCGCGGCCAGCGCGGTCAGAATGGCCTTTTCGCCGATGTGGATGCAGGTGACCTTATCCGCGTCGGCGGCGGTGACGTCCCGCTCTGTGATCACCCGCTTCTCCAGCCGCAGCTCCTTGGCCGGACAGCAGGGCTCCGGCGCGGGGGCGGGAACGGGCGCGTCGCAGGCGGGGCAGGCCCCGTCCAGGATGGCCCCGGCCAGGTTCTGCTGGGAGCAGATGGTCAGGCCGCAGGCGGTGAGCAGGGCCAGCTTCTCCTGAAGCATGGCGCAGTAGGGCGCGGGCAGCTTGCAGGAGGTGGCGCGCATGGCCTCCAGCTCCTCGGTGGGGACGAACACCCGCTTGCCGCCCAGCAGGGCCTGCTGGGCCAGCTTGAGGAACGGCGTGTCGCAGATGCCCCCGGCCAGCTTGCACAGCGTCTCGTTGGTAAATTCGTAGATCACCACGGCCTCGAACCTGTCCAGGTCCACCTGGTAGTTCTGGAGGAGGGCGCATTCCGTGCGGTAGCGCGCGGTCAGGCGCGGGTCCTCCAGAACGGAGTGGCAGGTCTGCCCGTGCTCCTGGGTCAGGATCAGCAGGCCGGGCCGCCCGTCATCGGGGGCGGGGCCGCCGCAGGGGCACTCCTGGGAGCAGTCGCCGCCCTGGGACAGCTTCTCCATGACGCGGGCCAGGATCAGCTCGACCAATTCCTTATGATCCATGGCTGACCCCCCTTTCAATGGTTAGATTTTGCAGTTCATTGCAATCCCTGCCGGCGTCACCAGGAAGGGGTCCGCCGGCTTTACGGTTTTGATTTGGGTTTCCTTCTCGAAGATGCCCTCGATCCCGGTGAGGCAGCAGGTGCCGCCGCACAGGTAGATGGCGTCCACATCGGTGCCCGCCAGATAGCGGCGGACGATGGCGGCCATTTTCTCCACCACCGGGCGGACCACGGGCAGGATCTCCCGGTGCCGGGCGTAGTCCTGCTTGATGGCCTCCGCCTCCTGGAAGCTGACGTGGTAGTTCCCCGCCAGCACCAGGGACAGGTGGGTGCCGCCCGTGGGCTCGTCCTCGGTGCGCACCACCTTGCCGTCCCGGAGGATGGCAAGTCCGGTGGTGCCGCCGCCGATGTCCACGATGACGCCGTTCTGAATCTGGTAGATGGCGTTGGCTGCGCTGGGCTCATCCAGCACGGCGGTGACCTCGAACCCCGCGCCCTCCGCCACGTACTGGTGGGTGCGCGCGCTGGATTCCGTTCCGGCGGGCATGGCGATGGCGCAGTTGAGCAGCTCCGCGTCCAAACGCTCCTCCAGCTTCTTCTTCAGCTCCCGTACGATGTTCAGCGCGCCGGTGTAGTCCACCACCACGCCGTCCTTCAGCACCCCCGCCGCCTGCTTTTCGCAGGCGATGGGGTTATCCTCCTCATCCAGCACCACCAGGGCGATATAGGCGGTGCCCAGGTCCACGCCCACCTTGAGCCTGGAGCCCACGGGGCGGAAGGCGGTGCGCTCGGAGGCCTTGATCCGCTCCATATAGGCGTTGACCCGATCCAGATCCATCATAGCGATACGCTCCTTTTGGCCCTCACCGGATAATGCGGCCCAGGGTGAAGCCCTTGACCAGGGCGGCGTTGGCCTCGTCGAAATCAATGTGCATCTTGCAGCTGAACCGGGTGCTCACCCGGATCAGCACGTCCCGCAGCACCACGGGCCGCTCCGTCAGCAGGGCCACGTCCACCCGCTGCTTATCCCGCAGGTCGAACATGATGGAATCGGGGGCGGTGACATGGATGTGGTTGCGGGCGATGATCACGCCCTCCTTCAGCTCCAGGGTGCCGCAGGGGCCCTCAATGACGATGGAGCCGGAGCCGGCCACGTCGCCGGACTCCCGCAGGGGCGCGTCCACGCCCAGCTCCACGCAGTCGCTCTTGGACAGCTCCACCTGGGACGCCGGACGCACCGGGCCCAGGACGGCGGTGCGCTCCTTGCGGCCCTTGGGGCCCACGAGGGTCACCCGCTGCTGGGACAGGAACTGCCCCGGCTGGGACAGGGGGCGGGCCGGCTCCAGCCCGGCGCCGGGGCCAAAAAGCACCTCGGCGTCGGCCTGGGACAGGTGGACGTGGCGGGCGGAGACCTCGACCTCAACCAGCCCCGCCCGGTGGACGGAATTCATCACCGCCGCGGAGATCTGTTCTGCCGTCATTTCGCCGCCCCCTTGTAGTCGCCCGCCAGGTACTTGCACATCATGATGTGCAGCGCGCTGGACAGGCGGTTGAGCTCCTCAATGATGTCGCTCCGGCTGAACCGGAAGCCGTCATAGAAGGCGTTGGCCGCGGCCACCTCGGTCTCCCGGATGGCGGCCCGCAGCTGGTTGAGCAGGGCGTAGTCCCGGCCCATGGTGTAGCTGGGCAGGATCATCTGCCGGATGTTGTAGAACTTCATGGGGTTGTGGGAGTGCTCCCGCAGCTCCCCGTGGGTCAGGCCGATGATGGTGCCGCTGTGCAGCTCCTCGTCCAGCACATCGCAGCGCATGAGATTGCGCAGAGCCTTCAGCACGTCGTCCAGGTCGGCCAGCAGCTGCTGGCTGCCGCCCGCCTCGGCGATCAGTGCCTGATCCAGCACCACCAGGGCCTGGAGGCTGTCCAGCTTGCCCCGGAACAGGATCCGGGGGTGGTTTTTTGCCACCAGCTGGTTGTCAAAGAGCTGGGTCATGTGCTCCGGCTTCTCCATGTAGTAGGAGCCGCTCTGGTAGTCCACATACTTGGGCTTGGGGGCGGCCATCACCGGCTGGGGCGCGGGCTGGGGCGCGGCGGGGGCCGCGTCCCCCTCCGGGGCCCGCTGGGGACACTCCCCCTCTTTGGCGATCTTGATCTTGCGCTGCTGGAGGTATTCCCGGGCCGCGGGCGTGAGGATCTTCCCCGTGGGGATGTAGTACACCTCCGGCTGGGAATTGCGCAGCTCCAGCCGCAGGATATCCTCGGTGATTGCTCTCAATGGGTGTCCCCCCTTTCTCGGCGGAAGTTTATGGGCCTACTTCACTTCTCCAGAGAGGGAAGGATGAACTCCACTTCCTCGTGGGGCCTGGGGATCACGTGGACGGAGATGAGCTCGCCCACCCGCTCGGCGGCGGCGGCCCCGGCGTCGGTGGCGGCCTTGACCGCGCCCACGTCGCCGCGGACCATAACGGTGACCAGACCGCCGCCCACATGGACCTTGCCGATGAGGGTGACGTTGGCGGCCTTGACCATAGCGTCGGCCGCTTCGATGGAGCTGACCAGACCCTTAGTCTCGATCATGCCCAGTGCCTGCAT
>ERZ779632.87-NODE-87-length-61898-cov-16.015604_pt1 | contig 61898 bp, 62 predicted proteins | sample MGYA00514194_ERZ779632 | MGnify/ENA primary metagenome ERZ779632 (study PRJEB29562, sample SAMEA4376704) | mouse gut metagenome | isolation source: Cecum | study: EMG produced TPA metagenomics assembly of the A DSS colitis mouse model was used to assess the... | reverse complement strand
CATGCCCAGGACCTGGCCCAGCAGGGCGTCCTTGGAGGGCAGCTCGGCCAGGGCGAACACGTCGTCCAAGGGGAGGACCTTGCCGTCCATAAAGCCGGCCTTGATGTTGAAGCGGTCGCCCATCTGCTTGGCATACTTGTTGACGATGCGCATGGGGGCGATGGGATCTTCCTTGGAAATGGCCATGGAAGTGGTGCCGCTGAGCACCCCGTCCAGCTCGCCCAGCTCCACATCGTCCAGGGCGCGGCGCAGCAGGGTGTTCTTCACCACGGCGTACTCCACGCCATTCTCACGCAGCTCATGGCGCAGGGCGGTGTCCTCGGCTACGGTGATGCCCTTGTAGTCCACCAGGACGCCGGAGCTGGCGGCCTTCAGGTCGTCCACCAGAGCGGCCACGATGGCCTGCTTCTCACTGAGAACCTTTGCGTTAGGCATTGTTTAATTCACCTCCGGGTAATTTGTTGCGGCAGGCGTTTTCAATTAAGAAAAGCGCTGCCTTCGTGTCCACACGAAAACAGCGCAATCATCACGTATCGGCTGCATTCTCGGCGGGATTTACGGCGGCATTTACGCTGCCGCCACCCGCTGTCTTTGAACACGGACGATATTATATAGCGGGCAAGCCCCTTTGTCAAGGGGAAATGGAAAAAAGGTTGATTTTTGCGGGGAACAGGCCGGTTGACACCGGACGGAAAAGGGGCTATAGTGGGTCGAACCCCGTGTCAAAACCTTTTGGCAGGGGTGAAAGCCGGTTTGTCAACGCCCTTTGATGGACAAACCGGGCCTTTCTTGAGACAATACCCCCGGAAGGAGGACATATTCATGGAGATAGGGAAGAAGCTGAAGCAGGCGCGGCTGGGGGCGCGGCTGACCCAGGAACAGGCGGCGGAGCGGTTGTTTGTGTCCCGCCAGACCATTTCCAATTGGGAGAACGAAAAGACGTACCCCGACATTGTCAGCGTGGTCAAGCTGTCCGACCTGTATTCCATCAGTTTAGACGAGCTGTTGAAGGGGGATGCCAAAATGCTGGAACACCTGGAGGAGTCAACGGACATTGTGAAGAGCAATCGAAAATTGATCCTGGCAGCGGCGGCCAACATCGCCGTGTTTTTGCTGTGCATGGCCATGGCGGCCTTTTTGCCGGACAGCGCATACGCTGTGGCCTGTATCTTCTGTCTGGCGGTGGTGAGCGTTGCCTGCCTGCTCTACCAGATTGTGAAAAAGATTTGAGGGATAAAAATGGACAGATTATATATTGTATTTGCCGCTTCAGGGGCGGCGGCGGTGGTCGTGGGCAGCTTTTTCTGTGTATACCAGCTCTACCGGCTGGTGCAGGTGGACGCGGAGTGCCGGGGGCTGAAGCACCCCAAGCTGTGGGGCCTGTTCGCCGCCTCGGGCAACGGCCAGTCGGGGTTGATCCTGTACCTCATCGGCAGGAGGAAATATCCAATCCTTTCCATGACGGAGGGGCAGAAAGGCCTGATCGGGCGGAGGAAGAAACGGTTTGGGGTGGGGCTGGTGTTCTTGACAGCCGGAGCCATCGCGTGCGTGCTGGGTATGTTCCTGTCCGGACAGTTTTGAGCGGGAAAGCCGCCGGGAAAGTCCCGGCGGCTTTTTCATCCGCCGGAACGGGTTTCAGCAGAAAGCAAAAGCCCCTGGAACCGTTGCGGCTCCAGGGGCTTCGTGGAGCTGGTAATGTGACTCGAACACACGACCTGCTGATTACGAATCAGCTGCTCTACCGACTGAGCTATACCAGCATCTGACTTTGGGCGAGGGTTATTTTAGCACAAAGATCCCGCCGCCGTCAAGGGAAACCGATAAAAATATCGAGGGGCAGGGAGAGGGACGCCCAGAAAATTTTCGCATTTACAAAAAATCCATAGGCAGGGCGGGAAATCTGTGATATAATACCCCCTGACTGCGAACATGAGGAAAGGGGGAGGAGCTGTGAAGAAGCGGATTCTGCTGGCGGGATTGGCCGCCGCGTTGGGGCTGTGCCTGAGCGGGTGCGTATTTGACCCGGTGGACAAGCTGTACGCCCTGCCCGCCCTGCCCCAGGAATATAAGGAACTCCAGGCCACCATTGATGCGACCATGAGCGAGCTGGGGGCGGAGTACGCCACCATCAATTACGGCAGCAATACCTCCACCATCCAGCTGCTGGACATGGACGGCGACGGCAGGCAGGAGACGGCGGCGGTGTTCCTCCGGGTGGTGGCCTCCGCAGAGGAAAAGCCCATGCGGGTTTGCCTGTTCCGGCAGGGGAGCGACCAGCGCTACCGCCAGTCCGCCATACTGGCGGGGGCGGGCACCTCCATCAACTCGGTGGCATATGAGGATCTGACCGGCGACGGCAGCCGTGAGATTATTGTCAGCTGGCAGCTGAGTACGGGGGTGCACAGCCTGTCCGTGCACAGCTTCGGCATCAACAGCGCCAATGAACTGATGAGCGCCACCTACAACGAAGGCTATATAACGGTGGATCTGGACGAGGACGGGGGCCAGGAGCTGCTGGTGTTCCAGCGGGACATCACCGGCGAGGGATATAATGTGGCGGAATATTACGACTACCAGGACGGGGTGATGGTACTCTCGTCCACGGGGGCACTGTCCGACGGGCTGAAGGACGTGGTTCGCGCGGAGGCCGGGCGGCTGTCCGACGGGCGGCTGGGGGTATATGTCACGCTGGAGATTGAAACCGGGTGGCTCACCGACGTACTCACCCTGGAGCCGGGCGGGCTGGTCAACGTGACCCGGGACCCGGAGCACGGCGTGAGCGCAAGCACCTGCTGGTCTGGGACGGAGGCGTCCACCATGGACATCAACGGCGACGGCGTGCCGGAGGTTCCCCGGCCCCAGCGGCTGGCCTCCATCGGGGAGGAGGGCGCCGCGCCCCAGTACCTGATCTATTGGCAGCAGTTCGATTCCACCGGGGCGGGGGCCACCAGCCTCATGACCTACCACGCCTTCACCGATGGCTGGTATCTCACGCTGCCCAACGGCTGGAACGCGGGCAATATCGCCGTGGTCCGGGACGACAGCCCCGGGAACCGGGGGGAACGGGCGGTGTCCTTCTACTACTGGCCCAACCAGGAAGAGGAGGAGCCCAAAAAATTCCTCACCATCTACTATCTCACCGGGAGCAACCGGACAGCCCGGTCCAAGCTGCCCGGGCGCACGGTGCTGGTCAGCGACAGCAGCGCCATCTACTGCGCTTCGCTGGATACCAGGGTGTGGGACTGCGGGCTGAACGAGGCGGAGCTGGCCCAGCGGTTTAAATTGATTACGGCGGCGTGGTCAAACAGATAAGCGCGGAGAAGCGGACAGCGAGGGAGCTTGGAGCGGAGCGAGGGCCAAAGCCCAGCCGCTGCGGAGCGGGGGCGGGTTTGGCCCAAGACGGAGCGAAAGCGGCCAAGCGCCGTGGCCGCTTCGCAGCGTGACAGCAGATAAGCGCGAGGGCGGGCGCATGTTCATTATGAAAGCGGGGAAGGTTCCATATGCGCAAAGTGTTAGTCCTGGAGGACGAGACCAACATCCGCAGCTTTGTGGTCATCAACCTGAAGCGGGCGGGTTATGATACCATTGAGGCAGGCACCGGGGAAGAGGCGCTGGCCCTGATCCAGAAAAACCCGGACGTGCAGGTGGCCCTGCTGGACATCATGCTCCCCGGGGAGATGGACGGCTTTGAGGTGTGCCGCCGCATCCGGGCAGGCAATCCCCAGATGGGCATCATCATGCTCACCGCCCGTACCCAGGAGATGGACAAGGTCAGCGGCCTGATGACCGGGGCGGACGACTATGTGACCAAGCCCTTCTCTCCGGCGGAGCTCACCGCCCGGGTGGACGCGCTGTTCCGCCGCACGGGGGGCGCGCCCGTGCGGGACGCGGACGAGCTGAGCCAGCCGCCGTTCCTGCTCAACACCCGCAACCGGACGCTGGAGAAGAACGGCAAGCGCGTCAAGCTCACCCAGGTGGAGTACTCCATCGTGAAGCTGTTTATGGAGAACGCGGGCAAGGCGCTGTCCCGGGAGGAGATCCTGGAGGCCGTCTGGGGCAAGGAGTATCTGGGCGAGCTGAAGATTGTGGACGTGAACATCCGCCGCCTGCGCATCAAGCTGGAAGATGATCCCCAAAACCCCGCCCACATCAGCACGGTGTGGGGCTATGGATACGAGTGGGAGACGTAAAGCAGGGTGGAAGCCGGGCAGAGGAGGGGAGAGAGGATGGAACAGGAAAACCGCCAGAAGCGGCGCAGGCTGCTGCCCATAGGCCCCAAGCGGGAGCGGGCGGCGGAGGACGCCCTGCCGGAAGCCCCCGCCAAAAGGCCGGGCCGGGGCCGGCTGCGCCGCCGCTGGCTGTTCAATACGCTGGCCGTCACCCTGGTGGTGGTGGCCGTGGCGGTGAGCGCCTTTTCCCTGGCCATGTACAGCTACTACACCTCCACCATCCTGGCCACGCTGGAGAGCAAGGCCCAGACTGCCGCTGGGATGTTCCGCAACTACACCGAGACCACCTACCTGTCCACCGCCCGGCAGTTTATCAACCAGTTCGAGGAGAAAAACGAAATTGAGGTGCAGATCCTCAGCGCCGGGGGCCGGGTGCTCATGTCCTCCATGATGGACATATCCGGCGCGTCCGCCCACAGCCCCGATGTGGCCGCCGCCATCGGCGAGAAACGGGTGAGGACCCACATCGGCCAGGACCCGGATACGGAAGACGAGGTGATTTCCGCGTCCGCCCCGGTGATCTATAACAACGCGGTGGTGGGCGTGGTGCGCATGGCCACTTCCCTGCGGCGGGTGCACGCCCAGATGGTGCGCATGCTGCTGGTCACCTCCGCCATCGGGCTGGTAATCCTGCTGGTGATGGGGCTTATCGCCTCCTATTTCATCCGCTCGGTGCTGGACCCGGTGATCCGGGTGACCGAGACGGCCAAGCGCATCGCCGCAGGCAGCTACGGCGTGCAGATGGAGAAAAAAACCGACGATGAGATGGGCGAGCTGGTGGACAGCATCAACGACATGTCCATGAAGATCGACCAGGCGGAGCGCACCCAGTCGGAGTTCATCTCCTCCGTGTCCCACGAGCTGCGCACCCCCCTCACCGCCATCAGCGGCTGGGCGGAGACGCTGTACAACGGCGAGGTGCGGGACGCCGCCGACGTGAAGAAGGGCATGGGCATCATCGTGTCCGAGGCCCAGCGCCTCACCCGCATGGTGGAGGAGCTGCTGGAGTTTTCCCGGATGGAGACAGGTCGGTTCAACCTGTCGGTGGAGCCCATCGACATTGTGGCGGAGCTGGAGGACGCGGTTTACACCTACCGGGAGTTCTTCCGCCGCAAGGAGCTGGAGCTGGATTATACCGAGTGCCCGGAGGAGCTGCCCATCATCAGCGGCGACCCGGAGCGGCTGCGGCAGGTGTTCTGCAACCTGCTGGACAACGCGGACAAGCACGGTGGTTCGGGGGGCAGGGTGGAGGTGTCCGTGGGCCGGGAGGAGGATCGGGTGGTCATCCGCATCCGGGACCACGGCCCCGGCGTCCCCCCGGAGGAGCTGCCCTTCATCAAATACAAGTTCTACAAGGGCTCGTCCAAGGCCCGGGGTTCTGGCATCGGCCTTGCGGTGTGCGATGAGATCATCAACAGCCACAACGGAACGTTGGATATCGCCAACGCCCCCGGAGGGGGCTGCGCGGTTACCATCCGTCTGCCCATCGGAGTGGAGACCGCATAGCGGCACAAAAATCGAACAAAAGTTTTAAAGCTCTTGCGTTTTCCCGCAGCCTCTGGTATACTGTGGAAAACACGGGGAAAAGGAGATTAATATGGCAAAACAAGAAGGAAACTGCACCCCGTTCAAAACAACCTGCGGGGGCCAGGCCCTGCTGGAGGGCATCCTCATGCAGGGGCCCGGCAAGCGGGCGATGGTGGTGCGCAAGGCGGACGGCGAGCTGGTGGTTGAGGAAGAGATGGTCAAGCCCAAGAAAGGGCCGGCCAGGCTGCCCTTTATCCGGGGGCTGTTCGTCTTTGGCGGCTCCATGGTGCACGGGATGAAGGCGCTGATGCGCTCGGCGGAGCTGTCCGACGACGGCTCCCTGGAAGAAGAGGCGGAGCTCACCGGCCTCGACAAGTGGATCAGCGAGCATTTCGAGGGAGAAAAAGCCGTCAGCATCATCATTACGCTGGCGGCTGTGCTGGGCATCGCCATGTCGGTGGGGCTGTTTATCCTGCTGCCCACCGCCCTGACGGGGCTGGTCGGGCTGGTGTGGACCACCATGCCGCTGTGGGTGCGTTCGGTGATGGAGGGCGTGCTCAAGGTGGCCATTTTCATGGGATATCTGTTCCTGTGCTCCCGGATGAAGGAGATCCACCGGGTGTTTGAGTACCACGGCGCGGAGCACAAGACCATCTACTGTTATGAGAACGGCCTGGAGCTGACGGTGGAGAACGTCCGCAAACAGCCCCGGCACCATCCCCGGTGCGGCACCAGCTTTTTGTTTGTGGTCATCGCCGTGTCCATCTTCCTGTCCATTGTGATTTTCACCCCGCTGGAGATTGAAAATACGTTTCTGCGCATGGCGCTGCACCTGCTGATGCTGCCTGTCATCGTGGGGGTGACCTACGAGTTCAACCGCTATGTGGGCGGCCACGACGGGCCGGTCTGCCGGGCCCTGCGGGCGCCTGGCATGTGGATGCAGAACTTCACCACCTTTGAGCCGGACGATTCCATGATTGAGGTGGGCATCGAGGCGCTCAAGCGGGTGCTGCCGGAGGAAAAGGGATCGGATGCCTGGTAAAAAAGAAGCGCGGAGAAGTGGACAGCAAGGGAGCTTGGACCGAAGCGAGGCCGAGCGCAGGGCGGCAAAGCCGCCCCAGACCAGACCGAGGCGGAGGGAAAGCGACCGAGCGCCCTGGCCGCTTCGCAGCGTGACAACGAAGCACAGAGAGGGGGTGAGCCCATGCCCGCAACCTATAACGACCTATACCTGGACGCACGGAAGGCGCTGAAAGCCGCGGGGGTGGAGCAGGCCCAGCTGGAGGCCCGCGAGCTTTTGTGCTATGCCTCCGGCAAAAGCCGGGAGGAATTTATCCGGGACCTGCCGCTGTATGCCTCCGACGGGGCGGGAAAACGGTTCCGGGGGCTGTTGGAGCGCCGTCTGAAGGGCGAGCCGGTGGCCTACCTCATCGGGGAGTGGGAGTTTTACGGCCTGACCCTGGACGTATGCCGGGATGTGCTCATCCCCCGGCCGGACACCGAGACGCTGGTGGAACGGGGCATCCTGTTTGTCCGCGATCTGCCCGACGGCACCCGTGTGCTGGATTTGTGCGCGGGAAGCGGATGCGTGGGCCTTGCCGTGGCGGATAACTGCCCCAACACCAGGGTGTTCCTGGCGGAGTGGTGGTCGGACGCCCTGCGGGTGTGCCGGCAGAATATTCTGCGCTGCGGCCTCTCCCAGCAGGCTACCGCCGTCCAGGCGGACGCGCTGGAGCCGCCCCCCCGCATCCTGCGGGATTTCGACCTGATTTTATGTAATCCGCCCTACATCCCCACCCTGGAGATCGGGCGGCTGGACCCCTCTGTCCGGGATTACGAGCCCCGCATGGCTCTGGACGGCGGGGAGGACGGGCTGAAGTTCTACCGCGCCATTGCCAGGAAGTGGAAGCGGGCGCTGAAGGGCGGCGGCAAGCTGGCCTTTGAGGTGGGCTATGACCAGGCCCCGGCGGTGGAGTACATATTGGCGGAGAACGGGTATACGGATATCCAGACTACCATGGACCCGGGGATGCACTGGCGGGTGGTAGAGGGAAGCGCGGAGGATAGCCGCGCAGGGGAGCTTGGAGCGGAGTGAGGGGAAAGCCCGGCCGCCGCAAGGCAGGGGTGGGTTTTGCCCGAATCGGAGCGAAAGCGACCCGGCCGCGCGGACAATCCGCAGCGTGATACCAGGGGAGCACGGAACAAGCGAAGGAGGATTCCCCGTGAAAAAGAAGCTCGCTTTGATCGTGACAGGCATCCTGCTGCTGGCCTGTCTGTTCCCCATGCCGAATCACCTGAAGGACGGCGGGACGGTGGAGTACCGGGCGCTTTTGTATACGGTGTCCAGGGTCCGCCGGCTGAACGATCTGGACGCGGAACGGTCCTATCAGGAGGGTACGATTGTCAAAGTTCTGGGCATTGAGCTGTACAATAATGTGGAGTGAGGGGGAGACAGGTTGAAAAAGGTGAGGATCACGGTGATGAAAACGGCGTCTTACCCAGATCTGATCGAACAATATGAAAATCCTATCCAGCACGCCTGCGATATGAAAGAGGGCCAAGCGTTTATCGCCAACGGCTGGGAGAGGCCGGAGGGCTTCTGCGTCAGCGCCTGGGACAGCATGTCCGCCTTTGTGATGGCGCTGGCCCACGGCGGCGGGGATTTTTACGGCGGCTGGATGAAAAACAAAAAAACCGCCATGATCTCCTGCAACGACGGGTTCCGCCCCGTCAGCTTTCTGCTGGAAGCGCTGGACGAGGACGCGGAGTGAACCGTTGCTAAAGTCCGTTTTATGGGACATCAAAAAGAGTAATATAGGGGACAGAAAGAGGCCGGCAGTTCTGAAATATGCCGGCGGGAAAGGATGATCGCACATGGCTGAGAAGAAAAAGCAGATTGAGCCCGCCGCGCCGGCGGCGGATAAGAAGAAGGCGCTGTCCACCGCCATCGCCCAGATTGAGAAGGAGTATGGCAAGGGCTCCATCATGCGCCTGGGGGAGAACACCCATATCGTGGTTGAGGCCATCCCAACCGGGTCGCTGTCGCTGGACATCGCCCTGGGCATCGGCGGCGTACCCAAGGGGCGTATCATTGAAATCTATGGCCCCGAGTCCTCCGGCAAAACCACCCTGGCCCTGCACATCGTGGCCGAGGCCCAGAAGCGGGGGGGCGAGGTGGCCTACATCGACGCGGAGCACGCCCTGGACCCCACCTATGCCCGCGCCCTGGGGGTGGACATCGACTCCATGCTCATCTCCCAGCCGGACACCGGCGAGCAGGGGCTGGAGATCTGCGAGGCCCTGGTGCGCTCCGGCGCCATCGACGTGGTGGTGGTGGACTCGGTGGCGGCCCTCACCCCCCGGGCGGAGATCGAGGGCGACATGGGCGACAGCCATGTGGGCCTGCTGGCCCGGCTGATGAGCCAGGCCCTGCGCAAGCTGGCGGGTTCCATCTCCAAGACCAACTGCATTGTCATCTTTATCAACCAGCTGCGGGAAAAGGTGGGCGTGGTGTACGGCAACCCCGAGGTGACTACCGGCGGCCGGGCGCTGAAGTTCTACGCCTCAGTGCGCATGGAGGTGCGCCGGATCGAGGCCATCAAGAACGGCACCGAGATCATCGGCAACCGCACCCGGGCCAAAATCGTGAAAAACAAAGTCGCGCCCCCCTTCCGGGAGGCGGAGTTCGAGATTATGTACGGCGAGGGTATTTCTAAAATGGGCGAGCTGGTGGACCTGGCGGTCAAGCTGGACATTGTGCAGAAGTCCGGCTCCTGGTTCTCCATGGGGGACATCCGGCTGGGCCAGGGCAAGGACGCGGTGAAGAAATACTTTGCCGAGAACCCCGAAATTGCCGCCCAGGTGGAGGCGGACGTGCGCGCCAACGCCTACAAGCTGATGAGCCGCCAGTCCCAGGCGGCGGCCAAGGCGGCGGGCCGGGCGGTGGATGTGGACGCCGAGGACTTTGAAGGTTAAGCGTTGAAAATTGAGAAGTTAGAGCCCTCCCGGCACAGGCAGGGCCGGTGGCTGGTGTGGCTGGACGACGCCTCTATCGTCCGGGTGGGCGAGGGGGACGTGGTATCCCTGGGCCTTTACGCGGGGAAAGAGCTGACCGGGGCCGAGGGCGAGGCGCTGTGTGCCGCCGGGGAGCGGTCCCGGCTGATGGAACGGGCGGTGGAGCTGCTGGCCCAGCGGCCCATGTCCCGGAAGGAGCTGCTGGACAGGCTGTGCGCCCCGCCCCGGTCCAAGCGGGGGAAGTATCCCTACGACAAGCTGGACGACGGCCCCGACCCGGCGCTTTTAGAGGCCCGGCGGGAAGCCCTGCGGGAGCGGGCCGAAGAGGTGGCCGACCGGCTCACCGAACTGGGCCTGCTCAACGATGAAGAGTACGCCCGCATGGTGGCCCGCCACTATGCCGCCAAGGGGTACGGCCCCCGGAAGCTCCGGGACGAGCTGTACCGCCGGGGGGTGCCCCGGGAGCTTTGGGAGGACGCCCTGGAGGAGCGGGAGACGGACGGGGACCAGGTGCTGGAGCTGGCCCGGCGGAAGCTCCGGGAAAAAGAGCCCACCCGGGAGAATTTGAAAAAGGTGTCCGACTATCTGGCCCGGCGGGGATACGGGTGGGAGGAGATTTCTGCGGCGCTGGAGCGTATCCGGGCGGAGTGGGGGGACTAGCTCATTGGGAATACGGATGGTGAGGGTGATAAAATGGAGCAATGGAAAGCGTTAATTCCAAACGGTATTACGCAAAAGTATGAGTTTTACAATGAGCGTGGTGAATCACCTGCGGCGTGATTATAACGCGAAGCGAATCCTTGAATCAGGTGTTTGCATCGCTGGGAAGTGAAATAAAGAACAAGTATGGCGCCAGCACCACCTGGATGGGAAAGCTGATTCCCCGCATTCACGCCCGCCGGCACGGCGGATGCCCGCTGTTGGTGATTGGAATTGCGCCGGGAACAGTTTCCGACTGGAAGGATGAAAAATCATGTTAGAAAAGGATTCTTTATATCATATGAAACATGGTTTAGTACAATTTTGTGGAGGGAAAAAGTTCTCGACCATTTTGGCCGATCCTCCTTGGCAATTCCAGAACCGAACAGGGAAAATGGCGCCGGAGCACAAGCGGCTTAATCGCTATCCAACAATGTGCTTGGATGAGATTAAGCATATTCCCGTCAAGGAAGTCGCAGATGAGAGCTGTCATTTATACCTGTGGGTGCCTAACGCCCTGCTGCCGGAGGGGCTGGAGGTCATGAGGGATTGGGGATTCCAGTACAAAACAAATATTATATGGGAAAAGGTTAGGAAGGATGGGGGGCCCGATGGCCGGGGCGTGGGATTTTATTTCCGAAATGTGACGGAGGTGCTGCTTTTTGGGGTAAAGGGAGCGCCTTTCAGAACGTTATCCCCAGCCCGGACACAGGTAAATTTGATCAGGGCGCAGAAGAGGGAGCATTCCAGAAAGCCCGATGAGGCGGTCAAGCTGATTGAGGCATGCAGTCCGGGACCGTATCTGGAGCTGTTTGCAAGGGGAGAGCGGGAAGGCTGGACGCTCTGGGGAAATCAGGCGAATGGGCAGTACAGCCCTGACTGGCCAACCTATCATGAAGCGAAGGCCGCAAGCCTATAAATGATATAAATGGAAATCAGGTGACACAATGCCATATAAGATAGCCTTTATTTCCCTGGGCTGTGCCAAAAACCTGGTGAACACCGAGCAGATGATGGCCCTGTGCCGGGCGGCGGGCCACACCGTCACCGGCGACCCGAACGGGGCGGACGCGGCGGTGCTCAACACCTGCGGCTTCATCGAGTCGGCCAAGAGCGAGGCCATCGACAGCATTTTGGAGCTGGCGGCGCTGAAAAACCAGGGGCGGCTGAAAAAGCTGCTGGTGGCGGGCTGCCTCAGCCAGCGCTACCCGGACGGCATCCGCGCCGAGCTGCCCGAGGTGGACGGCCTGCTGGGCACCGGGAGCTACACCGATATCGTGTCCGCCGTGGAACGGGTGATGGCGGGGGAGCGGCCGGAGTTCTTTGGCGACATCCACCATACCTTTGAGGACGGGGAGCGCTGGGTGACCACGCCGCCCTGGACGGCCTATCTGAAAATTGCCGAGGGCTGCTCCAACGGCTGCGCCTTCTGCGTCATCCCCAAGCTACGGGGGCGCTACCGCAGCCGCTCCATGGAGGCCCTTTTGAAAGAGGCGGAGGGGCTGGCGGACAGCGGGGTGAAGGAGCTCATCGTCATCGCCCAGGACATCACCCGCTACGGGCTGGATTTGAAGGACGGGACGACACTGGCCAAGCTGCTGACGGAACTGTGCAAACTGGACTTTCACTGGATCAGGCTGCATTATCTCTACCCGGAGGCGGTGACGGATGAGCTGATCGAGGTGATCGCCCGGGAGAAGAAGATCGCCCACTACCTGGACATTCCCATCCAGCACGCCAACGACGGCATATTGAAGGCCATGCGCCGGAAGAGCACCAAGGCGGAGATCGGGGCGCTGTTTGACAGGCTGCGGGCCACCATGCCCGACGTGGTGATCCGCACCTCCCTCATCTGCGGCCTGCCCGGCGAGGGGGAGGCGGAGTTTGAGGAGCTGTGCGGCTTCCTGCGGGAGCAGAAGCTCCAGCGGGCAGGGGTATTCCAGTTCTCCCCGGAGGAGGGCACCCTGGCCGCCGCCATGGAAAACCAGGTGGACCCGGAGACTGCCCAGCGCCGGGTGGAGCTGGTGGTGGACCTCCAGTCCCGCATCATGGACAAATACAACGAGGCGCGGCTGGGCACGTGTATGGAGGTGCTGTGCGAGGGCTTTGACGGGGAGGCGGGCTGCTACGCGGGGCGCACCTACGCCGACTCGGTGGACATTGACGGGCGGGTGCTGTTCACGGCGGCGGGGCTTGTCCCGGCGGGGACGTTCGTGTGGGTGCGCATCACCGGCGCGGCCGACGGGGAGCTGACGGGGGAGGTTGAGGGATGACGCTCTACCACTGCTCGCCCACGCCGGGGCTGAAGGTGCTCAGGCCCAGCGTGACCCAGTACTTCGGCAAGCCCAGGCAGGTGTGCCTGACGGCCAGCCTGCCCATGGCGCTGCTGTATGGGATCAAGCACTTTGAATACACTTACGGCTACGCCAGGGACGGGAGGATCTACTACGAGGAGTACTTCCCCAACGCCCTGGAGGAGCTGTACCGGGGCCGCTCCGCCTCCCTCTACCTGTGCGCGGGGCGGGGGGATATGGAGCCCACCGCCATCCCAAACGAGTATGTGACGGGCGCGGAGGTGCCGGTGGCGGAGGAGCGGCCCATCCCGGACGTGCTGGCCGCCCTGCTGGAACAGGAGCGGCTGGGGGCGCTGAAAATCGTCCGCTGGGAGGAAATGGGCGAAAAGAGGCGGCGGTGGATCGTCCGGGCCGAGGCGGATACCATCCGGGAAAAGAAGCTGCTGGCCCGGCCCGGGGATCCCTTTGCCCGCTATCTGCGGGGAAAATATCCGGAGAGCTGGGCGCTGGCCGTCCGGGAGGCAATGGAAGAACAGGCGGAACATGAAGGAGGAACACCATGAACTTACCCAACAAACTGACCCTGCTGCGCGTTATCCTCATACCCGTGTACCTGGTGCTGTGGCACCTGGACTTTCCCGGCAACAATTACGCCGCCCTGGCGGTGTTCGTGGTGGCCAGCCTTACCGATTTTTTGGACGGCTACATCGCCCGGAAGCACAATCTGGTGACCGACTTCGGCAAATTCATGGATCCGCTGGCGGACAAGATGCTGGTGCTCACCGCCATGACCTGCTTCTGCGCCATGGGCCGCTTCCCCGACTGGGCGCTGGTCATCGTCATGGCCCGGGAGTTCGCCGTGTCCGGCCTGCGGCTGGTGGCGGTGGACAACGGCCGGGTCATCGCAGCGGGCATGTCCGGCAAGGTCAAGACCTTTGCCACCATGGTGTGCCTGTGCCTGATGCACCTCACCGTCCTGCCCATACCCAGGTGGGCGCTGGACTGGACGTGCGTCATTGTGATTGCCGTTACCACCCTGTACTCCGGCGTGGAGTATTTCGTGAAAAACCGGGATGTGCTCAATTGGAACAAATGAATTAGGCAGCCCCGGCCCGCGCACCGCGCGGGCCGGGGCTGTTTTTATCCCATCATAAGCCGGGTGAGGGCAAAGGCCACCCCCCCGCACACCGGGAAGGTGAGCGCCCACGCCCCCGCCATCTGGCCCATCACCCGCCGGTCCGCCCCCCGGCCCGCACCGCAGATGGCGGACACCTTGGCATGAGTGGTGGAGACAGGCAGGCCCAGCGCGGAGCAGACCAGCAGCACCACCCCCGCCCCAAGATCCGCCGACAGGCCCTCGGCGGGGGTGAGGTCGGCCAGCTCGGTGCCCATCTTCTCCACAATGGGTTTTCCTCCCAGGGCGGTGCCCAGGGCCATTACCGCGGCAGTGAGCAGGGCCAGGGACAGCCGGGAGGCGGGCTGTTCCCCACCAAGTCCGCCGGAGAGCAGCAGCAGGGCCATGAATTTCTGCCCGTCCTGTACCCCGTGGAGCAGGGCGGTGAGGGCGGCCCCCGCCCGCTGCCACGCCGCCGGGCGGCGCACCCGGCCCGCCAGCAGCCGCCGGAACAGCCGCCCCGCCGCCATCCCGGCGGGCAGGGACAGGGCCAGCCCCGAAAGCGCCCGCAGCCACGCCCCGGCGCTGGGCTGGGCCGCCCCCGCGCCCAGGGCCAGCGCCCCGCCGGACAGGCCGGCCAGCAGCGCGTGGCTCTCGCTGGTGGGCAGGCCGAACCGCCACGCCGCCACCGCCCACAGCACGATGGACAGCAGCGCGGCGTTGAGGGCGGTGACGGCGGCGCGGGGGCTGGAAAAGGCCACCAGTTCCCCGATGGTATCCGCCACGGCGGGAAAACACAGGCAGGCCGCCGCCGCGCCGATGAAATTACAGGCCGCCGCCATCCATACGCTCTTACGAAAGGACATGGCCCCGGACCCCACGGCGGTGGCGATGGCGCCCGGCGCGTCGGTCCAGCCGTTGACAAAGATTACCGCCAGCACCAGCAGGCGGGCCAGATGGACGCTCATGGTCATGGCAATCCCTCCCCGGAGGGAGACTATGGGGCGGAGAAGAAAAATATGCAAAAAATCTTCAAAAATAAAAAGGGTTTTCCCAACGGATGGGGTATAAGTAATAGACAGCAATTTGGCCTTTGACAGAAAAACGGGAGGGAGACGGTATGGAGCAAACCATCCGGGAACGCACCGAGGCGCTGGAACGCCAGACCCTGTCGCCCCGGGCCTGCCTGTCCGCCAATTCCAGGGGGAGGCAGCGGGAGATCCCGCCCTGCCCCATGCGCACCTGCTTCCAGCGGGATGTGGACCGGGTGGTCCACTGCAAGTCCTTCCGGCGGCTGAAGCACAAGACCCAGGTGTTTTTACAGCCCGAGGGGGACCACTACCGCACCCGGATGACCCATACGCTGGAGGTGTCCCGCATCGCCCGGACCATGGCCCGGGGGCTGGGACTCAACGAGGACCTCACCGAGGCCGCCGCCCTGGCCCACGACCTGGGACACACCCCCTTCGGCCACGCCGGGGAGCGGGCGCTGTCCAGGATGGTGGAGGGGGGATTCCGGCATTATGAGCAGTCCCTGCGGGTGGTGGACCGGCTGGAGAACGACGGTTGGGGGCTGAATTTATGCCATGAGGTGCGCTCCGGCATCCTGTGCCACACCAGGGGGCCGGCGGCGGACACCCTGGAGGGCCAGCTGGTGCGCTTTGCCGACAAAATCGCCTACATCAACCACGACATTGACGACGCCATGCGGGGGGGCATCATCTACCCCACCGACATCCCCGTCCATATCTCCCAGACCCTGGGCTTTACCCACGGGGAGCGCATTGAGACGCTGACCATGGATATCATCCGGGAGAGCGCCCAGGGGGACGTGATCCGCCAGTCCGGGCCGGTGGCCCAGGCCATGCAGGAATTGAAGGAATTCATGTTCCAGTCCGTCTACTTTAACCCCGAGGCCAAGGGGGAGGAGGGCAAGGCGGAGGACATGATCTGCCTGATGTACGAATACTATCTGAAGCATGAGGACAAGCTGCCCCCGGAATACCAGGAGATCCTGGTGCGGGAGGGGAAGGAGCGGGCGGCGCTGGATTACATTGCGGGCATGACGGACACCTACGCGGCGGAGCAGTTTGGCGATCTGTTTATCCCGAAGGGATGGGTAAAAAAGTAAAGGCGCGGGGCCGTCAACGCCGCGTGACAACATGTGGGGAATCAGCATGACAGAATATCGGGTGCCATCGCGTCCCTCCAAGACGGAGTTCACGGAAAAACGCTCCACCTTTATCGGCCACGTCTTCCCGGTGGAGACGGAGGAGGAGGCCCGGGGACGCATCGGCGAGATGAAAAAGAAATACCATGACGCCCGGCACAACTGCTGGTGTTACCTCATCAAGGACGGTGCGGTGCGCTACTCCGACGACGGAGAGCCCCAGGGCACCGCCGGACAGCCCATGCTGGGGGTGTTCCAGAAGGAGGGGGTGGTCAACGTGTGCTGCGTGGTGACCCGCTACTTCGGCGGCATCCTGCTGGGGGCGGGGGGGCTGGCGCGGGCCTATACCAGAAGCGCCAAGGACGCGCTGGACGCCGCGGGTGTGTCCGCCGTCCGCCGGTGGGTGGTTATGGAGGCGCCGTGCCCCTATGCCCGGTTTGAGGAGGTCCGGCGGGAGGTGGCCCGGTTCGGCGGGGTGGAGGAGCGGGTGGACTACGGCGCGGACGTACTGCTGCGCGTCCTGCTCCCGGAGGAGCGTTCGGCCCAGTTCGCCGCCCACCTTTTTGACCTCTCCGCCGGAACCATAGAAGCGCTGGAGGCGGGGGAGGCGTTCCGCGCGGCCCCAATTGACCTATAAATTCCCAAAATAGTGATAAAACAGGGCAAAATTGGCTATGATGCGGAGGTGAGACCATGGCCATACCCGAATCGTTCCTGGATGAGCTGAACAGCCGGGTGAATATTGTGGACGTGGTCTCCTCCTACCTGCCTTTGAACAAAAAGGGGGCCAACTACTGGGGGCTGTGTCCGTTCCACCACGAAAAGACCCCCTCCTTTTCCGTCAATGAGTCCAAGCAGATCTTCTACTGCTTCGGCTGCGGCAAGGGGGGCGGCCCCATCCGTTTTGTGATGGAAATGGACAGCCTGCCCTTCCCGGAGGCGGTGCGCAAGCTGGCCCAGCAGGAGGGGATGGAGGTGCCCGACGACAGCCCCGGCGACGGGGCCTGGCGGGAAAAGCGCAGGCGCATCCTGGAGCTCAACCGCGAGGCCGCCCGGTTCTACCGCTCCATGCTGTCCGACCCCAGGGGGGGGGCGGTGGCGGCCTACATCCGGGACAAGCGGCGCATCAGCCCGAAATTTTCCACCCGGTTCGGCCTGGGGGCTGCGCCCGAGGGCTGGGACAGCCTCATTACCGCCATGAAGGACAAGGGGTACGACAAGTCCGACCTCATCGACGCGGGGCTGGCGGTGGCGGGGAAGAACGGCGGGGTGTACGACAAGTACCGCAATCGGCTGATGCTGCCGGTGATCGACGTGCGGGGGGACGTGATCGGCTTTACCAGCCGGGTGATGGACGACTCCACCCCCAAATACCTGAACACCCCGGAGACCGCCATCTTTAAAAAGCGGTCCATCCTGTACGGCCTCAACTACGCCAAAAACACCAGGCGGCCCAACTTCATTCTGGTGGAGGGCAATATCGACGTCATCACCCTCCACCAGGCGGGGTTTGACAACACGGTGGCCACCATGGGCACCGCCCTCACCGAGGAGCATGTGCGGATGCTGGCGCGGTACACCAAGGAGCTGGTGCTGTGCTACGACAACGACGCCGCCGGGGAGGACGCCACCCAGCGCGCCATCGCCCTGCTGAAAAATTCGGAGGTGGCCGTCAAGGTGCTGCGCCTGCCCAAAAAGCAGCTGGCCGACGGGACGCTGGGCAAGCAGGACGCGGACGACTACATCAAAAACTTCGGCCCCGGGGCCTTTGAGGGTTTGATGGATCGGAGCGCCAACTCGGCGGAGTACCGCTTGAACGTGGTGCGGGGGCAGTTCGACCTGGGCCGTGACGACCAGCGGGCGGCCTACCTCCAGGCGGCGGCGGAGGTCATTGCCGGCCTGCCCAGCCCGGTGGAGCGGGACATCTACGCCGGGCGGTGCGCGGAGCTGGCGAAGGTGTCCAAGGAGGCGGTGGTGCAGGAGGTGGACGGCCTGCGGAAAAAACGGGTCCGTCAGGCCCGCAAGCAGGAGGAACGCCAAAACCTGGCCCCCGTCCGGCAGCTCCAGCCCAAAAGCCGGGAGCTGCGCTACGCCAACGTCCGCTCCGCCCGGGCGGAGGAAGGGGTGCTGCGGGTGGTGCTGCTGGACCCGGAGCTGTTCCGGGAGCTGGACGGGCTGGAGCCGGAGCAGTTTTCCGCCCCCCATCTGGGTAAGGCCTACGGCCTGCTGCGCCGGCGGTGGCGGGAGGGGAGGGGCGTCACCCTGGCGGCGCTGGAGGGGCAGCTGGCCCCGGAGGAGCTGGACGGGCTGACCGCCGCGGCCCAGCAGCCCCAGGCCCGGAATACCGCCCGGGAGGCGTTGGAGGATTGTAAGCAGACCATCCTTGCGGAGAGCCGCAGGGGGAATATACATAGCGCGGAGGACCTGAACGGGTTACAACAGGCGCTGAAACAGAAAAAAGCCTATGGAGGATGAGCGACCAATGAGTGAAAAGAAAAAGACCGTGAAAAAGGCGGACGCCGTGCCCCACACCCAGGCCAGCCCGGAGAAGCTGGAGGCGGCCAAGGCGGAGCTGGCCAAGATGATCGAGGGGGTTCAGAACGGCGAGAAGCTGCTGGAGCTCATCGACACCGGCTATAAAAAGGGCAAGCTGTCCTCCGGCGAAATGATGGAGACGCTGGACTCCATCAGCCTGGAAAGCGACCAGATGGACAAGGTGTACGACGTGCTGGAGAACCTGGGCATCGACACCGCCGGGGACGATTTTCCCCCTGAGCTGGAGGATGACATCCTCCCCCCGGTGGCGGAGCTGGAGGAGATTCCCGAGGAGGAGATTGTCGACCCCAACACCCTGGTGGACTCCTTCGCCATCGACGACCCGGTGCGGATGTACCTCAAGGAGATTGGCAAGGTGGATCTGCTCACCCCCGAGCGGGAGGTGGAGCTGGCCCAGGCCATGGGGGCGGGGGCGGCGGCCAAGGAGCAGCTGGCCGAGCTGGAAAAGTCCGGCGGGGAGATTCCCGATGAGACGCTGAAGGAGCTGAAAAAGGCCATCAAGGGGGGCGAGCGGGCCAAGCAGCAGCTGGCGGAGGCCAACCTGCGGCTGGTGGTGTCCATCGCCAAGCGGTACGTGGGCCGGGGGATGCTGTTCCTCGACCTGATCCAGGAGGGAAACCTGGGCCTCATCAAGGCGGTGGAGAAGTTCGACTATGTGAAGGGCTTTAAGTTTTCCACCTACGCCACCTGGTGGATCCGCCAGGCCATCACCCGCGCCATCGCCGACCAGGCCAGGACCATCCGCATCCCGGTGCATATGGTGGAGACCATTAACAAGGTGATCCGGGTGAACCGGCAGCTTTTGCAGGAGCTGGGCCACGACCCCACCCCGGAGGAGACCGCCGAGGAGATGGGCATGCCGGTGGAGAAGGTGCGGGAGATTCTCAAAATCGCCCAGGAGCCCGTCTCGCTGGAAACCCCCATCGGCGAGGAGGAGGACAGCCACCTGGGCGACTTCATCCCCGATGAGGATGCCTCCGAGCCCTCCGAGGCCGCGTCCTTCACATTGCTGAAGGAGCAGCTGGTGGACGTACTGTCCACCCTCACCCCCCGGGAGGAGAAGGTGCTTCGCCTGCGCTTCGGCATTGAGGACGGACGCACCCGCACCTTGGAGGAGGTGGGCAAGGAGTTCAACGTCACCCGTGAGCGCATCCGGCAGATTGAGGCCAAGGCGCTGCGGAAGCTGCGCCATCCCAGCCGCTCCAAGAAATTGAAGGACTTTTTAAGCTGACCCTTGAAGGTATGGAGGACCGCCCCCGGCCAGTGGCCGGGGGCGGTTTTTGTTTCTATACTCCTAGAATTGTAAACGCGATTCCGGCGTCAGGAAGGGGGCCCAGCCAGCCCTCCAGCTCTTGGATGAGAAATTCAAGCTCTCCGCCGGTTTCCGCTGCTTTTTCGCGGACAGCCCTCCACTGCTCCACGGTGAACTCGGTGGGGCCGTAGGGGTCGTAGGCGGGGACAACGGAATCAAACAGGCCCGGTACGTTCAGGCCGTTCAGGATATCGTCGTCCAGGATGAGGGAATCGTCGCTCCAATAGGTTTCCCTATCCCATTTCCCTTTGACAAACTCATGGTTGCAGCCGCTCTTGACCTCAAATCCGCTGTCAAAGTATTTCATGCCCATCGCCTCACCGAAACACCCGGTTAAAGTCCCTGGGCATCTTGGCCTTGAATGTGACTGCCTCCCCGGTGGCGGGGTGGATAAAGGACAGCTCGCTGGCGTGGAGGCACAGCCGCCCGATGGGGTTGGTACGGGCCCCATACTGCTTATCCCCGGCCACGGGATGGCCCATCTCCTTCATGTGGACGCGGATCTGGTTCTTCCGCCCGGTCTCGATGTTGATGTCCAGCAGGGCGTAGCCGCCCCCGGCTTTTTTTACCTCGTAGCTGGTGACGGCCTCCTTGGCACCCCTGCCCGGCGCGCCGGAAAAGCTCAGGTGGGTGTCCGTCTCCACCAAAAAGGAGCGGATGGTGTCCCGGTCCGGCCTGGGCGTCCCCTCCACCACAGCCAGGTAGCCCCGGCGGGTGACCATCTCGTTCCAATGGGACTGGAACAGCTCCTTAGTCTCGGGATCCCGGGCGAACATCAGCACCCCAGACGTGTCCCGGTCCAGCCGGTGGAGGACGAAAATGCGCTCCCCCACCCGCCGGGCTTTCACGTAGTCGGTGACCATATGGTAGGCGGTGCGCACCTTCTCTTTATCATTGGCCACGCTGAGCAGCTTGGCGGGCTTGTTCACCACGATGAGGTGCTCGTCCTCGTAGAGGAGGGGGAAGGGCAGGGCGTCCGCCCGGGGGGCGGAGGAGGGGAGTATGGACACCTGCTGGCCGGGGGACAGGGGGGTGTCGAACCGGGAGGCGGGCACGCCGTCCACCGCCACCAGCCGGCGGGACAGCAGGGATTTCACGTTGTTGCGGCTCTTACCCTTCACGCTGGAGAGCAGGAAGGGGAGCAGGGTGGTGGGCTCGTTCACCGTGTAGACGGGGGCTTCCCCCTCCCTGCGCCTGTTCTGATGTTCCATTTTGTCACCTGATTTCCTGTTTTCGGACATTGTATCACAGGATGGGGGAAAAGTCCACGAAATTCCGATGGACAGGCAAGCCGGGGCGTTTATTTTCATAGGCTTGCCAGAGGTGATGCATCGTGGGAGAAAAAGAGGGCATTCTGCTCCGGGCGTCCAGGCTGTTTGACCTGCCCGCCGACGCGCTGGCGGGCGCGCCCCGGGTGGAGATCATCGGGGACGGGGAGCTGCGCATGGGCCCCCACCGCGGAATTCTGGCCTACGGCTCGGAAGAAATCCATATTTCCGGCGGCAGCCTGGTGGTGGTGGTGCGGGGGGGCGGGCTGGAGCTGAAAGCCATGACCCCGGAGGAGCTGCTGGTCACGGGGACCATCACCGCCGTGGAGTTTATGAGGTGAGGGAATGAAATGGCTCATTAACCTGTTGCGGGGCTATGTGGAACTCCAGGTCACCGGGGCCTTCCCCGAGCGGCTTTTGAACCTGTGCGCCCAGAACCGGCTCCAGTTCTGGAAGCTGTGCTGGCTGGACGAGACCAGCTTTACCTTCCGCATTGCCCTTCGGGACCGGAAGAGGCTGGACGGGCTGGCCCAGCGGGCCATGTGCGAGCTGCGGGAGAAGGGCCGCCGGGGGGCGGCGGTGGTGGCGGAGCGGATGGCAGAGCGCCGCTGGGGATTTCTGGCGGGGCTGGCGTTCTGCTTTTTGGCGGTGAGCTTTCTGTCCAGGTTTCTGCTGGTGGTGGAGGTGACGGGCAACGACACCGTCCCCACCGCCGTCATCCTCTCCCAGCTCCGGCGGGTGGGGGTATGTCCGGGGGCCTATGGCCCGGCCATCCGGGAGCTGGAGGCGTCCAACGACGCTTTGCGGGGGCTGCCGGAGCTGAGCTACCTGGCCGTCAATATCTATGGGACCCGGGCGGAGGTGGTGGTGCGCGAGGCGGAAAAAAAGCCGGAGCTGCTGGACGAGGCCACCCCGGCCGATGTGGTGGCCAAGGCGGACGGCATCATTGAGGACATCCAGGCGGACGCGGGCCGCCCTCTGTTCCAGGACGGGGACGTGGTGGCCAAGGGGGAGGTGCTGATCACCGGCGAGCTGGATCTGAAGGAGCCGGAATATGGCACGGTGGATCTGGGGCGGCTCATCGTCCACGCCGCCGGGTCGGTGACGGCCCGGACCTGGCGGGTTTTGGAGGAGACCGTGCCCCTCGCCGCCCAGGGAAAGGCGTACACCGGGGAGGAGCGGACAGGGTACGGCGTAAAAATTTTGTGGATTGATTTGGATTTTTTACAAAACAGTAGCATTTCTGGTGGAAGATATGATAAAATAACCAGGACTGAGCAGCTCTGCCTCTTTGGCCGCGCGGTTCCCGTGTGGCTGACCACCACTACCCTGCGCGCCTATGAGCTGGAGGAGCGGTCTGTGGACCGTGAGGCGGCGGCGCTGCGGCTGGAGCAGGCCCTGTCCGTCCGGCTGCAAAGGCTGATGGAGGCCAACCGGGGAGAGGTTTTACACACCGACCTGGTGACCAGGGAGGAGGGCGGACGGCTCACCGTCACCCTGCTGGCGGAGTGCCGGGAGGAGATCGGGCGCACCGTGAAGCGGGAGGGGGACGTGGGGCGGATTCCAGGCACGATCTATACCAATGACGGCGGCTGAGGGCCGCGCAAGAGGAGTGTACCAATGACAGAGCAGAATATCAGCATTGAGCGGATGGAGGAGGCCGTCAACCTGTTCGGCCTGTTCGACGAGAATATCCGCCTGATTGAGCAGGAACTGGACGTGTCGGTGGTGAACCGGGAATCCAACCTGAAAATTTCCGGCGAGGGTGAGAACGTCATGTGGGCGGTAAAGGCCATCCAGGGCCTGCTCACCCTGTCCGCCAAGGGGGAGGCCATCGGCCAGCAGAACGTGCGCTATATCATCGAGCTGGTCCGCTCCGGCAACGAGGGCAAGATCGCCCAGCTGGCGGGGAACGTGGTGTGCGTCACCGCCAAGGGCAAGCCCATCAAGGCCAAGACCATCGGCCAGCAGAAGTACGTGGACGCCATCAAAAACAGCACCGTCACCATCGGCGTGGGCCCCGCCGGCACGGGCAAGACCTATCTGGCGGTGGCCGCAGCGGTGGCCGCCTTCCGGGAGAAGCAGATCAACCGCATCATTTTGACCCGCCCCGCCGTGGAGGCGGGGGAGCGGCTGGGCTTTCTGCCCGGCGATTTGCAGTCCAAGGTAGACCCTTATCTGCGTCCCCTGTACGACGCGCTGTTCGACATGCTGGGGGCGGAGACCTACCAGAAGTACCTGGAGCGGGGAAATATCGAGGTGGCCCCCCTGGCCTATATGCGCGGGCGGACGCTGGACGACTCGTTCATCATTCTGGACGAGGCCCAGAACACCAGCCGGGAGCAGATGAAGATGTTCCTCACCCGGCTGGGGTTCGGGTCAAAAATTGTCATCACCGGCGACGCCACCCAGATTGACCTGCCGGCGGACAAGGTGTCCGGCCTGAAGGAGGCCATGCGGGTGCTCAAAGGGGTGGAGGACATCTCCATCTGCCAGCTCACCGGGGCGGACGTGGTGCGCCACGTCATCGTCCAGCGCATCATCAAGGCTTACGAGGACGACGAGAAGCGCCGGGCCATCAGGCGGGACAAGCGTTGAGGGGGGCGGGTAAGATGCCTAAGCATGAAATCATGACCTCTGCCGACATCCCGGGAGTGGATGACGGCCTGCGCAGCTTTTTGCGCAAGGTGATCCGCGCCGCCCTGGATGCGGAGGGAGTGGAGACGTCCTGTGAGGTCGATGTGCTGGTCACCAATGACGCGGGCATCCGCCAAATCAACCTGGATATGCGGGGGGTGGACGCACCCACCGACGTGCTGTCCTTCCCCATGTTCGATTTAACGCCGGGGGACAAGCCGCCGGAGGAGGACGCCGACCCGGCCACGGGTCTGGTCCCCTTGGGGGATATGTGCATCTCCCTGGAGCGGGCAAAGGCCCAGGCCAAGGAATACGGCCATTCCAACCGCCGGGAGCTGGCCTATCTGGCTGTCCACTCCGTCCTCCACCTGCTGGGCTACGACCATTTGGACGAGGGGCCGGAGAAGGCCCGGATGCGGGGGCGGGAGGAGACCATCATGGCCGAATTGGGGCTGGAGAGAAAGGAAACTACATGAGAATACGTTGTTTTTTATTGTCGGCGGCCCTGGCGCTGCTGCTGGCCGGGTGTCAGGCGGAGGAGCCGGTGGAAACCGTGTCCGCGCCGCCCGAGCCGTCCCAGGGGCAGAGCGCCCTGTCGGAGCCGTCCCCCGCGCCCAGCGGGCCGATGAGCGCCCCGCCGGAGGAGCTCACCCCCGAGGAGCTGCTGGCGGAGCAGCCCATCGACGGGACCCATGACGCGTTCCTGGTGGACACCGGGGGGAAGCTGGGGACGCTGCTGGTGACGGCGGAGAAGGGGGAGCGGGGGCCGAACCCAAACCCGGAATGGGAGTCGTGGGAGTACCCGGTGTACCTTTCCGTCTGGAATCCCGCGGGTATGAGCCAGCCGATTCAGAAGCTGGAGGGAACGGCTTGGGATGTGGATTGGAACGCGTATGACCGGCATGAGGAGCTGGACGCCAACTTTGACGGATACATGGATTTCAGCTGGTTATGCAGCAGGGGAAACGGAGCCAGCTCCTGGTATCTCTGGGTGTGGGACGAGGGGGCCGGGCAGTTTGTGGAGGTTCCGGAATACCGGGAGATCTCCTTGCCCCGCTGCAACCCGGAGACGGAGGTCATTGACGGCTGGGCCCGGAACAGCGGGGCCGGGGACGGCGTGACCACCTTCCACCGCTGGGAGGACGGCAGGCTGGTGTGCGTGCGGCGGATCGAGACGTGGTGGGAGGTGGATGAGGAGGTCCGCACAGAGGAGGAGACCACGGTGCACCCCATGCACCTCAAAGTGGAGGACCGGGTCGGCGGGGAGCTGACCCAGGTGTATTACCAGTATTTTTCGCCGGGCGAGAGCTTCTCTCCGGAGCAGGAGAAATGGGAAAACCTGGACTACCACGGCGGGGAATAAAAACGCTCAAGAAAGTTGAGGATCACCTATGAACATCAAAAAATCAGGCATCATCACCATCTGCGGCCGGCCCAATGTGGGCAAGTCCACCCTGGCCAACACCCTGGCGGGGGAGAAGGTGGCCATCGTCTCCCCAAAGCCCCAGACCACCCGCAACCGCATCTGCGCCGTCCTTAACCGGGGGGAGAGCCAGTTTGTGTTTGTGGACACCCCCGGCCTCCACAAGGCCCGCACCCGCCTGGGAGACTATATGGTGAAGGTGGTTCGCCAGTCGGTGGCCGACGTAGACGGGGTGATGCTGCTGGTGGAGCCGGTGGACCATATCGGCGGGCCGGAGGAGGAGCTCATCGGCCGCATCAAGGCCTTGGGGGCCCCCGCCGCCCTGGTCATCAACAAGATCGACACGGTGGAGAAGGAAAAGCTGCTCTCCGTGATGGCGGTATACGGCGCGGCCCATGACTGGGACGCGGTTGTGCCCATCTCGGCGAAAACCGGGGAGGGCGTGGACGAGCTGCTGGAGGTCTTAGGCGGCTGGCTGCCCGAGGGGCCCCAGCTCTTCCCCGACGGGGCGGTCACCGACCAGCCCGAGCGGCAGATCATGGCGGAGATCGTCCGAGAGAAGCTGCTGCGGGAGCTGGACAAGGAGATCCCCCACGGCACGGCGGTGGAGGTGACGAAATTTTCCCAGCGGGACAACGACATCATCGACTGCCATGTGACCATATACTGTGAAAAGGCCTCCCACAAGGGCATTATCATCGGCAAGGGCGGTGGGATGCTGAAAAAAATCAGCACCCAGGCCCGCCAGGACATGGAGGCCTTCATGGGCGCCAAGGTGTATCTGGATACCTGGGTGAAGGTGAAGGAGAACTGGAGGGATAACCCCGCCGCCATCCAGAACTTTGGGTACACGGAGGATTGAAGACATGGTGGACATTGAAAACTGGATGGGGGAGCTGGCCGAAAAATTGACGGGCCGGTTCGGCCCCCGGCTGCTGTTCCTGGGCCTTCAGGGCAGCTATGGCAGGGGGGAGGCCGGCGAGGACAGCGACATCGATGTGGCGGCGGTGCTGGACCGGGTGGAGCTGGCCGACCTGGACGCCTACCGGGCCGTTGTCCGGCAAATGCCCGAGGGAGAGAAGGCCTGCGGCTTCCTTTGCGGGGCGCGGGAGCTGAAAAGCTGGCCCAAATACGACCTGTGCCAGCTGGCGCGGGACGTGCGGGCGTACCGGGGCGAATTGGGGCCCCTGCTGCCGCCCATGGGCCGGAAGGACTTGGCGGACGCCGCCGCCATCGGCGCGTCCGGCATTTACCACGCCGCCGTGCACACCTACCTGTACGCGCCCAAGGAGGAATGGCCCGGCTTTTTAGAGGGGACCCACAAGGGGGCGTTTTTCACCCTGCGGGCCCTCCACGAGCTGCGCACCGGGGAAAATGTGCGCGCCAAACGGGAGCTGCTGCCCCGGCTTGCCGGGGATGAGCGGGAAATTTTGGCATACAGCCTGTTTCATCCCAAAGAAGAGCCGGAGGCCGCCTTTGCCCGGCTGCTGCGCTGGTCTGCCGCCGCCATGGCGGAGGGCTGAGGGGCGGCACACAAAATTTCCCTGACATATCCGCCCCGTTTCTGCCCATGCTAACCGGGCAAAGGAGGGGCGGCGGATGATGCGCGAACAATACTGGGGCCTGTTTTGGACCACGGGGATGCCGGAGGCGTGGCTGATGAGCCGGAGTGGCGAGAAGGCCGACGCGGGGCTGAGGATCGAGGGCCCGTGGGGGCTGTCCGGCCCGCCCGCCGGCGTGGAGCCCAGCCCGTCCGATGGGGCGGGCTGGCCCCGGCTGCCCATTTGAATCCACTGCCCCGGCATATGCCGGGGCGGTACATAGGAGGCGCGTGATGCACCTGACCACCAACGCCCTCGTGCTGCGCGAGGTGAATTACAAGGAATCGGACAAAATCCTGACCCTGCTGACGGAACGGGAGGGCAAGCTTACCGTGTCCGCCCGGGGGTGCCGGAAAAAGGACAGCCCCATCTCCGCGGCCTGCCAGCTGCTGGCCTGGGGGGAATTTACGCTGTACGAATTCCGGGAGATGTGGTCGGTGAAGGAGACGGCCTCGGAGCGGCTGTTCAACGGGGTGCGGGCCGACCTGGACAAGCTGGCCCTGGCCAGCTACCTGGCCGAGGTCACCGAGGCGCTGGCTGAGGAGGGCCAGCCCGACCCCGCCCTGCTGGCGGTGGCCCTCAACTGCCTCCACGCCCTGGACAAGCTGAACCATCCCCTGGCCCAGGTAAAAACTGCGTTTGAATGGCGCTCCATGGCCCTGGCGGGGTACGAGCCCCAGATCGGGCGGTGCGGCGTGTGCTCACGGGAGCAGCCCAGGGAGCCCCACATCCACCTGGGGGAGGGGACGCTCCACTGCGCTTCCTGCCGGGCCGGGCTGGGGGAGGGGGTGTCCATGCCGCTGACCACGGCGGCGCTGGCCGCCCTGCGGCATATTGTCTGGGGGCCCCGGAAGCGGCTGCTGGCCTTCCGCCTGGACGGGGAGGGGCTGCAAAAGCTGTCCGACGCGTCGGAGGCCTATCTGATGACCCGGCTGGAGCGGGGGTTCCGGACGCTGGACTTCTACAAACGGATTACATACAAACCAACTGCTGTAAATTGAGGAAAGTAATTATGACGCCATTATTTGAAAAATCCATTGAGACCCTGGAGCTGCCCCGGGTGCTGGCCCTGCTGGCGGATGAGGCGGCCACCGAGGAGGGCCGGGAGCGGTGCCTGGCCCTGCGGCCGGTGAGCGTCCCGGGCGACGTGAACCGCCTGCAAAAGCAGACGTCCGCCGCCTTTGAATTGCTGGTGAAGCACGGTACGCCGTCCCTGTCGGGCATACGTCCCGTGGCCGCCGCCCTGCAAAGGGCGGACCGGGGGGGCGCGCTGAACACCCGGGAGCTGCTGAACATCGCCCAGGTGCTGCGCTGCGCCCGGAATGTCCGGGAATACGGCGGCGGGGGCGAGGGGAAAACGGTGCTGGACGGCTATTTCGACAGCCTCACCGCCAACCGTTTTCTGGAGGACAAGATCACTGGCTCCATCCTCAGCGAGGACGAGATCGCCGACGCAGCCTCCCCGGAGCTGGCCGACATCCGGCGGCACATCCGGGCGGCGGCGGGCAAGGTGCGGGATGTGCTCAACCGGCTCATCTCGTCCAACCAGTCCAAGTATTTGCAGGACGCCATCATCACCATGCGGGGGGGCCGCTACGTGGTGCCCGTGAAGAGCGAGCACAAGAACGACATACCCGGCCTGGTTCACGACGTGTCCGGCTCCGGCGGCACCTTCTTCATCGAGCCCATGGGGGTGGTAAACGCCAACAACGAGCTGCGGGAGCTCCAGGCCAAGGAGCAGAAGGAGATCGAGCGGATCCTGGCCGAGCTGTCCGCCGACTGCGCCGGGCATCTGACGGACATTGAGGACGACTACCAGACTCTGGTGTCCCTGGACTGCATTTTCGCCCGGGCCAAGCTGTCCTCCGCCATGGGGGCCATGGAACCGGTGCTGGGCAGCCGCATTGAGCTGAAACGGGCGCGCCACCCCCTGCTGGACCCCAAGACCGCCGTGCGCAACGACCTGGCCCTGGGCGGAACGTTCGATACCCTGGTCATCACCGGCCCCAACACCGGCGGCAAGACCGTCACCCTGAAAACCCTGGGCCTGCTCACCCTGATGACCCAGTGTGGGCTGCACATCCCGGCGGCGGACGGCTCCACGGTGAAGGTGTGCTCCGCCGTGCTGGCGGACATCGGCGACGAGCAGTCCATCGACCAGTCCCTGTCCACCTTCTCCTCCCACATGACCAACATCGTGGCCATTCTGGAGCAGGCGGACGACGAGACGCTGATCCTCTTCGACGAGCTGGGGGCGGGCACCGACCCGGTGGAGGGCGCGGCCCTGGCCGCCGCCGTCATCGAGTCCGCCAGGGCCATGGGCGCCCACGTGGCCGCCACCACCCACTACGCCGAGCTGAAGGTGTACGCCATGACCACCAGCGGGGTGGAGAACGCCTCCTGCGAGTTCGACGTGGAGACGCTGGCCCCCACCTACCGGGTGCTCATCGGCATCCCCGGCAAGTCAAACGCCTTTGCCATCTCCCGGAGATTGGGCCTGCCCGGCTATATCATCCAGAAGGCGGCGGACCGCATCGACGCGGAGAACGTGCGCTTCGAGGACGTGCTCAGCCAGCTGGACCTACAGCGCCAGGCCATGGAAAAGGAAAAGGAGAAGGCGGCCCAGCTGCGCCGGGAGATGGAAGAGGACCGGGCCCAGGCGGAGGAATACCGCGCCCGGATTGAGGAGGAGCGCCGGCGCGCCACAGAAAAGGCCCAGGCGGAGGCCCGCTCCATCATCGAACAGGCCAGGGAGGCCGCCGACCAGACCTTCAAGGAGCTCAACGAGATGCGCCGCCGCCAGGAACAGGCCAAGGACTGGGTGGACGACAACGAGCGGCGTTCCGAGCTGCGCCGGAAGCTCAACGAGGCGGACGCCGCCCTGGGGGGCCGCAAGGAGGACCTGCCGCCCCCGCCGCCCACCCGGGACGCGGTGGCGGGCGATATTGTGGAGCTGGTGAAGATGGGAACCCAGGCGGAGGTGGTGGGGGTGAACAAGGACGGCACCCTCCAGCTCCAGGCGGGCATCTTGAAGCTGAAGGCCAGGCAGGGCGAGGTTCGGGTGCTGGAGGACGCCACCGCCCGGAAAAAGCAGAGCGCCAGGGACAGGCAGCGTTCCGCCTCGGTGGGCCGCCCCTTCCGGGCCTCCGCCGCCAAGGCGGAGCTGGACCTGCGGGGTATGATGGTGGACGAGGCCCTGGGTGCGGTGGATCTGTTTCTGGACAACGCACTGATGGGCAAGCTGGAGACGGTGACCATCATCCACGGCAAGGGCACCGGCGCGCTGCGCAAAGCGGTGCGGGAGCATTTGAAAAAGAGCCGCTACGTGAAGGAGTACCGCCCCGGCGTCTATGGAGAAGGGGAGGACGGGGTGACGGTGGCCACTTTGAAATAGGGACGGTGTCCGCCCCTGGCGGACGCTCAAAAGTAGTGAAATTATGGGGGGTTTTCACGAAAGAGCCTGTGAGAATTTGGTGAAAATGCTCTTGACGTTTGGGGGCTAAATTTGGTATTCTTATGGGGTAAAAAATTCGGGAGAGCAATCAGGTCGCGGTACGCTGGACCGAAACAACTTGATGGAGGGAACCGCTCATGTATATGAAAGAGACAACCGTCAACAATCAGGTCGGCCTGCACGCCCGCCCGGCGACGTTTTTTATCCAGAAGGCCAATGAGTTCAAAAGTTCCATCTGGGTGGAAAAGGATGACCGCCGGGTCAATGCCAAGAGCCTGCTGGGCGTTCTGTCTTTGGGCATCGTGAAGGGGACGGCCATCAACCTCATCGCGGATGGTCCCGACGAGGAGGCCGCCATTAACGCGCTGGTGGAGCTCATCAACTCCGAGTTCGCCGAGTGATTCTATGTTGACCACGAAAAAGCGCCGCAGATGCGGCGCTTTTTTTGCTAGAAGCGCGACGAAAGGCGCATAGGGGCGGATGGAACGGAGCGAGGAGAAAAGCCCAAGACCCACGAAGTGGGACTGGGTTTTCTCCGAGCCGGAGCGAAGCCGCCCCGTAATGCGCCCAATCGGAGCGTGACAAAGAAGCGCGACGAAAGGCGCATAGGGAGGTGGCCCCATTGACATTCGATGAGCTACGGGACAAGGCCCACGCCCTGCCCCTGAAGCCCGGCGTGTATATCATGCAGAACGCGGCCAGCGAGGTCATCTACGTGGGCAAGGCCAAGGCGCTGAAAAACCGGGTGAGCCAGTATTTCCAGGACCAGTCCCGCCACAATGAAAAGACCCGGGCTATGGTGGGCCAGATCGACCACTTCGATGTCATCGTGGTGCAGTCGGAGTTTGAGGCCCTGGTGCTGGAGTGCGCCCTCATTAAGCGCCACCAGCCCCGGTATAACATTCTGCTCAAGGACAGCAAGGGCTTCCCCTATATCCGCCTGTCCCCGGGGGACTACCCCCGGTTTTCCCTGGCCGCCAGGGCGGAGGACGACGGGGCGCGCTATTTTGGGCCCTATGGCTCCCGCTTTGCCAGCCAGGGCATCATCGACGCCCTGCGCCAGGCGCTGCGCCTGCCCGCCTGCCGCCGGAAATTCCCCCGGGATATTGGGAAGGAGCGGCCGTGCCTCAACTTCCACATGGGCGTGTGCGACGGGTACTGCCGGACGGAGATGGACCAGAGCCAGTACAGGCGATCCATCGACCAGGCGGTGCGGCTGCTGGAGGGCAGGCTGGACGAGGTGGTGGACGAGCTGTCCGCCGAGATGGAACTGGCGGCGGAGGAGCTGCGCTTTGAAAAGGCAGCCCAGCTCCGGGACCGCATCCGCTCCATCCAGCTGCTGTCCACCCGGCAGAAGGCGGTGGCCGGGTCTCTGGCGGACACCGATGTGGTGGGCTACCACCGGGGGGAGGCCAAGAGCTGCTTTGTGGTGCTCCATTACATCGGCGGCGAGCTGGCGGCCAAGGATTGGGAGCTGCTGGGCATCCCCATGGAGGACGAGCAGACCACCGTGTCCACCCTGGCGGCCCAGTACTACGGCGGGCGGGGGCAGCTCCCCCGGCAGATTCTGCTGCCCTGCGACATCGACGAGCAGGTGGAGCTGGCCCGGATGCTCACCGAGGCTGTGGGCCGCAAGGTGGAGGTGCTCACCCCCCAGCGGGGTGCCAAGATGGAGCTGGTGCGCCTGGCCAACGAGAACGCCGCGGAGGAGGTGCTCCGGGCCACCACGGCGGAGGAGCGCCGCTCCAAGCTGACGGAGGCCCTGGGGGCGCTGCTGGGGATGGAGGGGCTGCCCCACCGCATCGAGGCCTTCGATATCTCCAACACGGGCAGCTCTGACATTGTGGCGTCCATGACGGTGCATATCGACGGCAGGCCGCTGAAGCGGGATTACCGCCATTTCAAGCTGAAGGATATGCCCCACGCCGACGACTACGCCTCCATGGAGCAGGTGGTGGAGCGGCGCTTCCGGCGGTATCTGGACGGGGACGAGAAGTTTGCGGACCGGCCCGACCTGCTGCTCATCGACGGCGGCGCGGGACAGGTGAAGGCGGCCCAGGAGGCGCTGGCCCGCCTGGGGGTGGGCGGTATCCCGGTATACGGCATGGTGAAGGACAACCGGCACCGCACCCGGGCCCTCCAGGCCGGGGACGGGCGGGAGATCGGCATCCAGGCCAACCAGGCGCTGTTTTCCATGGTGGGCCGCATCCAGGAGGAGACCCACCGCTTCGCCATCGAGTTCCACCGCCAGCAGCAGGCGGGGCATTTGAAGGGCTCGGCACTGGATAATATCCCCGGGGTGGGCCCGGCCCGGAAGGCGCAGCTGCTAAAGGCGTTCAAGAGCGTGAAGGCTGTCAAGGCCGCGAGCCTGGAGGAATTGGCCGCGGTGGTGCCCCAAAACACCGCCCAGGCGGTGTACGCCCACTTCCACCCCGCAGAAAATCAGCAGCGAAAGGACGAGACGCTATGAGAGTGATCGCGGGAACCGCCCGGAGCCGCCGGCTGGAGGCGCTGCCCGGCCTGGACACCCGGCCCACCACAGACCGGGTGAAGGAGAGCATTTTCAACGTGATCCAGTTTGACATCGAGGGGCGGCGGGTGTTGGACCTGTTTGCCGGGACGGGACAGCTGGGCGTTGAGGCGCTCAGCCGTGGGGCGGCCTTCTGCGACTTTGTGGACAGCGCCCCCGCTGCGCTGGAGGTGGCGCGGAAAAACGTCAAGGCCTGCGGTTTTGAGGGCCGCGCCGCCTGCCACGGCAGGGATTTTTCCGCCTTTCTCAGCCGGGCCGGGGAGAAATACGGCCTCGTCTTCCTGGACCCACCCTACGCCTCGGGAAGCCTGGAGCGGGCGCTGGATATGATTGCCGCGATTGACATTGTGGTGGAAAATGGTATAATAGTGTGCGAAAGCCCGGCGGACCACACCCTTCCAGACCTCCCGGCGCCCTATGAAAAGGGGAGGGAGTACCGCTACGGGACAATCAAATTCACCCTGTACCGCAGGAGGGCCCGCCCATGAGACGCGCCATTTACCCCGGCAGCTTTGACCCGGTGACCCTGGGCCATCTGGATATCATCAAGCGGGCCGCCGCCATTTTCGACGAGCTTATTGTCTGCGTCAGTGTGAACTCCGCCAAGGATGGGGGGCTGTTCTCCCCGGAGGAGCGGGTGGAGCTGATCCGCACGGTGACGGAGGAGCTGCCCAACGTGAAGGTGGACTGTTCCCGGGAGCTGGTGGCGGAGTACGCCAGGCGCTGCCGGGCCAGGGTGCTGGTGAAGGGGCTGCGGGCGGTGTCCGACTACGAGTCGGAGATCCAGATGGCCATGATTAACGCCAAGCTGTACCCCAGGCTGGACACGGTGTTCCTCTACACCCGGCCCAAATATGCCTACCTCAGCTCCACGGTGGTGAAGGAGCTGGCCCGGTATGGGGCGGAGCTGTCCGACTTCGTACCCCGGCAGATCATCGAACGGGTGCGGGACAAGGTGACCGGGAGCGGCCGGGATTACCTGTAAACCACGAGCTTACATCAAAAGGAGAGATGACGCATGGCGACTGCCGTGGACGAACTGCTGGACATGCTGTTTGACATGATCGACGAGGCGAAAAACGCCGCTTTCAGCGGCGACAAGTGCGTGATCGAGCGGGATAAAGCGTTGGACCTGATTGAGGACGCCAAAAAGCAGCTGCCGGTGGATCTGGCCGAGGCACGGAAGATCCTCAACGCCCGCAATGAGTACCTGGCCGCCGCCAAGCGGGAGGCGGAGGAGATCAAAAAACGGGCGGAGATCGAGGCCAACCAGATGGTGAGCGAGGCCCCTGTGATGACCCAGGCCCGCCAGAAGGCGCGGGAGGTGCTGGCCCACGCCGACGAGGAGGCGAAAAAGACCTGCCGGGAGACCAACGAGTACTGCGTAGACCTGCTGCGGCGCACGGAGGACGCCCTGGCCGCCGCCCATGCGGAGATGCGCCAGGTGCACAACCAGTTCCGCACCGGGATGGGGGGAAGCGCCGGGAGCGAGCGGCCCTCCGGCGGCAGCCGGATGTACGACGCGGAAGCGGACGGCTGAATGCCGGTTCCCGCGCCCGCGTGTTTCGGCGATTGACATTATTTTTTACATAAATTGGGTCCCGTCGTGGTAAAACACGGCGGGATTTTTTTGTGTACCAGATTTGGGGGAGAGGTGGAAAAACAGGACCATAACCTGTGCAAACAGGGGGTTTTTTGAGAAGGAACGAATGCTTGTTCGACAAAAAACGACGGATAATCCCCTCAAAATGGGCAAAATCACTGAAAAAAAGTCCTTGCATTTTATGGGAGGCTACGGTATACTGAAAAGCGTAGTGGAGTGAAATGGAGTAAATCTGCTATATTCAGGAGTGAAATGGAGGGAATGGGATGACCGGCACCTACGAGCACAGCATCGACAACGCCGGACGCCTCATTGTGCCCTCCAAGCTGCGGGATAAGCTGGGCGCTTCCTTTTACCTGGCGGTGGGGGTGAAGGAGAACCTGACCCTCTACCCCATGGAGACCTGGGACAAGCTGCGCGCGCGGGTGTCCGAGCTGTCCACCACCGACGCGGCGGCTATGGACCTGTTCTTCGCCAGCGCACAGCTGTGCGAGGCGGACAAGCAGTGGCGGTTCCAGGTGCCCTCCTACCTGAAGGAGTACGCCAAGATCGACCGGGACGTGGTCATCACCGGCAACAACGACCGGGCCCAGATCTGGAGCGCCGACAACTGGAAGGCCAAGACCCGCCAGCAGCTCAACCCGGAGACCATTGCCAGCCTGATGAAGAACCTGGGGATCTGACGCCATGATGGAATTTACCCACAAGCCGGTGCTTCTGGCCGAGTGCCTGGACGGGCTGAACATACGCCCCGGCGGCGTCTATCTGGACGGCACCCTGGGGAGGGCGGGCCACTCGCTGGAGATTGCCAGGCGGCTTACCACCGGGCGGCTCATTGCCATCGACCGGGATAAGGCCGCGCTGGATGCCGCCCCCGCCCGGTTTGGGAACTACCTGGACCGGGTGACCCTGGTGCGGGGCAGCTTTGGGAACCTGCCCTCCATCCTCTCCTCGCTGGGCGTGGGCGGGGTGGACGGGATGCTCTTTGACCTGGGAGTGTCCTCCCCTCAGCTGGACGACGGCAGCCGGGGCTTCTCTTATTTACAGGACGCCCCGCTGGATATGCGCATGGACCAGTCCGCCCCCCTCACCGCCCGGGATGTGGTGAACGGCTGGAGCCAGGAGGAGCTGAAGCGGATTTTGTGGCAGTACGGCGAGGAGCGCTATGCCGGCCCCATCTCCGCCGCTATGGTGCGGGAGCGGGGTCGCGGCCCCATTGAGACCACCGGGCAGCTGGCGCAGCTCATCCGGGACGCCATGCCCGCCAAGGCGCGCCGGGAGAAACAGCACCCGGCAAAACGCTCCTTCCAGGCCATCCGCATCGCGGTGAATGACGAGCTGGGGGAGCTGGAGCGGCTGCTGGGGTGCGCGCTGGACGTGCTGAAGCCTGGCGGGCGGCTGGCGGTCATCTCCTTCCACTCTTTGGAGGACCGGCTGGTCAAGACCGCCTGTGCCCAATGGGCCAGGGGCTGCACCTGTCCGCCGGATTTCCCGGTATGCGTATGCGGCAAGACCCCGAAGGTGAAGCTCATCGGCAAGCGCCCCATCACGGCCGGCGAAGAGGAGCTGGAGGAAAACCCCCGCGCCCGCAGCGCCAAGCTGCGTGTGGCGGAAAAGCTGTAAGCGATCAACCCTGACCCTGCGGGCAGCACAGTAGGGTGTGGACAGCACAAAGGAGAGTGCCCTATGGCGACGCAGAGAAGGACCGACGCAAGGAGATACCGCACCAGCGGAAACGTGGCTTACCAGCCGGAGTTTGAGCAGGAGAGCGTCCGCGAGCCCTCCCGCCGGGAGCTGGTACGGGGGAATACGGTCCGCCGCCCGGAACCCCGCCGCCGTCCCCAGCCGCAGCCCCGCCGCCGCCCGGCGGCCCGGCCCAGCATCCAGGTGCGGCCCCAGAGCGCCGTGGCCCCCTTCACGGTGGTGGGCCTGTTCGCGGTGCTGGCCTGCACGCTGCTGCTGGTGGTGAACTGCGCCCGGCTGGCGGTGGCCAACAACGGGATTGTGGAGCTGCGCGGCGACCTGGCCCAGCTCCAGGATGAAAACCGGGTGCTCCAGGCCAAGTACGAGCTGCTGTTCGACGTGGAGGAGATTGAGAGGCAGTTCCTGTCCAACGGCTCCATGGTGCGCGCCACCCCGGGGCAGACGGTGTACCTGGATTTGTCCGGTGGGGACAGCGTGGTCTATTACGAGGGCGCGGGAAGCGGATTGTCCGCCCTCCTCCAGCGGGCGGAGCAGTTTTTTGCCGGCCTGATGCCGTGAGAAGGCGCGGATACAGGTTCTAATGGACCGGGCCCGGCACATAGATTTACCCGTAGAGACAAAAGAGGGGCGTGTGGAACACACAGGGTTCCCGCGCCCCTCTCCCATAGCGGCCGCGCCCTGGGCCGCCCGGAAAACCCGTGAGGAGGAGCAAGCCCATGCAGGACCCCAACCGCAAACCCCGCCGCTCAGACGGAAGAAACAACCGCAGCCTGTTCCGGCGCACCATTTTTCTGATGGTTGTGCTGGGCATCGGCATATTCCTCCCGCTGGTGGCGCAGCTCTACAAGCTCCAGATCGTGGAGCAGGAGGAGTGGGAGCGCCGGGCGGCAAACCAGCAGACCCGGAGCGTGTCCGTGGCCGCCAACCGGGGCACCATCTACGACCGGGAGGGCCGGGCCATGGCCATGTCCGCCACGGTCTACAAGCTGGTTTTGTCGCCTATGGGCGTGTACGGCTCGGTGGACAAGGAGAAGTATAAAACGGACGGAAAACTGGACGAGACGGCCTATGAAAAGGCCCTCTACGACCTGCGCAAAACCATTGTGGACGGCATTGTGGACCTGTTCGGCTATGATGAGGAGCGGCTGTGGAAGCGGGTGGAGCGCATTGATTCCGGCTATGAGGTGCTCTACTACGAGCTGGAGGAGGAGGACGCGGAGCGGGCCCGGCAGTTTATCAGCGAGAAACGGCTGGGCTCGGGCCTCCAGGTCACCCCCAGCAGCAAGCGGTACTACCCCTTTTCCTCGGTGGGCTCCCACATCCTGGGGTACATGGGCCAGACCAAGGAGAGCGGCGAAAACAAGGTGGGCAAGGCGGGCATCGAGGCAGGCTATGAGGATGTGCTGTCCGGCGAGCTGGGCCGGGTGGTGACGTCCAAAAACGGCTGGGGGATGGAGATGATCTCCGGCTATGAGATGTATTTCGACGCCCAGAACGGCTATGACGTGACCCTCACCGTGGACGAGCGCATCCAGGCCATGCTGGAGCAGACCCTGGCGGAGGGCATCGAGACCTACGACGTGCAGGCGGGGGCCTTCGGCCTTGCCATCGATCCCCAGACGGGGGCGGTGCTTGCCATGGCCAGCTCCCCGGACTTTGACCCCAACAACTGGGGGGAGCTGCTCAGCGAATCGCTCCAGGCCGAGGTGGAGCGGGTGAAGACGGAGGAGGGGGACGAGGCCGCCGACGCCGCCTGGAAGGACGCCTGGGACCGGCAGATGAAAAACCGGGTGCTCACCGAGACCTATGAGCCCGGGTCGGTGTTCAAGCCCGTCACCGTGGCCATCGGTTTGGAGGAGGGAATCATCTCCCTGGACGACCACTTCTCCTGCGGCGGCAGCAAGATGGTGGGCGGCGAGTCCATCCACTGCCACAAAAAGGGCGGCCATGGGGACCAGACGCTGACCAAGGCGGTGATGAACTCCTGCAACGTGGCCCTGATGGACATCGCGGAGCGGATCGGGGCGGAGACCACCTGGAAGTATTGGCAGGATTTCGGCCTGATGGAAAAGACCGGCATCGACCTGGCCGGGGAGGAGAAGGGGATATTCTGGACGGAGAAGCATTTTAAGGGCATCAACGCCTCCCAGGAGCTGGCCACCTCCTCCTTTGGACAGCGGTTCAAGGTGACCCCCCTGGAGATGATCTCCGCCTTCGCCGCCGTCATCAACGGCGGGCACCTGCTCCAGCCCTACCTGGTGCAGACCATCGCCGACCAGGACGGGAACACCGTGTTCTACCACGAGACCCAGGAGGTGCGCCAGGTCATCAGCGAGTCCACCTCCGACAAGGTGCGGGGCATTCTGGAGCAGGTTGTGGCCAGCGGCTCCGGCCACAACGCCAGCATGATCGGCTACTCCATCGGCGGCAAGACGGGCACCTCCGAGCTGCTGGACCGGAAGAACAACCCGGACTACCCCGACTACAACGGCGACGTGATGTGTTCCTTCATGGGCTTTGCCCCGGCGGACGACCCCCAGGTGCTGGTGCTGGTGGTGTACGACACCCCCAAGCGCTCCGGGGTTGGCTCCAGCTATACCGCCGGGGGCACCTATATCAGCGGCGGCAATATCGCGGCCCCCATGGCGGGGGCGCTCATCGCCAACATCCTGGACTATATCGGGATTGAGAAGCAGTACAGCGCCGACGAGCTGGCCGGGGCGGACGCCCCCATGCCTTACGTGGTGGGCCAGGAGCTGACGGTGGCCAAGGGCGCGCTGCAAAACGCGGGCTTTGAGTGCCGCACGGTGGGCACGGGCAATACGGTGACCCATCAGGTGCCCTCCGCCGGCGTGTCCATCCCCGGCGGTTCCAACGTGATCCTGTACCTGGGCAGCGACGCCCCGGAGGGGCAGGTGGCCACCCCGGATCTTTCCGGCCTGAGCCCCACGGCGGCCAAGACCAAGCTGGAGGAGCACGGGCTGTTCATGCGGGCCGCCGGCGTGGTGGATTACACCGACGCCTCGGTGGTGATGGCCGCCCAGTCGGTGGACGCCGGGGTAATGGTGTCCCCCGGCACGGTGATAGAGGTAAGGTTTGTGAGCAGTATTGAATATGGAGACCAATAGGAGTACAATAAAGGGCCCTGTGGCTGTGGTGGGCAGGGGCGGGACGCGCACCGCCGCGCTGCTGCGCGCCCTTGTGCCGGGGCCTGTGGTGGAGCTCACCCCCTGCCAGGCGGCGTTCTATGAGGGGCGCTGCCGGGCGGTGGTGGTGGAAAACTTCGATCTCCCCGCGGCGGGGACGCTGAGCGGCTGCGCCGCCGCCCGGTGGGCGCTGTCCCGGCGGGCGGGGGTCACCGTGGTGGGGCTGGACGACCCGGAGGGCCGCCGGCTGGCCGGGGCCATGCCGGGATCGGTGTATGCCTACTCCGACGGGCGGCCCCAGGCGGATCTGACGGTGAAAAACGTCTGCCTGCGGGGGGGCCGGCTGGAGTTTGTGGCCCTGGCGGGGGGGGAGCTGGCCCGGGTGCGGGTGGACGCCGGACAGTCCCCCCGGCTGTACGACCACATGGCGGCGCTGGCGGGGGCGCTGGCGTTGGGAATGCCGCTGGAAGAGGCGGCGGCGCGCCTGGGCGGCTGAGCGGCCCGGAGGATACGGAAATACAAAAGAGAGTGCGGAGGAGAATTCTATGGTACGGATGCTGCTGGCGGCCCTGACCGCCTTTGTGATCTCGGCGCTGGTGGGATGGGTGCTCATCCCCATCCTGCGGGCGCTGCACGCGGGCCAGTCCATCAAGGAGATCGGCCCCAACTGGCACAAGAATAAGGAGGGCACCCCCACCATGGGGGGCATCATGTTCATTGTAGCCGCCATATTTGTGGTTCTGGCCTTCGGCTGGCGGGACATGGCCCAGGGAAACTGGCAGGCGGTGTTTGTGCTGGGCTTTGCCCTGGTGTGCGGGGCCATCGGCTTTGTGGACGATTACGCCAAGATCCGCAAGCACGAGAACACCGGCCTCACCGCCGGGTGGAAGTTCCTTTTGCAGCTGGCGGCGGCCATCGCCTTTTTGACGCTGCTCAACAGCACCCACCACCTGACACCCAACCTGTATATCCCCTTTGTCAACGTCACCGTCCCGCTGAACTGGGGGGTATACCTGGTGTTCGCCGCCTTTGTCATTGTGGGCTGTGTCAACTCCGTTAACCTCACCGACGGGCTGGATGGGCTGGCCGGGTCGGTGACGCTGGCGGTGTCGGTATTCTTTGCCGCCCTGTCCCAATGGTGGGACAAGGGGGCGGTGGGGGTGTTGGCCGGGGCGCTGGCGGGGGGCCTGCTGGGCTTCCTGGTCTACAATTTCCACCCCGCCAAGGTGTTCATGGGGGACACCGGCTCCCTGTTCCTGGGGGGCGCGGTGTGCGGTATGGCCTTTGCTCTGGACGCGCCGCTGGTTCTGGTGCCGGTGGGGGTTATCTATATTGCCGAGACCATGAGCGATATCATCCAGGTGGGCTATTTCAAGCTCACCCACGGCAAGCGGATCTTCCGCATGGCCCCCCTCCACCACCACCTGGAGCTGGGCGGCTGGAGCGAGGTGCGCATCGTGCTCACCTTCACGGGGATCACGGTGGCCTTCTGCCTGCTGGCGTTCGTGGGGGTCATGTACCGGTACGCCATTTAAGCGCGGAGCCGGAGGACTTAGAACCGCGTCGCGAACAGGCGCAGCGTGACATCATCTGAGCGCGGAGCCATGCGCGTGCGCGGATGGAAGCAAAAAAAGGCGGCGTGAGCCGCCCCCAAATCGGAGTCCAGCAAAGCGGGTCCGATTTGGAGGGAAAGAGCAGCGGAATGGGTGAGCTTTCGCCCTAGGCGGAAGCGAAGGATGTGGAGCTTGCCCTGGCGAAAGGAGGAGAGACCCATGGCCCGAAAAGCAAAGCGGGACCTGACCATCGAGCAGCAGCTGGCCAGGGGCCCCATCGACCTGCCCTTTTTGGCGCTGGTGATGCTGCTCACCGCCGTGGGGCTCATTATGGTGCTGTCCGCCTCCTACGCCTCCGCCATGTATAACCTGGACCCCGCCATTGATACCGAGGGAGACCCGCTGTACTTTTTCAAGCGGCAGTTTGTCTTTGCACTTATCGGTGTGTTCGCTATGTTCGTCATCTCCAAGATCGACTACCAGCACTTCCGCTGGATGTCCGTGTTTGTGCTGGGGGCGTCCATTGTGCTGATGCTGATGGTGTTCATCCCCTACTTCGGACGGTCCGGCGGCGGCGCGCTGCGGTGGGTGAAAATCGGCCCCATCCGTTTCCAGCCCTCGGAGATCGCCAAGGTGGGCGTCATCATGTTTTTCGCCGCCGGGCTGTCCAAACGGACCGGCCAGCCAGCCCCTCCCAAGAAGTGGAGCAAGCGCACCTTCACCGGGCGGATGGCCGCCCGGCTGGACCGGGTGGGCCTGCTGGAACTCATCCCCTATGGGGCGGTGCTGGCGGTGGTGCTGGGCATCATCGCCCTCCAGCACCATATGTCTGCCATGGTGCTGGTGGTGGTGGCGGCGGCCTCGGTGCTGTTCGCCTCGGGCATTTCGCTGGGCTGGTTTGCCGCGGGCGGGACGCTGGTGGCTGGCGCGCTGGTGTGGATCATCACCCAGACGGACTACATGAAGGCCCGCATTGAGATCTGGCAGGACCCTTTCCTTGAGCCGCGGAAGGGCGGCTTCCAGCCCATCCAGTCCATGACGTCCATCGGGTCCGGGGGCCTGTTGGGGAAGGGGCTGGGCAACAGCAGCCAAAAGCACCTGTTCCTCCCGGAGGAGCACAACGACTATATCTTCTCCATTGCCTGCGAGGAGCTGGGCATGGTGGGGGCGTGCGTCATCATGGCGCTGTTCGCCCTGCTCATCATCCGGGGGTTCTGGCTGGCCCTCCACGCCCGGGACCGATTCGGGACGCTGCTGGTGGTGGGCATCACGTCGCTGACGGCGTTCCAGACCTTTTTCAATATCGGCGTAGTCACCAATTTCCTGCCCCCCACCGGCATCTCGCTGCCCTTTTTCAGTTACGGCGGCACGGCCCTGGCCATCCAGCTGGCGGAGATGGGAATGGTACTCAGCGTGTCCCGGCAGATCGCCGCCCCCAGGGCGGAGTAGGAGGTGGGTCCCTTGCGAGTGATATTTACCTGCGGCGGCTCGGCGGGCCACGTCAACCCCGCCCTGGCGGTGGCCCAGCAGTTTGAGCAAAAGCACCCCGGCTGTGAGATATTGTTCGTGGGTGCGGAGCGGGGGATGGAGCAGCGGCTGGTCAGGCAGGCGGGCTACCCCATTGAGACGGTGAAGGTGTCCACCTTTGAGCGCTCGTGGAGCTGGAAGGTGCTCAAGCACAACGTGAGCAGCGCCCTCAAGCTGCCCGTGGGCCAGCATGAGGCGGCCTCCATTTTGAAAAAATTCAAGCCGGACCTGGTGGTGGGCACAGGGGGCTACGCCTCCTATCCCGCCGTCCACGAGGCGGCCCGGCGGCGCGTCCCCTGCGCCATCCACGAGTCCAACGCCTACCCCGGGCTCACCACCCGGGCGCTGGCCAACAAGGTGGATTTGGTGATGGTGGGCTTCCCTGAGGCGGCGGCGTACTACAAGGAGGCCAAACGGGTGGCCGTCACCGGCACGCCGGTGCGGGGGGAGTTCTTCACCCTGGACCGGGAGCAGGCCAGGCTGCGCCTGGGGCTGCTGGACAGCCAGCCGTTGGTCGTCTCCTTCTGGGGATCCCAGGGGGCGGGCCACATGAGCGATAAGACGGTGGATTTTGTGGAACGCTGGGCCGCGGAGGGCCGTCCGTTCCACTATGTACACGCCGCCGGGCGGGACTACGAGGACATGACGGCCGAGCTTGCCAAGCGCGGCGTGGCGGTGACGGACCGGGAGATCAGGCCTTATATCGACGATATGCCGGTGGTGATGGCCGCCGCCGACCTGGTGGTCTGCCGGGCGGGGGCGTCCACCATCGGGGAACTCACCGCCCTGGGAAAGCCCGCCGTCCTGGTGCCCTCCCCCTTTGTGGCGGCCAACCACCAGTTCAAAAACGCCAAGGTGCTGGCCGACCGGGGCGGGGTAAGGCTGGTGGAGGAGAAGGACTGCACAGGGGAGGGGCTGTACCAGTCCGCCATGGAGCTGCTGGCCGACGGTTCCCGCAGGGCGGCCATGGGCCGGGCGCTGAAGGAGCTGGCAGCCCCCCGCGCCGCCCGGGACATCTATGAAAACCTTATTGGGCTCATGAAATAACGGCGCAAAGCCCTTCCGCATAGGATGAAGCGAGATTTCTTTCTATGGGGAGGCTTTGCCATGAGTGTGATGTATCTTCAGGGTGGGACGCCGCTGGAGGGGGAGCTGGCCGTCCACGGGGCAAAAAACAGCGTGCTGCCCATTCTGGCCGCCTGCCTGCTGGCCCAAGGGCAGGTGGTGCTCCACAACTGTCCCCGGCTCACCGATGTCACCGCCGCGCTGAATATCCTGCGCCGCCTGGGGTGCCGGGTGGAGCAGAGGGGGCATACCATCATTGTGGACCCCGCCGGGGCGTCCGGGTGTTCCATTTCGGAGGAGCAGATGCGCTCCATGCGCTCGTCCATCATCTTTTTGGGTCCGCTGCTGGCCCGGATGGGGGAGGCCCACCTGACCTATCCCGGGGGGTGTGAGCTTGGCCCCCGTCCCATCGACCTGCACCTGTCCGCCATCCGGGCGCTGGGCTGTGAGGTGAGCGAGGACCGGGGCATCCACTGCCAGGGAAGGCCGGCGGGGGGCGAGGTGCAGCTGGCCCTGCCCAGCGTGGGGGCCACGGAGAACGCCATGCTGTGCGCCGTGGGGGCGTCCGGCCCCACCACCATTGCCAACGCAGCCCGGGAGCCGGAGATCGGCGACCTCCAGAGCTTTCTCAACAGCCTGGGGGCCTGTGTCCGGGGGGCGGGCAGCTCCACCATCACCGTGGAGGGGGGCAGGGCGCTGTCCGGCGGGGAGTACACCGTCATGGGGGACCGCATCGTGGCGGCCACCCTGCTGTCCGCCGCCGCTGCGGCTGGGGGCCGGGTGCGGCTGGGCGGGGTGGACTGGCGGCACCTGGCCACGGTGCTGTCCGTGTTCCACCAGGCTGGTTGCCGGGTGGAGAGTAAATTGGAGTACGTAGAGCTGGAGCGTGACCGGGACACGCCGCTGAAGGGGGTGCCTACCATCCGCACCGCGCCCTATCCCGGATTCCCCACCGACGCCCAGGCCCCGGTTATGGCGGCGCTGGCGGCCTCCCAGGGGTGTACGCTGTTTGTGGAGGCCATGTTTGACAGCCGCTACCGCCATGTGGCCGAGCTCATCCGCATGGGGGCGGATATAACCACAGAGGGGCGGGTGGCCCTGGTGCGCGGCGTGGATCGGCTCCACGGGGCGCGGGTGGAGGCCTTCGACCTGCGGGGAGGGGGAGCGCTGGCAGCGGCAGCCCTGGGGGCGGAGGGGATTACCGCCCTGTCGGGGCTCAACCACATCGACCGGGGCTATGAGGGGCTGGAAGGGATGCTCCGGGCCTTGGGCGCGAATGTGGAGCGCCGGGAAGCGTGAGGATAGCCGCGCAGGGGGGCTTGGAGTGGAGCGAGGACAAAACCCGGGGCCCGCAAGGCGGGGCCGGATTTTGTCCAAGTCGCAGCGAAAGCGACCCGGCCGCGCGGCCATTCCGAGCGTGACAAGGAAGCGTGAGGATAGCCGCGCAGGGGAGCTTGGAGTGAAGCGGACTTTGTGACGACGATGGCGTGTTCTTTGGTTACTTTCTGTCACATGACAGAAAGTAACCCCCGCCGGAGGCGCCCCATTGCGGGGATGCAATAGAGAACAGAGGTGATCACCATGGCAAGACAGCGCAGGCACAGCCGGCCCAGCCGCCGCAGGGGCCGCTTCGGCGGCTTGTATAAGGCGCTGTCCGTGCTGCTGATTGCCGCTGCAATCATCGTGGCGTGTGTGGTCTTTTTCCGGGTCAACGCCATCCAGGTGGAGGGCAATGTCCGCTATACGCCGGAGGAGATCATCGACGCCTCCGGCATCCGGATAGGGGACAACCTGATCGCCCTGTCCAGAAGCCGGATCTCCACGGGCATACGCGCCCAGCTCCCCTATGTGGAGGGGGTGGCCATTCACCGCTCTTACCCGGACAAGCTGGTGATCCGGGTGACGGAGCGGGTGGCGTCGGCGTCGGTGGATTCCGCCGAGGGGCGCTGGCTCATCTCCTCCCAGGGCAAGCTGCTGGAAAAGGACAACGGCAGCGTCGGCACGGTACAGGTCGCCGGGCTGACGGCGGTGGGGCCCTACGCGGGGGGGATGCTCCAGGTGGCGGAGGAGGAGCAGGCCACCCTTGGCTATGTAAAAGAGCTGCTGGCGGCGGTGGAGACCCATGGGATACTGGGGCAGTGCTCCCGGCTGGAGTGTTCTTCAGCCACCTCCATAACGCTGTACTACGGCATTTACCGCATCAAACTGCCCCGGGGCGGGGACTACGATTACTACGTCCGGCTGGCCCTCAAGGCGCTGGAGATGGGGCTTTCCAGCGGGAAAATGCAGGAGGGGCAGAGCGGGCTGCTGGATCTGACGGTGACAGAGAACCGGGCGCGGTTCATCCCGGACCACTAAAAAATTTCTCCAGCACGCAGCTTTCTATTGACGGCATGGGGAAAAAAAGGTACAATACAAGATGTAGCTTTGCGCTTTGGAATGGATAACAATTCGTTGTTTTACATAGGAGGGTCATGGGTATGGCTTTTGTAATGGATTCCACCGTCAACCACGAGGACGTTTTAAAGGTCATCGGCGTAGGCGGCGGCGGCAATAATGTGGTGAACCGCATGGTTCGTTCCGGGATGCAGGGCGTGGAGTTCATCGCGGTGAACACCGACCGGCAGTGCCTCAGCGCCTCCGAGGCCACCCAGAAGCTTGCCATCGGCGAGAAGCTCACCGGCGGCAAGGGCGCGGGGGCCAACCCCGAGGTGGGCCGGGAGTCCGCCAAGGAGAGCAAGGAGCAGATTACCGCCCTGTTGGAAGGGGCGGATATGGTATTCGTCACCGCCGGCATGGGGGGGGGCACCGGCACCGGCGCGGCCCCTGTGGTGGCGGAAATCGCCAAGGAAAAGGGCATCCTCACAGTGGGGGTGGTCACCAAGCCCTTTAACTTCGAGGGCCGCCGCCGCATGGAGCAGGCCGCCCAGGGCATTGAGGAGCTCAGGCAGAAGGTGGATTCCCTGGTCATTATCCCCAATGACCGCCTCCAGTATGCCACCGACGAGAAGATCACTTTTGCCAACGCTTTCGCCATTGCCGACGATGTGCTGCGCCAGGCGGTGCAGTCCATCTCCGACCTCATCAAGACCACCGGGCTCATCAACCTGGATTTCGCCGATGTTACCGCCGTGATGAAGGACGCGGGGCTGGCCCACATGGGCGTGGGCCGGGCTGCGGGCAAGAACAAGGCGGAGGAGGCCACCCGCATCGCCATCAACAGCCCCCTGCTGGAGACCTCCATCCAGGGGGCCAAGGGCATCATCGTCAACATCACCGGGCCCATGGACATGGGGCTGGAGGAGGTGGAGCAGGCCGCCGAGATGGTCAAGCAGGTGGCCGACCCGGACGCGCTGTTCATGATGGGCACCGCCTTCGACGACACCCTGGAGGACGAGCTCCGGGTTACGGTCATTGCCACAGGCTTCGGCGCCGTGGACAACCCCGTCCCGGAAAAGGAGGGGGAGCAGCCCGCCCAGGCCAAGGCCCGGCCCAAGGCTCCGGTGGAGGACAAGCCCAAGTGCGTCCCGGCCGGGGTGGGGCCTGTCATGCCGCCCAAGCCCCTGTCCGAGACCGCCGCCGAGCAGGTGGAGGCCGACCCCTTCGACGATATCTTCCGTATTTTCAACAAACGCTGAACAACGCCCCTCCCGACAGCCGCCGGGAGGGGTTTGCGCCACCCGGCAGAAGGGGGAGGGGACTGTGGAGACCATACCGGCAAAGCATCTGCTCCACCGCAACCGGGACACCCAGTGGTTCGGCACTGACCACACCATGAATATCTACCGGGGGTGCTGCCACGGCTGCCTGTACTGCGACAGCCGCAGCGACTGCTACCGCATCGAGGGGTTTGACACGGTGCGGGCCAAGGCGGACGCCCTGCGCATCCTCCGGGACGACCTGGCCCGGAAGGCCCGGCCCGCCTTCATCGCCACCGGGTCGATGAGCGACCCCTACAACCCCTTTGAAGGGGAAATGCGGCTCACCCGCCACGCCCTGGAGCTGATCGACGCTTACAACTGCGGCGTGGCCATCGCGACCAAAAGCGGCCTTATTACCCGGGATATTGATATTTTGACCTCCATCCAAAACCACTCCCCAGTGGTTTGCAAGATTACCGTCACCACAACGGACGATGCCCTAGCGGCCAAAATCGAACCCCACGCGCCGCCCCCCAGCCGACGTCTGGCGGCCTTGGAGGAGCTGGCCGGGGCGGGGCTGTTCGCCGGGGTGCTGCTCATGCCGGTTCTGCCCTTTTTGGAGGACAGCGAGGAAAATGTGCGCGGGGTGGTGGAGGGCGCGGCCCAGGCGGGGGCAAAGTTTGTCTATCCCGCCTTGGGCGTCACCATGCGGCAGGGGCAGCGGGAGTATTTTTTGGACGGGCTGGAACGGGCTTTCCCCGGCCAGGGGCTGAAGGCGCGCTATCTGCGGCAGTACGGGGAGCGCTACCAGTGCGCCAGCCCCAGGGCGGGGGAGCTGTGGAAGGCGTTCACCGCCGCCTGCCGGGAGCGGGGTATCTTGTACGACATGAAATCCATCATCCGGGCGGCCACCCGTGGCTATGGGGATCGGCAGCTCACGTTTTTTTGACTGAAAGGGGATGGGGCAGTGAAGGTGAGGGGACGGTTCGCCCCCACCCCCAGCGGGCGGATGCACCTGGGCAACCTGCTCTCGGCGCTGCTGGCCTGGCTGGACGCGCGCAGCGCAGGGGGGGAGTTGGTGCTGCGCATTGAGGATTTGGATACGCAGCGCACCAGTCCGGACCTTGCTTTGCAGCTCATGGACGACCTGCGCTGGCTGGGACTGGACTGGGACGAGGGCGGTTTGGAGCCGGAATATATGCAGAGCCGCCGCACCGCCTGTTATGAGGAGGCATTCCGGGTTCTGGATGGGAAGGGGCTGGTCTACCCCTGCTACTGCTCCCGGACGGAGCGGATGGCGGCGTCCGCCCCCCACCGGGACGACGGCGCGGTGGTGTACTCCGGGAAATGCTTCCGCCTGACGGAGTTGGAGCGGGCGGAATTGGAGCGGCAGGGCCGCCGCCCGGCCTGGCGGGTGCGGTGCCCTGAGCTGACCGTGGCGCTGGAGGACGGGAACTGCGGGCCTTACGCGGAAAACCTGGCCCGGGACTGCGGGGATTTCATCGTCCGGCGGTCCGACGGGGTGTTTGCCTACCAGCTGGCGGTGGTGGTGGACGACGCGCTCATGGGGGTAAACCACGTGGTCCGCGGGCGGGATCTGCTTTGCTCCGCCCCCCGGCAGGCGTGGCTCCATGAGGTGCTGGGATACAGGCCGCCGAGGTTTTTCCACACGCCGCTGCTGCTTGCCCCGGACGGGCGGCGGCTGGCCAAGCGGGACCGGGATCTGGATATGGGGGCGCTGCGGGGGCGGTATACCCCGGAGGAACTCACCGGGGTGCTGGCCTGTTACGCGGGCCTGTTGGACAGGCCGGAAAAAGTGACAGCCCAAGAGCTTGTCCGCCAGTTCTCCTGGGCAAAAGTGCCGAAAAATGACGTTGTGGTTTGTATATCTTGACATTGACCATGACAAAGCGTAGAATGGAAAAAATTAAATTATAGGAGGACGGAATATGGCACAGATGGACTGGAACGACAAATTCGGCAAGCGGGGCCTCACCTTTGACGACGTGCTGCTCATCCCGGCGGAGAGCAATGTGCTTCCGGCAGACGTGGATCTGCACACCCGGCTGACCAAAAAGATCACCCTGAATATCCCGGTGATGAGCGCGGCCATGGACACGGTAACCGAGTCCCGCATGGCCATCGCCCTGGCCCGTGAGGGCGGCATCGGTGTGATCCATAAAAATATGTCCATCGGCCAGCAGGCCGAGCAGGTGGATATGGTGAAGCGCAGCGAGAACGGCGTCATCACCAACCCCTTCTGGCTGGGCCCCGGCCACACACTGGCGGAGGCGGACGAGCTGTGCGCCAAGTATAAGATCTCCGGCGTGCCCATCTGCGAAAACGGCAGGCTCATCGGCATCATCACCAACCGGGATATGAAGTTTGAGACCGACATGAGCAAGCTCATCGACAACGTGATGACCAAGGACCATTTGGTCACCGCCCCCGAGGGGACTACCTTGGACCAGGCCCGGGAGATTCTCCGTAAGCACAAAATTGAGAAGCTGCCCATTGTGGACGAGCAGTTCCGCCTGAAGGGGCTCATCACCATCAAGGATATTGAGAAGGCCCAGGTGTACCCCAACTCCGCCCGCGACGAGAAGGGGCGGCTGCTGGTGGGCGCCGCCATCGGCGTCACCCCCGATGTGCTGGACCGGGTGGCCGCCCTGGTGGAGGTGGGGGCGGACGTGCTGTGCCTGGACTCCGCCCACGGCCACTCCCGGAACATTTTGGAATGCGTGATGCGCATCAAGTCCCTGTATCCCGATGTGCAGCTGGTGGCGGGCAATGTGGCCACCGCCGAGGGCACCCGCGCCCTCATTGAGGCGGGGGCGGACTGCGTGAAGATCGGCATCGGCCCTGGTTCCATCTGTACCACCCGCGTGGTGGCCGGCATCGGTGTGCCCCAGATCACCGCCGTGTTCGACGCCGCACAGGTGGCGGCGGAGTATGGCGTACCCATCATTGCCGACGGCGGAATCAAGTATTCCGGCGATATCGCCAAGGCCATCGCCGCGGGCGGCAATGTGGTGATGCTGGGCTCCCTGCTGGCGGGCTGTGAGGAGTCCCCCGGGGATACCGAGGTGTACCAGGGCCGCCAGTTCAAGGTCTACCGGGGCATGGGTTCCCTGGGGGCCATGGCCAAGGGCTCCAAGGACCGCTACTTCCAGCAGGACAACAAGAAGCTGGTGCCCGAGGGCGTGGAGGGCCGGGTGCCCTACAAGGGGCCGGTGTCCGAGACCATCTACCAGATGATGGGCGGCCTGCGCTCCGGCATGGGCTACTGCGGCTGCGCCACCATCGGGGAGCTGCGCACCCGCGCCCGGTTCACCCAGATCACCGCCGCCGGACTGAAGGAGTCCCACCCCCACGACATCTATATCACCAAGGAAGCGCCCAACTACACCATCAATCCCCAATGAACGAACGCAAGTCCCCCCGGCGCAGCCGGAGGGACTTGCCTATAACAGGGGAAGCGCCCGGCAGAGCGGTCAATCCCAAACAGTTCAGAATGTTAAACGCTGACAGAGCAGCCGCCCGGCTTACGCCGGGCGGCTGTGTTTGTGTATTTGGGTCACTCCAGCACCGCGCCCCGGGCGGCGGAGGTGACCAGCTTGGCGTACCGGGCCAGATAGCCCGTCTTGATTTTGGGCTCGGGGCACACCCAAGCCGCTTTGCGCTTGGCAAGGGTGTCGCCGTCCACCAGCAGCTCAATTTTGCAGGCGGGTATATCAATGGCGATCTGGTCGCCCTCCTCCACCAGGGCGATGGGCCCGCCCTGGGCGGCCTCGGGGCAGACGTGGCCGATGGCTGCCCCACGGGTGGCCCCGGAGAACCGCCCGTCGGTGATGAGGGCCACATCCGAGCCCATTGTCATGCCACAGATGGCGGAGGTGGGCTTGAGCATCTCCCGCATCCCGGGTCCCCCCTTGGGGCCCTCGTAGCGGATCACCACCACGTCCCCCTTGTGGATCTTCCCGGCATAGATGGCCTCGATGGCCTCCTCCTCGGAGTCGAACACCCGGGCGGGGCCTTGGTGGCGCATCATCTCGGGGGCCACGGCGGAGCGCTTGACCACGCAGCCCTCGGGGGCCAGGTTCCCCTTGAGCACCGCGATGCCGCCGTCGGGGGAGTAGGGGTCGCCGATGGGCCGGATGAGGGCGGGGTTGCGGTTGACCACGCCCTCCAGGTTCTCGCCTAAGGTTTTGCCGGTGCAGGTCATGACCGTGGTGTCCAGCAGGCCCTTGCGGGTCAGCTCCATCATGACGGCGTGGACGCCCCCCGCCCCCTCCAGGTCTTCCATATAGGTGTCCCCTGCGGGGGCCAGGTGGCACAGGTTGGGGGTTTTGGAGGAGATCTCGTTGCTCATGTCCAGATCCAGCGCAATGCCGCACTCATGGGCGATGGCAGGCAGGTGCAGCATGGTATTGGTGGAGCAGCCCAGGGCCATGTCCACCGTCTCGGCGTTGTGGAAGGCGGCTTCGGTCATGATGTCCCGGGGGCGTATGTCCCGTTTCACCAGCTCCATGACCTGCATCCCGGCGTGCTTGGCCAGCCGCAGCCGGGCCGACCACACGGCGGGGATGGTCCCGTTGCCCTTCAGCCCCATGCCGATGGCCTCGGTGAGGCAGTTCATGGAGTTGGCGGTATACATCCCGGAGCAGGAGCCGCAGGTGGGGCAGGCGTTCTCCTCGTACTCCTCCACCCCCGCCTCGTCCAGGCTCCCGGCGTAGTAGCCGCCCACGGCCTCAAACATGTGGCTCAGGCAGGTGCGCCGTCCGTCGTTGAGCTTTCCGGCCAGCATGGGGCCGCCGGAGCAGAAAATGGTGGGGATATTTACCCGGGCGGCCGCCATCAGCAGTCCCGGCACGTTTTTGTCGCAGTTGGGGATCATCACCAGCCCGTCAAACTGGTGGGCCATGGCCATGGCCTCGGTGGAGTCGGCGATGAGGTCCCGGGTGACCAGGGAATATTTCATGCCCACGTGGCCCATGGCGATGCCGTCGCACACGGCGATGGCGGGGAACTCAATGGGGGTGCCCCCGGCGGCGCGCACGCCCGCCTTCACCGCCTCGGCGATTTTGTCCAGGTTCATATGGCCGGGGACGATTTCGTTATAGGAGCACACCACGCCGATGAGGGGCCGCTCCAGCTCCTCGCGGGTATAGCCCAGGGCATAGAACAAAGAGCGGTTGGGGGCGGTGGGGACGCCTTTTTTCACATTGTCGGAACGCATATGCAAGTCTCCTTCGCGATTTTATGTGTTAAAGCATTCTACCACAAAAAGGGCGGGAGCGCAATGGAAAATCGGTGATTTCCATGTGCTCCCGTCCTTTGTTGACAAAATATCCCTCGGGTGCTATCATAAAAGCGGCGCTGTCGTGAAAACGGTAGGCGGTTGGCTACATGACCCCGAAAGGGGGTGGGTGTAGATATGTTGATTACCATGACGTTTTACGTCCGGGATTGGGCGATAACGGTTCAGGTAAAATGCAGAAACCGCCACTCGGCCAAGTGACGGTTTCTTAACCTAGTTTAAGAATACTTGTCCCGGGCCAACCGCCTTCCGTCAGCGCGGGTGTACTTATATTATACACCCCCGGGGCGTTTTGTCAAGTGCATAGCGCCCCGGCATTTTTATGGCTGGGCGTCTTCCCCTGCTTCTGCATCCTCCCGCAGATTTTCCAAGGCGACCCGGGTAGCTTCAATGACGAAAGCGGAGAAGCTGGCCCCAGTGCCCCGGATGGCTTCCTCCACTTCGTCGATAATGTTGTTAGGGAAACGGATGGATTTCTGGGTGGTCGCTGGAACAATCGGAACTTTGAATTTTGCCACGTCATTCACCTCGCAATACATTTTGCCCTTTACAACGTATTGCAATGTGTGGTATAAAGATATGGGGCAAGTGCATTGCATTTTGTCACCCAAAAAGGAGGAGCAAAGATGACAACGCTGCAATATGTGCTTTCCATCCTGATCCGAAACGGCAAAGTGACCGTGGAGACCCCTGATTTGCATATGGATGAACTGTGTCAGGCCGTAGACACCAGGGTGGTACGGACGCTGGAAGAAATCCGGGGCGTAGTATACGAGGAAGAAATGACGGACGAAGAGAAGGTAAGATGGATTCAAAACCGTTTGGAGCAATAAAAAGCGGCGGCCCGCATGATGCGGGCCGCCGCTTTTCACCATAGAAACGTTTTTTAGTTGGATGCCGTATCCAGGTCGCTGTCCCCGCCCCAGATCATATTTTTCCTAAGCTCGCCGCCTACGATCTCCATCTGGTGCTTCTTGAGCTGGGCCCGCTTGGAGTTGAAGAAGGTGCGGCCGTTCTTGTTCTCGGCGATCCACTTGCCGGCGAAGGTGCCGTCCTGGATGTCGGCCAGCACCGCCCGCATCCGGGCCTTGGTCTCCTCGTGGGGGATGACCCGGGGGCCGCTGACATACTCGCCGAACTCGGCGGTGTCGGAGATGGAGTAGTTCATAGCGGCCACGCCGCCCTTGTTGATGAGGTCGATAATGAGTTTCATCTCGTGGATGCACTCGAAGTAGGCGTTCTCCGGCTCATACCCTGCCTCCACCAGCACCTCGAAGCCGCAGCGCATCAGATCCACCACGCCGCCGCACAGCACGGTCTGTTCGCCGAACAGGTCGGTTTCGGTCTCGTCATGGAAGGTGGTCTCCATCACGCCGGCGCGGGCGCCGCCGATACCCGCGATATAGGCCAGGGCGGTCTGGTAGGCGTGGCCGGTGGCGTCCTGCTCCACCGCCACCAGGCAGGGCACGCCCTTGCCAGCCACGTAGGTGGAGCGCACGGTATGGCCGGGGCCCTTGGGGGCGGCCATGAATACGTCCACCCCAGCGGGGGGGACGATCTGCTGGTAGCGGATGTTGAAGCCGTGGGCGAAAGCCAGGGCCTTGCCCTCGGTCATGTAGGGGGCGATGTCCTTCTTGTAGACCTCGGCCTGCACCTCGTCGTTGATGAGCATCATCACGATGTCCGCCCACTCCGCCGCAGCGGGCACCGTGCGGACCGCCAGCCCGGCCTTTTCGGCGTTGGCCCAGTTCTTGGAGCCCTCGCGGAGGCCCACGCACACGTCGCAGCCGGAATCCTTCAGGTTGAGGGCGTGGGCGTGGCCCTGGGAGCCGTAGCCGATGATGGCGATTTTCTTACCCTTCAGCCAGCTCAGGTCGCAGTCCTTTTCATAATACATTTTTGCCATGGTGAACACTCCTCATAAAATTTCTGTTATTGTCCCGCGCCGCAGGGGGCGGGGCAGATAGCCGTGTTTCGGATATCATATCACAGCAGCCGGGAAAAGAATGATAACCGTGATACAATTACAGGATATTCTTTCCCAGGTCAAATTCCTCCCGCACTTTGTTGCCGGAGTTATTCCTGATTGTGGCCTCGCCCCGCTCCAAGGCCACCATGCCGGTGCGTACCAGCTCCAGGATGCCGAACTCCGCCAGCAGCTTTTCCAGCGCGTCGTCCTTGGATTCCTGGCCGATGATGGCTAAGGTCAGGCTCTGGGTGGACACGTCGATGATGGAAGCCCGGAAGATGTTGGCGATCTGGATGACCTCGTTGCGCACCTCCCGGCTCTCCGCCTTCACCTTGATGAGCACCAGCTCCCGGCGGATGGACTGCTCCGGGGGGAGCAGCCGGACGGAATAGACGGAGAACTGCTTGCGCAGCTGATTGATAATCTGGCCGACCTGCTGCTCGCCGCACAGCACCTCAATGGTGATGCGGGAGACGGCGGGGTCGTCGGTGGTGCCCACCGCCAGGGACTCGATGTTGTAGCCCTTCCGGGAGAACAGCCGGGACACCTGGCTGAGCACGCCGGCGGTGTTCTCCACCAGAACCGACAGGGTGTGGCGTTTCACGACGGTATTCATGGCGCTTCTCCCTCCTCTCAGTGCAATAGGAACTCGGTGACGGGTGCGCCGCCGCCCACCATGGGGTGTACCATGGCGTCCATGTCGATGGCGCAGTCGATGACGCAGCCGCAGCCCGCCTCCAGCGCCTGCCGGAAGGCGTCCTCAAACTCCGCCTGGTTTTTGGCCCGGAAGCCGCGCAGGCCGTAAGCCTCCGCCAGCTTCACGAAGTCCGGGCCCCGGTCCAGGGTGGTCTGGGAGAACCGCTTGTCGTAGATCAGGTTCTGCCACTGGCGCACCATGCCCAGGGTGCGGTTGTCGAAGATCACGGTGATGACAGGCAGGCGGTAGTGTTCCACAGTGGCCAGCTCGTGGCAGTTCATGCGGAAGCAGCCGTCCCCGGTGCAGTGGACCACCACCTTGCCGGGATTGCCCACCGTGGCCCCCATGGCGGCCCCCAGGCCGAAGCCCATGGTGCCGAAGCCGCCGCTGGTGAGCAGCTGGCCGGGCCGGGAGAAATGGTAATACTGGCAGGACCACATCTGATGCTGGCCCACGTCGGTGGCAATGATGGCGTCGCCGTTTGTGAGCTCGGAGATGGTCTCCAGGATCTCGTGGGGGTGGAGGATGCCGTCCTTCTTGAGGGGCAGCTCCTTGCGGGCAAACACCTGGGACTTCCAGGCGGTAAAATTGTGCTGCGGCAGCTTTTCATTGAGCAGCTCCAGCACCCGCCGGGCGTCCCCGATGATGTGGTGGCAGGTCCGGACGTTTTTGTCGATTTCCGCCCGGTCGATGTCGATATGTACGATTTTGGCGTTTTCTGCGAAGGAGGGGGGATCGGTGGCCACCCGGTCGGAGAACCGGCAGCCGATGGCGATGAGCAGGTCGCATTCGGCGGTGGCCATGTTGGAGGCGTGGGAGCCGTGCATCCCCACCATGCCGGTGAACAGGGGATGGTTGCCCGGGCAGGCCCCGCCCCCCATGATGGTGGAGCCCACCGGGGCGTCCAGCGTCTCAATGAATTTGCGGAATTCCGGCACAGCCCCTTTGGAGCGGATGACGCCGCCCCCCACCAGCACCATGGGGCGCTGGGACTGGGAGATCAGCTCCAGCAGCTTGTCGATGTCCCCACGGTTAGGCTCGGGGTTTTTCAGATCCCGGTTGGACCGGCGCAGCAGGGTAGCCAGCCGCCCATGGTTGGGGTGCTCATGGACGGGCATATACTGGTACTCCCCCTCAATGGCGGTGACGTTTTTGGCGATGTCCACCAGCACCGGGCCGGGGCGGCCGGACCGGGCGATGGCAAAGGCCTCCCGGATGACGTCGGCCAGTTCGTTTACGTCCTTTACCAGGAAATTGCACTTGGTGATGGGCATGGTGATGCCGGTAATATCCACCTCCTGGAAGGAGTCCTTTCCGATGAGGTTTTCGCTGACATTGCAGGTGATGAACACCACAGGGGAGGAGTCATAGTAGGCGGTGGCAATGCCGGTGACCAGATTGGTGGCGCCGGGGCCGGAGGTGGCAAAGCACACGCCAACCTTCCCCGTGGAGCGGGCGTAGCCGTCGGCGGCGTGGGACGCGCCCTGCTCGTGGGAGGTGAGGTAGTGGCGGATTTTTTCCTTATAACCGTGGAGCTCGAACTCGTCGTAGATGTTGAGAATGGTGCCGCCGGGATAGCCGAACACCGTGTCCACCCCCTGCTCCAACAGGCATTCCATCACAATCTGGGACCCTCGCATCAACATGGTGGGAACCTCCTTCATACAAAAAGCACAGCCGCGCCCCCACAGGACGAGCCATGCTCCGCGGTGCGGCTGAAAACACGCATACATAATTTAACGTATTGAAGATATAATAACTTTTTGCGGCACATTTGTCAATGTAAAATGTTCGGCGGCGGATAAGTTGCGCCGCCGTGCCAAAAACCGGCCGGTTTCCGCCGGTTTTTTGGCGCAATTATCAAGAAACGGGAAGGGCCAGGGCCCTTCCCGCTTCTCCGCGCTTTCTGCTGTTCACGCTGCGAAGCGGTCAGGACGTTCGGCCGCTTTCGCTCCGGCTCGGGCAAAACCCGCCTCCGCTGGGCGGCGGCTGGGCTTTTGCCCCCGCTCCGCTCCAAGCGTCCTCGCTGACCGCTTCTCCGCGCTTTCTGCTGTTCACGCTGCGAAGCGGTCAGGACGTTCGGCCGCTTTCGCTCCGGCTCGGGCAAAACCCGCCTCCGCTGGGCGGCGGCTGGGCTTTTGCCCTCGCTCCGCTCCAAGCGTCCTCGCTGACCGCTTCTCCGCGCTTCTTAGTGGCAGCCGCAGTTGGTGCCGTGGTCGCCCAGCTTGAAGGACGCGCACTCGGTCTCGCCGCACTTGCACACGCTGTTCTGGCAGTGGCCCACCTGGATTTCGTTGAGGGTGCAGTGCTGGTCCTTGTGGTAGGTGCAGCTGTTGACCGTGCACTTGATGCTGGGATTGGTCTGGTTCATCATGGTCGTTACCTCCTTGTATCCTACAGTCATTTCGAATACAAGGGGAAGTATGCCCCGGAAGAGGACGGGCTATTCAGCCTTTTCCGAGCCGGGATCGGGGGCGGGCTGGGCCTGCCCGCCGCCCTCCTGGGCCTGGGCGGTGGGCTTGCGCTGGAAGCGGGGGATGAAGCGGCGGGCAAAGCCGCCCTTTCCCCGGCCCTTCACGTAGAAGTAGCCGATGACAGAGAATACCACCGCGCCAATGAAGTTGACGAACAGGTCCTTCATGGTGTCGATAATGCCCACGTCCAGGTAACCGCCCAGGCCCAGGGGCATTTGGGTGCCGTCGTCCAGGACAAGGATCACGTCCTGGATGCCCTTGATGATGACTGCGGTGGTGCCGTGGTTGGGGTCCAGATTGACGGTGGAGATGGTGTTGATGACGGTGTCCTTCTGCATATCAAAGAGGACGAACTGGTCCATGGCAAACTCGAAGAATTCCCACAGCACACCGATGGTCATGGAAAAGCAGAAGGCGGTGACCGCCATAAAGAAGGGGGAGAGGTGGAGGGACACCTTTTCCTCCCGGTTGAGTATGTCCACCAGGGCGAAGCCGATGGCGGCGCAGAGGAAGCCGTTCATGGTATGGAGCATGGTATCCCAGCCGGGATAGCTGGTGTAGTAGGACTGGATCTCGCCCAGAATTTCGGCGGCATAGATAAACAGGAGGATGATGACCTCCAGGGTGTCGGGCAGGTCGATATGCAGCCGCCGCTCAAAAGCGGAGGGCAGCATGAACAGCACCAGGGTGAGCACGCAAAGCAGCACGTTTTCATAGTTCTGATTAAAAAACTGGGCTACCAGCATGAGAACCACCGACAGGCGGAGGATAAAATAAACGGTATAGACCAGCTTTTTGTTTTCGATGTGCCGCCATTCCTGGCCTTTCAGCCCTCTCTTTTTGCGCTTTGGCATTTTGCGCTCCTTTCCTGTACAGCCCATTCATTTTGTCAATCAGATGATGTCAGGCCGGGCCCTCCGGCGCATAGTATGTACCTGGAGGTGAACAATATGGATTTGCGAAACAACCAGATCACCCTGGGCGAGCTGTGGGACGACCCCAGAAGCCGGGCGGTGTTCCAAAGGCGCATCCCCATGCTGGCCAAGCACCCGGTTCAGGGGGCGGCCAGGACGGTAACGCTGGAGCAGCTGCGGGACTTTATCACCGGCTGGGTGCCGGGGATGATGGTCAATGGGGTGATGTCCGACCTGAAGAAGCTGTGAGCTGAGGTACATCATCTGTTCAAACAAGCATACCAGAAAATGGGCCCGCTGTCAATCGACAGCGGGCCCGCTTTGTTCAAGCCCACGTTTCCCGTGCTGCTCTCGATGGCCCGGGCGCTCAGTGTCCCTCCGCGATCTTCCGCCCGGTGGGGGTGGCGGCCAGGCCGCCCTCGCCGGTCTCCCGCAGGGAGGGGGGCATGGCCCGGCCCACCGCGGCCATGGCGTCGATCACCTCGTCGCAGGGGATGCCGCCCTCCAGCCCCGCCAGGGCCATGTCGGCGCAGGACATGGCGTTGACGGCGCCCATCACGTTGCGCTTCACGCAGGGGACCTCCACCAGCCCGGCCACCGGGTCGCACACCAGCCCCAGCACGTTTTGCAGGGCCATGGCGCAGGCGGCGGCCATCTGTCCGCCGGTGCCCCCCCGGGCATGGACCAGCGCGGCGGCCGCCATGCCGGAGGCGGAGCCCACCTCCGCCTGACAGCCGCCCTCCGCCCCGGAGATGGAGGCGCGGGTGGCAATGACCTGGCCGAAGCCGGCGGAGACGTACAGGCACTCCACCATCCGCTCGTCGCTGAGCCGCTCCCGGCGCTGGAGGGGGATGAGTACCGCGGGCAGAACCCCGCAGGCCCCGGCGGTGGGGGCGGCCACGATGCGGCCCATGCAGGCGTTGTGCTCGCCCAGCTTGAGGGCGGTGGAGATGACCTCTTGGATAAAGGGCCCGCAGATGGAGTGGTCCAGGGCGGCCATCTGGGCCCCCTGGCCGCCGGACAGGCCGCAGGGGGAGCGGCGGGTGGGGTCGTAGTCCAGCACGGATTCCTTCATGGTCTGCCATAGGGCGGACATTTTGTCAAGGCTGCTTTCGGCAGACGCATCGCGGTCCTGGCAGTCGTCGTCCAGCACGGCCCGCCAAAGGGGCTTGTCCGCAGCGGCGGACAACAGAGCTTGTACAGAGCCAAACATAGTCAGCCCTCCTCCAAATTTAGATAGATGCAGCGCACCACGCCGCCCAGCAGGTCGATATCCTCCAAAATCTCCTCGCTCACCGGCTGGTCGCATTCGATGACCGTGACGGACAGTCCGCCCCGGCGGTCCCGGTAGAGCTGCATGGTGGCGATGTTGGCGTCCCGCCGGGCCAGGCAGGCGCTCACCTCGGACACGACGCCCGGCTCGTCCTTACCCCGGATGACCAGGGTGGGCAGGTCGCCGGAAAAGGCGGCCTCCAGTCCGTCGATGGAATTGACCCGGATGCGCCCGCCCCCCAGGGAGGAGGCGCTGACGGTCACGGTGCGGCCCCGGGAGCCGGTGAGGGTCATGAGGGCGGTGTTGGGATGGGCGTCCCGCAGGGTGATGGAGTGGACGTTTACTTCCAGCCCCGCTTCCTTGGCCAGCTGGAGGCTGAAGGGGATGCGGGGATCATCGGGGGCCATGCCCAGCAGGCCGGCCACAATGGCCCGGTCGGTGCCGTGGCCCGCGCCGGTGGCGGCGAAGGAGCCGTGGAGGGCGATGTCCGCCCGGGCGGGCTGGAAGCCCAGGAGCTTGCGGCCTATGTAGCCGATCCGGGCCGCCCCGGCGGTGTGGGACGAGGACGGCCCCACCATCACGGGACCCATGATGTCGAAGATGTTCAAAAAAGCACCACCTTTCAAAATTGCAGACGGTTTTGGGCCGTCCTCAAGCGCGAAGCGCCGCCGCGGGAGCGGCGTTCAAGCTCTTCGCGGCGCAAAGAGCTTGCCGCAGGGCGTATTTATTCCGCCCGGGCAGGTGAAATCAAACCATTTTTTATTATAAGCCACATGCCTTCCAGTTTCAAGGATTTCTTCAAAAAACAGGGGCGGCCCGGGATGTTCCCGGGCCGCCGCGGTTATTTCACGACCTGCGCCTTGATGAGGTTGGTGGTGCCGCTGCTGCTCAGGGGCACCCCCGCGGTGATAACCACCGTGTCCCCCGGCTGGACCAGCCCCTCCTTTTTGGCGGTGTCCACGCACAGGAAGAACAGACGGTCGGTGGAGTCCACGTTTCCCGACAGGAAGGGGACCACCCCCCAGGAGATGGCCAGCTGCCGGCGCACCCGCTCTTCGGTGGTGAGGGCGGCCACGGCGCACCCCGGACGGAACCGGGAGATCATCCGGGCGGTGTAGCCGGACTGGGTGGCGGCCAGGATGGCGGCGGCCCCCAGGTCCATGGCGGTGAGGCAGCTGGTGTGGCTGATGGCGTCGGAGATGTTGCTGGTGTGGTCGAACACCCCGTTGCGGAAGCGCTTCCAGTAGTCAATGCCCTCCTCGGCGGCCTCCACAATGCTCACCATGGTTTGCAGCGCCTCCACCGGATGCCTGCCGGAAGCGGTCTCGCCGGACAGCATCACGCAGCTGGTGCCGTCAAAGACGGCGTTGGCCACGTCGGACACCTCCGCCCGGGTGGGCCGGGGGTTGCGGATCATGGAGTCCAGCATCTGGGTGGCGGTGATGACCACCTTGCCCTTGTGAATGGCGGATTTAATCATCTTTTTCTGGAGTACCGGCACCTCATAGGCGGGGATCTCCACCCCCAGGTCGCCCCGGGCCACCATCACGCCGTTGGCGGCGTTGGCGATGGCGTCCAGGTTGTCCACGCCCTCACGGTTCTCAATCTTGGCGATGATACCGATGTCCTGGCCGCCGAAGCTGTCCAGCACGGCGCGGATCTCCGCCACGTCGGAGGCGCGGCGGACAAAGGAGGCGGCCACAAAGTCGAAGTCGTTCTCCACGGCGAAGCGCAGGTCGTCCTTGTCCTTGTCGGTGAGGGCGGGCAGGGCGATGGATACGCCGGGGATATTGATGCTTTTGTGGTTGGACAGGGGGCCGCCGGTGACCACCCGGCAGCGGATGTCCTGGCCGTCGATTTCCTCCACCTCCAGGTCCACCAGGCCGTCGTCGATGAGGATATGGCATCCGCTTTGGAGCTCCTGGTGGAGGTTGGAATAGGTGACGGACACCTGCCGGGCGTCCCCCTCCGTCTCCCGGGTGGTGAGGGTAAAGTGGTCCCCGTCGTTGAGCTCTACCCGGCCGCAGCCGAAGGTGCGGATGCGGATCTCAGGCCCCTTGGTGTCCAGGATGGTGGCCACGGGCCGGCCCAGGCTGTCCCTCACCCGCTTGAACCGGGTGAGCAGGGCGCCGTGGGTCTCGTGGGTGCCGTGGGAGAAGTTGAAGCGGGCGGCGTCCATGCCGG
>ERZ779632.86-NODE-86-length-61941-cov-17.073393_pt1 | contig 61941 bp, 50 predicted proteins | sample MGYA00514194_ERZ779632 | MGnify/ENA primary metagenome ERZ779632 (study PRJEB29562, sample SAMEA4376704) | mouse gut metagenome | isolation source: Cecum | study: EMG produced TPA metagenomics assembly of the A DSS colitis mouse model was used to assess the... | reverse complement strand
ACCTCTTCGGCCAGCCCACCAGCGATGACACCATCTACGAGTGGGAGAACCCCAACGTGGACCGGAGCAAGAACACCGCCCTGATCGCCCCCGGTTTTGGCAGCCCCACCAGCTACCTCCCCGGCAGCGGTGAGTACCTCACCCCCAACCTCGTCCCCGGCGCTCTGTCCGGCGGGCTGGTGAACCAGGTGGGCAGTGCCAACATCAACGGAGGCGCGGCGGGCAGCTCCGTCATCCCCGGCCAATACCCCTCGGTGAGCGGCGGCAACGTCGCCATGACCCAGATCCCCGGCGGCAGCCCCACCGACATCGCCCAGGGCAGCACCACGGGCGGTTACACCGAGGTGACAAGCGATCTCTACTACAGCAACGGCAGCCTGGGCACCCTCAAAATCCCCTCCATCGGCCTGACGGTGGGGGTGTATGAGGGCACCGGCAGCGCTCCTCTGCTCAAAGGCGCGGGCCACTTTGAGGGCACCAGCATCTGGGCCGGAAATGTTTGCGTCGCCGGGGTGCGCCCAGATAGGGTGTGATTAGAAGTAGAACCATGGTACTACCCCGTAAGATAACGCGGGAGACAACCTGCCTAACCGAAAGACGAAAGCTGACACGGGAACATAGCACGGCAGGAAAGCGGTAAGTTGCCTAAAGGCAATTTGGCACGACTGAACCGCAATGTCAAGCGGATATGAGGATAGAACTGGGTTTGTTATTGTGAGCTTCGAGTTTCCGTGAGTGCAAGGACAGAGGAAAGTGCCTGAAACCTCTGATATGAGTGCATTTGGATATGGCCCGCATCCAGATGGTTATCAATCAACTCATAAGGCCTGCTGGAGAACCAGTGGTAAAGAAGCGAAAGCATATCCGACAATCCGCATACCAACTAATCATGCTAACTGGGGATTGCCTAAACAGGAACGCCATGGGGAGGTGAACATCGGCTATGACATTGAGTGTCTGAATATCCTGCAAGGCAACGGAGCCGCCATAGTAGTCAACGAGAGGGGTAATGACCCTTACACGGCGAAGGGCGGCAGTCATTACGTGCCAAAATCAACAGCGATTAGGGAGGAATACCTCACAATGAAAGCAACAATGAAGATTTTGGAGAATGTCAAACAGAACTCTGCAAGGAATAAGGATGAGGTTTTTACCCGGCTGTATCGGTATATGCTTCGTCCAGGCCTGTATTATCAGGCGTATCAAAACCTATACGCGAACAACGGAGCGTCAACCCAAGGGGTAAACGGGGACACGGCAGATGGTTTCAGCAAAGCAAAAATAGACCGTATTATTAAAATGCTCGCTGACGAAACCTACACCCCGCACCCGGCCCGCCGTACTTATATCCGGAAAGCGAACGGGAAAATGCGCCCCCTGGGAATCCCAACCTTTACGGACAAGCTGGTGCAAGAGGTTTTGCGAATGATACTGGAAGCGGTATATGAACCTGTGTTTCTGAACTGCTCCCATGGGTTTCGGCCCAATCGGAGCTGCCATACCGCACTAAGGTCAATCAAACAGGGCTTCAACGGTATCCGCTGGTTCGTGGAGGGTGACATTAAAGGCTGTTTTGACAACATAGACCATTCGGCGCTGGTGGGCATTATCAACAGCAAAATCAAAGATGCACGGCTCATCAAGCTGATTTGGAAACTGCTGAAAGCGGGATATTGTGAAGATTGGCAGTATCACATGACATACAGCGGGACGCCGCAGGGCGGAATCTGCTCACCAATTTTTGCAAATATATACCTGCATGAGCTGGACAAGTTTGTTGTCAGTCTCGCCAAGGACTTCGATAAGCCCAAAGAAAAGAAGTTTACGCCGGAATATCAGAAGATTGCCAGTAAATTGGAATATATCCGCAAAAAGCTCAAAACCGCTGATGGTGACGAGAAATCTGAGCTTTTACGTCGGCGGGAAACACTACGCAAAGAGCTGATTAAAACGCCTTGCAAATCGCAGACGGATAAAAAGCTGAAATATGTGCGCTATGCGGATGATTTTCTGATTGGTGTGAATGGGAGCAAAGAGGACTGTGCGCGAATCAAGCGCCAGTTGTCGGAGTTTATTGCGGGGATGCTGAAAATGGAACTCAGCGAGGAAAAGACGCTTATCACCCACAGCAACGAATACGCCAGATTTTTAGGTTATGATGTGCGGGTCAGGCGCAACGGCCAAATTAAGCGCGGAGGGCCGGGAAGCCGTACCAAAAGGACATTGAATGGTATGGTGGAACTCTGTGTGCCATTTGAAGATAAAATCATGCCTTTTCTGTTTGGCAATAAAGTGATACGTCAGACAGAGGACGGCAGAATCAAGCCGGAGCGCCGAAAATCCTTGTTGCGGTGTACTGACCTTGAAATCGTATCTGCCTACAATGCGGAACTCAGGGGGATTTGCAACTACTATTCCATGGCGAGCAATTTCGGAAAACTGGATTATTTTGCATATTTAATGGAGTATAGCTGTTTGAAAACCCTTGCGGGGAAGCACAAAAGCAAAATCAGTAAAATCATGGCTCAGTACAAAGACGGACGGGGCGGTTGGGGCATACCTTATGAGACAAAACAGGGCCGAAAGCGTTGTTATTTTGCCAAATACCGCGATTGCAAGGACGCTTGGAACCCAACTGACCAAATATCAAACGCCGTTGTGCGCTTTGCGTATACTACAACAACGTTTGAGAAACGTCTGTCCGCAAAAATCTGTGAGTTATGCGGGGCAACCGACGCAGAACACTACGAAATCCATCATGTCCGTAAGGTGAAGGATTTGCAGGGCAAGGAGCCCTGGGAGCAAATCATGATTGCCAAGCGGCGCAAAACGTTAGTGGTCTGTGAAAGCTGCCACAAGCTGATTCATGGAAAGAAAGTTTTGTAAGATGGAGTAATGATGGCGAGCCGTGTACATCGAGAGGTGTACAGGCGGTGGACGGTGAGCGGAAAGAGGAGTACCTAAGAAGGATCGTGCGCGCCTTGGGAGAACTCCAGTCTCAGGAGGACGCCCGGAACGCTTTCACCGCACCGGAGCAGGATTGGTCTGAGATATGCGAAAAGATCGTTTCCCTTACCCGCGGGGTGGAAGTGGTCAACGGTACGCTTTATGGCGTTTATACCTGCCGGAGCAGCGGAACGCTCACCCCTGATGAAGTAGAGGATCTGAAATGGCACTGCTGTGACCAGTGGGAGAACGGCTGGGGCGAGGGCTATGCCCACTGTCCCCGTGAGGGCGTCAGCCTGGGGCTGTACATCCACTTCTGGCAGGACAGCGGCGCGCCGCTGCTGTCCAGAGAACAGTTGCGGCAGAAGGAGCGGCAGCGGCCCGCCGTTATGGAGGGACAGTACCACCCCCCTGTCGCAGAAATTACCCCCGACACCTTCTGGACCCTGCTGGCCCAGGCAAGGACAGCCTGTGAGGGCAGCCAAAGAGCGGCGGTATACTGGCTGACAGAACGGCTGATGGCAATGGGGCCGGAACAAGCGTTGAATTTCCACAGCATCATACACGGATATATGGAATTGGCGGACAAATACGGCCTGTGGAACGCGGCGACCCTTATCCATGAGGACGGCTGTTATATTGATGGGTTTGAGGATTTCCGCGCGTGGCTTATTTTTCAGGGCAAAGAAACTTATCTGTCGGCGCTGAAGGACCCGGATTCGCTGGCGGATGTGCCAGCCTGCATGGAGGAGGACTGCCGGTTTGCGGATCTTCCCTATGCCGGCAGTATGGCGTATGTACGACTGACAGACCGCATGGCCTCCGATGACATTGCCCCCGCCGGCCACCAGCGCATGGTGGCAGAACTGCGGAAGGATATCGTGTACGGTGCGGAAATCGAGTACCCCCACGAGTGGTCTGAAGTGGCCGCCTACCTTCCCCGCCTGACCGCCCAGCACCTGACCCCGGAGGAACTGCGGGCCTGTGTCTGCCGGGGCCACCTCTGGAACCATAGTGACCCGGAAATTCAAAGGCTGCGGGCGGCGATGCCTAAAAAGAAACGAACGAGATCTCGTAGAAAGAAAGAAGGTGACGCCAGATGAGCGGCAGCATCACCGAGGTCAACAAAGACACCTTCTGGGCGCTGATCGCCCAGGCGAAGGAGCATCCGGGCGGCCCCAGCGAGTGGCTGATGGAACGGCTGATGGATCTGGGGCCGGAACAGGCGAAGAAGTTCGATGACATCGCCAGCGCCTACACCAGCTTGGCGTATCAGTACGGCCTGTGGACCGCCGCCTCCGTCATGGAGCGCGGCGGCTGCACCGATGACGGCTTCCTCGATTTCCGGGGCTGGCTGATCGCCCAGGGCCGGGAGGTGTACATGGCGGCGCTGGCCGACCCGGACTCCCTGGCGGACGCGGCGGACTATCAGGATCAGCGCTTTGTCTGCCTCCCCCACATGGGGGATCGCGCCTATGAGGAACTCACGGGCCGGGAGGTATACGAGGATTTTGACCCAGCCGGATATAACGCGCTGAAAGCGGAACTGAAAAAAGACATCGTGTACGGCCAGGGGATCGGGTATCCCTATGACGCCGCCGACGCGCTGGCCTACCTGCTCCGCCTGTGCCGCAGGTATATGCCGGAAGGGGTGAACATCGGCGCTTGGAATATCAACAGTTTGGAGATCAGGGCGGCCCGCGCCACCGCTCCCAAAAGCAGAAAAATCAAGAAAGAACGGGGTGATTCCAGATGAGCGACACCATCACCATCGGGGTGGATCATGGGTATTACGCCATGAAAACCGTCCACTGTGCCTTCCCCACCGGGCTGGTGGAGTACGACCATGAACCCTACACCCAGCAGGATGTGCTGGAATACGGCGGCAAATTCTATGTGGTGGGCAGCGGGCGGCAGCCGCTCCAGAAGGACAAAACCGCCACCGAGGACTACTACCTGCTGACCCTCGCCGCCATCGCCAAAGAGCTGGCCCACCGGGGCTCGGAACCCACCGCCGCCGTCCATCTGGCGGCTGGCCTGCCCCTCACCAGCTTCGGGCGGGACAAGAAGAAGTTCCGGGGCTACCTGCTCCGGGACGGCAAGCCTGTGTCCTTCCGCTACGGGGGCACCGCCTACACCGTCACCATCGCGGAGGTGTCCCTGTTCCCTCAAGGCTACGCCGCCGTACTGACTCAGCAGGAACTGCTGGACGAACCCTCCGTCATCGTGGCGGACATCGGGGGCTGGACAGTGGACCTGATGCGGCTGGACAACCGCACCCCCAATGCCGCCACCTGCCGAAGCCTGGAGCTGGGCATGATTCGCTGCCTGGACGAGATCGCGGAGCAGGTACGCCGCACCCTGGGCCTGTCCATGACGGCGGCACAGATCGAGGGCTGTCTCCGGGGCGAGGCGGGCAGCGCCGGCGAACAGGCCAGGGAGATCATCCACCGGGAGGCCGGGGCCTACACCCGCCGCCTGCTGTCCGCCATCACGGAGAGCGGCCTGGACGCCCGCGCCATGCCCGCCGTCTTCCTGGGCGGTGGGCCGCGCTGATGAAGCGCCACGTTGGGGCCGCAGACGGCCTGTGCCGCCCTCTTATTCTGGATGACGTATGTCTGAACGCCAAGGGCTATGAGCGCCTTGTGGGCCAGTTGTCGCGGGCCGTTCGCGCCGAAAATGTGGATAGGGGGTGATCGTGGTGGATCTGCACTACAAAGCGATGGCTGGCCTTATGGCTGCCCCCTGCCTGTATTCCACGATCCGTGCTGGCAGAGTGGACCCGGAGACAGGTGAGGCCGTGGAGGCACTGTATGAGGAAGTGGGTCAATACTGCGAAGCGATCACCCGCCATCTGGATATTTTTCGCACCGATGCATACCCGGCCAACGACCTGATGCGGTATCTCCACTGGCCGGACGATCCTCAGATGGACACGGAGATCCGGCGCAAGGTACGCTCCGCCCATATCACTGCAGAAGCCTGCGGGACCACCCTCTACGCCAAGCTGGAACTGGATATGACGGAGGACCTCACCGTAGAGGAACTTGAAGTGTTTACCAAACAGGTGGAACACCAGTATCAGGATGGATGGGGCGCGGAATTTGAATTGATCACCATTCCGACACCGGATGAACCTGTTTATTTGAGGCTGTGGCACGATGATATCGCCTTCTTTACCGGCGCTGTAAAAAACGGTTTTCTGGAACAACGCCGCCAGGAGCGGGCCGCTTTTCAGGCTGAGATCAGGAGCAAAACGGCCCAGGTGGCTAAACCTGCCGCAAAGTCCAAAAGGCGCACAGAACGATGAAAGAGGATGTGCTCAAAACGCGGAGGCGGGTAAACCTCTCGCTCAACTTGTCCGCGCCCCACCAACGGGAGGCGTGGGGAATTATCCGGGCTATCCCCGCTGGGCTGCGGACGGACGCTGTGTGCCGCGCCGTCTGCCGGATGCATGAGCAGGAGTCTCTGCTGGAAACTGTCCGTCAGATCGTCCGGGAGGAGCTGCGGGGCGTGGAATTTGTCTCCGCAAAAGAAAAAACCGAGCAGCCGGGGGCCGGGGAGTTGGATGACAATGTCCTCGGCTTTCTGCTTGCGCTGCAAAACGATGGAGGTGACGAATGATCTGATCCGCTATTTTGATATGTTCGCGGGGATCGGCGGCTTCCGGGCCGGACTGACCCGCGCGGGCGGTTTCCAGTGTGTCGGCCACTGCGAGATCGACAAGTACGCCGACGCCAGCTACCGCGCCATCCACGACATTGGAGAGGAGGAGAAATACTATCCCGATGCAAGAGAGATCGACCCCGGAGACCTGCCCCACTTTGACCTCCTGTGCGGAGGATTTCCCTGCCAGGCTTATCCCGAAGAAAAGAATATCCCGAAGTTTTGGCGGAAGTCCTTGATAAACAAGGATTATTTCTCCAAAACTTCAGGATAAAATTTTTCATTTCTTTCCAACTGATTTCTAATACACCCCCTCAATTCATAAAATAAGACAACTCTCTCATGTGGCGTATAGCCAAAATGGGAGAGTTGTCTTTAGATGTCTCTTAGATCATCTATGATCCTGAATATTATGTTATTTATTAGATTTTATCTCCTTAATTAACTCTATCAATTTTACTACTAATGCGTATGTAACGATTAGTAATAAAAATAATCGAACGTAAAGAAACATAAAGATTTGCTCAAGTAAAAGCAGAGTTTGCTTAAATATTTTTTTGATGGTATGGATTGCCTTTTTCGCACAGTTTTTGATAAAAGGCAACAGTGCTTTGAGGTTGCACAAGATTCGTTGAACAAAGTTTTTCACAATGACTCCACCTTTCACAAAATATATCTGTTTTTAGACGCAATGTATAATTTTGATTTTGATTTTGATTTTGATTTTGATTTTGAAATTCAATTTGTTGCACCAAACTCATACCAGCATATATTTCAGCTAATATAGCCGAGAGTGGTATAAATAATATAAGTATCAAATATTGCAGTCTACTCACTCCTTAAAAGCCAATTTTTTATTATATAATCTATTCTTGTGGCCCTGCAATGTCTGTCTTAAAAACCACAAAAAATTAAAAATTAGATGCATAAACCATAACGGTTAAAAATTTTCACAAGAATTACCTCCTAAATAGTTAAAAATAAATCAAAAATCAAAAAATCAAAATTCTGAAAATTAGCAACAGATACATTAGGTGAGTGTATGCCTTAACTTTCCAACTCGTCTATTTCCTCCAATAAACGATCTTCGCAACGCTCCAAAGCTTTTGCATATCGGATAAATGCATTTCTTAAGTTGGTCTTAACAGCAGGTTCATTTACACTATTCGATTCATCAAAGAACAAAATTGTTGAAGGTTTAACTTTAAAACACTCAGCATACTTCATAAGAAGGTCTAAAGTAGGCCTCTTTTTATTGTTTTCAATTTCGGACAGATAAGTTGCTGATATTCCCAATTTGTTTGCTAAGCGCTTGGCTGGAATACTATGCATTTTCCTAAGCAATCTAAGTGAATCACCAAGCATGATTTAACCCCCAATCAATTTTTGCCCTGCTATTATTTCCTGCAATTTGATTTTCGCCTCCTTTCCTTTTGAAAATTTTAAATACAGTAAATTGATCCACCTCCATTTTCTTAGATTAAAGCTGGCCTTTCAATTTCCAACTACATCATTATGCTATCACAACTTAAGCTGATTGTCAATGTAAATTCGCTATAAGTTTAAATTGCTTTTGGTGGAAATATCTGGAGCACACTTAATCTGTAAGTGAACTAGTGCTTTTATTTCAATCCCGCTAATTTCCGAATCATCTCCTTATCGTCAGTGTCCCAGACTGCATCTGGAACCGTATGGGGGGTGGTGCTATTTGCTTTTTGGATCGCTTTGCGCTTCATCTCCGTGTCGGCATAGGCATATACCCTGGTTGTTTCAATTTGGGCGTGTCCAAGGAATTCGGAGATCAGGGTCAGAGCAACGCCGTCTTGGTATAAATGCATTGCTCGGGTGTGCCGAAGCATATGCGGATGAACTCGCTCCGGGATAGATGAACATACTTGCTTGGCGGAAATACCATATTTTTTCACAAAAGCAGCAACGGTATCCTCAGACATCCGCTTTTGCGGGCCACTATAGGTGTAAAACACATAGTCCGTTTGTTTCCGGCTGTGTTTCGGATGGAATTTGTCCAAGTAGCTGTACAAATGCTCGGCAGTTTTCGGAAGAAGAGGGACAATTCTGGTTTTGCTGCCTTTTCCAGTGAGATATACACAGGGCGAAGCCTTGTCCAAAATCAAATCCTGGATTTTCAAGTCCACCATCTCTTGGCACCGCGCTGCAGTGTCATACATCAGAATCAGAAAAACCATATCACGCAGGCCAGTCCTCTTGGTACTATCTGGCTGAGATAAAAAGGCGGCAAGCTCATCTTTGTTCAGCCAATGCACCAGTTTCTGGGGAGGTTTTCGGAGTTTGATTTTCTCTACGTCGGCCTGCACAGCCACGATGCAAACATCAAGGATACCGCCGTAGCGCACAAAAGAGCGGATGGCGGTAAGACGTTGCTGCTGTGTCCGCTTGCTGCAGCCGCGCTTTTCCTCAAGCCATATGAGAAATTCCTGCACAAATTGGCGGTTAAAACAATTCCAGCCAGCTCTTGTTATCGGGATGCTTTTTGCCTCCTCCAAGAAATCCAGGTAAAGATTTATCGCGTCTTTATAGGATTTCACGGTGTTGGGGCTGCAGCTTCGGTTCTTCACCAAATAGGTTTCAAAAAAGGATCTGATTGTCACAAAAAACTGTTCATTCTTAATCTTCATGATATACCTCCGGCAGCAGAGCCTCATATGTGGAAACATCGATCTTCCCGGTACGTTGATAAAAATCAGGAACCATATGAATGTAGTAGGCCGTATCTTCAAAACGGGCGTGGCCCATATAGGCGGACAAGAACGGGAGCATGGCATCCACATCCTTCCCCTCGCGCATCCAACGGCAGATGCACTCAGTGGCAAAGGTGTGCCCTTATGGCATAATAAGGACAAATCGGAAAACCCTTGCGTTGCAACGGGTTGGCTGGTTTGTCCTTATTCTTTTTCCACTAAAAACGGCCCTCAAACGGGGTCTACGGGAGGGGGTGAAAAACCAGGGCTGCACTTAAAGGACAAATTTTTTCAGACTGCAAAGGAGGTTAAAATGGGAGCCTGGGGCATCACTGTAAGGCAAAGTGACGATGGCCTGGACCTGCTGGACACTATCGTAATGGAACAACTGAGAAGGGTGGAGTTTGCTGCTTTCAACGTGTCAGAGGCCATTGCGCTTTTGAATCAAACCATTCAAGAGGAAATTGAGCAGTACAGGCAGAAGCCGCCATCGAAGATTACGGATTTCTATATCAGCGAAACGCTTATGCACAACTTTACCACTGCGGCGATCTTGGTCGCGGAGTGTCTCTACGACTATTATCAGACCGGGGAACTGGTCGTCTATGATTATATCGGTGAGAACTACGATCCGGTTGAGTACCATATCAAAAACTTCATTGTCACAGGAAATGATTTGCTGTCCCTTCTGGCGGAGCTGAAAAGCGTTCAGTCCCCAGAGCATTGGAAGCATCAGGGGTGGGCCAGCGAGGAAATCCTTCGACAGTGGTTAGAGCATATCCGGGCTGTCCAGCAGAGCTTGGAGAAAAATTGATAGCGGGAGAGGGAAACAGATATGGCTGTTACAGTTATAAATGCCACCGTAGATGATTTGCCTAAAATTGAGCAGCAGTACGGAGAAGGTCTTATGATCCAGGACTGTGATATGAACCCCTATGAAGCGGCAAATGTGGTCAATCAGACATTCACTCATGGCGGTATCCTGTTAGAGAGAACGGAATTTCAGAAGGTTATGGTTTTCCAGAACGATGGCCGAACCAATCTGCTGTTCCCTTTTTTTCAAGTCAAATTGGAAATGGGCAAACTCGTTATGTGGCAATTTTTCACCTATAAGACCTGTCACAGTGTATTCCTGAGAGATTACAACCAAGGCAAGCGAAGCATTCTGGGTGAAAAGTGGTAACGACATCCCAAGCCCCCCTGCGACTGACTAAAAATCAGTTGCAGGGGGGCTTTTTTGCGTTTACGAACAAAACAAGCGGCAGAAGCACGAGTGCCCCGGTGACTATTATGGTTGCCGGGGCACTTTTTTGTTTCTCCGCACATTATCAAAGACGGACGAAACCCCCGGCTGGTTGCCGAGGGTTCCAACCAATCTTATTGTAATAGGAGGCAATCGCCATGCCGTCAAACTTGAATCTGGACTACTACTATGGCACCGAGGCCGAACAGTACAGCTTTTACCGCATCCCCAAGACCCTGCTCACAGACCCCCGCTATAAGGGGGTTTCCATCGAGGCCAAGGTACTCTACGGCCTTCTGCTGGACCGCATGAGCCTGTCTGTCCGCAACGGGTGGATGGACAAGGACCGCCGCGTCTACATCTACTTCACCCAGGAGGACGCCATGGCGCTGATGAACTGCGGCAAGGACAAGGCCACCCGGCTGTTCCGGGAACTGGACCAGGGCGGCATCGGCCTGATCGAGCGCAAAAAGCAGGGCCAGGGCCGTCCCACCCGGATCTACGTCAAGAACTTCACCCTGCCCCCGGAACCCGGCCAATCCCGGCAGTCAGACCAGACACCGCCCGAGGGTCCCCAGACTGCGGAAAGCCAGCAGTCCAGACCGCTGGACAGTGCCGCCGTCAAGACTGCGCCCTTTGAGCAGTCTGCACCGCTGGAAATAAGCGGTCAAGACAGCGGTTTTTCCGCCCCTAATAAGACTGATAAGAACAAAACTGATTCCAACGATACTGAATCATCCATCCCTCCCCCTGCCCCCTCTCGCACCTCACCGTCCGCTGGCGCTCATCGCCAGATGCGGATGGATGAGATGGATGGGTACAGGGAGCGGATCAGAGAAAACATCGGCTACGACCTCTTGCTCCTGGAACGTCCCTATGACGCGGAGGAGATCGACGGCTACGTGGAGCTGATGGCGGAAACCTGTGCCAGCAGACGGGAGTACATCCGGGTCAACGGCGAAGACGTGCCCATTGAGCTGGTTCGGAAGCGATTTTTGAAGCTGGACGGGGAGCACATCCGCTACGTCATGGACAGCCTGCGGCAGAACACAACCCAGGTAGTCAACATCCGGGCGTACACCCTGGCGGCGCTCTACAATGCCCCCGTCACCATCAGCCAGTATTACACCGCGCAGGTCAGCCACGACATGGCACAGGGCTTTGGGGGCGCGTAGCTGTCCCTTAGTCATAGAAATCAATCGAAACGGAGGAAAGTCAGCATGGATCAGAAAATCAATATCCTGATCGTAGAGCCGGGAAAGGAACCCCGTCCGGCCACTGTTGAGGACACGCTGGAGGCTTTTCAGCAGATCGTGGGCGGACCCATTGAGGCCGGGTGCTACCTGCCCCAGCGGGTCATGCTCGTCTGCAACGGCGAGGGGAAGCACATGGGCCTCATGCCCAACCGGGAGAACCCCATGGACAGCGGGGACTTTATCGCCGGAACCTTCCTGCTGTGCAGCTTCGAGGGGGAGCACTTCGCGTCCCTTACCCCGGCCCAGCAGACGCAGTTCCAGGCGTATTTCGCCCTGCCCGCTTCGGAAGGAGGCGGGGGCGAGTGAGAACCCGATATCTGCTCCACCATCTGATAGTGCCGCCTTAGAGCGAACAGGCCGCAACCCACATCTGCCCCGGAAGGACTTTTTCCTTCCGGGGCTTATTTTTTTGCGCAAAGGAGGAAATCACCGATAAAAGCAGGCGAAAACAGCAACAATTTCTGCTCTATCTCGGCGTCCGGCGGGAAAGATTCCACGGCTTTACTGCTTCTGATGCTGGAGAAGGATATGCCCATCGACTGCGTACTCTACGCCGACACGGGGATGGAGTTTCCTGAGATGGAAGCCCACATCGCCAAGCTGGACGATCTGCTCTACCGGGAGCGAGGCATCCACATCACTACCCTGCGCCATCCCCATGGCTTTGAGTGGCTGATGTTCGATGTCCCCCAGCAGCAGAAGCGGGCCATTGAGCGCCGTATCGCCATGGACCAGCCCTTGACCGGCTACGGCTGGCCGGGAATGAAGGTGCGCTGGTGTACTGGGCAGCTTAAAACCCACCTCATAACGAAAGAAGTCAACCGGCTCAAAAAGGGAAAAAATGCCCTGCACTACATTGGCATCGCCGCCGATGAGGCCCATCGGTGCAAGGCCGACCCGCAAAACCGTTATCCCCTGGTGGAATGGGGCGTCACCGAGGCCCAGGCCCTGCAAATCTGCTATAACCGGGGTTTTGACTGGGGCGGGCTGTATGAAATCTATCATCGTGCCTCCTGCTGGTGCTGCCCGCTCCAGAGAATTGACGAACTTCGCAAGCTGCGCCGCCACCACCCGGAGCTGTGGGCACGGCTGCGGGATATGGATGACCGGGCACGGGCCATGTTCGGCCCCGGCCCGCTGGGGCAGTTCAAGAAGGATTGGAGCGTGGCGCGGCTGGAGGAACGCTTCGCCAGAGAGGAGGCGAAGGGCGCATGAAGCTCATCCTTCGTCACCTGGTTGTGCCGCCTTAGTTCCCGTTGTGTTGTCAATATTCGAACGCGGAGGTGAAGAAAATCGAGTTTTTTGCGGAACAAGAGGCAAAGCAGCAGCTTTTGAATGCGTTGGATCAGAACCTTTTGGCCCAGGCCAAAGAGCTGTGCGCGGAAAGCAGCATCAATATTATTGGGGTGTACTGTGTGCAGGGTCTGGCCGAAGTGCATTGTTATCTGAAAACGGTGCATCAGTTTGAGCCTGCCGAGGTGGAGGCGCTTCTGCAATTTGCCGACCCGCTGCAAGCGGCCTATCTCTGCTGGGAGGAAAACAGCCATAAGTACAGCTTCCCCATCTGTGATCTGCTGGAGGAAACACAAGCGAAGGACCGCCTGCCGCTGGCGGAGGTGAAACTGCCGAAAAGACGTTCTCTAAGGCAGCAGCTTAACGCCGCTATGAAGGATGCGCGGCAGCATCCGCCCAAGGAGGAAAAGACACATGGCGGCGATGCCCGCTGAACGAAAAATTTGAAGGAGGAACCAACATGAAAAAACGGATCGCCATGTTGCTGTGTGCGTTGTCCGCTCTGTTGAGCGTGACCACACTCCCGGCGCTGGCGGCGGAGCAGCATTACCCCGTGTCGGTGGAGGAGTACACCTACGGCCCGCTGGATGAGCTGCGGATCAACAAAATCTATCAGCTCTCCCTCTCGGACGACCCCAGCGGCATCCCCACCGAGAACTTTGACCGCAATGGACGCCACTACTACCTGCTGGACATGGTGCGCAAGGATGAGGTGGGGGTGGACACCCAGCCCCACACCGAGACAATCACCATGGACAGCGACACCGGCGATTTGGCCGAGGTGCTGAAGCGGCTGGACGCTCAGATGGAGGTCACGACTGAGGACGGGCACACCGGCACCCTGGTCCTGGACCACACCTCCGTGAAGGTGGAGGTCAAGGGCTATAAGACCAGCTCCCGGAGCCTGTCCGCCACCCGGACCTATCCCAGCCTGTCCGACGCCGATCTGGCCCTCATTCCCACCACCATCACGGATGGGGGCAAAACCCTCACCCTGGCCGATGTTCAGTGGTCCAGCGACGGCACTTACTACACCGCCACCGCTAAATATACCGGCTCGTCCAGCAGCCGACACGCCACCGGCTACACGGTGAGCGCCAGCTATACCGGCGAGGTCGCCAAGACCAATTGCGAGGTCGTGACCTACACCGCTATCTTTGGGAGCACAGCCATTGAGGAACAGCCGTCCGAAACTCCCGAGCCCGAAGCGGAGGCCCCGGCCAGCCTGAACCTGGGCACCAACTATCTCCCCGTGCTGGGCGTGGTTGGCGGCGTGATCGCCCTGCTGGTTGCGGCCTGCTGGGGGTATCAAAAAATGAAGGAAAGGAAGATGCACACTTGAAGAAATTCTGGAAACCCCTGATTCTGGCGGCGCTCACCGCCCTGTGCGTGGCCCCCGCCCATGCGCTGGAGTACGTCGCCCCAAGCTCCGTATCCCTCGCTTCCGCCTACGGCGAAAGCTCGCTCACTACGCTGGGGCTCCTTTCCCCACAAAGCCTGGGAGGCGGCTTTGCGGGGGCCCCTCAGTACAATATTGACGGCGCGGAGGACTACCTGTTTGGCCGTCCCACCAGCGATAACACCATCTACGAGTGGGAGAATCCCAACGTGGACAGGAGCAAGAACACCGCTCTCATCCCGCCCGGTTTTGGGACGCCCACCAGCTACCTGCCGGGGAGCGGAGAATATCTCACTCCCAACCTCGTCCCCGGTGCACTCAGCGGCGGTCTGGTGAACCAGGTGGGCAGCGTGGGCAACCCCAACGGCGGCACATCCACCAACACCATGGGCAGCGGCTACCCCACCGCCGACACCAGCGTGGACAGCTCCGGCTTCCCCACGGTGGACACCGGCGTGTCCGGCACAGGCGGTCAGGCCACCGCGTTCACCGAAGTGACCAGCTCTATGTATTACAGCAACGGGAGCTTGGGCACCCTTAAAATTCCCTCTATCGGCCTGACGGTGGGGGTGTATGAGGGCACCGGCAGCGCCCCCCTGCTGAAAGGGGCGGGCCACTTCGAGGGCACCAGCATTTGGAATGGCAACATCGCAATCGCGGGCCACAATCGTGGCGTCCGCAATGACTTCGGCAAGATTCACACGCTGAAATCCGGCGACACCATCACCCTCACCACCGCCCTGGGAACCCGGACCTACGCCGTCACCAGCGTGTCCAAGGTGTCCGTCAACGACACCTCCGGCCTGTCCGCCTCCATCGACAACCAGATCACCCTTTATACGTGCGTGGAGAACCAGCCCGCCTATCGGTGGTGTGTCCGGGCGCAGGAAACCTGACGCGGAACTAAAAAAATGTGAAAGAAACCTGTCGAAAGCTGTTGACAAAACTGGAAATATATGGTAATATAAGATTGCGAAGAAATACGCAAATGATGAAGGAGGTCGTTACCATGAAGCGTTTTCAGTTTTTGACAGGTTTTCTCTGCGGCGCACTTCTGTTCTGTGCATTTCCGACTGTGGCGTCTGCGGCATCTAACATCATGGCGGCAATATCCAATCAGCCCGTCTATGTGGATGGACAGCGGGTGTACATGACGGCCTATCAGATCGGCGGCAACAACTATGTGAAGCTCCGGGATATTGGCGAGGCGGTGGGCTTTAACGTGTACTGGGACGGCGCTTCGGTGCAGGTGGAAAGCGATAAGCCCTACACAGGTGCGGCCCCAGTAGACCAGCCCGCCCAGCAGGTCCCCGCCGCCCTTACCGAGCTGACGGAAGAAAATGTTTATTCCACAATTATGGCGCTCCGGGATATTTACCCCATCAACACCGCTTACCCTGCGCCGTATGTTCCGAACAATCCCTTTGACCGCCCCTACAGCAACTGCGACAAATGTGCTGGCTGGGCTATGCTCTGCTCCGATGCCGCTTTTGGCGACCTGCCCTGGCGGAGAGTGAACCGTCCCAGTTGGGAAGAAATTCGGGCAGGCGATTTGGTTCAGTATGACGGCCATGTAGTTGTCGTTTTAAGCAAAACAGATGAATACATCAGTGTCACCGAGAGCGGAAGCAACAATAAAGTCCGCTGGGGCGGGCAGTATTTCAAGTGGTGGCTGGAGGAACAGTCCGGTTACGCTCTCCGCACCCGGTATCCGCAATAAAACAACTAAATCACTCAACACTGGCAGGGCCAGACTGTAAACGCAGTCTGGCCCTGTTTTATTTTGAAGGAGGTCAACTTTGAAGCATAACTTTTTGAAACGCGCGGTCAGCCTGCTCCTGGCGCTGGTCTGCGTCATGGGGGTCCTGCCCCTGTCCGCCTTCGCCGCCGAGGGGCTGTCCAGCGCCCCCGGCTCCATCACCCAGCGTTCCTCCGATTATATGAAGATCGGTGGGCGGTCCGTCCGCTACAAAGCGGCCAGCAGCGTCATCAACAATGTGGGCCTGCCCTATGTCTTTGACGAACAAGTGGACGTGCCTGATTTTGGCCCCACCCGCGCCCTGTGCGCCTATCAGAAGGGCACCCTGGGGCCGGGGGCCAATGGACAAAAATGGAACTTCAAAGAGGAAGTGAACAACGCTTCCCTGCGGGTTCTGCTCACCTACGTCTACTCCCACACCTACGGCAACTTCACCGACGCGGGCAACGCCCGTGGGCTGGAGCACTGGAATAACTATTGGTCCGATATATGGTACATGGTTGCCCAGGCCATGTCCTGGTACTATGAGCACGGTATCATCAAGGATGTAAACTCGGACCGGGAGGGGTTCAAAGAGCAGTGCGCCGAGGAGTTCATCGCGGCCATGCGTTTGTACCACGATACCTACGGTCAGTCCTCTTTCATCACAGATTGGAGTAAAATCGGGACCCACAGCATCATCGACAGCGCGGACGGCGGCAAGACCGGCAACTCCGCCTATGACTACATCTCCGCTGGTGTTAATCTGGTGCTGGACCACCCCGAGTATTACCACAACTACCACCTGTGGATCTACGAGTGGGACAAGAGCCAGCCCTGGAAGCTGGCGGGCCAGTCCGGGGTGCCCATGCAGCGGCTTCTCATCGCCGTGCCGGATGAGGAGCAGGAGGAAACCACGGTCAGGCTGACGGTGAAGAAGTTGGAGGCAGGCACCAACAAGCCCATCCCCGGTGTGACCTTCAAAGTGGAAAGCGCCGATCAGAACAGCAACTTTTCCGTTACCCGCGAAACAGGCGCGGACGGCACCTTTACCCTGACTGCCGAGGCGGACGGGCTGGCGGCGGGCCAGTATAAGATTACCGAGGAGACCGCGCCGGAGGGCTATGTGGCCCAGACCGTTTCCCAGATCGTGACCGTGATGCCCAACGGTTCCGCCAACAGCGTATTTACTTTCTACAATGAACCGACCACGACGACAACCACTCCCGGCACCGGCTCCATCAGGAAGATTGACGCAGACAACCCCACCGTGGGCATCCCCGGCGCTGTCATTCGCATTACCAGCGTCAAGCTGGATGACGGCGGCAGCTTTGTCAGCGAATACACCACCGGCGATGGCGGCTACATCCCCAAAGAGGACCTGGACTTTTCTAAGCTCCCCACCGGCAGCTACGTCGCGGAGGAGATCACGCCCCCAGAGGGCTTCATCCTCAGCTCCGACGTGTCCAAGGTGAAGCAGCCCTTCGTGTGGGATGGGGAGCATGATATCTCTTTGATTTTTGAAAATTCCAGCAAGGTCAAAGTCATGCTGAAAAAGGTGGATGAGAGCGGCAGCCCCCTGGCTGGCGCTATTTTTATCGTCTTGCGGGACGGCCAGATCATCTCCACCGAGGAAACCGGCCCGGATGGTACGATTACCGTCAGCAACGTCACCGAGGGCCATTATGAATTTGTGGAGGTGTCCGCCCCTGCTGGTTTCGACTGTGACCGTTCCCCGGTGGGCGTCCACGTCAACGCCGAGGATTTGCAGGGGGAGCAGACCATTGTGGTGGAAAAAATGAACCATCACAAGCGCAGCCTGACCATCACCAAGCGGAACACCGAGACCGGCGAACCCGTCCCCAACACCAGCTTCCACATTCGCGGGGTCAACCTGGGCTATGAGAACGATGTGGTGACGGGGGCGGATGGCAAGGCCACCCTCTCCGATATGCCCAGCGGGTGCTATGAAATTGAGGAAACGGACGTGCCCGCTCCCTACTTGCTGGACACCAACAATCGCAAAACCGTCTGGATCGACGCCACCAAGGACCAGGACGTGGTGGTGGACTTTGTGAACAGCACCAAGCCCGGTCTGCGTCTGTTGAAGATCGACCAGCAGACCGGCGAACCCCTCTCCGGCGTTCTGTTCCGTATCGCGGAGGTCAACGGCGGCTATGACGAGCAGCATTTCACCAACGCCGAGGGCCTGATCGTGCTGGAGGGGCTGAACCCCGGCGCTTATACCGTCCAGGAGGTCAAGCCCAAGAATGGCTGGGTGGCCGATGATACCGTCCACACCATCTATTTGGAGGAAAACAAGACCACTACCCTGGAATTGAGCAACCTGCGAAAGCCCGATCTGTTTATTAAAAAGGTGGATTCCATCACCGGCAGTCCCATCGAGGGCGTGAAATTCCAAGTCTGGCGCGGGTCTGACGATACCAAGACCGGCGAATACAACGACCTGGGCACCTTCTACACCGACGCCCAGGGAGAAATTCACCTGGAGCGGCAGGAAACGGGCTGGTACAAGGTAAAAGAGCTGGAACCCGCCCCCGGCTACACCATCAAGCAGCCCGATACCCAGGAAATCTATCTGGCGGCGGGTAAAGATCACACCGTCACCTTTGAGAACACCCCGAAAAACGCGATAATTGTTGAGAAATATGATTCCGTCACCCATGAGGCCCTGCCCGGATGCACCTTCCAGCTCCGCTATCTGGCGGGCACCAGCGGCACGGGCGGCACCATCATTGGACAGAAGGTGACGGGCAAGAACGGCGTCGCCATGTGGACCGGCCTGGAACCAGGATCGTATGTCGTGGAGGAAGTGGACCCCGCCGATGGGTACTCCATCATCAACTCCTCCGAAACGGTGTTTCTGGCGGACAACGGGGAACAGAGCGTTATCACCGTTCGCTTCGACAATATGCCGGACGGCCTTCTTCTTGTGAGGAAGGTTTGTGCCACAAATCCCAGCATTACCTTGCAAAATGCGGAGTTTAAGATCACTTACGCAGATGGTACAGTGATTGGCGATTCCAACGGTATCTTCAGAACCGACGAAAACGGAGAAATCCGCATTGAGGGCTTGCAGCCCGGTAAGAGCGTGATCGTCACCGAGGTTCAGGCCCCTCCCGGATTCATCATCGACACCCAGAGCCAGACCATCCAGATCAAAGAGGGCCGGACCAGCGTCTTGACCTTCAAGAACCAGCCTCGGGGGAAGCTCATCATCCAGAAACGGGACAGCCAGACCAATGAGGTCCTGCCCGGTGCTGAGTTCCGCGTCACCACGGCGGCGGGCTGCGAGGTAGGACTGGACGGCGTGATCGGCACCAGCAGCTTGACACAGAACGGCATTTTCACCACCGACGCCCAGGGCGAGATCCGCATCTCCAACCTCGCCCCCGGTGCTTATGTCATCAATGAGATCAAGGCCCCGGACGGCGGGTACGTCATCGACACCCCCTCCACCAATGTGGTAATCGGGCAGGGCGGTGATACCCAAACTGTGGTGATCAAAAACACCCGCAAGGGGGGCCTTATCGTTGAGAAGTACGATAAAGTGACCAAGCAGCCCCTGGCTGGCGCTCAGTTCAAGATCATGACCGCCAATGGTGAGCTGACGCCTGATAACGAGGGAATGACCAGCTCCAACGGCCTCTACACCACCGATCAAAACGGCCAGATCGTGCTGTCCAAGCTGCTCCCCGGCACTTATGTGGTTTCCGAGGAACGCGCCCCGGACAACTACCGCAAGGACCCCACCCCGCAGACGGTGGTGGTGAACGCCGGGGACACACAGACCATTCGTTTTTATGACGATCCCCTGTGCACCCTCACCATTTTGAAGCGGGACGCCGTGACCAAGAAGCCGTTGAAGGGCGCTGAGTTCCTGGTCCGGGACAGCTCCGGCCATGTGATTGGCCCCAATAACGGCCTTTACACCACCGGCACCGACGGCACTGTGACCGTCACCGGGCTGGCCCCCAATTCCACCATCGTGGTGTCTGAGAAGAAAGCCCCCGTGGGGTACATCCTGGATGAGACCCCGAAGAACATCGTGGTTCGCTCCGGCGTCGCCAACGGTCTGATCTTTGACAACGAGCCTGGGACCACCCTGATTATCCGCAAATTCATTGAGGGCACCGAGAACGAGCCGCTCTCTGGCGTCTGCTTCAAGGTGGTGGACGGTTCCGGCGCGGCTGTCGGCCCGGATGATGGGGTGTACTACACCGACAAGGCGGGAGAGATCGTGCTGGAGGGCATCGAACCCGGCACCACCGTGAAAGTCCGCGAAATCAAGACCGTGGAGGGCTATGTGCTCGATGGAACCCCGCAGGACATCAAGATCGTGGGCGGTCAGGTGCAGCAGTTGACGTTCTGGAACAAAAAAGCGGGAACCCTCGTCATTCAAAAGAAGGACAAGGTTTCCGGCGAGATGATTTCCGGCGCTCAGTTTCAGTTGACCTATGCCAACGGCGGCTACGTGGACAATGACAACGGCCACCTGTCCAGTAACGGCCTCTATACCACCGACGATAAGGGCGAGATCCGCATTTCCGGCGTGGTGGGCACCATCGTGGCAAAGGAAACCAAGCCTGCCCCCGGCTATGTCATTGACAGCAGTACCCAGACCCAGACCGTCACCGTGAACCCTCTGGACACGCAGACGTTGGTATTTCTGAATGAGCCTCTTTGCTCTCTCACCATCACCAAACTGGATTCTGTGACGGGTAAACCCGTGCCCAATACCTCTTTTGCGGTAAAGGACGGCAATGGGAATGTGCTGGCGACCTGCACCACCGGGAAGGACGGCACCGCCACCGTCACCGGCCTCGTGCCCAATAGCACCGTTGTTGTGGTGGAAACCCGTGTGCCCTCCGGCTACGTCCTTAACAGCACACCCCAGACCATCATCGTGCGCAACGGCAGCAATACCGTCACCAACAGCGGCACCGGCAGTTCCGGCAATGTGCCCACCAACCCGGGTAGCAGCACTACCACTAACCCGGGCGGCAATACCGGCAATGGGAACGATCTGACTTTTGAGAATGAGCCGAAGCAGACCCTGACCATTCACAAGTACATCGAGGGCACCGCCAATGAGCCGTTGGCTGGCGTTTGCTTCAAGGTGGTGGATGGGAGCGGTACTCCTGTCGGCCCCAGCGACGGCACGTTCTATACCGATTCCAAGGGCGAGATCATCATTGAGGGACTGGAACCCGGCACCACCATCACCGCGCAGGAGGTCAAGACCGTTGATGGATTCGTCCTCGACGGCACCCCCAAGAGCGTGAAGATTAAAGCGGGCCAGGGCGCTCCCTCGCTCACCTTCTGGAATAAGCGAGTTGGTGAACTCATCATCCGCAAGCTGGACAAGGCCACCGGCAAGCCTCTGGCCGGGGTGGAATTTGAGCTGACCTACGCGGGCGGCGGCTACGTGGACAATGCCGACGGGCACCTGTCCTCCAATGGCCTGTATACCACCGACGCCCATGGAGAAATCCACATTTCCGGCGTCACCGGCACCATCGTGGTGAAGGAAACCCGGACCATCGACGGCTACACCATCGACCCGGCCACCCAGACCCAGACGGTGAAGGTCAACCCCCAGGACACGCAGACCCTCACTTTCTACAACGCCCCGAAGCAGACCCTCACCATCCAGAAGTACGTGGACGGCACCACCGACCCCATCCAGGGCGTGACCTTCCTCGTCACCGACAGCTCCGGGCAGGTGGTGGGGCCGAACAACGGCGAGTATGTCACGGACCGCAATGGCCGCATCGTGCTCACCGATCTGGTCCCCGGCACCACCATCACCGCAAAGGAAACCAAGACTGTGGCCGGGTACGTGCTGGACACTACGCCGCAGTCCATCCTCATCAAGAGCGGCACCGCGCAGACGCTGACCTTCTTCAACAAGAGCGAGGGCGGGCTGGAGCTGATCAAGGTGTCCGAGAGTGACAGCACCCAGCGCATCCCCGGCACCACCTTTGAGATCAGAAAAATGGACGGCGCTTTGGTGGAGACTGTTACCACCGGCGAGAATGGCCGCGTCCACGTCAACCTGGACGCTGGCAGCTACTATGCCGTTGAGACTGAGGCGGCACAGGGCTTCAAGCTGGACGCCACTCGCCACGATTTCACGGTGCAGGATGGCAAAACCACCACTCTGACGGTGAAAAACAAGCCTTTCAGCGGGATTTTAATTCATAAAACCGACAGCGTGACCGGCAAGGGCATCTATGGCGTCACCTTCCTGCTCTACGACAGCACCAACACCCCCATCGGGCAGTACACCAGCGACAATTCCGGCTATGTCTACATCGAGGGCCTGACGGATGGTGGGCGCTATTATCTGCGGGAGCTGGAGAATGAGGGGTACATTCCTGACACCCAGATGAAAACGGTGTACGTCAAGGCGGGTGAGACTACCCTGATCGAGTGGAAGAACACCCCCATCACCGCTCAAATCCAGATCACCAAGAAATCCGCCGACTACAACCCCACCAACGGCCTGCCTGCTGGGACGCTGCTGGAGGGCGCTGTGTTTGAAATCCGGGACAAGGCTGGCAATCTGGTGGACACCATCCGCTCCGACAGCCGGGGCGTAGCCACCTCCAAGCCCCTGCCGCTCTCGCGCTATACCATCAAAGAGGTAAAGGCCCCGGCCAACTACGGCGTCAGCGACCAGGAACTGACGGCCTACCTGGAACACGCGGGCGAGATCGTCCGCTTTGAAGTGACCAACAAGGCCCTGTCCACCGGCGTGTCCATCACCAAGACCGGCCCCAAGCAGATCATGGCGGGCCAGCCCGTGCGCTATGTGTTCTCCGACATCGCCAACAGCTCCAACGTCCGGCTGGACAGCTTCTATTGGAGGGATACCCTGCCCGCCGAGGTCCGGCTGGACACCGTGGTGACGGGCACCTACAATTTCCCCGGCACCTATAAAATCACTTACCGCGTCAACGGCGGCGAACCCCGGACGCTGGCGGATAACCTGTCCACCAGCAAAAATTACACCCTGGCGGCGTCTGCCACCGCTCTGGGGCTGGCCTCCAACGAGCGCGTCACCGAGATCATGTTTGTGTTCGGTCAGGCTCCGGGCGGCTTCGCCCAGGTGGAGAAGCCCATGCTGTACTGTACCGCCGTCAAAAGCATCGCGTCCACTTCCTTTGTGAACGTTGCCGATGTGGGCGGCGTGTACGGCGGCATTTGGGTCCAGGCCGTGTCCCGGTGGGTGACGAACGTGTACGGCAAGCCCGTCGTGCCCTCTCTGCCTAAGACCGGCTATTAACATCAATCTTTGCGCCGCGCCGCCCGCACTCTGGGCGGCGCGGCCCGTGAAAAGGAGGGCTGCACAAAAATGTACCCGTCCCATAGCAGCTATTGGGATATCCGGCAGAACAGGTCTGTGCGCATCGCGTCCCCTGTTGGTCAGGCGCAGTTCATGCTCACCGACTACACCCGCATGATCGAACCGCGTCCAAACGAGTGGCTGCTCCTTTGCCGGTTCGCGGACACCATCGGGGCCGGGGATGGCGAGAGGGAACTCAGGGAGCTGAGACATCTTGCGGAACATCTGAAAAGCCGCTGTTTTGAGGGTTTGTATGGCTATGTTGATCCCATAGTTGCCATTGAAACGGAGAAGGAGATCGTCCTGCGCACAGCTCCCGGCTACTCTGAGGGGCTGGGACATGACATCACCCCCGCCGTCAGGCTTCTGAAAGACTATGAGCAGAACGGCCCTGTTTTTACCCAGGCGGAGCGGAATTTGATCTTGACTCACGCATATTTCATGGGCGGCGTCCGGGACACTGAGCAGATCGCCGGTAGGATGGCCGCTCATGATTTCTCCAGCCGGGATATTGCCGCTGCCTGTGCCGGTATTGAGGCGGTAAACCTGGAGTGGAGTGGTTTGGAACGGATGGAAGGGATTGAAGTGGGAACCGAAAAATGTCCCACGTTCCAATTCAGCTTTGCCAACTGCGAGGACCCCATGAAGGGCTATCCGCGCTTTACTTTCTACCCCACCCTGTTCCCCCACGGCGGCGAAATTCTCCAAAGCGGGGTGGTGATACGGCCCTGTCCCGATGCTCCGGGCCGCTGGCAGTCCGACCTATGGAAGATCGACCAGACCTATACAGCGCCGCGCTACTACATGGAAGCTGGCAGCGGCCACTTTGAACTGGCGGAGTACGTGGATATTGACAATCCACACGATTTGGAGATGTCTGTGTGCAAAGGATGTATCATCCCGCGACAGCCGGAGGGTATGTCAATCGTGCCCCAAAAATCCATTCGGAAAAAACTGCGGGACGCGGCGCGGGAGGTCGGCCAGTGTCCACCCCCGGAGGGGAAAGCCAAAGGCGGCGAGGCCCGGTGACCCCTCCCAGCTCAATTTAGAAAGGAGAGGATCACTTTGCAAGACGAAGTGCGGGATAAATCCGTGGCATTCGTCATTAACATAGGCAAAACGGGCGGCAGGCTCACCGCCGACCTGCTGAGAGCGGCCATGCGCCGCTATCTGGAGCAGTCCCGGCACCCCCAGGCCCATCACGGGAAGCAGACGGTGAAACAGCTCGTGGAGCAGGGCGCGGGGGTGCAGAACATTGAAATCACCGATAAAAACATCAAGTCCTTTGAGCGGGTGGCCCGAAAATACGGCGTTGATTTCGCGCTGAAAAAGGACCCTGCCGAGGGAAAATATCTGGTATTTTTCAAAAGCCGGGACGCGGACGCCCTCAACGCCGCCTTTGCCGAGTACACCGCCAAGACCATGCACCGAAGTACCCCTAAGAAGCCCTCCCTGCTGGCCCGCCTCAGCCACTTCAAGGAGGTAGCAAAGCAGATGGACCAGGACCGGGCGAAGAACCGGGAGAAGGGGGAGATGGAGCGGTGAAGCAACTGGATATCAAAAGACTGCTGCTCCAGAACTTCCCTTATGTGTTCCTATTCTGGTTTTTTGACCGGGTGGGCGAGGGCTGGCGGTTGGCGGCGGGGGCGGACGTGGTGGAGAAAGCCATGGGCATGGTGTCCGGCCTGGGCCAGCTCATCACCCGAAATCCTCTGCCCAGCCTTCACCCCCAGGACCTGTTCGTTGGCCTGATCGGGGCTGTGGCCGTCCGAGTGGCGGTGTACTTCAAGGCACAGGACGCCAAGAAGTACCGCCGAGGTGTGGAATACGGCAGCGCCCGCTGGGGCGGAGCCAAAGACATAGCCCCGTTCATTGACCCCAAGTTTGACCAGAACATTCTGCTCACTCAGACCGAGCGCATCATGGTGGGCAGAAACAAGAATCCCAAGTACAATATCAATAAAAATGTGCTCATTATTGGCGGTTCCGGCTCTGGTAAGACACGATTTCACATCAAACCGAATTTGATGCAGATGAATGCCAGCTATATTGTCACGGACCCGAAAGGCACGGTTTTGGAAGAATGTGGCAGAATGCTACAGCGCGGCGGGTATGAAATCAAGATTCTCAACACCATCGACTTCAAGCAGTCCATGCGGTATAACCCCTTCAAGTATATCTACTGCGAAAACGACATTTTGAAGCTGGTCAACACCATTATGGAAAACACCAAGGGCGAGGACAGCAAGGGCGGTGAGGACTTTTGGCAGAAGGCCGAGGCCCTGTACTATCAGGCCCTCATCGCCTACATCTGGTACGAGGCCCCGGAGGAGGAGATGAACATGACCACCCTGCTGGATATGCTCAACGCCTCCGAGGTGCGGGAGGAGGATGAGAATTATAAAAACGCCGTGGACCTCATGTTTGACCGCCTGGAGCAGAAGAACCCGGACCACTTTGCCGTCCGTCAGTACCGAAAATATAAGATGGCGGCGGGAAAAACCGCAAAATCTATCCTTATAAGTTGTGGCGCACGGATGGCCCCCTTCGACATCAAGGAGGTGCGGGAGCTGATGGAGGGGGACGAATTGGAGCTGGACAAGATCGGGGACCGCAAGACAGCCCTGTTCTGCGTAGTGTCCGACACGGACATGACGTTCAACTTCATCTCGGCCATGGTGTATACCCAGATGTTCAACGTCCTGTGCGACAAGGCGTTGGAGAACGGCGGGGCGCTGAAAACCCACGTCACCTGCCTGCTGGATGAGTTCGCCAACCAGAAAATCCCCAACTTTCAGCACCTCATCAGCGTGATCCGCTCCCGCGAGATTTCCGCCCATATCGTGGTGCAAACCCAGAGCCAGTTGAAGGCGGTCTATAAAGATCATGCTGAAACCATCATCGGCAACTGCTCCTGCGTCCTGTTCCTGGGAGGCAAAGAGAAAAGCACCCTCAAAGAGCTGTCCGAAACCCTGGGCCGCGAGACTATCGACACCTTCAACACCGGCGAGAGCCGGGGCCGGGAGACCTCCCACTCGCTGAACTATCAGAAGCTGGGTAAGGCACTCATGGATGTGGACGAGCTGGCCGTCATGGACGGCGGCAAGTGCATTTTGCAAGTGCAGGGCGTCCGGCCATTTTTCAGTGAGAAGTTCGATATTACGAAGCACCCGCAGTACAAATATCTTTCCGACTACGATCAGAAAAACAGGTTCGATGTAAAGAAATTCCTCAGCCGGAGGCTCACCGTCAGGCCCCAGGATACCTTTGAGCCTTACGAGTTTGACGCCTCATCCTCCCCCGGGGAGGAGTCCGGCTGACCCGCTATACAGAAAGTTGCCACCTAGATTTCGTTAGGTGGCAGCTTTCCCCGCTTTATGTGTATAGGTAAATATTAGATAGGCCATATCGTGCACTATAGTCACCATTTGACACAACTATCTTTATGGCGCTTGCATAACTTAACGGTATCTCAATATTCTTTGGTTCCATTTCTCCAACTAATGTAATTGTTTTTAGCGTTGTTGTATAGGTTTCTCCATTTTCATCCATAGCAAGAATTGAAAGTTCTAAATTTCCTTGAGAAGTATTATCTACGTGACCATACGTAAAAGAAAGTTTAGAATACTCATTCCTTAAGTGAACATAAAAACAGTCCTCATCCGATAGTACAATACCTTCTCCATAAGAAGTCATCCCCATGGAAAATGTATTGCCGCTTCCAAGACGGTATACATCAACGCCGTGGGGATCAGAAACCATGCTGTCCCATGATAATTTTACTTTCTCTGGTTTTTGATTACCCACAATAGCAGCGTTTTCTGTCGTATCATACTTTAACATTTCGGACAAAACATACGTATTTAATAACGACTGAGAATAATATGCGTTTCCTTCTATCAGAGCAACAGAGTAGTTTATGGGGTCGCCTGAATTCATAAGTTCACCATCAATGATTAGATTAGCATCCATGAGTTCTACAGTTTTCTGTGTTTTTAAACGCTCATTTTCCTCTGTCAGCGCAACATTGTCCGAAGTTAAGCTTTCAACCTTATTTGAATTATTCTGGTTGCTATTATAAACTAAAAGTGCGAGTGAGGGCAATCTATCTAGCATTTCCACCTTTGACATTTCAGATATGCTCTCAGAAGAGAGACCAAGGTTTTCAAGCGAAGATTCTATAGCAGTTGAGTAGTTGTCAAAGCTTGACTGTAGCATGGCAAATTGCTTGTCTATAGAACCCTCCTGCAAAATTGCCTCATCCACATACCCTGCCCCAATTAGGTAACTTTGAATTAATCCTGATATACTATCAAATGTGATATAATTATGAATCATGACGTTATTTGAAATAAATACCGCTATAATTGTTGCCGCTGCGCCTATTAAAGCTGAAACAATCGAGTTCAAGAGTGGGTGCTTTGCCAATACGCTCAAACGTTCAGTCATGTTCATTACAAAATCACCTCTTTGATTTTTTTCGAGTGCTATTTTAATTATACTAATTTTTTCATAAAATAGCAAGCGTTAGACACCCTTGATGTTGCAAAATATCAGGGCTAATAATTGGCCGTCTGGCGGACACTGTTTTGGATCGCTGTGAACTCCGAAACGCCGTTCGCCCGGTAATGCCGCCGTCTGATTTGCTCAGATGGCGGTTTTTATATATTCCACAACAAAAACGAACACTTATGGAGGTATTCAATGGAATTTTTCACTTCTGCAATCGGCACCGCAAAGGTCATCGTGTGCGCGCTGGGCGCTGGTCTGGGCGTTTGGGGCCTCATCAATCTGCTGGAGGGCTACGGCAACGACAACCCCGGCGCGAAGTCGCAGGGCATGAAGCAGCTCATGGCCGGGGGCGGTGTGGTGCTGGTGGGTATGCAACTGGTGCCCCTGCTGGCTAATCTGTTCAGCACCGGGGGATAACCGATGCTGAACATCCTCGACACAATCCAGGAGTGGATCATGGGCATCCTCAAAGATTGTATCATGGGCAATCTAAACGGGATGTTCGACCAGATCAACACCGAGGTCGGGGAGGTGGCGGCAAATGTGGGGACGACCCCGGCGGCATGGAACGCCGGGGTTTTCTCCATGATCCGCAATCTGAGCGATAACGTGGTGGTGCCCATTGCGGGCATGGTGCTCACCTTCGTGATGTGCTATGAGCTGATCAGCATGATTATCGACAGGAACAACCTTCACGATTTTGAGACCTTCGCCATTTACAAATGGATCGTAAAGACCTTTGTGGCTGTCTATCTGGTGTCCCACACCTTTGACATCACCATGGCTATTTTCGAGATGGCCCAGACGGTGGTCCAGCGCAGCGCGGGTATCATCACCGGCAGCACCAGCGTAGACTTTGCCGCCGCGCTGGGGGACGTGTCCGCCCAGCTCGACGCCATGGGCATCGGGGAGCTGTTCGGCCTGCTGGTGGAAACCATGCTGCTGAAAATCACCATGCCCATCCTGTCCCTATGCGTCATGCTGGTGCTGATAGGCCGTATGATCGAAATTTACATCTACTGCTCCGTGGGAGCCATCCCCTTCGCCACCATGACCAACCGGGAGTGGGGGCAAATGGGTCAAAACTATCTGCGCGGCCTTGTGGCACTGGGACTGCAAGGCTTTTTCATTATGATCTGTGTGGCAATCTACGCCGTACTCATCGGCCAGATCGGGAGTGGGGCCAACCTCCATGCCGCCATCTGGCAATGTGCCGGGTACACGGTTCTGCTGTGCTTCTCCCTGTTTAAGACCGGCGCGGTAAGTAAAGCAATTCTGAATGCCCATTAAACTTACGATTGGAGGAAGAAAATGAACGAATCTATGACCCAGAACACCCAGGAGCAGGTTCCCCTTCTGCCCAACATGAGTGCCAGGGTCTACCCTGTGAATGACCCCAAACAGGAAAAGGGCTGCGTTCTGGCAAATGCCAGCGTTGACCTCGGCGGCTGCTTTGCCGTCACCGGCATCAAGATTGTGGAAGGCAAGGACGGTCCGTTCGTCGCCATGCCCCAGCGGATGGGCAGGGACAAGAAATACCGCGATGTCTGCTTTCCCACCACGGCGGCAATGCGTGAGGCAATCAATACCGTTGTCATGGATGCCTATCGGGGTGAGCTGGAGCAGCAGGCCGTCCGCGCGGCCCAGGCGGTGGAGCGGCTTTCCGGGCGGAATGCGGAAAAGCCCTCTGTGCGTCAGGCTTTGCAGGATGCGGCCAGGGAAGCGGCGGCGCGGTCCTCCCCGGCTGCGGACAGGACCATGGATCAGAGGGCGCGATGATACGGCTGGTGCCCACAACATTGCGGGAGGCCAACGCTTTTGTCAAAGCCCACCGCCACCATAAACCTGTCACCGGCCACAAGTTTTCCATTGGCTGTGAAGCGGAGGGGCGGCTGGTGGGTGTTGTCATTGTTGGCCGACCTGTGAGCCGATACCTGGGCGATGGCCTGACGTTGGAGGTAAACCGGCTGTGCACCACCGGGGAGAAGAATGTTTGCAGTATGCTGTACGCTGCTGCGGCGCGAGCGGCAAAGGCCATGGGCTACCGCAAAATCATTACCTACACCCTGGACACCGAACCGGGGACCAGCCTGCGGGCGGCGGGCTGGATGTGTATGGGGCGGGCAGGTGGCAAACGCTGGACCGGCAAACGCTGTCCCGCTGTGGACCTCTGCCCGCCACAGATGAAGCTGCGTGTACGGGGGCAGGATATTTGAGAAATGCGGGATTAACCGGGATGAGGCGGGAATATATGAGAAAACCCGCTATTTAAGCGGGAATTGCTGGGTTTAAGATAGAAAAGTTCAAATTCAGATCGTGATTCTCACTTATCTTGACTTTGAAAACGAGGCATTTTTCAGTAGAACACAAAGGTGAAATGAAAGTGACCAGTTCTGGCAATTCCAAACTGAAATCAGGGAAAACCATGTGCTTTTCTTGAAAAAATCACTAAACGAATTTTGAGGGATACGGTTAATAACTTAATCAAAAATATCTATAACGTCCAGCGTGCTAAACAGAGCGTTACTTGCGTTAAAAGTTTGATTTCTTTTTAAAAATACGTTACTTTAACACATTTCGATTTGTTTTATGGCCTGAAAGATGGAGAAAGAACCTAAAGTACAATATGACATTTCTGTAAAAAGCATGAAGAATTGTCCTATTGGTTGTGCGGCAATGGTTTGCGGCTTTACAATGCCTAAAAATTTTAGCACAGCAAAGAGACAAGTTCAAAATCCATTAAGAAAAAATTTTTGCAAGTGTTCGCATTTTGCCTTGCATTTTAGCGTCAAGCAAGTCTTGATATTATCCACATGGCATAGTGTCATATATTGAGGGCTTTTGTCATCCTAAGAAAGAATTCTTAGAATTATTCACGTGGAGAATTCCCGAAAGTAATGCTACTGTATAATAGCAGTCTGCCACAGGAAAGGTGGTGCATAGTGTGCTTGAAGAATGGGTAGATGAACTGGTTCCCGCAATGCTATCAGACGAAATGCATAGAGAAATCGCAACAGAAATTGGCATGAGCAATTTTCTAAAGCTTTCGCAGTTGGTAGGTGGCGGGGATTTCTATGTGCCACGCCAAGAAAGCATATTGCGCCCATTGCGGAATCAAAAAATTCAAGAGGAATTTAACGGGTACAACACAAAGGAACTTGCTCGAAAATATGGCGTTAGCCAGAGATGGGTGTATCAGATTGTAAAGCACAGTGCAAAAAACCACACATAAAGTAAACAGGAGGACAAATCAAATGATTATCAACAGCGGCACAATTAGGGAGGCGTTCCAGAGCTTCAACACTGTGTTCAACAAGGCGTTCCAGGAGATGGAGGCACAGTACCCCCGCGTGGCTATGGAGGTTCCCAGCGAGACGCGGGACGAGAGCTACGCATGGCTGGGGGCCGTCCCCTCCATGCGGGAGTGGATCGGGGACAGGGAGATCAAGAACCTGTCCGCCTACGGCTACACCATCCGCAACAAGGACTTCGAGGCCACCGTGTCCGTTCCCCGGAACGATCTGGAGGATGACTGCATCGGCGTCTACAAGCCCATGTTCCAGGATTTGGCCTACAGCGCCCGGAAACACCCGGACAAGCTGGTTTTTGGCCTGTTCCCCCGTTCCTTCAAAGAGAAGTGCTTCGACGGCAAACCCTTCATCAGCGACAACCACACGACCGCCGTTGAGGGAACGAAGGTCAAGCCCCAGAGCAACAAGGGGACATACAAGCTCACGCCCGACAGCTACGGCGCGGCCCGCACGCAGATGATGTGCCTGGTAAACGATCAGGGTGAGGTTATGAACATCGTCCCCGATCTGCTGGTGGTGGCCCCCCAGAAAGAGGCCATTGCCCGTACCATCCTCATGGCAAATGAGATCCATCAGGAGGTCAATATCTACAAGGACACCGCCGAACTGCTGGTGGTGCCGGAGCTGGCTGCAAACCCGGAGCAGTGGTTCCTGCTATGCACCAAGCGGCCCGTCAAGCCCTTCATCTTCCAGAACCGCCGCAAGGCCCAGCTTATCGCCAAGGACAGCCCTGGTGATGATAATGTCTTTTTCAAGAAGACGTTTATCTATGGTGTGGACGCCCGCTGCAACGCCGGGTATGGCCTGTGGCAGCTGGCCTTTGGCTCTACCGGCGAGGCGGATATGCCCGCTAAGGCATAAGGAGGGCGCTATGGACATTCAATATATTTTTCTGCGCAACTCCCTTCCTTTCGAGGAAAGCGGCTACAGCGCCCAGACACCCCATAAGTTGGTGAAGCTTCTTCCCCTGGGGCTGGTTCACAGCACAAAGGGAGATTTCCTGGTGGATAACGAATCCTTCCGGGCTATTCGCTGTAAGTTTACGGAGCGGCAGCTTCAAATTCCCATCGACTACGAGCACCAGACCTTGAAGGATATGCAGGCCCCGGCGGCGGGCTGGATCAAAGATATCGTGCTGAAAAGCGATGGTATCTATGGCGCTGTGGACTGGACGGAGCGGGCAGCGGAGTATCTGAAAAACCGGGAGTACCGCTACCTGTCCCCAGTTGTCCTGACCCAGGGGAAGGAGCGGCGGGTGGTTGCGCTCCATTCCGCTGCCCTCACCAACACCCCCGCCATTGACGCCATGACACCCGTTGCCTGTAGCGAGAAGCCCAGCGAGGGCGAAAGCGGCGCGGATCAGGGCGAGGCAGACAGCAGCGGCAAGGGTATGGAAGCACTTGTGGAGCTGTTACAGCTTGACCCGTCCGCCACCATGGAGGATATCTATCAGGCTGTCGCCGCCCTGCTGGAAGGGCGGGAGGCCCTGAAGCTCGAAGCGGACGCTTGCCAATTCGAGGTTGCCCGGATGAAAGCGGACGGCGTGGTATTGGAAGCGCTGAAAGAAGGGAAGGTGCTGCCTTTCCATCGTGACTGGGCGTTCCAGTCCGCAATGAATGACCTGGACAGCTTCACGCTTTGGCTTAAGTCCGCACCCCAGGTCGTGCCCATGGGTGAGATTTGCCCGGAGAGGCTTCCCCAGATGCCGCACCATCGTTCCAGGGCGCACGAGCTGATGGGGCTGTCTGCCGAAGATATCCAGCGCTATGGGGGAATCGGAGGTACAGTATGACTGGCATTGAAGCCATAAGAAACCCTGACACAACAGTGGAGCAGATTGCAACTGTTATTTCGGGTCATTGCCCACCTGTAATCCCCGAAGACTGTGACCATCTCGCTTGTCTGGACTGCTGGCTGTCATGGTTGACGCAAGAGCAGCCAGCAAAGGAGCAGGCGGTGTGCCACATCATTCGGGATAAGCAGAATATAAACCCGCTTGTCCCACAAGGGCCATTTTGAGAGCCTACAAACGCATTTTAGTTCGGGCGGGGTAACCCTTGCCCGAATGGTATAAAGGCCATTGTACCCCCGTTATAACGTGAAGTAACGGCATATGGCAAAACTGTTTCCCCGCAAAATTAAAAACTCTTGACTTTGGTTCTTCATAAGGTTTATAATTAGGGAGCAACAGAACCAACAGAACCAAAGGAAAGAGGTGAAAAACTTGAGCGATGAGGAAGGGTTTATCACAACCCCTGAGCTATGTGAATGGTTGAGAGTTTCAAAGTCTACCGTTAGTAGATGGCGAGGGAGCGGCTTACCCCATTACGGGAAAACAAAAGCTTTTCGGTATAGAAAAAGCGAAGTTTTGAACTGGTTAGAAAGCCAACAAAATGATCAGGATGAATCTTAAAAAATGAGGGAGCTCGTCCCAAGCTTGCCGGCAGAAACGAGCCCCCTCCCACAGATACCCTTGCAAGGCAAAGATACTGCTTACAATCAAGTTTATCACATTCCTCTTTACTTCGCAAGGGTTAGACAGGAGGAATATTGTAGTGCAAACGTCTATTTTTGAAATGAGCCAATTTTACAGGCTTGACGCAGAAGGCCAGCAAGAGGTCAAAGAGGCAATCCAAGTGGAGTACGAAAGCTTATCCACTGGTATGGACTTAAAACATTTCGTTGCGCAATACTTCCATCTTTCCAGGCGGGCAAGAAGCAAAATTGACACACTGGTCGAAAAGTTGTATAAAACAAATTTTTACCCCCGTAGCTATGCAGAATATTATGATTCTACGGATTACGGAATCACACAGATCAGGAAAATGCCGCATTTGTTTTCGGAGCGATTTGTAGCATATGAAACTGGTATAGAATTGGGCGTAAAAGGCCGTTTGAGATTTAAGGTGGACTGTTCTGCGCCTCCAACTATTAAGCAATTACAAGCCGAAATGAACCGAGCATTCTTGGCAAAAACTGTACAGCAAAAATCGACGGAAAAAGTTGTGAAAATCAGCTTCAATAAGCAACAGCAGATTTCTGAAACTCAAGTTGAGTTATTGTCTGAAATGCTCCACGCTTGTGAAGCTGAGTTGATTGTGGACTTATGTGGGCAAGATGCAATTAAGCTGAAAAATCCCTGGAACGCGGTGATGATTATGAAACGAGATACCGCTACAGGCCGGACTATGTTAGAAGGGGACAAAACTGTTATCCAGAATTTTTCTAAAAAGATAAACGCTTTTTTCTGAAAAAATTCCAAGTGCTTCAAGATATAATTGACCTGCCCCTCTGCATGGATTTATGCAGAGGGGCAGATTGATTCTTGCATATGTTCGTGAGATTCCCTCGAAAAAGCAAGTAATTTTTTCTCATTTATCTTGTCCGAGATTCTTAAGAATCTTGTCGCGCTACACTGCGGTATGAAAAATTACTATGAGGAAGGGGAATGTAATGGACGCTGAAAAGCTGAATCAGGAGTTGTACGACAAAATGGCGGCGGAGCAGGAGCGGTTCAAGCATGAACTGCTGGGGATGTCCGCCGAGGAAGTTTTGGACCATGCCTATGAATACACTATCCGCGAGGACATTCTAATGGCGCTGGAGTTTAACGACCTCCCTACGTCCCAGGCGGCGGCGCTGCTGGCGTCGCCCTCCCCGCTGGCCGATATTTTCAAAGATTTTCGGGATATGGAAACCGGCCATATGGATCACATCCGGGAGTGTATTGAGGGGCGGGCTGACCGTCTGCTGGAGACCCAGCGGGAGGCCACCCGCTCCATCCCGCTCTACCGGGAGAATGCCAGATACGCACGTGAAAACGGTGAGCTTGCCGCCTTTGAGGCTTCCTATCAGGCGAACATCGCCTGCCGGGACGCCATTGAAGCGGCGATCCTGGAAAGCCAGGATGGGGAACAGCTCTCTATTGCGGCAAAGGGGGTGCTGGCGGAGTTCGGCCCGGATCGCGTGTCCCATGTTCTGGCTGTGACCCTGCTGGAGCGGCGGGACGATGAGCGGCTGTCCCGTGACGCTGTAGCCTGGGCCGCGTCCGTCCCCAAGCTGAACACCAGGGCGCGGTGCTCTGACTATATGATCAACAGTCATTCATTCCATGTAGATGATTTTACCGCGCTGGCCCGGAAGGCGATGGCGGCAGGGCGTGAGCTCCAAGAATCAGCCGCAAAGAAACCCTCCATCAAAGAACAGTTGACGGCGAAGCCCGTCCCCGGCGAAACGCCCGCCAAGCCCAGGGATAAGGAGGCGCGGTAATGGCCCCCAGAAAACGCAAATTTCCGCCCATCTACGAGCACTCGCTGCAAGATGCCGCAGGGCGCGGTGAGCTGGATCAGTTTTACGCTTCCCAGGAATTAAATATTGAGTGCGCCAAAGCGATCACCGCCGCGCTGTCGGAGCATTACAACTGCTCTACCTACTGCCTGGACACAGCCGCCGTGTCAAAAGAGGTTGTGGACAAATTCGGCCTTGACCGAACCATGCGTGTGCTGGCCAACACCGTCCGGCACTTCGACTATGATGGGCGGCTTTCCCGTGCCAGTAAAGAGTGGGCGCACACCATCCCCGCCTTTCCAGAAGAAAGTATGGGCAGATACTGTCTTATCAACAGCAACCCCGGCCTGACCAACCTCTTTGTTGGGCAAGTGCGGCATGACCATCTGCTGACCCAGCCCCTCAAAGCGGCGGACATTAGGGCGGAGGCCGAACGGATTTTGAGGCAGTTTCAGGCCGCGCCGGAGCCGAACAACGCGGACGGGACAAAGTTCATGGCGGAGCTGTCCCCGGACTACATCGCCAGGGCTAAGTCAAAGGACCATGTTCGCCTGATGGCCCTGCTTCCTTTCCCGACCCTGACCCTTTCTTTCACAGAACACCGAAAAGGCTTTTTCGCGCTGATTTCCAGGGATGAGGACAGAAGCCAACCCCTGCGCCTGCGCAAGCCCTCCATCAAAGCGCAGTTGGCGGCGGAGCCCGTCCCCGGTGAGAAACCCGCCAAGCCCAAAGATCGGGAGGCGCGTTAATGGACCTTGAAACATCCTATCAGCAACTTGTGGACCGCGTAACGGAGAACTACGCCGATTATCGCGCGGACTTGCTGCTGAAAGACCGTCAAGAGCTGATCGACGGCGCTGACCGAATCGCCAAAACTGCGGAGGTCTTTCAGTATTTTACCACGAAACCACTGGCGGAGGCGGAAGTGGCCTATTTTTTGAACTTCCAAAATCCATTGGAGGTCGCCGCCGACCATTGGGCGAACTGCGAGTTTGAACTGGATGCCCTGGGCGCGGTAATGGCTGATGCCGCAGACAAGGCGGACGATCTTACGCTCTATCCGCTGGCAGCGGACGCTTCGGAGCGCGGCGACACGCGGGCTGCATCAGAGGAAGCCCATGGTGTTCCCTTTGAACAGGAGCAGCCGTCCAAGCCCTCCATTAAGAAGCAGTTGGCGGTGAAGCCCGTCCCCAGCGACCACTCCGCTGCGAAAACGAACAACCGGGAGGTGAGATAATTGCCCTTTGTCCCTGTCCCAAAAGACCTGACCCGTGTGAAGTCCAAGGTGGCGTTCAACCTGACTAAGCGTCAGCTTATATGCTTTGGCGCGGGCACTCTGGCCGGGGTGCCCACATATGTCCTCACCCGGGGTATCATCGGCAACGATACGGCGGTACTGCTGATGATCGGCCTCATGCTGCCCTTCTTCCTGTTCGGCATCTACGAGAAGGACGGCCAGCCCCTGGAGAAGGTGCTGGGCCACTTCGTCCGGGCGCGGTTCCTGGCACCCCGGACCCGCCCCTACCGCACCGAAAACCTGTACGCCGCCCTGGAGCGGCAGAACCGAAATGAAATGGAGGCGAAAGCGGTTGCAAACAAAGCAGCAAAAAACACAGGCAAAAAATCTGTACACAGCAAAAAAGCGGCACGAAACAGATAAGGCCGACCTGCGGGACGCCATCCGGCTTACCCCGGAGGCCAAGCTGTCCGGCCCGGACAAGCGGCGGCTGGTGTCCGCCGTGAAAAAGGCCAAGCTGGACGGCAGGCTCCCCCAGACCGCCCAGCAGACCATCCCCTACCGGGAGATGTGCCGGGACGGGATCTGTGTGGTGACGGACCGCTACTACACCAAGCAGATTCGTTTTTACGATATCAACTATCAGTTGGCCCAGAACGAGGATAAAAACCGGATTTTTGAGGATTACTGTGACTTTCTCAACTATTTTGACAGCTCCATCCACGTCCAGTTCTCCTTCCTCAATCAGCGCACCGACATGGAGGAATACCAGCGGGCCATTTGCATCCCGGAGCAGATCGACGCCTACAACGGCATCCGGGAGGAATACTCGGATATGCTCAGAGATCAGCTCGCCAAGGGCAACAACGGCCTGACCAAGACCAAGTACATCACCTTCGGCGTGGAGGCGGAGAGCCTGAAAGCGGCCAAGCCCCGGCTGGAGCGGGTGGAGGCGGATATCCTGGCTAATTTCAAGGTGCTGGGCGTCCGGGCGCACTCGCTCAGCGGCTATGAGCGGCTGGCGGTCCTGCACCAGATGTTCCACCCCTCGGGCGGGCAGAAGTTCCGCTTCGCCTGGGACGCCATCTGGAAAACCGGGCTGTCCAGCAAGGACTTCATCGCCCCGGACAGCTTCACCTTCCAGGATGGCCGGGTGTTTCAGATCGGCAGGACCTACGGCGCGGCGTCTTTTTTGCAAATCCTGGCCCCGGAGCTGACGGACAAAATGCTGAAGGAGTTCCTGGACCTGGAGAACAGCCAGGTGGTGACGCTGCACATCCAGTCCATCGACCAGAACGCCGCCATCAAAAATATCAAGCGGAAGCTCACCGACCTGGACCGCATGAAGATCGAGGAGCAGAAGAAGGCCGTCCGCGCGGGCTACGACATGGATATCATCCCGTCCGACCTCGCCACCTACGGCACCGAGGCCAGGACGCTGCTGGAGGACCTGCAAAGCCGGAACGAGCGGATGTTCCTGGTGACGGTGCTGGTGCTCAATCTGGCGGACCGGCGGCAGCGGCTGAAAACCGACGTGTTCCAGGCGGCAGGAGTGGCCCAGAAATACAACTGCGCCCTGCGGCGGCTGGACTGGCAGCAGGAGCAGGGCCTCATGTCCTCCCTCCCCCTGGGCTTGAACCAGATCGACATACAGCGGGGCCTCACCACCTCCAGCACCGCCATCTTCGTCCCCTTCACCACCCAGGAGCTGTTCATGGGCGGCGAGGCGCTGTACTACGGCCTCAACGCCCTGTCCAACAATCTCATCATGGCGGACCGCAAGCAGCTCAAGGCCCCCAGCGGCCTGATTTTGGGCACTCCCGGCGGCGGCAAGTCCTTCTCCGCCAAGCGGGAAATCGCCAACATCTTCCTGGTCACCCAGGACGATATCGCCGTCATCGACCCGGAGGATGAGTATTCGCCCCTGGTGCGTCGGCTGGGCGGTCAGGTCATCGACATCTCCCCTACCTCCAATCAGTACGTCAACCCCATGGACCTGAACCTGAACTACAGCGAGGACGACAACCCCCTGACGCTGAAAAGCGATTTCGTCCTCTCCCTCATGGAGCTGATCGTGGGGGGCAGGGCGGGGCTGGAGCCCATTGAGAAAACGGTGATCGACCGCTGTGTCCACATGGTCTACCGGGACTATTTGCAGGACCCCCGGCCCGAGAAAATGCCCGTGCTGGGGGACCTCCACCAGCTTTTGTGCCAGCAGCCCGAGCCGGAGGCCCAGCGTCTGGCTACGGCGCTGGAGATCTACGTCACCGGCTCCCTCAACGTGTTCAACCACCGCACCAACGTGGAGATCAACAGCCGGATCGTGTGCTACATCATCAAAAACCTGGGCAAGCAGCTCAAAAAGTTCGGGATGCAGGTGGTGCAGGACCAGGTGTGGGGCCGGGTCAGCGAAAACCGGGACGCCCACAAGTCCACCCGGCTCTACATTGACGAAATGCACCTGCTGCTCCGGGATGAGCAGACGGCGGCGTACACGGTGGAGATTTGGAAGCGGTTCCGCAAGTGGGGCGGCATCCCCACCGGGATCACCCAGAACGTGAAGGACCTGCTCTCCTCCGCCGAAATCGAAAATATCTTTGAAAATTCGGACTTCATCTATATGCTCAATCAGGCCGCCGGGGACCGTCAAATCCTGGCAAAGCAGCTCAATATCTCCCCTCACCAGCTCTCCTATGTGACCAACAGCGGGCCGGGTGAGGGGCTTTTGTTCTTCGGGAACGTCATCATCCCCTTCGTGGACCACTTCCCCAAGGACACCGAGCTGTATAAACTGCTCACCACCCGTCCGGAAGATCTGGCCGGACAGGGCTGACAGGGGGTGACCGGCTGTGGATATGGAAAAGGCTCCCTCGTTCCAGGAGTTTTTGAAGCTGCTGGAGGAAAACGGCAGAGAAACCCAGGGGCAGGATTTGTCCCTCATGTCCTGGTATCTGGACGGCATGGAGCGGCAGTTTGACGCCGTTCTGCAAGAGCTGGCGGCGGTGAAAGCCGAGCTTGCCCAGGTGACGGAACAGCAGGCTTCGTCCCGCTCCCTCCTTGCCGGTGCGGTAGAGGCACTGGAATGGATGGTTGAGGATGCGCGGGACCGGCTGACGGCCTTTCGAGACAAAATTATGGAGGGCGTGAAGGACGGGCTGGAGCGGTTCAAGGACGCGGGCGTATCGGCGCTGGACAGCGCGATTTCCGCTATAGGCGTGAAAAAGGGGCTAGAGCATCTGCAAGAGGGGCTGCAAAGCTCCCTTTCCAGGATGAAGGACGCCCTGAACAAAATGGAGGAGATGGGCAGCGAACTGCGCAGCGCGGGAGCTCATTTGAAAAACGCCGGACGCGCTATGACTGGCAGAGAAATGCAGATCGTGAACGGCGGACAGGAGGGCCGGTTTCAATCGGCTGTGCTGGCCCCCATGCGGGGCGCACATAAGCTGCTGTCCAACATCAACAACAATGCCCTCGCCGCCATCGGCGTAGTGGAGGATCTGGAGCAGTCCGCTGATATGGCGCAGGATCGTCAGGCGGAGCGGGCGGCGGAGAAGCCGGGGAAGCGGCTGGAAAAGAAACCCTCCATCCGGCAGGCACTCCAAAAAAATCAGGCCGAGGTCGCCGCCCGGTCCGCCCCTGTGCCTGATCGGGATCATAAGCCCCCGGAGGCAGCGCTGTGAGCCGGGAACTGTACCGGGCAAAGTCCAAGCGGGTCCAGAAGCTGGGACGGGACGGGCTGGTGGAGCAGGACAAGGCCACTGGGGAGGAGCGCCGGGTCAGCCAGCGCACGGCGGATGTGTCTTTTGGCCCGGACCGTGCCCCGGACCAGGAGCTGGCACAGCGCACCCCGGCCAAGGGGAAGAAGCATCGCCAACCCCTGCCGCCCCCGGAGGGCCGTCCCACCGATGAAATTGAGCCGTCCCCTGCCATGCGTGGGGCGGACGATGTTCCTGTGGTGGTCCCGCCCCCGGCTGAGGACAATGGGCAATCTCGGAAACAGCGGCAGCGTCGGCAGGGCGGGAAATTCCGGCAGAACATGGCCGCTCCCACTGTCCGGGAACAGCCAGAGGGCGGGCGGCTGAACTTCGATGATGGCGGCGCCCCCGGCCCGCCCCCAGAGCCGGACCGAAGACGTCTGCGGTTTGAGGATGCGCCCGCCCCAGACACGGGGACAGCAGAGGATATCTCCGCGCCGCCTCCGCCTGACGATTCGGGCAAAAAACGGCGGCAGCGGAAGCAGGCCCAGCGGTTCCGGGAGGACGCGGCCCCATCTGTCCAGGCTGATACCCAGGACGGCGGGCGGCTGCACTTTGAGGGTGAAAGTACACCCACCACCCAAGATCACACCACCGGGCAGGAGCGGACTCATCTCCGTTTTGAGGATGAGAAGGGCCGCGCCCCGGATGTGGGCGATGAACCCGCCGTGCTGCTGTCCTCTCGCCGCCAGCAGAGACAGTATGAGCAGGCGGAACGGAAGGTGGAACAGTCTGGGCGGCGGCTGGAACGGGCCCAGGCCAAGCTGCCCGTGAAGCGCCGCGCCCGTCTGGAGCAGGAGTATGACGCCAATTCGGGCAAGGTCCGCCGCCGTCTGCGGTTTGAGGAGGAGGTCAAGCCCGAGCAGATTGCCCCATCCCTCCCCGCCCAGGCGGGCCACACGCTGAAAATGGCGGCTGTGATGAAGGTTCACGGGAAATTCCGGGAGGTAGAGCACCAGAATGTGGCGGTGGAGGCGGCGCATAAGGGCGAATTTGCCGCTGAACGGGCCACGGGGCGCTTTTTGCGCTGGAACAAGCGCCGCCTGCGCTCTAAACCCTACCGGGCGGCACGTCAGGCGGAGCACCGTCTGGCTACGGACCGGGCGGAGCTGGCATGGCAGAACGCCCTTCGGGACCACCCCGAGCTGCGGCGGCAAAACGTCCTGTCCAGGTGGATGCAGAAGCAGAAGATAAAACGCAGATACGCCCAGGCCGCACGGGAGGCCCAAAAGACCGCCCAGCACACCCAGCAGACGGCCACTGTTGTGGGGAAGATCGCCCGGGCGGTACAGCAGTACGCGGCGGCGCACAAGAGCGCCCTGCTCATCGTGGCGCTGCTGGCGCTGGTCATCGCCTTTTTCTCGGCGGGGCTGGCCTCCTGCACCGCCATGCTGTCCGGCGCTCAGTCTTCTTACCTCTCCGCCACCTATCTGTCGGACGAACAGGAAATTTGCAATTCTGAACTGTATTTTACAGAGTTAGAGACAGATTTGCAACTGGATATCAACAGCACCGAGGTCAATCACCCCGGCTATGACGAATACCGCTACAGCGTGGGCGAGATCAGCCATAACCCCTACGAATTGATGTCCTATCTTGCCGCCATGTACGACCCCTTTACCTTTGAACAGGTGAAGCCGGAGTTGGACCGGCTGTTTTCTGAGAAATATCAGCTTACCCGGACGCCCATCACCGAAACCAAATACGATGAGAATGGCGACCCCTACCAGTGGAAGGTGTTGAAAACCACCCTCACCGTGCACCGGTGGGCGGACCTGATGGCTGAAACCCTCACCCCAGGGGAGCAGACAGACCGCTATGGAGCGTATATGCAGACCTATGGCAACCGTCAGGCGTTTGCCAACCCCTTTGACTTCCCCTGGCTGGGCTATGTGTCCAGCCCCTACGGTTACCGGGTCCACCCCACCACCGGAGTCAAGGATCTGCACCGGGGCGTGGACATTGCCGCCGCCCAGGGTACACCCGTTGCGGCTATTCATGACGGGAAAGTGGTTTCCGCTGGAGATACGGGCAGCTACGGCCTGTGTGTGGTGATTGAGGACGATCAGGGCTATCAGTCCCGGTACTCCCACTGTTCCACACTGAGCGTCAGCGCGGGCCAGGAGGTCAGGCGCGGGGACGTGATCGGCGCGGTGGGCAGTACCGGGGACAGCACCGGGCCCCACCTCCATCTGGAGGTCATGCTGAACGGGGAATATCTGAACCCCTACTATTTCGTGGACACGGGCGGCAGCGGCGAACCCATCGGGCCGATCATCCCAGACTACTCCGGGGAGCCTGTGGGCGATGACCGCTTCCAGGCCATGCTGGCCGTGGCGGAGCAATACCTGGGCTATCCCTATGTCTGGGGCGGCACGAATCCTACCACGTCCTTTGACTGCTCCGGCTATGTGTCCTGGGTCATCAATCACAGCGGCTGGAACTACGGGCGGCTGGGGGTGATGGGGCTGGAGGATATCTGCACCCCGGTGTCCGTTGCTGACGCGAAGCCCGGTGATCTGGTGTTTTTCATCGGCACCTATGACGCGCCCTATCCCAACAGGCCCACCCATGTGGGCATCTATGTGGGCGGTGGACGGATGATCCATTGCGGCGACCCCATTTCCTACACCAGCATCAATACACCATACTGGCAGAGCCACTTTTATGGATTTGGCCGTCTGCCAGAGCCTTAACATGATTGGAGGAATGACGTGAAAATCGGTTTATATGACGTGGACGGCCACAACTGGCCCAACCTGTGCCTGATGAAGCTGTCCGCGCACCACAAAAATCGGAGGGACAGTGTGGAGATGTGGTCCCCCAAGGGCAGCTATGATCTGGTCTACAAGAGCCGGGTGTTCACCGACACCTATTCCAAGGACACCCAGGTGATTCCCAACGCCGCCCATGTGATCTGCGGCGGCACGGGCTACGGCCCCGGTCCCAACCTGCCGGACGCGGTGGAACACACCCGCCCGGACTACAGCTTATATCCGCAGTTTCAAGGCACAGCCTACGGCTTTTTGACCCGAGGTTGTCCGAGAAACTGCGGATTTTGTATCGTCAGCGGCAAGGAGGGGCGGCGGAGCCGTCAGGTGGCCGACCTGTCCGAGTTCTGGGACGGCCAGCGGGAGATCAAGCTGCTGGACCCCAATCTGCTGGCCTGTCCCGACCATGAGCGGCTCATTTTGCAGCTTGCGGACAGCCGTGCGTGGGTGGACTTCACCCAGGGGCTGGATATCCGGCTCATCACCCCAGACAACGCCGCCCTGTTGAACCGAGTGCGCACGAAAATGATTCACTTTGCCTGGGACAATCCCAATGTGGACCTGACCCCCGATTTCCGCCGTTTTCTGGAGCTGACCAACATCCATGATTTCCGGCGGCTGCGGGTGTATGTACTCGTCAACTTCAACAGCACCCATGAGCAGGACCTCTACCGGGTGGACACCCTGCGGGCTATGGGCTTCGACCCCTACGTCATGATCTATGACCGGCCCAGCGCCCCCCTCATCACCCGGCAGCTCCAGCGGTGGGTGAACAACAAGCGGGTGTTCCGCACGGTGCCTACTTTCGCAGACTATGTGCCCAATAAGCGGGGAGGCGTTGCCCATGCGTGACGCTTTTGAAGTCAAGCGGGAGCGGATCAGGGCCGACTTGACCAACGCCAGGGAGAAGGCCAGCCAGTGGCAGGCCCGCACCCGAGACCTTGAGCGGCAGCTCACCGAGCTGGAGAACACGGAGATCCTGCGCATCGTCCACGGCGTGGCGTCCTCCCCGGAGGAACTGCGGGGGCTGCTGGACCTGATCCGGGCGGAACAGGAGCCGCCCCAAACAAATTTGACCGACCAGAAGGAGGAATAAGATAACTTGAACAGAAAATTTCGGCATATTTTTTGTGTTCTGCTGTGTCTGGTGATGGCGCTGTCCCTGACGGGCACCGCCCTGGCCTACGACGGCAGCGAAAAGGAACAGGATATCACCATCCGCATCACTCCGCCCAGCGGCTGGTCCACTCAGCGGGCGGAGGTGGAGGTGCGCGTCACCGACAACGCCGGGACCGGCTTTCAGAGCGCCCAGGTCCAGGTGGGCGGCGGGACGTGGCAGGACGTGACCAGCCAACTGGAGCGGACGGAAAACCGTTGGTACACCGTGGTGGAGGTCACGGAAAACTGCACCGTCTACGTCCGGGTGACGGGCAAGGACGGCACCATCTACGAGAAATCCCAGTTTGTCTGCTGCTTCGACCCCGCCAACGACTACCAGAATCCGGTCCCCTCCACACCCGGCGGCACCAATGCCGCTGTCACGCCCAGCCCAGCACCCCAGCCCTCGGCAGGGCTGACCACCCCGCCCGGAGGCCAGGGAACGGTGATCGACAACGTTTCCGGCACCTCGGAGGAGAGCGGGCGGGAGTTCTTCACCATCGCCACCCCGGATGAAAACGTGTTTTATCTGGTGATCGACCGGCAGCGGGACAGTGAGAACGTGTACTTCCTCAACGCCGTTACGGAATCCGACCTGATGGCGCTGGCGGAGAAGGATGCCGATGGACCGTCCCAGTCCGCCGTTCCCGACCCGGAGCCGGTGTGCACCTGTACCCAGAAATGCGTCCCCGGCGCGGTGAACGCTGCCTGTCCTGTCTGCGTCCTGTCCTGGCAGGGTTGTGCCAGCACGGTGGAGGCCCCCGGTCAGACGGACCCGGAGCCGGAGAAACAGTCTGACGGCGGCGGAACCGGAACAATCATTGTCGTGCTCCTGGCGGCGCTGGCGGTGGGCGGTGCCGGTTGGTACATCAAGATTTACAAGCCCAAGCACGATCTGGCTGACGCGGAGGACCTGGATGAACTGACGGAGGCCGAGGAGGAACCGACGGTCAACGAGGATGATCTGCCCGCACCCGCCCCCCGCATCGCCTACGGGGATGAGCCTGACGAGCCGGACTACCCCGAGGGCTATGGCGGTGAGGAGGAATGACGCGATTCACCGACAGCCCCTATGAGCTGTTTATGACACAGGTGCCCGCCGGACGGAGGGAGGCCCCGCCTCCCCCCGTCCGGCACCCAGGCCATCCCTGCCATGGCTGTCCGTATAGCAAAGGCGCGCCCTGTATCGGGGTGTGCTACCGGCATCTGATGAAAAGGGGGCCTCGCCGTGGCTGAATTGATCCATTGTGGCGACGCGAGGGAACAGTTATGCACCCTGGCGGCGGAGAGCGTTCAAACCTGTGTGACCTCGCCGCCCTATTACGGTCTGCGGGACTACGGGACTGTGGGACAGATCGGCGCGGAGTCCTCGCCGGAGGAGTACATCGCCAAATTGGTGGACGTGTTTCGGGAGGTGCGGCGCGTTCTCCGCCCGGATGGGACGCTGTGGGTCAACATTGGGGACAGCTACCGGGGTAAAAACCTGATCGGGGCCCCCTGGATGCTGGCCTTTGCGCTGCGGGCGGACGGCTGGTATCTGCGGCAGGATATCATCTGGAACAAAACCAGGTGCATCCCGGAGAGCGTTCGGGACCGCTGTACCAAAAGCCACGAATACATTTTTCTGCTGTCCAAGTCTGACCGCTACTATTTCAATGGGCCAGCAATCCGGGAGCCGGTGTCGGAAAGCACCATAGCCCGCATGAAGCAGGACATCGCCCATCAAAAGGGGTCGTTTCGTCAGCCGGGGAAAACAAATGGTCCGCTGAAACCGGGCGGGGACGGGAAAACCCGGAACAAACGGAGCGTGTGGAGCCTGTGTCCAACGTATTTCAAAGGCGCTCACTGTGCCGTATTCCCGGAAAAGCTGGTTGAGCCGTGCATACTGGCCGGGTGCCCGGAGGGCGGGATGGTGCTGGACCCCTTTGCCGGGAGCGGCACAACCGGCGTTGTCGCCAAACGCCTCGGGCGCAGTTTCACCGGCGTTGAGATCAACCCCGCATACTGCAAAATCGCTACTGACCGTATTGCAGTAAGTTAAGAAAGGATGTGAGACTTATACAATTAGTAATCGCTGAAAAGCCGTCCGTGGCCCGCGCCATCGCCCAGGTGCTGGGAGCCTCGGAGAAACGGGACGGCTATCTGGAGGGGCGCGGGTCGCCAGTGGCGACCTCTAAGTGCCAAGGGCACTTAGAAGCGCCGACCGAGCCGACAGGCGAGACCGGCTGGCTGGTGAGCTGGTGCATCGGCCATCTGGTGGAGCTGGCCCCCACCGACGCCTACGACCCCAAGTATTCCAAGTGGAACTATGCCGACCTGCCCATCGTGCCCAGCGAGTGGCAGTACCGGGTGCTGCCGGACACCAAAAAGCAGTTTGACATTCTGGATGGACTGATGAAGGACAGCCGGGTGGAATCCATCGTGTGCGCCACCGACGCGGGCCGAGAGGGTGAACTGATCTTCCGGCTGGTCTACCACCTGTGCGGCTGTACAAAGCCGGTGAAGCGGCTGTGGATCTCCTCTATGGAGGAAACCGCCATCCGCAAAGGCTTTGACCATCTGCTGGATAGCGCCAACTACGACAATCTCTACGCCGCCGCCCTGTGCCGCGCCAAGGCGGATTGGCTGGTGGGCATCAACGGCACCCGGCTGTTCTCCACGCTTTACAAGGGGCAGACGCTGAACGTGGGCCGGGTGCTTACCCCCACATTGGCCCTGCTGATGGAGCGGGAAGCGGCCATTACCAGCTTCAAAAAGGAGAAATTCTACACGGTGGAGCTGAAGCTGGTGGGGCTGACGGCGGTGAGCGGGCGCATCAAGTCCAAGACGGAGGCGGAGAAGTTGCGGCGGGCCTGCCTGGGCACGTCCGCCACGGTGAGGCTGGTGGAACGAAAGGAGCGGACGGAGCGGCCCCCCGCCCTCTATGACCTGACCACCCTCCAGCGGGAGGCCAACCGGCTGTTCGGCTACACCGCCCAGCAGACCCTTGATTATCTCCAATCCCTCTATGAAAAACGGCTGGCTACCTATCCCCGGACGGACAGCCGGTATCTGACGGATGATATGGCGGGCGGCCTGCCCGCGCTGTGCCAAGCTGTGGCGAGGGTGCTGCCCTGCATGGAGGGGCTGACCCTCCTGGTGAATGCCGCCCAGGTGGTGGACAGCGCCCAGGTGACCGACCACCACGCCGTCATCCCTACGGCGGAGATCGCCGTGGCCGACCTCGCCCCCCTGCCCACCGGGGAGCGGAACATCCTCGCCATGATCGCCGCCCGCCTGCTGTGCGCCGTGGGCGAATCCCATACCTATGCTGAAACCGCCGTCACGCTGGAGTGTGGCGGCGGTTCATTTAACGCCGGGGGCCGGACGGAAATGGCCCTTGGCTGGAAGGAGGCGGAACGGGCCTATCTCGCCTCGCTGAAAAAGGTCCCGAAGGGAGCGCCGCCCGCCCTGCCCGATTTAACGGAGGGCCAAATATTGGAGGGCGGCGACGCGGCGCTGAAAGCTGGCGCAACCTCGCCCCCGGCGCGGTTCAGCGAGGACACTCTGCTCCTGGCCATGGAGCGGGCCAGCGCGGAGGACTTTGCCGCCCTGGAATCGGTGGAGCGCAAGGGTCTTGGCACTCCCGCCACCCGCGCCGGGGTGATCGAAAAGCTGGTGCGTTCCGGCTACGCGGCGCGGGACGGGAGGCATCTGGTCCCCACGGAGAAGGGGCTGGCCCTGGCCTGGGCTATGCCGGATCAGTTCAAATCCGCCAAGCTGACGGCGGAGTGGGAGGAACGGCTGGGGGCTGTGGAACGGGGCGAGCTGGCCCCGGAGGACTTCATGGCCGGGATCGTGGATATGCTCACCAACCTGGTCAAGAGCTATGCCAATGTGGCCGTGGCCTCCTCCGCCCTGTCCCGTTCCGGGCGGACGGTGGTTGGCAAGTGCCCCCGGTGCGGAAAAAACGTAGTGGAGGGCAAAAAGAGTTTCTTCTGTGAGGGCTACTATGACACGCCGCCCTGTGGCTTTGCCCTGTGGAAGAACAACCGCTTTTTTGCCAGTAAGCGTAAGGAGCTCACGCGGAAGATCGCCGCCGCGCTCTTAAAAAATGGGCGCGCCGCTGTGTCCGGCCTGTTCTCGGAAAAGAAAGGCGTTTTCTATGACGCCACGGTGGTGATGGTGGACGACGGCGGGAAATATGTCCGCTTTGAACTGGAATTTAACAACAGGAAGAAAGGATCATGAACATGGAAAGCACCAAAAATTTTGACCAGCGCCTGCGGGACCTACTGATCATCAGCGGAGTGCGCCGCGAGGATTTAGCCTGTCACCTGGGCGTGTCCGTGCCGGTGGTGAACCGCTGGCTGAATGGGTCCAGCGTCCCGGACGTGTATCAGTTCCAGAGCATTGCCAACTACTTCGGGATGCCCTATGAGTGGTTTCTGGAGGTTGGGGACGGGTTTCCCAGCGCAGAGAAACTGGCGGCGCGGCTGGGGCTGAGTGAGGAAACGGTGGAGGCCCTGCGGGAGCTGGCTGGTTCAGGGAACGAGGGAGTTCTAACGGCGGTGGACGATGCTGTCTGGGCGGTCATTGGCGCTGTGTGCGCTGTGTATGGCGAAGTGCTCCCTCTTGCGGAGCAGCTTTCCCGTATTGCCGGGGAGGCCCTTGCCCTGACCAAGGAGGATTCGTGATGGATCAAGAAACGGCCCGGAAACGGGAAGCCGGGTTCCTTTCCTATCCGGGGGACGCGGCGGCGGTCTACCGCTTTCGGGCTGGGGAGACTGTTGACCGCCCCGAGCCTTTGGAGCGGGTGCGGCTGTCTGGAGGAAGCCCCATGGAAAGCGGTTTTGACCTGATCGCCACCGGCCCGATCATGGGGGGTGTGGACGCCCTTGACATACTGAATGAATACCGGGCCAATGGTTTCACAAAGCCCGGTGACATCGTTGTGTTTAAGCAGGCAGGGACGCTATCGTGCTGGTCCGTGGACCTGCTGGCTTACAATAGGCTGCGTGGTCTGCTGGAAAACTGCTTGAAAACCGCCGAACTGGGCATGGAGCAAAATTACAACCAGATTGACGGCATCATCAACAATACCGCCCCCAGACCCGATGAGCTGGCATCCGAGGACGAAGCCCTTTTTCTGGTGGGCGGGACCACATACCTCCATGTCCAAACCAGCGAGGATGACCGCGATTATACCCGTGAGGACTGTTACACCACCTACGACTACACCCTGTATGATAAGAAAACCCTGCGGCAGTTGGATGGTGGGCGGATGGAGGTGGCGGCGGACATACGGGACGCCCCCGAGCAGGTCCACCGGCTGGCGGCGCAGAATATTTTAGAGTGCAGGACGGTTTTAGGCGCTTCTCCTCTGGAGCTTGTGTCCCTTGACATACTGGAAGCCTTACAGGACGCCGCCATGCGGGAAATGGAGGAGCGTACTGCCCCCAAACCCTCCCTGCGGGACAATCTGAAGCAGTGCCAGCGGGAGGCGGCGGACCGCTCCCAAGGCGGCGGTCCCCCCGGCAGTTGCGGTCCCGAGAAGGAGCGGTGACGCCATGAAGCTGACCAAGATTGAACAGGAAACGATCATCAACTTCAACGAGGCCGAACGTACCGCCAGCGTCTACACCCACAACGAGGCTTTGAAGGGGCGGCTTTTGGCGCTGTGCCGGACCCACCCGGAGCAGGTGCGCCAGACTGACGTCAACCGCTGGGGCGGGCTTACCTTTGAGCTGCCCAAGAAGTGGCTGAAGGTATCGCCGCCCCGCGTTCTCTCTCCGGCCCAGCGGGCGGTGCTGGACAGGATGAACCAGAGCAGGCAGAAAAGCACCTGATTTCTGACGGCCATTGACAAAACTTCGTCCATCAGCTTATAATTGTTCTGTAAAATGTTGTGCCGTGTCGAAAGGAGGAGCCACTATGAAGCGAATATTTGCTAGCGCGGACGAATTTGTCAGGGAGAGCGACTGGAAGGACTTGGCCGTCCTGAAATTCTGCCTGCTGTCTTTGGGACTGCTGGCCGGGATGCAGATAGCGGAACGCTGTAAAAAGGGTGTGAGAATCGCCGCCTCCATAGTGTTCACGCTCACATACATTCCTTTGATGGTCAAGTATTTGAGGATTCTCATAGGAAAAGGCGAAAAAGCCTGATTGCATTACTCATAAAGCCCGGAAGGAAACAGCCTGACCGCTGATTTCCTTCCGGGCTTTTTATCTTGGAAAAAGGAGGATTTCATGGCGAACAAGCTACAATATGTGTCAGAGCTGGCAAATCAGACCGCCCATGCCGTCACGCACAGCGTAGACGGCTGGAAACGGTATTTGGACACGAGTGCCAAAATCTATAAATATCCTTTCGATGAACAACTTCTGATCTACGCCCAGCGCCCGGACGCCACCGCCTGCGCCAGCATGGAGCTGTGGAACGAAACCATGAGGCGGTGGGTGAAACCCGGTTCCAAAGGCATTGCCCTCATCCGAAAGGACAAGCGGGGCAGACCCTCGCTGGAATACGTCTTTGACGTGTCAGACACCCGCCCGGTGAAGGGGGCCAAAACGCCCTACCTGTGGGAAATGCGGGAGGACCACCATGCCGCCGTGCTGAACGCGCTGGAACGGCGGTACGGCCCCGCCGGGGATGGGGATATCGGGGAACAAATCATGGAGCTGGCGGCGAGGGCGGTAAACGAGGTCTACCGGGACCGCCTGACCGATCTGGCCTATGATGTACAAAACAGTTTGCTGGAGGAGCTGGACGATCTCAATCTGGAGATCCGCTTCCGGGACGTGCTCACCGCCAGCGTCCAGTACGCCGTTCTCACCCGCTGCGGCCTGGACCCCGCCGAGTTCATGGAGGACGGTGATCTGGCGGGGATCACCGAGTTCTCCACCCCTGCCGTCCTCCACCACCTGGGCAATGCCGCCAGCGCGGTGTCCATGGACCTGCTCAACGAAATCGGCAGGGCGGTCAAGACCTGGGACCGGGAGCAGGCGAAAAATAACAAGAAAAATTTGGAAAAACCTCTTGCATTTTCTCAGGAAATCGGCTATACTGAGGATGCAAAAGAATTTAGCACTGTAAAGCGTGAAAGTGAAGAAAGGAGCGGTGAACATGGAGCTGACTTACACGAAGGTGGGCGATTACCTGATTCCCGACCTGATGATGGACGGACAGGACGCCGAGGAGGAAATGCCGCTGGGCAAGTACGGACGGATGAGGGAGAGCTTTCTTCAAGAGCACCACAGCGGGACGTACACGTCGATGCTGCTGACCGGGCGGCTGGATCCCCACCTGCGGGAGATCGACCAGCAGGCGCGGGAGCAGGTGGACCGGATGGTGGCCGATCTGAAGAAGCAGAACGGCGTGGACGAAGCGATGAAGGCACGGGACCAGATGGGCTGGGTGCAGGCGGTGAACAACTTCACACAGCAGGCGGAGGAGATCGTGCTGAACGAGATCGTGTACCGATAAATCAGGATGAGGAACAGACGGCGGGCGGACAGCCCGCCGTTTCTTCGTCTGAGGGGCCCGCCCCTGCGCCGTTTCACCTGTTTCCCCCGGTGGAGGAGCAGGTGGAGCGCATTGCCCAGGCTCAGACCGAGGAGCGTCAGGCCCAGCGGCAGATGTCCATTCTCGCCGAACAGGTGCCGGAAACGGTCATTGGCCGCGCCCTGACCTGCGGAGGCAACAGGCAGCACAGCATAGAACGCATCGTGGCTTTCTTCCAGAAGAACCCCACCAGGTCCGCCGCCGCGTCCTTTATGGAGAAAGAGTTTGGCAAGGGCGGCAAGGGCGTGTCTGTCGGCGGGCAGGACTACTCCCTTTGGTTCAGCCAGGAGGGGTTCCGCATTGCCCAGGGGCGCTCGGCGTTCGGCCCAGGCAGTACGCTGGTAACTTGGGTAAACGCCGCCGTCATGGCATCCAATCTCCTGCGGGACGGGCAGTTTGCCGCCCAGGAGAAGATCGCTGCCGCCGAGGACAACGAATACCGGGAGCTGGCGGGAAAGCTGTGGCATCTCCGACAGGATTTCAGCGACAGTGCGCGGGAGCGAAACCTTCTGCCCACGGTTTCCCAGCATTTCTTAGGCAAGGGTTTTCCGGACGATACGCAGGAGATCGCCGGACTGCTGAAGGACCCGGCCAGCCGCCAGCAGATCGTGCGGGAGCTGGCCGAGTTTGCGGGCTCCTATGACCGCAACACCGGCCTTCTGCGCTCCAGGCACCACCCGGACCCCCAGGCATTATTGGTTGATGTAGTAAACCTGTTCACGCCCAGCCAGGAATTTCACGCGGCGGAGGGCTTTGTCCCCGGCAGGGCCAGCTTTATTACCGAGGATGAAATTGACCGCCTGCTCCTGGGGGGCAGCAGCTATGCGGATGGAAAATTCAGCATTTATTCTTATTTTGTGCAGGGCCACAACGCCCAGGAGTGCACCAAGTTTTTGCGGGAGGCATACGGCGACGGCGGTTCCTCTTATACCGGGTATGATGAGTGGCATGACAGCAAGGGGATCAAATTTACCCGGCAGGATGATGAATCCGGCTTCAAAGGGTATGCCACCATCCGGCTGAACTGGAACCAGGTGCAGAAGCGCGTCCGGGCGCTGATCGACGGCGGGAACTATCTCAGCGAACAGGAACGAGAGCGCCTGCCAGATTATGAGGCTACAACGCTGGCCCGGAGAATCTATTGGTTCTATCAGGCCGACCCCAACCGGACAAAAGTTCCCAAATTTGATATGGACGGGGCCGTTAAGCTGATTTTCGGCACTTTGCGGCCTTACGATCCCGTGGCGCGGGGCAGGCTGGCCCAGGAGATGTTCAATATCCTGGCCGCTGTGCCCCCGGACAGCGAAGCCTACCAGCGCATGGCCCCCGTCCTGCGGGATGTGGAGGCATTCCGGCGGGGCGAATACTCCCTGTTCAAACCGCTGTCGGAGGCCGAGCTGGAAGTGGAGCGTCAGGCAAAGCAGGCACAGAAGGAGGCCCAAAAGGCCGAACGCGAGGCCCAGAAAGCGGAACAGGCCCGACAAATCCGCCAAGCCCAGCAGGAGGGTCAAACGGAGCCGGAGGGCAAGCTGGCGGCTGCGGCCCGCGCTCTGAGGCGGAAAATGCAACCCCCAGTGGCAGAGGACGATGATGGGCAGATTTCTTTTGACCTGTTCTCCGCACCGGCCCCGGAGGCCAGCGCCCCCCCTGCCGCTGAACCCGCCGCGCCAATAGCGGAGTCCGCCGTGCCCCAGGAGGAGGAAAGCTCCCGCGCCCCCTGGTGGGATGAGCTGAACGAGGTCAGGGAGGCCCACCCGAACAGCCTCATCCTGTATCAGATGGGCGACTTCTTTGAGCTGTACGGCGAGGATGCCAAAACCGCCGCCGCCCTGCTGGGGCTGACCCTCACCACCCGGCCTGTCGGCGGCGTGGGGCGGGTGGAGCTGTGCGGCTTCCCTGCCCATATGCTGGATCAGAATGTGGAAAAGCTGCGGGAAAATCATGCTGTCACCCTCATGCCTGTGGATGGGCAGACCATGGAACGCCGGGTGGAAACATTGGAGCCCACCAGCGCAGCGCAAACCCAGCCCCAGCAGGTACATGGGCAGACCGTGGAGAACGGCGATGGCCCTAATGTTGTTCCTCGCAATTTTGAGTTTGAATACCGCCGCCTAAGCGCGTTGAAATCTGACTGCGAATATTTTTTGGGGGCAGGTGGCCGCGCTCAGAAGCATTTGTCGGAGGGGGACATAGAGGCACAGATCGCTAAAATGCGGGAATTGTACGCTCTCCTGCCCGATAAACCCGAATGGCTGACGGCGGAGGATATTGACCGCTATGAAGCGCAGATGCAGGCTGGCGCGGTTGAAACCACGGTTCCCAACTATGAAGCCACGGTAACGGCGGAGGAGGCCCCGCTGGTGAAAAGGCTCATGGACGGCGCTGGGATCGAGCACGCGCAGTTTGTCCATGACAATGGCGACGTTACATTCAGCTTCACGGAATCTGACCGTGATGCGGTTGAAAAGCTGATCGCCAAGTTAAGGACGGAGCTCACCAAAGCGGTATCGGCCACATATGCCGCTCCCGCCTCCCGAAAGCCCGGACGCACCAAGCCGGAGCTCAATTACCGCGCCCTGGCAAAGCTGTTCCCCGAGGTGGTCAGCGGCGAGTATCGCTATCTGAAGCTGGAAGCTGGGGAGAGCATGATGCCCCTGCACCTGGAATGGCTCAATGAGGACACGCTGGCCATCAGCCACACATATAAGCTGAACGGTGATCTGATGTATGACCCGGAAATGACCTTCCGAGTGGACCGGGAGAAGGGGACGCTGGAACCGCTGACCTTCCGGCAGGATGGCTCGATCCAGATTTATCAGGAGGTATACCCGGAACCCGGCAGATGGGTCCCCAGACTGCGGAGCGATTTGAACACCTTTGCCCAGGGCTGGTTCAAAAACATCAGCGAGCAGGGCTACATCAAAAAAGAGGCTGTGGTGGACCGGGACGGCGAGGATGTGCGGCTGTCCTTCGAGGAGGACGGGAAAGCCGTGCAGCCCGTCGCCGCACAGGTAGTGGAAAATTCTTTGGGCGAGAATCCTACTGTTAAGGAAATTTACGAGCACTACGTGCCCATGGTCAAGGAAATGGTGCTGGCGGATACGGCCTATCAAAACGCCTGTGCCAATTCTGACCAGGAAAACGCCTATTTGGAGGGCGGCGAGGCTGTCAAACGGGCGGCGCTTACTATAGGTGCGGAGAACACAGATTTTCTGCGGCAGTATTATGACAACGCCGCGTTTCACAACCGGCTCCATCAGGAGATCATCAGCGAAACCTATCCCATGCTCTCCCAGACCCAGCCGGAGCAGACGGAGGCGGATCATCCTACCGTTATCACTTTGTCCAACCCCGTCACCCTTTACCGAAGTGCCCTGGATATGCTGGACCGGGAGATCAGCCGGGGCTGGCTGTACGATTACCTGCGGGACCACAGCATCGACTATGATACCGCCAGAGACACGCTGGTCAAGGAACTGCCCGCCTACTTTAATTTCATTGCCACCGGCGACCCCGATATGCAGTCCGCGTACCACACCCTGCCAAGATTCCAGGAGTGGCTGATCGAGGATCTGATGGAGCGCAATTACCAGGATGTGCCGGACAGCCGGGACGCACTGGAGCGATACGCCGGAAGCCCCGATGCCCCAGAGTGGGCAAAGGGCGCGCCCCCTACGCCCAAGCCCGAGTATGTGACATGGACCGCCAGGGGGACGATACAGCGGCCTGCGGTGGCACCCGCCGACACAGATGCGCCGGAACAGCATGACAGCACTTCATCTATCCGCGACCCCATGGCCCCGGCTTATAAAGCTGGCGATACTGTCTATTTAGAGGGAAAGCCCTTCACAATACGGCGGTGCTTTAACGCCCAGGTGGAGCTTTGGGACCAAAGCGTATCGCCTGCGGTGTCTTTCATGATGGGCAGGCGAGAGTTTAACCGCCAACTGTTGCAAGACCTCCGCAACAGTTCCATGACCCGCTATCTTACCGATTACCTACCGGACGTGAACGCTGATTTGCGGGAAGCCCTAGCGGGCAATGGCGGTCTGCTGAAGCTGAAAGATAAAGCGGCCATTGTGGGGTACATTGAGGCTGGTGAGGACAATCTAAGAATCGCCCAGCGCATGGCGGACACCTACGCCGGTGCTACTGAAAACATGGAGCTGCTGTCCGGGGACCAAGCGGCCTATTTCGCCAACAGGGACGGTTTTGAAGTCAACATCCACGACAGATCTGGCACAAAGATGTCTATGACCTGGAACCTGATCGTGCCCATCCTCCGTGCACTCTATCAGGAGCAGTTAGACGGATTTCTCCACGGAAGTTCTAGCGCGGGCCGTTCAGAGCCAGAGCAGAACGCGGACCATACCCTGGCACCCCCAGCGCCGGAGGCGGTGCCCGCACCTACCGGGGCGGGTGCGCCGGAGCAGCCGGAAAGCGATGATACCATCCCTGTTGAACCCGACTTCGCGCCTGTGGCGGAAAAATACTGGAATCTGAAAGCCCAGCACCCGGACAAGCTGGTGGGCGTCCAGGTGGGAGAGTTCATGATGTTCTACGGCAAGGATGCTGAGGAGGCGTCCTCCGCACTGGGGACAAAAGCGCCGGTACTGGACATTCCCGGCCTGGGTCAAACACCTGCCACCGGGAGCCGGGAAGCATGGCAGGCGGTACTCAAAAAGCTGCTGGAGCATGGTCATAGCGTAGTGCTGGCCCGCCCCGACCTGGAGCGAGGCCCGGACGCGCCCTATGAGATCATCCAAGAGAGCGATGCCGCCGACTATATCCCCATCGGTATGGAGCTGATGGTGGATGGGCGGCGCATGAAGATCGACAGCGTGGACTATGCCAACGGCGAGGTCAAGCTGCTGGATCTGGACCTGCGGGGCTGGTTTCCCATTTTCCAGTCAGCGCCCATCCCCTATGTGCGGGAGTCCGTGGAGGACACGCTGACCAGCGAGGAGTACATCGCCGCTGAGATGGCACACCAGCTCCGGCAGGAGGAAGCGCCGAAAGGAACTGTTGCAGCAAGCCCACCGGCTCATGATGCGGCGGATGATCCCGTACAGCTCCCCGAAGCAGAGCCGGAACAGGTAGAGCTTGACGGCGGGCAGATCGGCCAGCCGGAACCGCCAGCCCCCCGGCCCGCCCAGGAGCGGCACAATTTCCATATCACCGATGATAACCTGGGCGCGGGCGGTGAGAAAACCAAATATCAGTATAATGTGACGGCCATTCGTACCTTGAAGCAAATCGAGGCAGCGGGCCGTCTTGCTACGCCCGAGGAACAGGAGATATTGTCCCGCTATGTGGGCTGGGGCGGCATCGCCAAGGCGTTTGACCCGGACGACCCCAAGTGGGCCAAGGAGTATGCCGAGCTGAAGGAGCTGCTCACCCCAGAGGAGTACAATTCCGCCCGCTCTACCGTCCTCAACGCACACTATACCAGCCCCACCGTCATCAAGGCCGTCTATCAGGCGGTGGAGAACATGGGCTTTAAGCCGGGGACCGTGCTGGAGCCCTCCATGGGCATCGGCAACTTCTTTGGCCTTCTGCCGGAGTCCCTGTCCGGGGCCAAGCTATACGGCGTGGAGCTGGACAGCCTCACCGGGCGCATTGCCAGACAGCTCTACCAGAACGCCGATATCACTGTGGACGGCTTTGAAAAGACGGACAGGCGGGATTTCTACGATCTGGCGGTGGGCAACGTGCCCTTTGGGCAATACCATGTCAACGACCCCGCCTATAACAGGCTGGGCTTCAACATCCACAACTATTTCTTCGCCAAGGCGCTGGATCAGGTGCGCCCCGGCGGCATCGTGGCCTTTGTCACCAGCCGCTACACCATGGACAGCAAGGATACCTCTGTGCGCAAATATCTGGCGGAGCGGGCCGACCTGCTGGGGGCTGTCCGTCTGCCCAGCAACGCTTTTAAGGCCAACGCGGGCACGGAAGTGGTGTCGGATATTATTTTCCTGCAAAAGCGGGACCGGCCCGCCGTGGAGCTGCCCAGTTGGGTGGGAGCAGGCGAAAATGACGATGGCTTTCATATCAACAATTATTTTCTGGAGCACCCGGACATGGTGCTGGGCACCCCCACCTCGGACAGCACCCAGTACGGCAGGCAGGACTACACCGTAGCCCCCATTGAGGGGGCGGAGCTTTCCCAGCAGCTTGCCGGGGCAATCCAGAAGCTCACCCCGCCGGACAAGGACCTGCTGGAGCTGGACGCGGCGGATGAGCAGACCGGCGAAGCTCTGGAATCCATACCCGCCGACCCGTCCGTGCGCAATTTCAGCTACACGCTGCATGAGGGTAAACTGTATTTCCGCGAAAATTCCCGCATGACGCGGGTGGAGCTGGGCAAGACCCCCGCTGAGCGCGTCAAGGGCATGATCGCCATTCGGGATTGTGCCCGGAAGCTCATCGACCTCCAACTGCAAAACGCCAAGGACGACGCGGTAAAAGCGGAACAGGAAAAGCTCAACCGCCTCTACGACCAATTTACCAAAAAACACGGCCTGCTGAACAATTTGGGCAATAAGATGGCCTTTGAACAGGATTCCGCCTATCCCCTGCTGTGTTCGCTGGAAGTGCTGGATGAGGACGGCAATCTGGAGCGCAAGGCGGATATGTTCACCAAGCGCACCATCCAGAACCGCCGCGCCGTCACCAGCGTGGACACGGCGGTGGAGGCCCTGGCGGTGTCCATCGGGGAGAAGGCCCGGGTGGACCTGGAGTACATGGCCGGTCTGATGGGCGGGCCCGATAAAATCCCCCAGATCGTGGCCGATTTGGAGGGCGTCATTTTCAAGGACCCCGCCACCGGCCCCTTTGACCTGGACGGGGACAGGGAGAGCGCCCTGCGGGGCTGGCAGGCGGCGGACGAATACCTGTCCGGCGATGTGCGCTGGAAGCTGGCCCAGGCCCGCCTCGCGGCGGAGGACCACCCCGAGTTCGCGGTCAACGTGGAGAAGCTGGAGCAGGTGCAGCCCAAGGACCTCACCGCCTCGGAGATCAGCGTCCGCGTGGGCGCGTCCTGGATCGACCCCGAATACTACCAGCAGTTCATGTATGAGCTGTGTCAGACCCCGGAACGGCTGCGGGACGACAAGATCAAGCTGATGTATTCCGATTCCTCCGGCGAGTGGCGGGTGCTGAACAAGAGCGCCGACAGCAAGGATAACGTCCGCGTCCACGCCACCTACGGCACCAAGCGGATTAACGCCTATGAGATTTTTGAGGCGCTGCTGAACCAGCGGGATGTGCGCATTTTTGATAAGCATTGGGAGGACGGGAAGGAAGTCCGCGTCCTCAATGAAAAGGAGACCGCCATCGCCCAGCAGAAGCAGGAGGCCATCGGCGAGGCGTTCAAGGACTGGATTTTCAAGGACCCGGAGCGCCGGGAAACCCTGTGCCGGAAGTACAACGATAAATTCAACAACATTCGGCCCCGGGAGTATGACGGCTCCCACATCAATTTTGTGGGTATGAACCCGGAGATTGCCCTGCGGCCCCATCAGCGCAACGCCGTGGCCCATATCCTCTACGGCAAAAACACGCTGCTGGCCCACTGTGTGGGCGCGGGCAAGACCTATGAGATGGTTGCCGCCGCCATGGAGAGCAAGCGGCTGGGCCTGTGTCAGAAATCCCTTTTCGTCGTCCCCAACCATTTGACAGAGCAGTGGGGCGGCGATTTTTTGCGCCTCTACCCCGGCGCGAAGGTGCTGGTTGCTACCAAAAAGGACTTTGAACCCAAGCGCCGCCGCAAATTCTGCGCCAGGATCGCCACCGGCGACTATGACGCGGTAATCATCGGGCACAGCCAGTTTGAGAAGATTCCCCTGTCCCCGGAGCGCCAGAAGGCCGTCATCCAGGACCAGATCGACGAGATCATAGAGGCCATCCAGGAGGCAAAGGAGGAGGACGGCGACAGGTTCACCATCAAGCAGATGGAAAAAACCAAGAAAAATCTGGAGGCCAAGCTGAAACGGCTGACCGAGGGCAAGAAAAAGGACAATGTGGTGACCTTTGAGGAGCTGGGCGTAGACCGGCTGTTTGTGGATGAGGCCCATGCGTTCAAAAATTTGTTCCTCCACACGAAAATGAGCCGCGTGGCGGGCATCGCCCAGACCGACGCCCAGAAATCCAGCGATATGTTTGGCAAATGCCGCTATATGGATGAGATCACCGGGGGCCGGGGCATCACCTTCGCTACGGGTACGCCCATCAGCAATTCAATGGTTGAGCTTTATACCATGATGCGCTATCTCCAATTCGACACGCTGGTGAAAAACGGACACCGTCATTTTGACAACTGGGCGGCGGACTTCGGGGAGAAGGTGACGGCCATGGAGCTGAAGCCGGAGGGATATACTTTTTCCAGACGGTAAAACTAACTTCTCTAAACTGAAAATCTACATACAGAAACGGAGGTGTAAAAAATGTCAAAAAAGGCAGGAAAAGCGAGGATTACAGCCCTTTACGAGCGCCTTTCAAGAGATGATGACCTGGTTGGGGAGTCAAATTCAATCACCAATCAAAAGAAATATCTGGAGGATTACGCCCGTAAAAATGGCTTCACCGCCATTCGCCATTTTACGGATGACGGTTATTCTGGAGTTAATTTCAACCGTCCTGGCTTCATGGAAATGATAGCCGAAGCGGAAGCCGGGAATATCGGCACGATTATCGTAAAGGACATGAGCAGATTTGGAAGGAATTACCTGCAAGTGGGATTTTATACGGAAATCCTGCTTCCTCAGAAAGATGTACGCTTCATTGCCATAAACAACGGTATTGACAGTAATAGCACCTCTGAGAACGATTTTGCCCCGTTTTTGAATATAATGAACGAATATTATGCCAAAGACACGAGCAATAAGATTCGGGCGGTATTCGATTCACGCATGAAAGACGGGAAGCGTTGTTCGGGCAGTATTCCCTATGGCTATAACCGGGTGGAGGGCGATAAGCAGACGCTTGTCGTTGACCCGGTCGCCGCCGAGGTGGTGCGGCATATCTTCCAGCTTGCCAACGAGGGCAAAAGCTCACGGACAATCGCCGCCATACTGACCGAGGAAAAGGTCTTAATCCCTGCCGCCCACGCAAAGGAAAACCATCCAGAACAGTACCATGGGCAGAAATACACGGACAAATATCTCTGGTCGCTGTCAGCGGTTCAGAAGATTTTGAAGCGGCAGGAATACCTTGGACACACCGTCCTGCACAGGTCTGTTGTCACGAACTTCAAGCTGCACAAGCGCAGGGAAACCGAGGAAGCGGAACAATATGTGTTTCCCAATACGCATGAAGCCATCATTTCGCAAGAACTGTGGGACAGCGTTCACCGCAGAATAAAGCGGGTAGAGCGGGCCTCCCCCTGGGGCAGTCAATATAACCGTCTGAGCGGCTACCTCTATTGCGCCGACTGCGGCAGGCGTATGACCTTGCAGACCCATCACAGTAAGAAAGACGGCTCCATCCGGCACTCTTTCCGCTGCGGCGGGTACGCCAGCCAGATCAACACCTGTACGGCCCACTCCATCAGCGCCAACAATGTGGAAGCCCTGCTCCTGTCTGCGGTCAAACGGCTTTCACGGTTTGTCCTGCAAGACGAGGAAGCGTTTGCGGCGGAACTTCAATCCCTGTGGGCCGACAAGCAGGAAGCGAAGCCCCAGCAAAGCAAGCAGGAATTGAAGCGATTGCAGACCCGATATGACGAGCTTTCC